>JAABUJ010005208.1_pt1 | contig 13137 bp, 17 predicted proteins | sample 5559131 | NCBI WGS metagenome assembly JAABUJ01 (sample SAMN10711875, study PRJNA513366) | rock metagenome | isolation source: Antarctica rocks | place: Antarctica: Victoria Land, Mt New Zealand nord | collected 2016-01-07
TCGGAGCCCCCTTTTTGCGGCCCGTGGCCGCTTGCTGATGGGCTCGCACGATGGTCGAATCCAGCATCAGGTAAGGATTCTTACCGTCCGCAACCAGATCGGCAAACAGACGGTTCCAAACCCCCGCATTCACAAACCGCCGGTTATCCTCTGCCGGACGACCCACCGTCCCAGACCGCCCAGGCAGAAGCGACTCCACTCGCCGCCACTGCGCCTCCGTCAACTCATACCGTGTAGGTGCCATACACTCACTGCAACAACTTCGACCCCAGAGCGGAAGTGAATATGTCGATACTGCCTAGAGGCTGTTAACGCCTTTACGAGTTGAGTAGGTGGAACATTCTTGTGAGCATGATGCAGGCGAAGCTTAGGTAGTGAAATCCCTTGAGTGTGGTGTCGAGCCGTTCGTAGTCTCGTGCGAGGCGGCGGAAACGTGCGGCCCAGGCGAAGCTTCGTTCGACGACCCAGCGGCGCGGCAGGAGCACGAAGCCTCGTTTGGCCATGGGGTGTTTGACCACTTCGAGCCGGATACCATGCTGCTCTGCGGCGGCTGCGGCGTTCTCACCGGTATAGCCCTGATCGACATAAGCGAGTTCGACCGTGTTGCCCGTAACCTGTTGCATCTGCTTGGCCAAGGCTGCGACCTGGGTGCGGTCGCCGGCGTCGGCCGGGGTCACGGTCAGCGCCAGCAGATGGCCCAGCGTGTCGACCGCGATGTGCACCTTGGAGCCCTTGCGGCGCTTGGCCCCGTCGTACGCGGCGCGGGCTCCGCTCTCGGGCGTGGACTGCAAGGTACGGCTATCGATGCAGACCGCCGTTGGCTGGCCCTTGCGCCCGCCGAACTGGCGCAAGAGCGACTGCACGTCCTCGACGATGCGCTCGAACATCCCGCCCCGCATCCAGCGCCGCATCTGCTGGTACGCCGCAGGCCAGGGAGGAAGGTCGTTCGGCATCAGCCGCCACTGGTTGCCGCCCTTCACCACATAACGCACGGCGTTGAAGATTGCCCGCAGATCGTGCTCGCGCGACGCGCTGTCCACCTTGCTCAAGAGCAGGTAAGGAAGCACAAACGCCCACTCCTCATCACTTACATCCGTCAAATACCCCGTCTTCGATGCCTTGGACATAGCTCCATGCTGAACAGAAAACACAGCCCAGCAAAGAACCTAGCAAGGTGCAAAGGCGTTAACAGCCTCTAGCATGGGGGCGGTGGAAGTTGTAGTCGTGGAGCCATGAGTCGAGTTCGATTTCTCGTTCGAGCGAGTTCTGGTAGGAGCGGGCGTAGGCCCATCCTCTGAGCGCGGTTTGTATGAAGCGTTCTGCTTTGCCGTTGGTGCGCGGGGTGTAGGGCCGGGTGAAGCGATGTTGGATGTGCTGCTGTGGAGCAGCATGCGGAAGCGCCCATCGCGATAACAGGAGCCGTTATCAGTGAGCACACGACGGGACGGAGATGCCGAAGCGCGTGTAGAAAAGGCGAGCCATATGGAGGAAGCGGATCGCGCCGGGAACTGAGTTCAACAACTCTGCCTTGCGGTTCCGCTCCGGGTTTTGTCGATCAGCGCCTTCAACCGTTCATCCACCTGCTTCAGCCGGCCCTTGAGGAAGCGCACCGTCACATCGATGTCGTTCTGAGCGTCGCCGCGCGGGACATGCGCCGGTTGCGTTCCGGCCACGATCATCTCGACCAACTGCCGATGGCGTGTGACCAACTGGTCCAGTTCATCGAGTAGCCGGTCTTTCACAGGGCGGCAGGGTGGCTTGATCGCTTCGGCAAAGTGAGCAAGGATTCTGGCATCGATCGGATCGGTCTTGGCCAACCTGCCCACCGCTCGCGCGAAATCCCTCACCTGACGAGGGTTCACGACAGCTACCGGCAGCCCCGCCCTCCCAAGACGAAACGCCAGTTCATATTCATAGCCGCCGGCCCCTTCGAGCACGATGCGCTGAGGAGAAAGCTTCTTTATCTGGCGGGTCAATACCTTGATGCCGACATGATCGTTCCTCACCGACCGCGCCTGATCCCCCGGGTCGAACGGCTACGTCAAGACCTTCCTTGGAAACGTCGATCCCAATCCATACCTCGCTGATAAAGCGCCTCATAGTTTGAGGTCCACCGGGTACTCGCGCTTGCCGGATACGGGCTCATGACTCGGCCCAGGCATTCATTCGAGTTACAGGCAGCAGGTGTGGCGACCCATAGCTAAGCTCCATCTTGAGATCCGCGTACGAACGATCAGCCACGAATCCAAAATACAAGCGTACGACTTTTGACGTTTGGTGTACTGACCCACCAAGCCGATGGACACAGAAATTCCAATGTGTCAAGGCGCGGTTGCCGTTCAGCAGCCCCGCTTGCCCCAGCACAAAGGCACCTGTACAGATAGCCGCCACGCGACGACACTTCGGCCCAACGCATAAGCCACTCCACCAGTTCACCATCAATGCGGCAGCGCCAGCGTAAGTTAGAAGCCTTCAGCTCAGGAGGACCCTGCAGCCTCCCTTCGCGTTTAAGCCCAAGGTCCCAGAGCCCCAACAAGCAAACTAGCGTTATCGCCTCAGGACGAGCAGAGTCATGTCGTCGGTTGGAGGGCTGCCTCCGACGATGCTATAGGATGATTTTCATAATCTAGATCGGTAGCTGACTCAGGACTTGAGATCAACAATCCTCGACAAATCGAACATTACCAAACCCCTCAATATGTCTGACAGACTTGTAGAAAATGTCTCCGCGTTTGCTATACCGGAGTATAACGAACGGCAGCTTGAGCTACTTCTCGGTTCAGCAACTGTGTACAGTCTCAGTTCGCTCCAACGGACCTCGGTCCGCCCTGAATACGGCTGAAATATTTATGAGGAGACAAGCCCGCCAGCTTACGGAAGTCGTTTATCAGGTGCGCTTGGTCCGCATAACCGAGGTCGAGTGCAAGTTGAGCACTATTGAATCCGTTCCCCGTGTTCAAGCGCTCCAGCAGTTCGTGCAGGCGATACCGCCATATGACCCACTTCGGCGACACACCTACGGAAGTCTTGAACAGTCGCTGTAGTGCGCGGACGCTGAGACCGGTTCGCCTGGACAATGTCTCTACGGTCAGGATCGTGGAGTCCAAAAGTATGGCATTGACGAGGTCCGTTGCCGCCGAACGCGCGGCATGACGTCCGAGATAGCGAGGCACGAAATAACCACTTGCGGCTGCGGCCATGACCTGGGGCTTCTCGAGGAGCCGAAGTGTTGTCGCAAGCGTATTGATCTCTAATCCAAACACCTGTGAAGCCGGAACGACGTGATCAGTGAGGGTGGACACAGACTTATGTAGAAAGGGGAACATCCCTCCCGGCTAAAACTTGAGGCCGAAGACTCGTCCATACTCTTCCTTGGTGCGTGCCAACTTTCTGGTGTGCACGCCGGATACCTCGGCGCGCAGACACACGCTAGCGTCCTCAACAGAACGTTCTAAATCGTGTTCAAACAGGAGATAGCAGTTCGGATGCGGCAGCGTTTCGGCGCTTGCAGGAGCTGCACCGCGACGGTCCCACTGCACAAACCAGAAATGCTGGATGAAGGGCGCCAGTTCGGGCGGCGGGGCAAGACGCTGGTGGAAGAAGCCCTCATTGCGTGCCTCGGGTGCATGCAGCACACCTCGTGGCCGTGTCGGCGTCGGCGCGGAGTGCGCGGGCTCGTGTCGTGTTTCTTCAAGACCGCTCGTGTGCGGTGTCCTAGCGTGATGGATGGGAGGCGTACCTATGCACAGTGTCTGGAAAATGTTCGCTGCAAGCATCATTATGCTGGCAACCGTTAGTCAAGCAAAGTCAGGAGACAAGCACATGGAAGCATGCGGAACATTCGAGGTGAAGGTGGCCCCGGCAGAGACAACCGTCTTCGAAAAGACAATGGGCGTCGCCAGATATGAACTGGACAAGACATGGGAAGGTGACTTCGCGGGAACGTCGAAGGGCGAGATGCTGGCCAGCTCTACAGAAAGGACGGGGGCGATGGCCTATGTGGCGATGGAACAGATGACGGGGCAGCTTGGCGGGAAGAGCGGTACCTTCTACCTAGCGCACCGAGCGACCATGACGAAGGGTGACGCGGCCTCCGGTGAATGCACGTCCCCGTGGTGAAAGGGTCTGGAACAGGACAGCTTGCCGGCATCCGCGGCGATTTGACGATCAACATCGATGCGACCGGCAGGCTTTCTACGTCCTTCAATACGAGGTGCCGTAAAAGAACGTCGGTCATGTACGGCAGGACGTGCGTGCGCCCGGTACTCACAAGCACAAGTCTGGCCCAAATCGCTAAAGAAACGCTGCGGCGCCAACCCCCACGCTTGTTCAAGGTAGCTTGATTGACTTAGCCCGGGAACTCAAGGCCGAACGCCAATGAAACATCGATGTCGCTGGCGCAGTGCTGGCGAATGAATTATCTGCCGCAGGCCTGGTCGATGTATTTCGCCTGTACTTCGTCCTCAGGTGCTGGAAAAGCCCTACCTTTTCGGCCAAGTGCCTTCGTTGCGTCGACTGGACCCCCAACGCATCAGCGACGATGTGCCCAGTTCATTTACGTGCCTACCTGAGTGAACGTTCGCTTTTCTAAAGATGGTCACTGTCTGCCGCCTCGATGCTCACGCAACCATCGCTCTATGGATACGAACCAGATGTTGTAGAGGGAGTTGTTCCATCCCGTCATCTTCCGAAGATCGTCCTGTCTTGTGCTTGTAAGTTCGGGGAAGTGCACCTGCTCGACTCGATCGCTGGTGAAATACAGGGTCTTCCCGTCGGGGCTAAGCCTTGCCTCCGCGTCTGAGCCAGGACTGTTGACCACGCTCCCAAGATGAATTGGCGTCCCCCAGATACCGTTGTCCTGGAAGCAGATGAAGAGGTCGATACTCTTGTCGGCGGGGGCTCGACCCGATCCGAAGACAATGAACGACTCGTCGGGGGCTACGGCGGGATCGACGTCGGTTTCCTCTCCCGTGCTGAACGACAGAGGCACGGGTTGATCGAAGGACTGCCCATCCCATTGCGATCTGAAGAGACGAAATCGAGATTTTGGGCCATCGGGTTTCATGAAGTACACACTTCGGTTGCTGGCAACGCTGGGCGCAAAAATGCTTACCCCGCTGTTGATGATTGGAGGGAGCGGGTGGGGTTCTTCCCAGCCCTTGGCGGTTCTGTCGACCTGCCAGATTGCCGCGCCTCGTCCCGGCCAACTCTTGTTGTTGTAAAAGCCGTCCACCGGCGCGCCGCCCGGCTTGATCGGCCGGTTGGAAATGAAGAGGAGGTAGGAGCCATCAGGAGCCATAGCGGGCTCCATATCGTTCCATTGACCTGAGAAAGGAGCGATCTCCGGTTGTGTCCAGGTCTTTCCCAAGGCGTGAGACACAAGGATGGTGGAAACCGACGTGTTGCTCCGCCCAAAGTAGACGGTTTTGCCATCGGGTGCGAACGCAGGCGCGGCGTCATGCGCGGGTCCCGAGATGATTCCAGGGGCAAAGATCTGTGGAGTCTCCTGCGTTTGAGCGATGTCTGCAGGGGTGCGCTGCAGAGAGTCGGTCGCCTGTGCCAGGCTAGGTCGAGGGGTGGAGACCATCAGGGCAAACCATACAAAAGCGGCGGAGCGAGAGAGTTGTTGGAGTCGCATGCGTTCGAGCATAGTGTCACTGTCGCCGTCACAATGCTACTTTGCTGCGAAGCGGCGCGACGGCTCGGTGAGCCGACTAAAAAGGAAGGCGAGATGCTCACCCGGTGAGCAAGCGCTCCGAGTTTGCGCGCAAGAAACGGAGTGCGGCGCGGACACAGCTTATTGCAAGCTCGAGTCATGCATATTTCAGTTGAACCCTCGATCCTCTACTTCGGCACTCCGGTCGTTCTTCTCAGCACTCGTAACGAGGACGGCTCGGCGAATCTCGCGCCAATGTCTTCAGTGTGGTGGCTTGGGTGGAACTGCATGCTCGGTCTGGGAGCAAAGGGGCACACGGCGCAGAACCTTCTTCGCGAGCGCGAAGCAGTGCTTAATCTTCCATCCGTTCAGATGGTGGAGAGTGTGAACAAGCTTGCGCGCCTGACTGGATCGGACCCCGTCCCTCCGCATAAACAGGCCATGGGGTACAGGCATCAAAAAGACAAGTTCGCAATCGCCGGATTGAAGACCGTCCCCTCAGTAGAAGTCCGCGCTCCCCGGGTGCAGGAGTGCCCGGTGCAACTGGAAGTTGTCCTGGAAGCGGTGCACTCTTTCGGCACGCGGCCTGACAAAGCGAGCACGGCCCTGGCGTTTGAAATGAGAGTGGTGCGGGCACACGCGGAAGAGTCGATCATGGTGACTGGGAAGCCCAATCATGTCGATCCAGACAAATGGCGTCCTTTGATGATGAGCTTCTGTCGCTTCTATGGTTTGGGAGACAAAGCAGGATATTCGAGTCTCGCTGAAATCCCCGAGGAAGCGTACAGGCCGGTTCCTCACATGGGCCGTTAGCTCAGCTTGGGGGAATTGATGCGTCACCAGTCAATGCGGTAGTCGAGCAGCCAACTCTCCCGTCTGGGTCGGGCCAGTGGCAGCACATTCCGCATCGCCTGCTGATGAAGCCAGTAAGCCGGAGCGGACATCCGCTCCTTGCGCTGAGCAGCTTTCCTGCCGACCGCGATGACACGGTCGGTACGGGGCCGGCGTCCCTTCTCAAATTCTCGGAAGCTCCTGGGCAGGATGTATGCGTGTCTTCCTGCCACATCTGCTGCCGTAGTTCTTCCCAGCGGATGACGCTTTCGCTTCTTGCCGCAAACGTTCGCCAATGCAGAAACATCATGTAGTCGAGCATCTGGGGTTTGCGGGCTAACGTGCGCAAGATTGGCCATGGAACGGAATGTGATTTTTGCTCAACTCCTGAAAGAACGGGTTTACGTCTCGGAATGCGTGGGGAAGAAGCCTGGTGAACATTGAACGATGGACAAGGGTCCGAACGGGCGGGATTACATGTAACGGGAAGTCCCGACGCTCCCGTCATGCGGACAGCCCCTGCGGCGCGGCGAAAAGTTCATTGATACAGTTCCTTGCTTCGAGCGATGCGAGGAACACTCGGTGCGAGTCCGCATGATGGATCGGCTGGCGCTCAATCGACATCGTTCAGCATCAGTTGGCGAACAGCTTTGCTGTAAGTCCGGCTGGAACGGACAGTGTGTCCTGTTTGCAGCGTGATGAGGTAGTCGCGACTTGCCAGCGGCTCGATGCGCAGAATAGCGTCGATCCTGACGATGGTTGACCGATGGACTCGCAGGAATAATCCCTGATCGAACCGCTGCGCCAACGCTGTCAGCGATTCACGGACAAGGTGTGTTCGTGTACCCACATGCAGGCCGGCGTAGTCACCAAGTCCCTCGATCCATTCCACATCCTCGACGTTGACAAAGGTGATTTCAGAGCCGCGGCGAACTGCGAATCGCCGCAGCGGTTCCCGTTGCGCGCTGTTGCCGCTCGCCGCAGGTGCTTGGTCGGGGGCATCCTGCTGCTTCATCTGCCACAATCGCCTCGCTCGCTCCATCGCCAGGTCGAAGCGCGCGTCGTCGACAGGCTTCAGCAAGTAATCCAGCGCCTGCACGTCAAAAGCCTCCACGGCATAATCCTCGTACGCGGTCAGAAAGATGACCATGGGCCGTCGGCTCAAAGGTACTTCTTTCAAAGCCTCCAAGCCGGACAGGCCTGGCATCTGGATGTCTAGGAAGACAAGGTCGGGGGTAAGTCTAACGATCGACTCTAGCGCCTGCTCTCCATTGCCGCACTCTCCCAGCAGTGTGACGTCCGCGTAGGGTCGCAGCCTTGCCGTGACCCCAAGCCTCGCGAGCGGTTCATCGTCAACTACCAGAACAGTCAGGCTCACCTCCACTCTCCTCTTGCTTCCCTCGCGGCCGTATCGCAAGGCAGAGCCAACAGGACGCTGAATGCCGTCGCGTCCTCGCGTACGGTTACAGTTGCGTTCGTGCCATAGATTTCGCTCATTCGCTGCTTTGTGTTTGCCAGCCCCAGGCCAGAGCAATCCCGAGCCGCCGTCCCTTCCCTTGGCATATCGTTCTCTATCCGCACGGTCAGCCTCATAGAGTCGCTTGCCGCTATAACGCGCACGATGCCCCCTGCAGACAGATGAGAGATACCGTGTCGTATGGCGTTCTCGACCAGCGGCTGCAGGATGAAGCGTGGCACCTTGCAGGCGAGCGAATCAGCAGAAAGATCGAAGAGGACTCGCAGCCTTGCACCAAAACGAATCTCCTCGATCGCAAGGTATTCCTTAACGACCCCGACCTCATCAGCCAGCGAGACGAAATGAACATCCGGCTCATCCAGCGTGCTTCGTAACAGCTCGCCAAGACGAGAGATCATCTGCGTCGCCTGCTGTGGCCTCTCGCCCACCACGAGAGACGAAATCGCGTTGAGCGTGTTAAACAGAAAGTGTGGCTGCAACTGGTAGCGAAGCGCTAGTAACTGTGCTTCGCGAGCACTTGCTTCCGCCGCCCGCAACCGGGCTTGGTCCTCTTGCAGCGACTCATACTGCTTAATGCCCGAGTAGACCGCACACCACGCAATCAGAACAAAAGCACCGCCAGTGGTTCCGGAAAGCGCCGCGCTCCAACGAAAAGCCTCGGAACCTCCATCGAAGTGGATCTCCGCCCACACCGCTGCCGCAGAACAGCCCACACCCAGGAGCGTGCAAACGGCCATGCAGACTGCAACAGACTTGAGAACCGCTACATTTCTAAGCCTCAACGTCCTGCAGATCGGGTACATCACAAAGCTGGACAGGAACGCGCATACGATAAAGCCCGTTCGGAATGCGGCGAGTCCTCTTTCGTGACGGAGCGGAAGATTGGAGGTCGCACTCGCGATCGTATACAAAAGCCATCCCCCAATCTGTAGAGGCCAGAAGGAGAGTTTGTAGTCGGTTCCGCGACAAGAGAGCACACCTAATTCTAAGTCGCACGATCAAGGGAACGCTGCTCGCTTTGGCGCAGGAAACGACCTATTGAGCGCAAATTAAACCAGGTTTACCGACTGGTGCTCGCACGAGTTTGCCCCGCCCGCTAGTACGAATCCAACTTACCAACTAGACGTGAAGGCCTAACTGATCGGCTAATGCTAGACGACCGGCACGTGTCACGGTGAGAGCCCTACTCTCGGCTTCTTGAGTCAACCACCGTTTTCTGAGAGTCACCTCAAGTATGGCTGAGCCGAGTGCTCCAGCGACATGGGGTTGTCTCTCGCTCCAATCGAGGCAAGAATAAGCAAATCGGCGGCGCAGAAGACTGACCGCCGTGACGTCTATGCCAAGAGACGTAAAACCTTTGGCTCCTACTATGGTGACTTCGTACGCATCAGAGATCGTCTTAGAGGGGTTCAACCAGTGAAGATTCATAAAGCGCTGATGAAGCAACACTCCCACGGTCCCAGCGATGTGGTCGTAGCAGGTCCGTGCCGCGCGCAGGCTGTTCGGCGTCTTCGGCAGGAAATTGTCCCGCGAACAACCCGCAATAACGCTAAGCCCTTCAAGAGCGCGCGCAACCCGGCGACTTGCCAGGCTGTAATAGCGGTGCTTGCCTTGGACGACCACCTGAACCAGCTGCGCCGACCTGAGGCGGTTCAAGTGAACGCTGGCCGTGGAGGGGCTGACGCCTCCGGTGATCGCAAGCTCAGTACTCGTACGTGCATGGCCATCCAGAAGAGAAAAGAGCATGCGCGTCCGCGCTGGCTCACCAATGGCGGCAGCAATACCGGAGACGGCAATGTCGGCTGGGTCGTCAACAAGCACGGTTTTATCTTAGGCGAAGTGTTGTCGTTCGCCAACTGGCATTATTGTCTTTATGGGTTCGTTGCCAAGCGCGATCCGGCCATTACGCGGATGTGAAGTTCTCCGGGTTTTCCTGGCTGTACCCGGGGCGCCGACGACTAGTCTCTGTGTCGCAGCAATACCTTCAAGGAGAACAATATGACGGTCACCTGCTTCATCCGGTACCAGATCGATCCATTCCAGCGCGACGAGTTCAACAAGTATGCCGAGGCGTGGGGCCGCATCATCCCTCGATGCGGACGCCATCTAATTGGCTACTTCCTGCCCTATGAGGGCACGAGCGATGTTGCGTGGGGGCTGATCGCGTTCGACAGCATCGCGTTGTACGAGACCTACCGTGCACGCCTGCGGACGGACCCCGAGGCTCGCGCGAATTTTAGTCTAGCGCAGACGAAGCGCTTTGTCCTTCGAGAGGAAAGAACGTTTCTGGAGGTGGTGGAAGGGACACTCGGCCCTCGCTCGACAGTCCTGGAGAAAATCTGATGGCTATGACGCAGAATGAAAAAGGACTGATCTTCCGAGCTCTCCACAAGCGCGAGGGCGCCTTCCTGATTCCCAACCCCTGGGATATGGGCACGGCAAGGATGCTTGCCAACCTTGGCTTCGAGGCGCTCGCAACGACGAGCGCAGGGCAGGCGTTCTCAATGGGACAGCAGGACAACACGGTGGGGCGAGACGATCTGATCGCGCATGTCTCCTCGATTGTGTCCGCGACGGACCTGCCCGTGAGTGCCGATCTTGAAAATGGTTTCGGAGATGAACCTGATGAGGTTGCGCATACGATCGCGCTCGCGGCCGCAGCGGGTGTGGTCGGCGGTTCCATTGAAGATGCGACAGGGCGACCAGACGAGCCAATCTATGAGGAAACGTTGGCGGTTGAACGAATCCGTGCAGCGGCCCAGGTCGTGCGGAGTCTTCCTTTTGCCTTCACCCTTACTGCCCGTTGCGAAAACTTTTTGGTTGGAGTGACGGACCTCAAGGCGACGATCAAGCGGCTACAGGCTTATGAAGAGGCGGGCGCCGATGTCCTGTATGCACCGGGGCTAGGCAGTCGTGCGGACATCGCCGCGGTAGCGTCTTCTGTTGGCCGACCGTTAAATATAGTGATGGGGCTGCGAGGGTGCCACTTAGACCAAGCGGAGCTTTCGACGCTCGGCGTTAAGCGAATCAGCGTAGGAAGCGCACTCTCAAGAGCCGCACTTGGATCGTTTTTGCGTGCGGCCCGCGAGATGAAGGACCATGGAACCTTCGCCTTTGCTGACCAAGCGGTAAGCTACCAAGAAATCACGGAAATCTTCAAACCAAAAATGCAATCCCAGGATTCGTGATGGATGCTATGAAGAAGATTGGGATTGTCGGTGGGGTGGGCTGGCGATCCACACTCGACTACTACAAGGGGATTTGCCGGTTAAGCGAGGAGTGGCATGGAGCGGTGAATGCCGGCGAGCTGGCTACGACTCCGGAGATGAGCATCGAGTCTTTGGATCTGAGGACCGCTGTCTCGTACCTTGGAAACGACATTGTTGAAGAATCGTGGATTCGATTTGACGAGTATCATCGCGTAGCTCTTCAGCGTCTTGAAGCTAGCGGTGCTGAGTTCGCCCTCATAGCCAGCAACACTCCCCATCATCGCTTAGCGTCGATCACTAGCGGAATGAACTTGCCGGTCATCAGCATCTATGATGCGGTGGCGGCGGAATGCGCCAGAATGGGAGCAGGCGAGGTGTTGATTCTAGGCACTTCACTGACGATGAGCTCTCTAAGACTGCGAGAGGAGTTTGCCAACCGCGGCGTCCTAGCATTTAGTCCTCCCTACGAAGAAATGAGAAACACAGTTCTTCGAGTGATACTGGAACTGCAAACTGGAGAAGTAGCTGACCATGCGCAGGAGCTGACCAAGATCGCCGAAGTCTCATTCCGGGCGAGGTCTCACACTCAGCCATTGGTGTGTTTGGTCTGTACGGAGTTGCCCCTCGCATTTCCGGAACAGCAAGCGATGACGACTTTTGAGCGGGATGGCATCTTCTACTTCAATTCTTCGGCCATCCACATACGCGCGGCTTTCCGCTTGTCTGCGGGAATAGCAACGGATGCAAGATGATTGCAGAGCTCTGTTCCCAGAGCTGGGTGTAAGGTCAGTAGCATCGTCCTGTCAATAAGGGGCCACCGTACTGACGACGGATGGCATTGGCTGGGCGTAGGAGGAATCGGGGTTGGCCTATCACGGCAACTCATAGTTGAAGGTATAGATGTGCTTGCCGTCACTATCGAAGTTAATTGCAAATGTTCCGCTGATCCCCATCAGTCCGCCCGTGCCCGAACCTGACACAACGCCTACGTGGAGGGATCCCGCGTTAGGGTCGGTTTTACTCATCGTGGCATTGTGGATGAAGACGAAGGTACCGCTACGATCATCCAACGTCGCGTTGACTGTTTCGATAGCCACATACACCATCGTTCCCGTATTCTCCGTAGTGTGGGTCAGCATCTCGCCTTTAGTAGTCCCGACCATATCGCCGGAAATGACCTTGTCGATCGACATCCTGCCGACGCCGCCTTCCTTGCCGATTGGGGAGGACTCTGCCGGAGCGATCTTCACTTCAAACGAACCACTCGCGCTTTTCATCTTTCTTTCTCCTGTCCCGCCACTTAGGGCGTGCGCCTGCAATTGCGATTTAAGCACCGGAGCTGCCATCAACCCCACCAAACGAGCATTTCTGAGTGTCCAACCCATTTAGGTTCTGCATGCCCTTGAATCTCCAATCTAAAACAACGTCGCAGGCAACGATTGAAGAAACGCGACAATTATCAACGGCGCCGGATCGTCCATCCCGCAATGAGACGGTAGCCTTCGCCGAAACGGTCGGACCGCCCCGTGGCGTCCTAAAGCCGTCAGGTTCTCCGGGAGGGCAATTCTTGCACTTACGGCTCGCCCGGCCTCCGTCCCTAACACCGTGGATCCAGCACTTCTGGATGGTCGAGTGGGACTTGCGGCAAGCGACCCCACGCGTACAGGAGACAATTCCCCATCCGAACATCTATCTCGTCTTCGAGCAGAACCTTGAGCAGCCGCTCTCGCCAATGGCAGCCGAGATATTCGGAGTCAGCACCGGAAAGTTTTCGAGACGTCTTGACGGCCGGTCACGAGTTTTCGGCGTCAAGTTCAAACCCGGAGGCTTTCGTACATTCGTAAGCGTTTGATGTTCCCATCTGGCGGGCGAGGGAACATTGTGCGGTGCTTTGGCTAAGTGTCCGCTTATTTTAGGTGGACACCTGTTAGGCGTCAGTCGTTATGCCGGTGGTGTGAGTTGAC
>JAABUJ010005209.1_pt1 | contig 13136 bp, 9 predicted proteins | sample 5559131 | NCBI WGS metagenome assembly JAABUJ01 (sample SAMN10711875, study PRJNA513366) | rock metagenome | isolation source: Antarctica rocks | place: Antarctica: Victoria Land, Mt New Zealand nord | collected 2016-01-07
TCCCGCGGTTCTGGGCGAGCACCTCGGCCTCGAAGCGGGGGATGCCCCGCTCCCGCGCGGCCATCGCGAGGTGCTCGAGCAGGACGGAGCCGAAGCCGCGGCCCTGCTGGGAGTCCTCGACGACGAAGGCGACCTCGGCGGAGGTGTCGCCGGGGCGGCCCTCGTAGCGCCCGACCGCGACCAGCCGCTCGCCTAGCAGGGCGACGAAGGCGACGCGCCAGTGGTAGTCGATGACGGTGAAGCGCTCGAGGTCGGCCGGGCTGATGCGGGGGTAGGGGCCGAAGAAGCGGTAGTAGATGGTCTGGGCCGACAGGCGCCCGTGCATCTCGACGAGCCGGTCGGCGTCGTCCGGTCGGATGGGGCGAAGGTGCGCGGTGCCGCCGTCGGCCAGCAGGACGTCGGCCTCCCAGGCGAGGGGGTAGGCCGGCGCGGCCACGGCCGACTGGCCCTCGTCCGCCGCATCGTCGCTCCCCTGCGGTGCCCCGGCGTCCGGTGCGCCGCTCGGCGCGCTCATCGGTCCCGCATCGGATCGAGCCCGTGCAGTGGCAGCACGGCACTGCGCGTCGCGGCGACGCTGCGGTCGAGCGCGTTCTCGACGTCGCCGCTGCCGGCGTCCCACGCGCGGTAGCGGATGGGTGCGCCGTCGCCGAGCCGCTCGGGGCCGAGCTGGCCGCATCGCTGCTGCACCAGGTGGCGCCACTGCTCGGGCAGCGGCGTGTCCAGGGGCAGCGGGGCACCGGTCACGAATCCCAGCATCGCGCTCCAGGCCCTCGGTACGGCCCCGCCGAGGTCGTAGCCCCCCCCGCCCAGGGCGACCCACCGGCCCTCGCACACCTCGTGTGCCAGCTCGTGCAGGGCGCCATAGGCCGTGGCCAGGCCCTCGACGCTGAGCCGAAGGTCGGCCATCGGGTCGTCCCGATGGGCGTCGCATCCGCCCTGGGTGACCAGCACCTGCGGCTCGAACGCCCGCAGCAGCACGGGCACGACGCCGCTGAACGCCCGCAGCCAGCCGGTGTCGTCGGTGTACGGCGGGAGCGCAACGTTGACGTCGTTGCCCTCCGCGGCCCCGGAGCCGACCTCCTCGGCGAACCCAGTGCCCGGAAAGGCTGTGGTGCCCTCCTGGTGCAACGAGATTGTCAGCACCCGCGGGTCGGCGTCGAAGGCCTCGGCCACGCCGTCACCGTGGTGGGCGTCGACGTCGACGTAGGCCACCCGCTCGGCGCCGTCCTCGAGCAGGCGAGCGATGGCGACGGCCGGGTCGCAGTAGACGCAGAACCCCGCGGCGCGGGCTCGGTGGGCGTGGTGCAGCCCCCCGGCCAGGTTCGCGGCATGCAGGGCCTCGCCGCGCCACACCACCTCCGCAGCGCGCACGCTCGCGCCCGTCACCAGTGCTGCGGCCTCATGCAGCCCGGGGAAGGTCGGGCAGTCCGCATCACCGAGCCCGAACTCGAGGGCGGGCTCGCCGGCTCGGACGGCGGCCACGTAGTCGGGGTCGTGCACCAGCAGCAGCGTCCGGTCATCGGCCGTCGCCGGCGGAACCAGCCGCATGTCCGGCCGGTCGAGCACGCCAAGGGCCCGGGCGAGCGCCATCGTCAGCTCGAGCCGGACCGCCCGCAGCGGATGCCCCGCGCCGGGGTCGTAGGTGAGCAGGCTGTCGTCCCACACCACGGCAGCAGTCCCGCTCACGAGCAGGCCGAGGTCGTCCGGCGGTGGTCCACCCGGCCATCCTCGCCGCTGCGGGGACGCTTGTCGTCCCCGGGGGCCCCGGGCCCGGGCCGCTCGCGAAAAGAGCGACAGTGGGCACAGGTGCACGCCGCTCCGTCACGCGCTCGGTGGTGTGCACCGGTTGGTCAGCCTGCCTGCTGGTGCCAAGCGGGAAGCGGCGTGCATCCGAGCCCGACAGCAGTGCCAGCGAAGGATCAGGCCGCGACCGGGTCGCCCACCATCTGGTCCAACTCTGCCGGCAGCTCGGGTGCTGGCGCGTCGCCGTGGGGGCCCGGCGCAGGTCGCACCCGTGCGTGCTACCGGTCCAGCCGCAGCCGCCACACCGCGGTCGTGCTCTCCCCGGGCGCGAGGACGACGAGGTCCTCGCCCGTCGCGAGCGCGTTCGGCGGGCAGGTCATCGGCTCCACGGCGAGACCACGACGCCGGCGCTCGGGCTGCGGCACGGTGTCGCCGGTGAAGACCTGTAGCCATTTCCAGGCGGCATCGACCGACAGCGTCAGCCTCCCGCCTGGACCACTGAGGATGGCGTGCCCCCAGCCGTCCGCATCGCGGTCGAGGTCGGTCCATGCCGTGTCGATGTGCTCCTCGCCGACGACCCTGCCGGCCCGCAGGTCATTGGACCCGTCTGCCGGCTCACGGCCTGTGGGGATGCCGTCCTCGCCGACCAGCAGGCGGGTCCGGCCCGGCACCGTCAGCGTCAGCTCGTCGACAGTGGCGCCCGCACGCTCGCTGTCGGCGGCGACTGCCGCGGCACTCAGGTAGGGGTGGAAGCCGGCTCCGAACGGTGCGGGTGCACTTCCCCCGTTGGTTCCCTCGTTCGTCACCGTGAGCGACGTCTGCAGCCCATCCGGGCCGAGCGTGTACTCGGTCCGGCAGCCCAGCCGGAACGGGTAACCCGGGTGCGGGGCCAGCACGTACCGCGCGACAACGCGATCGGGCTTGCGCTGCTCGAGCCGCCAGGCAGACCAGCGCACGAGCCCGTGGGTGGCGTTGCCGTGCTCCCCCTTGCCAGGCTCGCTGATCGCCAACTGACGCTCGGCGCCGTCCCACGTCCACCGTCCCGCTCGGACCCGGTTGGGCCACGGCAGAAGCAGCTGTCCCCGACCGGCACTCGCCATCTCGTTGGCGGCGTAGCCGTCGAGCACCGGCCGCGCGTCCACGTCGTAGCTGCGCAAGCCGCCTCCGACCTCCACGACGACCGCCCGCTGGTCACCGTGGCGCAGCTCGCGCTGCTCACCGGAGGGGGGGAGCGCCACCTGCCACCTCCCTGTAGACGTCGCCGATGGCGGCTGCTGCGGCCGCCCAGGAGTAGTGCTCACGTACCTGCCGATACCCGGCATCGCCGCGGGCGCGCCTGCCCACCGCGTTGGCGGCGCTGGCCACGAGCGCCTCGACCAGGCTGGAGGAGTCGTCGGGTTCGGCGAGCCAGCCGTTCGGCGCCTGCGGCCAGCGGTTGACGAACGAGACCGGCCCCCCGTCGCGGGCAGCGATGACCGGCACCCCGCACGCCAGCGCCTCGAGGAACACCTGTCCGAACGCCTCACCGACGGAGGGCGAGACGAAGACATCGGCGCAGGCCAGACCCTCGGGAAGCTCGTCGTGCCCGTGCCAGCCCGTGAAGAACACGCCATCGATGCGCTCCTGGCGCACGACCGACACCGGATGCTCGCCCTCCCACTCGCCCGGGTGGCCACCCCAGACCACGAGCGGCGCTGTCAGTCCGTGCTCGCGGCGGGCGCGGGCGTAGGCGCGGAGCAGCAGGGGCAGCCGCTTGGGCTCGGTGAACCGGCCGACGAACAGCAGCACCGGCACGTCGGGGTCGGCCAGTGGGGCGAGATCGGCCTCGGTGTAGCGGACGCTGCCCGGCACCCCGCTCTCGTCCCAGCCTCGTGGGTCCTCCACGAGCCAGGTCCGGAAGCGGGCCAACCGCTGCTGGGGCGACAGGTGCCGGCGCTCGAAGACCGCCGTGTCGACGCCGTGCCGCACGACGGCGACCGAGCTGGGCTCCCTCGGGAACAGGGCGGCGGCCCGCTCCCGGTCGCGGGGGGAGGCGACGACCAGATGAGCCGCGGCAGCGGCCCACGCGCGCAGCCGGCCCGCCCACGCGGCGGCGTGCGTCCACTCGGGCGGCGCCCCGCGCTCGATGGCCTCGAGCATCAGCATCTCGGTGCCGTGCAGGTGGGCGACGACGGGACGGCCCGGCGCGACAACGGCGGCGGCGGCGTTGAGCGGCGTGAGGTGGTGCAGAGCCAGCACGTCACTGCTCACGGCGCCGGCTGCCTCGAGGGCGAAGCTCCACGTCTCGACCTGCCGCGCGAGGAGCGTGTCGTCCAGGCTGGCGAAGACCTTGTCGGGCGCGCCCGGCCTGTCCTCGAAAGACGGGTGCAGCGGGATGGCGGCACGGAGCGGGTCCTCCCCTTGCTCGAACGCATCGAGGGCGGCACTGAAATCGACCGGGACGGTGTCGAGGCCAGGGAAGAATCCCGAGGCCGACCGCGCGGTGCCGGGGGGGCCGGCGGAGCCGCACACCAGCCGCACCGGCCATCCCGCCTGCGCGAGGGCGGGCACCAGGTAGCGAACCACCTGCGCCGACCCGCCGCGGGGCCAGAACATCAGCCCCATCGTCACCCGCGGCACGGGCCGATCGTGCCACGCCCCCGCCGGGCCGACGCGCGGCGGCCGCGTAGCTCAGATCTCATGCGGGTCGGTCGGCCGCTGATGCACCACCCGCCGGTGGCATCCGGGGCACACCGCCACCACGACGCCGGGCTCCTCGTCGCCCGGCGCGAAGGCGGCCAGGGCAATAGGCCGTCCGCACCAGGGGCAGGGCAGCACTGGCAGGTCAGGAGCCGTCACGCCGTTCCCGGCTGCCGGCTGCGGGTAGAGGCCGCCCAGGCAAGAGCGCGGCTGCCGACCGGGCACGTCCACAGCGATACGAGCCACCCGAGTCCACGAGGAGCATCGTGCAGCAACGCACCATCAGCGGGGCCGGCGGCGTGCGCGTCGGGGCCATCGGCCTCGGCGAGATGCCGCTGTCGATCGAGAACCGGCCGGACGAGCAGCAGGCCGTGCGCACCATCGCCGCGGCGCTCGACGCCGGCGTCACGCTCATCGACACCGCCGACGCCTACTGCCTGCGCGAGGACGAGCACGGTCACGGTGAGCGCCTCGTCGCGAAGGCGCTCGCCGCCAACGCAGGCGACACCTCGGGTGTGCTCGTGGCGACCAAGGGCGGCCACCGCCGCCTCGCCGACGGCACCTGGGTCGTCAACGGCCGGCCCGAGTACCTGATGCAGGCGGCCCAGGCGTCAGCCACGGCGCTCGGTGTCGACGCGATCGGCCTCTACCAGTTCCACCGCCCGGACCCGGACGTGCCCTACGCCGAGTCGGTCGGTGCGCTGAAGCAACTGCTCGACGCCGGCACCATCCGGCTGGCGGGCATCAGCAACGCGAGCGTGGCGCAGATCGACGAGGCCGTGGCTGTGCTGGGGCCGGGCAACCTCGCCAGCGTGCAGAATCAGTACTCGCCGGCGTTTCGCAGCAGCGAGGATGAGCTGCGCCACTGCGGCGCCCACGGCATCGCGTTCCTGCCATGGAGCCCGCTCGGAGGCATCAGCCGGGCGCCGGATCTCGGCGGACGGCACGCGGCGTTCGCCGAGGTGGCGAGCGAGCGCGGCGTGAGCCCCCAGCAGGTCACCCTGGCCTGGATGCTGGCCAAGGGCGAGCACGTCATCCCGATCCCGGGCTCGAGCCGGCCGGAGACGATCCAGTCCTCGGCGCAGGCTGTCGACATCAGCCTCAGCCAGCAGGAGTTCGCCCGCCTCGATGCCGCGTGATCAGCGAGTCCGGCGCCCCGGCTGGGGCCCCGCAGGCGCTCAGAGCAGCATCGTCGTCACCGGCGCCGGCCACGGCATCGGCCGGGCGACCGCCCTGCTGTTCGCCTCCCGTGGTTGGCGCGTCGGCATGTACGACATCGACGAGCCGGCCGTGGCAGCGCTGGCGGCCGGGCAGCCGCTGGCGGTCGCCGGCCGGCTCGATGTCCGCGAGCCCGGCCAGTGGGCGCAGGCGCTCGAGTCCTTCTGCGCAGATGGCGGCCTGGACGTACTGGTCAACAACGCCGGGGTGTTGGAGTCGGGCGCGTTCACCGGCATCGAGCTGGCCAGCCACCGACGGCAGGTCGAGGTGAACCTGCTCGGGATGATCAACGGCTGCCACGCCGCGTATCCCTACCTGCTGCCCCGCCGCGGGCGGGTGGTCAACCTGTGCTCCGCCTCCGCCCTGTACGGCCAGCCGGGGCTCGCGACCTACGCCGCGACCAAGGCGGGGGTGAAGTCGCTGACCGAGGCGCTGGACCTGGAGTGGCGGCCCTGCGGAGTTTCAGTGCGCAGCCTCATGCCGCTGTTCGTCGCCACCGAGATGGCCGACCAGGCGAGCAACGCGGCCAGCCTCCACCGGCTGGGCGTGCGGCTCACCGCAGACGACGTGGCCGGCGCTGCCTGGAGCGCCGTGCACGAGCGCAAGATCCCGCTTCGCTCCCCGCACCGAAGCGTCGGGGGACAGACCCGCGCCGCGGCGGTGGCGTCGAGCGTCTCCCCCGACTGGCTCTCCCGGCTGATGGTGCGGCAGGTGGCAGGCTGAGCCAGCCGCCGGCCGGCCTGAGCGGCCTCAGACGTCGACGTCAGTACCCATCGTCACTGTCCGGTCGCCGCGGCAGGGCGAAGTAGGCAGCCGGGTCGGTGGCGTTGTGGGCGAGGGCGACGAACAGCGCCTTGCGCCACCGGGCCATGCCAGGCGCCGACGTGCGCCGGATCGAACCGCGGGACAGGAAGTAGGACGCCTCGGACACGTCGGCCACCCCGTTCTCCAGGACCCCCGCCGCGCAGGCTTGCTGCAGCGCCTTGGGAAGGTCGGGATCGTCGGAGAACCCGAAACTGACCGACAGGTGCTGGATGCCGTCGTCGGCGTAGCCCAGCTCGTCGACTGTGAGCCGCTCCTCGGCCGGCACGTGCGGAACGTTGGCGGCGCTGGCCGACACGATGATCACTGCCTCGTGGAGCACGTGGTTGTGGTCGGTGTTCGCCCGCAGGGCCAGCGGCGTGGTGTCCTTGCCCGGATGCGGGAAGACTGCCGTTCCCGGGACCCGCTGCAGGTCGCGCTCGCGCACCTCGTCGACGAACTCGCTCAGCGAGCCCTCCTTCGCCTGCCGATTCTTCGTGACGATGTCGCGACCGCGGCGCCACGTCGTCATGGCGGTGAGCACCACGGCGGCGATGAGCAGCGGGAGCCAACCGCCATGGGCGATCTTCGACAAGTTCGCGGCCAGGAAGGTCAGCTCGACGACGCCGAAGGCCACGGCTGCGAGCGCCAGCTTCCACGGCTGCCAGTGCCAGAGCACCCGGGCGACGAGCAGCAGCAGCAGCGTGTCGACCACAAGGGCACCGGTCACTGACACGCCGTATGCCGTCGCGAGCCGCTCGGAGGAGCGGAACGCCAGCATCAGCACCAGCACCCCGACGAACAGGGCGGCATTGACCCCAGGCAGGTAGATCTGCCCGCCCTGGCTCGCGATCACGGTGGCTGCTGTCGCGAGAACCACCATCGGCAGCCGGGCCCAGGAGGGCACCAGCAGGAAGAAGGGGTTCGAGGCGCTGCCCGGGTGGTGCAGGATGAGCGAGGCCTGCCCGAGGTAGTTCAGCGTCAGCGCCGGGAACACGATGAAGAACCAGGCACGCCTGATCGGCGGGCGGCCGAAGTGCCCCATGTCGGCGTAGAGCGCCTCGGCGCCGGTGATCACCAGCACGATCGCGCCCATCGCGACGAAAGCGATGCCGGGGTGCGCGCCCACGAACAGCACGCCGTAGCTCGGCGAGAGCCCCTTCAGGACGCTGGGATGCGCGGCGGCCTCGTGCCCGCCCGCCACAGCGAGGGCCGCGAGCCACAGCAGGGTGATGGGGCCGAACAGCTTGCCGACCTTGCCCGTCCCGAAGCGCTGGGCGGCGAACAGGCAGGTCAGGATGACGGCGGCGACCGGGACCACGAAGTGGCCGAGACTTGGCGCGGCGACCCGAAGGCCCTCGACCGCTGACAGCACGCTGATCGCGGGGGTGATGACGGAGTCGCCATAGAACAGCGAGACACCGACGATGCCCAGCACCAGCAGCAATCCGGTGCGCTGCGTACGCCCAGCGTAAAGCCGGCGGGCCAATGCGGCCAGCGCCATGACCCCGCCCTCGCCGTCGTTGTCAGCCCGCATCACGACGCTCACGTATTTGATTGACACGATCAGCGTGATGGACCAGAACATCAGCGAGATGACGCCGTAGACGTCACCCGGAGTCGGCTTCACCGCGCCGTTGTCGATGGAGAACACGGTCTGCAGCGCGTACAGGGGGCTGGTCCCGATGTCGCCGAAGACCACTCCGAGCGCGGCCAGCAGCAGTCCTGTCGAGCCGGCATGGTGGCCGGGCGAGGCGTCGGTCGCCTCCGAGGCCTGTGAGGCCTGTGAGGCCTGTGACGCCTCGGACGGGTCCGGCGCTGGCTTCTCAGCCGTCGGGGCGCCCGTCGGCGCTGTGGGATCCGTCGGCACTGGCGGCACTGGCGGCACTGGCGGCACTGGCGGCACTGGCGGCACTGTCACGTGGCTGCCCTTCCACTCATCGGGGCTCGACATGGGCCTGGACCCCGCGCAACGACACAATGTCCCACCGCAGCTGCCCCAACCGCACACGCCGGGCACGCGGCTGGCTCGCCACCCCGCTCAGGGCGGCCGGTTGCCGTCACCGTCCGCATCCCGGTTGGCGCCCCCCTCGGCCGCGTCGAGCAGCGCCAGCAGCGTGACGACGGTGCGCCAGTTGCGCGCCGTCACGACAGCGGGGGCCAGCTGGCGCCAGAACGCGGGCGGCACGCGGCTCGCCATCAAGCCGTCCGGACACCACTGGTAGAGCGCCCGCTCCCCCAGCACGAGCACCTCCGGAGCCAGGCCTTGCGCCTCTGGCAGCTGCACCTGCTCGGGGTCGGGGCGTTCGGACAGGAAGCTGACGACCAGCCGCGAGGGGTCCGACGCCAGGGCGACGAGCGGGTTCTGCTCGGCGATCGCGCGCACTTCCGCCGCACTGAGCAGCAGGAACGAGGACTGCACGCCGGTTCGCCGCAGCAGCTCCGCCTCGAGCCCTGCGGCCTCGTCGACTGCCAGGGCTCGGGGTGCGGTGAAGACGACGTTGCCGCTCTGCAGCAGGGTCTTCGCATCGGCGAAGCCGCGTTCGGCGAACACGGCGCGCAGGTCGGCCATCGCGACCCGCTTGGCCCGCCCCACGTTGATGCCGCGTAGCAGGGCGAGGTAGGCAGCCACGAGCCGAGTGTGGCAGCCCGACTGCCGGCGCTTCGCATCGCGGCATCCCACAGCCGGTGCGGCAGCGGTCAGGCCGCCTCGGCCACGCTTACCTCGAGGTGCTCGGCCAGCCAGCGGGTCGCGCACTCGATGAAGCGCAGCTTGTTGCCCGGGCGCGCCAGCTCGTGGCCCTCGTCCGGCACCAGCTCGTAGTCGACCATGCCGTGCTGCTCGCGTAGCGCTGCCACAATCTGATCGGACTCGCTGACCGGCACGTTCCTATCGTTGGCCCCGTGCACGACAAGCAGCGGGGCGCGCAGCCGGTCGACCCGGCGCAGCGGCGAGACCCGTTCCAGCAGGTCGCGGTCCTGCACGGGGTCGCCGTACTTGCTGGCCGACACCGCAGCAATCCACGGCTCGGTGCGGGCGAAGAAGGTGGCGAGGTCCGACATCCCGCAGACGTCGACACCGGCGCTGAACAGCTCGGGATAGAAGGTCAGGGCCGCGAGCGTGAGGTATCCGCCGTAGGAGCGACCCGCCACGCCCAGGCGGCCGGGCTCGGCGATCCCGGTCCGCATCAGGTGCAGGGCACAGTCCGCGACGTCTCGGATGGCATCGGGGCGCCGGTCGACGTCGTCGGCGTGCTCGAAGACGCGCCCATACCCCGACGAGCCGCGCACGTTGGGGGCAAAGACGCTGATGCCCGCGCAGACGAGGGCCTGGAACAGCGGCTGGAATCCGGGTCGCTCCTGAGCCTCGGGCCCGCCGTGCAGCCACAGGGTGGCGGGGCCCGGGCCGCTGCTGCCGGGTGGTCGCAGCAGCCAGCCGCTCAGCACGAGCCCGTCGTCGGTCACGACCTGCTCGAGCGTGGGCGCGACCACGCGGTCGGCGGCGACGAGGCCCCGGCGGGGACGGTCGATGCGCTCGAGCGGGCCGGCGGTGCCGCCCTCGCCCAGCATCGCGGACCAGACGCCGCGCGGGACATCGGGGCTCTGGCCCGAAACGACGATGCGGCTGCAGTCGCGACTGATCCGGACTCGGTCGACGACCGTGACCGGAACGGGAATCGCCTGGAGAACCCCTGCTGCGACGTCGAGCAGTTGTACCTGCGAGAAGCCCCCGATGTTCCAGGCGAGCAGCGCCCAGCGGCCGTCGTCGCTGAGCGAGAACAGGTCCAGCTCGCCGTCGGCGCGGGCGGCTACCTCGCGCACTACCCCGGTGTGAGGGTCGACGGCGACAAGCGCCATCCGCTCCCGCCCCCAGTCGCTGCGGGCGTAGACGGTGCCGTCTGGGCCGAAGACGCCCGCCTCGGCGCCGCCGTCGGCGGCGTGCTCCGGGGCCAGCAAGGGCGTCTGGCGGCCGCCGTCGAGCGGGACGACGACCAGGTGCCGCTGCCCCCGTGCCCCCGAGCGGACTAGCGCCTGCGTGCCGTCGTGGCTGATGTCGAGGACAGTGAGCGGGGTCCCATAGGCAACCGGGCGGACCGCACCGGACTCGACGTCGAGCAGGTTCGAGCTCATCTCCTCTGGGCGCCGGCCGGAGGTGGCGAGCGCGACAACGCTGCCGCTGCTGCCGCTGCCACTGTCGCTGCTGCCGTCGTCGCTGCTGCTGCTGCAGTCGCTACGCACCCACGGGCCGAGCGACGCGGTGCCCTGCCGGACGCCAGCGATGCGCCGCGACTGCGTGCCGTCCGCCCGCACGAGCCACACCCGGGTGCGGGTGGCGCCGCCGCCGGGCGCAGCGAGCACGGTGATCCACCGTCCGCATGGGGAGAAGGACAGGTCATAAACGTGGTCCTCGCCCGTGGGCAGTTGGCGCGCCGGGCCTCCAGCGGGGTCGACGGGCTGCACCCAGGCCCGTGGCAGCCCGCTCCGGTCGCTGACGTAGCCGACGAGGCTGCCCTCCGGGCTCAGGTCGGGCGCCCAGGCGGCGCGGGCTGTTGCCCATTCCCGCCAGGGCGGGTTGTTCGGATCGGCCTCGTGCTCGTTCACCACGGGGCGGGACTCAGCGGACACACCTCACACGACCTTCATCGTCTGCAACCACATCTCGAGGAGCGCAACCTGCCACAGGGCGTTGGAGCCCAGGGTCGTACGCGTTTCGTTGGGACGCTCGAGCAGCGCCTGCACCGCCCGCTGGTCGAACAGCTGCCTGTCCCTCGCCGCCTGCCCCGTGACGGCGTCGCGCACACGCTCGAGCAGCGGCCCGGACAGGTGCCGGACGGCAGGCACCGGGAAGTAGCCCTTCGGCCTGTCGATGACCTCGGCCGGCAGCACCTTGCGGGCGGCGTTCTTGAGCACGCCCTTGCCGCCCGAGGCCAGCTTCAGCCCGGGCGGGCAGGCACCGGCCAACTCGACGAGCTCGTGGTCGAGGAACGGCACGCGCGCCTCGAGCCCCCACGCCATCGTCATGTTGTCGACCCGCTTCACCGGGTCGTCGACGAGCATGATCTGCGAGTCGATGCGCAGCGCCACATCCAGCGCTTCCTGCGCCCCGGGGGCGGCGAAGTACTGCTCGACGAAGGCCGTGCTGACGTCCCTGCCGGCCCGGCGGCCGGGCACGAGCAGGGCGTCGACAGCCGACGAGGGGCGGTCGACGAACACGCTGCGGTAGACGTCGGCCGCGGATGCACGCGGGACGCCGGCGAGCGGGGGGTACCAGTCGTAGCCGGCGAACACCTCGTCGGCGCCCTGCCCGGACTGCACGACCCGCACGTGCCGGGACACCTCCTGCGAGAGCAGGTAGAAGGCGATGCAGTCGTGGCTGACCATCGGCTCGCTCATTGCCGCGAGCGTGCCGTCGAGCGCCGGCAGCACCGCGGCGGTGTCGATGCGGATCTGGTGGTGGTCCGTGCCGAAGTGCCGGGCGACCAGGTCGGAGTACTCGAACTCGTCGCCCGACTCGCCGCCGGCACCCTCGAACCCGATGCTGAAGGTCGCCAGGCCACGCTGGCCGGCCTCGGCGAGCAGTGCCACGACCAGGCTCGAGTCGAGGCCGCCCGAGAGCAGGACACCGACCGGTACGTCGGCGACCATCCGCCGCCCGACGGCCACCCGTAGCCGGTCGAGGACGGCGCCCTCCCAGTCGTCCTCGGTCCACCCCTCGCGCTCCGGGTCGCGCTCGGCTGGGGCCGACCAGTAAAGGGTGTCGGTGCTCGTGCCGTCCGCCTCGATGACACGCACTGTTGCCGGCGGCAGCTTGCGCACGCCCCGCAGGATGGTGAGCGGCGCCGGGACCACCGAGTGGAAGCTCAGGTAGTGATGCAGCGCCACCGGGTCGATGTCGGTGTCGATGCCGCCGGCGGCGAGCAGCGCCGGCAGCGTCGACGCGAAGCGCAGCCGCCCCGGCCCGGGCGCGAGGTACATCGGCTTGATGCCGAGCCGGTCCCGGGCGAGCACGAGCCGGCCGCTGGCGCGCTCAGCGATCGCGAACGCGAACATGCCGGCGAAGCGGGCGGTGCACCGGATGCCCCACTCGGCATACGCCTTGAGCACGACCTCGGTGTCGGACGTGGAGACGAAGCGGTGCCCCGCGGCCTCCAGCTCACGGCGCAGCTGCGGGTAGTTGTAGATGCAGCCGTTGAAGATGACAGTCAGGCCGAGCTCGGTGTCGACCATGGGCTGCGCACCCGTGCTGGTGAGGTCGATGATCGCCAGGCGCCGGTGCCCGAAGGCGACCGGTCCTTGTGCCCACACCCCGACGCCGTTCGGGCCGCGGTCGGCCATCCGCGCGGTCATCCGGGCGACGGCCTCGACGTCGGCCGACCCACCATCCCACCGCAGCTCACCGCTCAGGCCGCACACTGGCGCCTCCCCCGCTCGTTCGTGAAAGTTCCCGCATGTTCTGGTCCAGGTCAGGGCACGATCCACGTGTCCTTGGCGCCGCCGCCGCGCGAGGAGTTGACGACCATGCTGCCCTCGGGCGCCACCCGGGTGAGCGGCGCGGTGAGCACCTCCGCATCCAGCGGCCGGGACTGGCCGGGCGAGGACAGGACGACGAAGGCCCGCAGGTCGACGTGGCGCGGCTCGAGTCGGCCGTGGTGCAAAGTGGGGTGCGTGGACAGGTTGACGAGCTCCTGCGCCAC
>JAABUJ010005214.1_pt1 | contig 13125 bp, 14 predicted proteins | sample 5559131 | NCBI WGS metagenome assembly JAABUJ01 (sample SAMN10711875, study PRJNA513366) | rock metagenome | isolation source: Antarctica rocks | place: Antarctica: Victoria Land, Mt New Zealand nord | collected 2016-01-07
CGTCTCGGCCGGGGAGCGCCGCCTGTTCATCGCCGAGGGCAAGGGTGGCCATCAGCGCCGGGTGCCCGTCTCGCAGCGTTCACGACCCTCGCCTCCTACCTGAGCGAGGAGCGTCCCGCGACCGACACCGACCGGGTGTTCGTGGCGCTGAGGCAGCTGCGGCGGGGTCGGCCTCTGAGCGCATACGGACTCGACCAGATCGTGTAGGACGCCCGTAGCCGGGCGGGGGTCGACCGGCTCACGTGCCACCAGCTGCGCCACACCTGCTTCACCCGTCTGCAACTGAAGGGGATGGGGTTGGAGGCCACCCAGGCCCAGGCGGGCCACCGCTCGATCGAGTCGACCCGCATCTACGTGCAACTCGCCAGCTCGTGGCTGGACGAAGAGTTACCGCCGGGTCGTCGACGCGATCGAGGCCGACCTGGCCGAGGGCGCCGCTGGCGGGGTCGGCGAGGCGAGGCCGTGTGGCGAGGATCGTCCCTGATGCCCGGCCACGGCGCCCTGGCGCTCAGCGCCGAGCAGTCCGAGTTGGTCGTCGACTACGAGGCTTACCCTTCCGATCCCTGAGCGCCTCGGCCACAATGGTATCCGACGAAACCGACCCAGAGCACAACCCCGGGTTCGCCCGACACCCCGACGTCGGCACTGACGAGGAGAGGAGGTGAACAAGGGCACACGTCGGCCGCTATGCGGCCTCCGACCCACCCGGGTGTACTAAAACCCCCAGACCGGGTGTAGGGATTCACCGTAATGGCACTCATTGCCACTCGATCAACTCGTCGAACCGGGCCGGCCACACCTTGCGGTAGTGCTCCCACAACCAGCCGAAGTGCTCCTCCATCAGCCGGCGGGCCTTGGCCGGCTGCCCAGCGATCACGGCCCGGGCCAGTTCCCGGTGCTCCTCGTGGATCCGCTCCCGCATGCCGCTGGTGTCTACCCGTTCGATGATGTGGCTCATGGTGATGTGCACGACGACGCGCACGAACAGTTCGAGCATGCGGTTGTCGACCAACTCGTGAAGCGTGCCGTGGAAGGAGTTAGTCACCACCCTGTATTCGCTGCCCTGGACCGGGAGATCGGTGGCGAGAAACGGCTCCAGCCGTTTGCGCACGGTCTCGCGATCGGGATTGCGTGACGCCAGGTCGGCGACCAGCGGCTCGATGGTGAGGTGCGTCTGCTCGAGGTCAGCGTAGGTGGCACCACCGAGGTGGAGGTACAGGGTGCTTATTCGAGCCAGGTTTTGAGGATCGACAGTGCCGACCACCGGCCCACCGCCCGGGCCCGGCTTGAGCCGGATCATCCCCTGCACCTCGAGGAGGCGCAGCCCCTCGCGGAGCGAGCCGCGGCTCACGCGGTACTGGCTCAGCATGGCGGCTTCGGACGGCAGTGTGTCCCCCGTAGTCAGGCCCTGCGCCTGGATGTCGTGGACGATCGCGGACGCGACCATCTCGGCGGTCTTGCTGGTGCGGCGTCGCTGGTCGTGGCCGGCCTCCATCGACTCGGCGTAGCTGACCCACATGTCGGGCCGCTGCAGTTCCGGTGCTTTCGCTCCCTTGGGTGGTGCAGTCATGCGTCCTTTCCGAACGGACCAACTGTGATCAGAGGATACGCACCATCGCTGCCGGCTCCGATGACTCTGCTGTTCCACCTCGCCGAGCAATTCTGATAATGCTTGACAGGAACTCCACCCGGGAGGTACTTTGTCGCAACGTTCGCCGGATCTCGCGGGGGGGCCAAAAACAGTCTGGTGCCTCCGTGATGCCGGGCGCGATTGGGCCAGGGGTAGGGAGCGACCACATGAGCAAGCCGATGAAGGACGTCCAGGTCCTCGAAGTCATAGCCTACGCCTTTGCGCCGGCGGACGGGGCGATCCTCGCCGAGTGGGGGCAGAGGTCGTGAAGGTCGAGCACCCCCACCGCCCCAACCCGATGCGGGGCACGGCGGCGTGGGACATCGAGCGGGCACCGGTGGGTTCACCTACATGTGGCAAGTAGCGAACCACGGCAAGGGGGGATGGCCATCGACATCTCGAAGCCGGAAGGCGGGAAGCTCATCCTGCAGATGGCTGAGGAGGCCGACGTGTTCGTCACCAACTTCCTCACCGAGGGCCGCCGGAAGCTTGTCATCGACGTTGAGGAGGTGATGGAGCGCAATCCCAGGATCGTCTGCGCCCGAGGAAGCGGCCAGGGCCCGGCCGGTACCGACGCCGAGTTGGGGGGGTTTGACGGCCTGACCTACTGGGAGCGGGGTGGCATCGCCGCCACACTCACCCCTGTCGGTGGGGACCACCCGGTGCGGATGGCCGGGCCGGGATTCGGCGACGTGCAGAGCGGCACGGCGTTGGTCGGAGGTATCGGCGCTGCGCTGTTCCAGCGGGAGCGGAGCGGCAAGGGCGTCGCCGTCGACGTGTCGCTGCTGTCCGGCGGCATGTGGGCGATGCAACCGACCGTGGTGGCGGCCAGCCTCACCGGTGTCGACGTGTTGCCCATCCCGGCGCACGACAACATCGGCAACCCCTTGGTCAACACCTACCGGACGTCGGACGGGCGCCATCTGACCCTGAGCATGCTCGAGAGCGACCGGTACTGGCTCGGGTTCCGCGAGGTGACCCGCCGCAGTGACCTGGTCAACGACCCCGGCTTCGCGGGCTCGGCCGCGCCCGTCGTGGATCGGGCGGCGCCGACGGCAATTGTCGCCGAGTTGTTCGGCAGCCACACGCGAGCCGAGTGGAAGGACATGCTCGGCCGGCAGGAAGACCCTGGACGGTTCTGCAGTACCCCGGGGAAGTCGCCCGTGACCCGCAAGCCGAAGCCAACGGCTACGTCCAGGACGTCAACTACGGCGATGGGCGAACCCTGCGATTGGTCTCGGCGCCGGTGCAGTTCGATGAGTCACCGGGAACCTTGACGCCGGCTCCGCAGTACGGCGCCCAGACCGAAGAGGTATTGCTGGTGATGGGGTGCGACTCGGAGGACCTCGGGTGGATGAACGAAGCCGGCGTCATCATCTGATCGGTGGGTTACCAAGGGGGAATCTATGATAATGAGTTATATGGACGTGATCGGCCGATCGCCAGTCACCACAGGGCGGACGCCTTGGGCGACCGGCGTGATTCGGCCCGGCGAGGGAGGGGGGCAAAACCGGTGACACGCGCCGCGCTTAGTGACGGTATGCCCCTCCACGGGAACGGGAAATGCCGATGACCACGAACAGTCTCCTCCTGGAAGTCGAGGGGCTGCGGGTGCGGTACCGCAGTGGCGCCATCGGGATCGCCGACGTGTCCCTGCGGGTTGGTCACGGCCAAGTCGTAGCCCTCTTCGGCCCCAACGGGGCGGGGAAGACCTCGACCGTCCGGGGAGTCGGCTTCCTCCGGACCGAGGGCGCCCGGGTCGCACATGGCTCCGTGACATTCGACGGCCAGGACGTAACCAACGCCGAACCGCACCGCCAGGCCAAGCTGGGCGTGGCCTTCGTCCCCGAGCGGAACAAGGTGTTTCCGACCCTCACGGTGGCGGAGAATCTCGCCGCCCTGGGCGTGCTGCCTTCGCCCGCCCGCCGCCAGGAGCTGCAGGAATTGGTCTACACACTTTTCCCGGTACTGGCGATTCGCCGGCGCGAGCTGGCCGGCCGGCTGAGCGGCGGGCAGCGGCAGATGCTGGCGTTGGCCCGGGCCATTTTCAGCGATCCGAAGTTGCTGATCGTCGACGAGATGACACTCGGCCTGCACCACAGCATGCATCCAGTGCTGTACGACGCCGTCCGCGCCATCGCCAAGACCGGCGCCTCGCTGCTGCTGGTCGACGAGAGCACCGGCTTCGCGTTGGAGGTCGCCGACTATTGCTATCTGCTCTCGGCTGGCCTGGTCGTGGACGAGGGCGCGGCCGAGCGGTTCCGAGGCAACGAACTCCTGGCCGCCGGGTACCTGGAGACCGCATCGTGAACATGACCACGCAGTCGGTGCTCGGCGCTGTGTTCGACGGCGCCGGCGCCCACGCTGACGACCGCTCCGGGGCGGTGCTGAGCGTGCGCGATCTGACGGTTACGTTCGGCGGGATCGTCGCCCTCTCGGATGTGACCTTCCACCTCGATAAGCACGACATGGCCGCAATCGTCGGGCCCAACGGGGCGGGCAAGTCGACGATGTTGAACGCCATCAACGGGCTGGTGCGGTCCTCCGGCCACATCGAACTCCACGGCCGGCCCGTGCACGGCACACCAGCCGCCAGCATCGCCAAGTACGGGGTGGGGCGCAGCTTCCAGGATCCGCAACTGGTCGACGAGTACACCGTGCTGGAGAACGTAATGTGCGGCGCCCACATCCGCCTCAGCTACGGCCTGCTGGACCAGCTGTTCCGGCCCCGCCGCGTTGAGCGCGCCGAGCGCCAACTCGGCTCCCGCGCCCGGGGTCTTCTCGAGTTCTTTGGTCTCGACGGGGTCGCCCACGAAGAAGCTGGCTCGCTCTCCTACGGCGCCCGCAAGCTGGTGGACATCGGCCGGGCGATGTTGCCCGGGCCCCATCTGTTGCTCCTCGACGAGCCGTCGTCGGGGCTGGACGCTCACGAGCGCAAGAGCCTCGAGTCCACGCTCATCGCGCTGCGGGACGAGCGCCTCGTGACGGCATTGGTCGTCGAACACCACATGGACCTGGTGCGGTCGGTGGCGACACGCGTGGTGGGCATGCAGGCGGGAGAGGTCATCGCCATCGGAACGCCGTCGGAAGTTCTCGACTCGGAAACGTTTCGGGAGGCCGTGGTGGGCGGGTCGAGATCTGCGCCATCGGCGAACGGAACGGCGGGGAACTGATGGACCGCATCGTTGTGTCACTCATCGGCGGGATCTCGCTCGGCGCCACCTATGCCTTGATAGCGCTCGGCATCGTCCTTGCCTACCGAGCAACGGGGACATTCAACTTCGCCCACGGTGAGTTCATGTTGCTCCCTGCCTACCTGGTGGGCGCGTGGCAGGCGAGCCACTCGGCGCCGCTGGGCGTGTCCCTTGGAGTCGCCCTCGTGATCGTGTCGACCATCGGCTTGACCTTCTATCTGCTGGTCTTGCAACGCACAACCGGCTTGCACCACTTTATGGGCATCATTGCCACGTTGGGCCTGGCAGCGATGTTGGACGGGGCGATGCTGCTCATATTCGGCTCCCCCCAATACAACATCCGCATCTCGTTCCTCCCCCACGGGGTGGCGCGAATCATGGGGGCCCGGTTCAGCACCACCGAACTGGTCCTCACCGCCTCCGCCCTGGTGCTGTCCGCCTGTGTGGCAGTGACAATGCGCCTCACCAACGTCGGGCGCCGGGCCCGTGCCGCCGGCCAGGATCCGGTACTCGCCAGCCAGGGCGGCATCAACGTGCGCCGGTACTACATGTGGTCATGGGCGCTCGCCGCCTGCTTGGCCGGGGTAGCCGGGGTCGTCTATGGTTCGACGAACGTCGTCGACTTCTCGTTGTCGAACGTGGCGCTGGTCGCCTTCCCGGCGATCATCATCGGTGGTCTTGACAGCATCGAAGGAGCCGTCGTCGGCGGCCTCCTGGTGGGCGTCTTCCAAGGCTTCGTGGCCACGTACCTCAGCCCCCAGCTGCTCGACGTCCTCACCTACTCGTTGTTGCTGGTCGTCATGCTCACCTTCCCCCGGGGTCTGTTCGGGACCAAGCAAGTGGCGCGGGTGTGATGGCAGCCGGGGGGACTACCAGAAGATCCCAGGACGCCGCACCGCCGGTGCCGGCCGGGCGGCGGATCCCTACCGAAATCGGGGCTCACCGAGTGCGGCGAATACCGCCTGTCGTCGTCGGCATCGCCTGCCTGGCCCTCCTGACCCTGTATTTCACGACCGGGGCGTCCTCGGCGAACCTGTTCACGTTCAACAGCTGCCTGCTGGCGGCCATGGGCGCCATCTCGCTCAACGTGTTGATGGGCACCGCCGGGCAAGTATCGATCGGAAACTCGGCGTTCCTCGCCGTCGGCGCGTTCGGCGCCATCTTCGCCCTGCGCGCCGGCATCCCGTTCCCGCTCGACATCCCGGCCGCCGCGCTAGCGGCCGGTCTCGCCGGTGCCATCGTTGGCCTCCCCGCCCTGCGCTTACGCGGACTGCAGCTGGCGTTGGCTACCCTGGCCGCCTTCTTCATCGTCTCGTACGCCGCCAACCAGTATCAGTCGAAGGCCAACAATGCCGGCAGCGGTGGCTTCAGCATCCATCCCCTGTTCCAGTCGAAGGGCCTGGTCGGCGCGCAGAAGTACTGGGCGTGGCTGCTGCTCATCCTCACGTGCCTCCTGATCCTCGGCGCCACCCGGCTAGTCAGGCTCCGTTCCGGCCGGGCCTGGCGCATGATCCGCGACCACGAGACCGCAGCCCCCGCCCTTGGCATAGCGGTGACCCAGTCGAAGATGGTCGTCTTCGCCCTCAGTTCGGCGGTCATCGGTATGCAGGGCGCACTCTTAGCGCACTTCACCGGCTCGGTCTCCGTCGACGACTTCACCCTGATCTTGGCCGTCTCGTACATCGCGATGGTGGTGGTGGGCGGTCTGGACTCCATTGCCGGGGCGGTCATCGGCGCCGGTGTCGTTACCGCCCTGCCGACCGTGGTGCCCAAGTTTGTCGGGATCTTCATCGGGACACAGAGCGCCGCCACCAAGGGCGCGTCGGTGTCGGAGATCGTGTACGGCTTCCTGGTCGTCGTCTTCGTGACCAGCTCGCCGCGAGGGGTCGTCGGTTGGGTCCGCGGGCGGCGGGTGCAAAACGCCACCCGCTGGCTTCTCCGCCAGGCCGAGCGCAATGAACTAGGCGGGTTGGCTAACGGCCATTCGCAGCAGTCGCCGGCCACCTCGCCGGCATCACCGGCCGTGTCGCCGGCATCCCCGGTCGCTCGAGCGACGAGCGCCGATGTCATTCAGCAAGAGCAGTCAGAAAGGACTGACGTATGAGCAACTTGGGAACCTACCGACGCGGAGCAAAGGTCGCGGTCGCGGTGGTGGCGTTGACCGTGATGGCCGGCGCGTGCAGCAACTCCTCCCACTCCTTGTCGTCCTCCTCATCGAGGTCGTCGTCACCGACCAGCGCCGGGGTCGCGACCGGTGCGCCGTACAACATCGCTTTCATCGGGGACCTCACTGGCGGTAATGGACAAAACGGTCAGCCGACGATCGCGGCGGCCGAGGGTGCGGTATACCAGATTAATCACAGCGGGGGGGTCAACGGCCACGCCCTGAAGATCAGCAGCGTCCAGGACGCTCAGTCAACCACGGGGGGTGCGGAGACGGCTGCGCGCACCGGCGTCGGCAACTCGGTCACGTTCAGCACCGGCGGTCTGGGCGGCAGCGCGGTCTCAGCGACAGCGTCGATCTTCACGTCGGCGGCAATCCCCTACATCGGCACCAGCTACCCGGTGGCTGCGCTCATCAACCAGCCGTTTTGGTTCACCCTCGCCCCCACCGGACCCCAGGTGGCGGCCGGGGCCGTCAACGGCATCAAGTCGCTCCTCGGTGGCTCGCTCACCGGTAAGACTATCGGGTTCGAGGGCCTGGCCGTGCCGACCGTTGACAACAACCTGGCGGCCATCAAGGCGCTCGTCACCCAAGACGGCGGAAAGATGGGCCCGATCATCCGTGACCCGCTGACGTTCAGCTCCTGGTCCAGCCAGGCGGCCAACGTGGCGTCGGCTCACGTGCACGGGTTCATCATCAACCATGCCGAGTCGTCGACGGCCCTGATCGCCAAGGCGCTCGGCGTCGCGGGGGTCACCGTGCCGATCGTCTCGACCGAAGGTGCCAGCTCGGACACGCTGTTCCAGTCGGTCAACGCCTCCAACTTCTACGCCGTGCGCGAGGCGAACTCGGCGTCGGCCGGTCCGGGCAGCGTCCCCGCGCAAGCGGCATCGGCCGCTGGCTACGCCTCGGCGTCGACCCTGAACCCGTACTTCGCCCGCGAGTGGGGCGTCATCTACGCGGCAGCCGCCGCCCTTGGCAAGTGCGGGTTCCCGTGTTCGCCCTCCGGCTTCGATTCGGCCCTCACATCGCTCGGCAGCTTTACGGTGCCGAACGATGTGTACCTCGGCCCCGTGAACTTCACCATCAGCAACCATGCCGGCCTTACGACCGCCCAACTCTATTCCTGGAGCTCTGCCAAGAGCAAGGCGATCCCGGCGGGGTCGCCCGTGCCCCTAGCTTAGCTTAGCTTAGCTAGCTCGCTCGGCTAGGTCTCCAGCCGCAGGAGTCGTGGCGGAGCGGCCCGGCAGGCTTACCCCGACGTGATCATCTGAGGAGAAACTTACGCGTGCTCGCCAAAAACTCGACAGCTACCGGGTCGTCGACACCGATACCTGCGTCATCTAGCCTAATGACCTGTGGACCTCGCATCTCTCAGTCAGCAAGTGGGTGACCTCGTCCCGCATGAGATTCGATGAGGAGATGAAGGAGGATGCCTGTACTTCGGGGGCACGCGGGTGGCCGCGGGCCCAGGCGCGGCACAGGCTGGCTGGCGCCAATTTCCGCCGGACGACCCATCCTCGCTCAGGGTGGTCGACAAAGCCACCTGGGATGCGCAGGTGCGCCTGCAGAGGATGGGTGAGTGCCGTATGTGGGCGCAGGCCCTGTGTCCCAACGTCGCCGGCTTCGCCGCTGGGCAAGTCCTTGCCATTGGAGACGCAGAGTCATGCTGGCGTGTGTCCGGGCGTACAACGATTTCCTGGCCGAGTACGCGCCGGCCGACCCCGCCGGTTCATTCCCATCATGGCGTTGCCGATGTGGGAAATCGACCCGTGCAACGCAGAAGTCGCCCGCAGCGCGGAGCTCGGCCACAAGGGTGTCGTCATGACGGTGAGCCGTCGTACTGGGGCTTGCCAAGACTCTCCGATCCGCGCTGGGACCCGCTGCGCGCGACGTTGCGCGAGACCGAGCTGTCGGTCATTTCCATATCGGCTCCGGTGACATGTCGGTCTTCGACAGCGTGTCTGAGGATTCCGGCCGCCACGCGAACTGCGCCGGCTTCGGCATCCAGTTCGGTCTCGCCAACGTCAAGGTGATCTCGAACCTTATCGTCGGTGGTGTCTGCCACCGGATCCCGAAGTTCAAGTTCGTGTCCGTCGAAAGTGGGATCGGATGGATCCCCTTCGCAGTGAAGCATCTCGATTGGCGATGGCTCCACTGCGGTGTGCCCCAAGAGCGACTACTGCCGAGTGAGTGCTTTGCGGAACAGATGTACGGCTGCCTTTGGTTCGAAACCGACGGGGTGAGTGCGGCCGTCGACCAATGCGCGCCGACTGGTCCTCTACAAGATCGACTTTCCGCACCCGACCTGCATGGCACAGGAACCGCCGACCGCGGCCACGTCGCCGCGCACCTTCGTCGCCGAGGGCCTGGGCGGAATGGATGAGGGCGTGCTGAAGAAGGGTCGGCACGACAACGCCGCGGCCCTCTACCCACCTCGATTGAGGTCCGACCGGTGAACGTCGGCGTTTCGGCCTACAACCTGCGGATCGCCGATCTCGTCGCCACCGCGGTGGCGGCCGACGAGGCCGGCTTCTCGAGCCTCTGGCTCGGTGAGCATCTGGTGCTTCCGTGCGACTACGAGGCCGTGCACCCGGCTCAGGGGGGAGCAGACGCTGCCCAGCGCCGCCACCCCCGGATCATCGATCTGGAGACCGAGCTCCTCGACCCGTTCGTCGCGTTGTCAGCGGCGGCGGCCCTCACCAGCCGAATCCAACTGGCCACCGGGATCTACCTGCTCCCGATGCGCCATCCGCTCCTGACCGCCCGGGCGGCGGCGAGCCTGGCCGACCTGTCCGGCGACCGCTTCATGCTGGGTGTCGGGTCCGGTTGGCTGAGCGAGGAGTTCGACGCGTTCGGTATCCCGTTCGCCAGCCGGACGGGGCGCTACGAGGAGAGCCTGAAGGTGTTGCGGGCCGCGTTCCGCGGCGGCCCGTTCGAACATGACGGCACCCACTACCGATTCCGGCGGGTGCAGGTCAGCCCACGGCCGGTCGTCGTCCCGCTGGTCCTGGGGGGCAACAGTGACTCGGCGCTCCGGCGGGCGGCACTGCTGGCGAACGCCTGGTTCGCATCCGGCAACCCCACGTTCGACGAGGCGGTCACCCTGCGTGCACGCCTGATGGAGATATGTGCCGAGCACGGCCGGGCGCACATCGACTGCCACGTCCGGATGGCCGCTCTGGATCCGACAGCGGCCGCTCGCTACGAGGAGGCCGGCTTCCAGAGCGTTTTGGTGTGGGCGGAGGACATCTGCCCGCCCGGCGAACACGACCGCCGGGCTGCCTTCCGGCGGGTGGCTGAGCAGTTTGGCCTGCAATGCGCGAGCGTCTGAGCGCGGCGCCAGTAGCCGGCTCTGACGGTCGGACGCTGCTCGATCGCCGCGTCGGCGGCCGAGCACGGGCGGGATGTCCCGATGGCGGTCCCCGGGCGCCCGGGCGCCCCCGGTGTCGGCCGCAACGGCCAGGCGCCGCTGTTCGCCGATTACTTCCGGCGGACGCCGAAAACCTCCAAGACGGTTGCCTACGACATCGTTGCCGACATCGTGGCGCGCAACCTCGGCCCTGGGGACCACCTGCCGCTGGAAGCATCCAGGCAGGATAGGTACCGGGTGAGCCGGGCGTCGCTGCCCGAGGCGCTCCGGCTGCTCGAGGTCCAGGGCCTCATCTCGCTGAAGCCGGGGCCGGGGGGCGGACCGGTCGTCGGCAACGTCGACGCCCGCTACCTCGCCCGGACGAGCGCGCTGTACTACCAACTGGCCGGAAGTACCTACCGGGAGGTGTTCAACGTTCAGATCATGCTCGAGCCGCGGGTCGTAGCCGCCCCGCTGATGGAGGTGGACGAGGTGTTGGGCGCCGGCACGCCCGTGACAGGAACCAGACAGACAACCGCGTACTGCTTCTCGTAAAACTGCAAGTCCCGCAGGCGGATGGCGGCGGTCGACTCCTCGACAGGGCCTATGTTGACGACGACCACCCGGCCCCCTTCCCGACCAACGCGAGGGCGTCGGCCAGCACCGACCCGTCGCCGATGCCCATGGCCATGATGACCACGTCGGCAACGCGTCCCCGGCTCCATCCGTCCGGTGACTTAACCGAGCCTCTTCCATGCCGGCGTCGGCCCCCGCACCCGCCGGCGCGCGGGCGCTTCGACTCCAGCGGGTCGACGGCCAGGGTCTGACCGGTGCCCAGGTGCCGGGCTGAAGTCGCCAAAACCGGTGATCGAGCACCACACGATGGCCTCGTTGTCTTGGCGCATGGCGTCGTAACCGAGGCCGAGGGCGTCGAACTGCCCCAGACGGTTTGACTCGACGACGACGTCGCATGTTGCACGAGTCGAGCGAGCACCAGCGCGGTCCCTTCGTGGCGGAGATCGACGACGATCGACCGCCTCCCGCGATTCAGTGCCACGTGCGAGGCAGCGAGCCCGCCGCCGCTCATGATCCCTCGCAGGCCGTCGCCGCCACCGGGGGCAACACCAATGAGGGCCTCACCGCCGTCCTGCGTCCCGGGCAGTGCCCGCCCGAGCGCCGCAGCCGGCCATATCGCCGTGCGGGACCTGGCCCTCACCCAGCTGGCGGCAGGCCGAAGAAAGAGGACCCCGCCAACGGCGTGGCCGTGCTGGCCCGGGCCAGCTCGGCGGGTGCCACACATGGCCTCCTCGACGCCCTGTGCGAGCGGGGCATCGAGCTCTTGGATGGGCCTCGACATCACCGAGCCCGTCCGACTGGCCATCCTCCGACGTCGAGACGAAGGCCTGGGGCGAGGCCATCCACCAGGACTTGGACGTGCGAGAGGGTGCCCAGGTCGCTGCTCACCGAGCTGGTGGACCTGTCGTCGTGGCCCGAGGGCGATCGTGCGTCGGGAGGAGCCCCACGGGCGCCCAACTCAGCCTGCTCGACCCCGAGGGATGGCGCCACCAGGTCCTCATCACCGACTCGGTCGATGCCGGCATTCCTACCTTCCAGGCCCCCACCGGGGCCATGCCCTCAGTCGAGGTCTCGCAGCCGCAGCACAAGGACACCGGGCTGGCCCAACCTGCCCTTCGCCGGAAAAGACCTGCTCGCCCTCACCCAGGGCCTGGTTTTCGGCGCGGAACTGGCCAACGCAGGGCCGAGGCGGCTGCGCCACATGATCCTGCACATGGCGGGCCGCATCACGCGTGGGTCCCGCCAGGTTACCCTGCGGCTCCTGCACCGAGGCGCCATGACCGCCGAGGGCCTCGCTCATCGCCGCCTCTCTGGTGGCGGCGAGCTGGGGGCGGGCAGCGCTCAGCGCTCGGGCCATCTCGGCCTCGGCCGGGCTGGGGACCAGCCGGGCGGGTCGCCGGGAACTTTGGCGTAGGGGCCCATTGGTGTCGAGGCGCCGGGGGCGCATGAGCCTCCAAAGAGGCTCGCCTCCCGCCAGCGCGAGCGCTGCCTCCGGCCACGTCGCCCACCCCAGGTCGGCCCTGGTGGTGACCTGGTCCTGGTGCCCGCTCGAGGGGCCCGTGCGGGTGACCTGGCGACAGGCGAGACGGGGCCCAGCGACGGCGCTGGTCATAGCCGACGCGTGAGCGCCCCGTCCGCGAGGAGGTGCTCATGGCCATGTCCGGCAAGCGTCCTTGACGCGGTGGGAGCCGCGGGCCGGGCGGGGCTCGGGGCTGGTCGGCCCACAGGCGGTGCGGTGCAGATGCCGAGGCCGGCACCGACGAGCTCGGTGAGCAGCGCCGGGCCCCACCCTCCCCGGTCGAGGCAGATGGTGGGTCGGGCGTCGGGGCCGACCAACTCGCGCACCGCCCGTGCGCGCGTGCCACAGCCAAGGCGGTGGGCGCCGCACCGGGCGGCGGGGGCCACACCACCCACGGCACTGCCGTCGTCGTCGGCGAGCCAGGTGCCGGTGGCTGGCGGCCATGGCCGCCCTGGCCCGGGCCAGGTACGACCGGGGCAGGCCGGCCCCGCCGTGGCAGGCCCGGACGTGGCCATCGACGCGAGGGCACGCCCATCGCCTTGGGGTGGCCCGCCGCGTGGTGGCGGGCCAGGGCCATCCACAGCCCCTCGCTGCGCTGCAGCCCTGCCGAGGGCCTCCATGCGCCGCTGGACGGCCCTGGCCGCCGGCGCATGGTTCAGGCCCACCAGGCGCGCGAGGGCGACAGGGCCC
>JAABUJ010005215.1_pt1 | contig 13122 bp, 10 predicted proteins | sample 5559131 | NCBI WGS metagenome assembly JAABUJ01 (sample SAMN10711875, study PRJNA513366) | rock metagenome | isolation source: Antarctica rocks | place: Antarctica: Victoria Land, Mt New Zealand nord | collected 2016-01-07
CGGCGTTTTTTGGAGGGGGGTAGAGGGGATGTTGGGGAGGTTGGGGGGGAGGTGGAAGAGGGGGAGGAGGGGGAGGACTGAGAGCGTTGCCGCTTGCGGCCGCGGGGTTCGGGCACTGTGAGTAATCCAGGTGAGGCTGGGGGTTGGTTGATGGGGTATTGCGGCGTCGGAGTCGCAGAGGTGGGTGATGGCGGGGTGAGTGTGAGGGTGATGTTTGGGCGGGTGAGGGAGAGTAGGGGGATGGTGGGCTGAAGGGGGCGGTGGCTGCGCCAGGGAGGTGGGGGTGAGAGGTGGGCATTGGCTAGCGCCTGCGCTAGAAAGTCGTCGACTGAGTGGGAAGGCATGGTGGAGGTGTGGCGGTGATTGGTCGAAGAAGTATGGTTTGTTTGATCGTTTGGAAGTCCGCGGATATCAAGAGATCGAGAGCGCAGTCCGATTCTTTTTCCAAGGTTGGGCAAAGCTGTATTGGATGTCTGTCCAATGCAACTGGCTTGTTCTTGGTCTGAGAAAAGAATGCCTCTGCGTCTTGATAGTCTCTTCCTTGGATAATCCAGGTGATGAGGAAAGAAAAAGAGAAAAACTCAAACGGCGATACCGTTGCTATATATACTGTTTTTTCGAGCGTCGAGTGGCATTGTGAGCAGACAAGTGCACAAACAGTTGGCCATCAACAATGGCCATTGTCTTCGTCGAGGGGAGCGAAAGAGGTAACGCAGGCCGTTTGGTGCGTTGGTATCGAGACAAAGAGACGGCTCGAGGGACAAAGCCATTGTTCGCCAGGATAGCTGAGTGTAGTGTGTGGTCCTACAGTTAGTTGCTCGGATATCAGTTCGCAAAGAACAGAGAGAGACAAAGCCATTGTTCGCCAGAAGAGCTGAGCGGTAGTGTGTACTCCTGCATTTAGTTACACGGAAGTCAGTTTGCAGAGTACAGAGAAAGACAAAGCGGATTGTCGCGAGTCAAAGACCTGTATGTGGTTGATGGACGGAATTCACTGATGAGAAGGAACGGATGTTGAGCTGATAATCACAATATGTTTACTATCTATGTTAGTATCGTAGGATGACTATATTAGCTGTCTCAGGATAATATAACAGAAGATTGATCAATTATATGTTGTTACAAAAACCTTAGCTATTCCCCTTTATATAAAACCCCGAGTTCCGACTGTCGTATCCAGGAAAAAATCAGATCACCGCGGTATCCAAAACCCGTCACCCAGAGATCATTCGGTCAAAGTCGACGGAAAACTCCCCAAGATTATCGAGCATGAGCGTAATTCTCCTTGCCAGCGTTTTGGCCAAGATCAGCTGTCTCACCCACTCTTCCCAATCCTCTTCCAGGAACCTCTTCCGCTTGTCGGCTCGATGGGTGAAATAGTCCCTGTCGAAGCGTGAAGTTCTCCCATTATAGTTTAAGATTGGAATTCTGGGCTGCCATCGGAGCGATTGCCGCTGGAAGGAGATATAGTTGTTTGAACCTGTGGCCCTGCTAGTTCCGGTCCAGAAGGCTGACAGTTGCCAGGAGGAGTGAGAGGAGGAGGAGGAGGAGGAGGAGGAGGAGGAGGAAGAGCTAATTCCAAGGTCTATGCCCAAGCCCAGTGGAATGAGTGCAGAAGGTGGTGTGACGTAGGAATGCCATACCGGAGGTGTTGGAGGCTGGTAGTCGAGCGAAATGGTCGGTGTGTTGAGACTGGCAGATTCATCTTTGCCATCCTCAACGGTGTTCTTCAGTTGGGACGCTTGTCTCACCTCCTCAGCGGCTGGGGCGAAGATCCTCCGCAAGATCATCTGAGTCTCGTCGCTCGGTACGGGAGGCAGTGGCTTGTTGCAATCCAGTACCGGAATCAACTGCTTTTCGGAAGCCGGAGTCGTAGCCATCTCGACCTTTTCGGTAGAGTGGATCGTCTCCACCACCCGTCGATGTCTGCGCGTCAGTCGTTCTTCGAGAGGTGGGGTTGGGAAGATCTCTTGGCTCTGACTGAGCGGGTGCATCCTACGGGGCGCGGATCTGTTTCCCGTGGCGTTAGCTTCTTGGATCGTAATGATGGGGAAAGGGCTGTCTTTGAAGGTGATAACTGGTGGAAAGAGTGACCCGTCAAGCGGTGATAGCCCCTCCAAGCGCATCTCTAAGCGTGAAGACGGACGAGGCGTGTAGGTGAAAAGCGCCTCTTCCGGTTCCCTATCTTCTTGCTCGTCAGTCACTTGAAGTTCGAAGGATCCAGGTGTGATATCATCACCCTCGAAGAGTTCGGGTAGAGAGGGTGGTGGAGGTGGAGGGGAGCGAGTGGGTGGCGAAGGCGCAGAGGAAGCCGATGATGAAGATCGACGAGAAGGGTTGATCACGCGCAGAGATCCAGTATCTAATACTGGGTTCCAGCATTCCAGAGTCGGGGAGGAGTGTAACTGATGATATGATGTTGGAGATCTGTGTGGAGGTTCTATAGTTAGTTCGTCTGGTGCCGGTTGAGATTTCTTCGCAGCAGTCTTGGTGATGAGAAAGGCTGGTGTTTGGCAGAGCCCCTGAAAAAGTTTCCTGAATTTCGCCATGATGTGCGATAGTCGTGCAGATGGGTCCGGCTTGAGATATGATAAGATGAAGTGCTGGGCAGTTGTGTTGCTTAAGTTATTATGATGATCAGGGTCCTCGATCCTTTGAATGCAATGCGCAAAGATCTTCGTATCGCTTTACTGGCAAGCGTGCAGAAAGTTCAATAGGCAATGATTCTCTGGGTGTCAAGGATGAACCTGATGGGGAGAGAAAATAAAATCGGTGCAAAAACAACACTTATATGCTGTTTACTCGTTTACTCGTCTCCGGGTAAGACTGGCGAACAAAGCCAGTAGAGACACAATGGCATTGTTTACACGACAAGAAGAGGTAAGATGGAAACAAAAGAAACAAAGGCGACCAGTTGGGCCTTTCACTGACACGCTTTGAGCAAGGTTCTAATAAAGAATTACTTGCTCCATTGTCTAGATATTGGTGAGTGAACGATCCATGGTGCTTGTAAAAGAAAGTGAACCAAAATATCGTTCGATGCGGTGGGTGGGATTCGAACTTGCAACAATGAGCGAGGTTCAACACCAAATCGAGCCTCTCAAGTAGTATCTCCATAGTTCAAAAAGACAAAAGCTCTAGTGGAACTCCCGAAGCCGCGTGCTTCAGGGGGTCCACTATACGAAACCCCAGAGGGATTTACTCCGATGTCGAATGGATCTGGCCGGCTAGCTCTCAGGAGTGAACCAAGTCTCGGAGAATTACCAGAAAGTTGCGTACAACCCATAGGCGTATCCTTGCGAATAGCGTGGGGTGGCCGAAGCGCATATTACAGTACGGCTCTGAACCCCACTAAGTTAGGTTGAGTCCAGTTGAGCCATCCAGCCAGATCCATGATTGATTTGGTCCCTACTTTAATTATGAACCATGGCCATGGTCCCAAACACACCCACCCCAACGCCCCGGTGACGCTTCAATCTCCATAAGATTATATGCAAACTGTTCTTTCAAATTATTCCAACGATTTGTCCCATTCAGAATTCGTTCGCAGGTTGTTTTGTTGGTGGTCGTTGTGGACGGTGCATATACAGCCAGTTTAGCACCTTCGCACACACACTTGCCACCAACACCGCGATACATCTAACACTAAGAACATCAGACTCCATCTATATCACAGCTTGGAATGAACAGGATATACGTACGTCTTCGGCGAGCTATCGACACTACTGACAACATAAATCAAGTATTTTTCCTCTTATTCCACCATAAATTCGGGCTCGGCTTGCCGACCGGACGATTTCCAAGTCGCAAGTTCGCCTTCCACATCATTGTACTATGGGCTGCGCAGCCACGATGAGAGCCGAACAACAACATCTTGATCAAGATCGACATAGCTCCGATGACCCATAGGTGTGACAGCACGAAGTCGAACTCTGCGGTAAAGGATGACTCCTAGGAGGAGAGGACTTTCGGCATATCTTGGCTCGAACAAGGCCAAAGCAACGGTCGCAAAGAGAAGGATATAATAACACATGGTGCGGACGTCGAAAAATGGATGGCTGGCAGTTTGACTTCAGCCACCACGAGCCGATGGAATCCTCGCACACAGGCAGTCGAGATGAACAGGCGTCGTTGGATGCTGAACAAGGTCTCCATATGCCAGAAAGGCAAGTCTGGCCTCCATGAATGGGGACGGAGGTGACCGGTTCATCATAGGATCCCACTACCACAGTTTCGGATCCATCATTGACTGCCGCCGTTCAAGAAGACACGATGCTTCAAGTCAGCCATAGTGGAGTCAGAACGGACATGGAGAAGGGGTCCTTGAGAAGCCACAGTCCCGGCAGAGTTTCAACACCTCGATACAGCGCGACAGTGACTGACGATGAAGATATCATGGACTACAGCGTTACTGGAGGATGAAGATGATAAGGCAAAGGAAGGGAAGAAAAGGGAAGGGAAGGGAAGACGAGGGAAGGCGATGGGATGTCGTCCAGATATCCAGTCAGAGCTCGTCGCTAAAAGCTTCCTTCAGGGTGGTGTGACTATGCCCGAGCTGGGATATCCTAACCCTGTACAGTGACATAAAGCATACCTTAAGGTATACCCGCCCGGACTGTAACTTACCATGCAGTACAGTAACTTACATGGCTGGGATTGAAAGAAAAAGTGCGGGGCCTGCGCAGGCACGCCCATTGAACATTTACTATACATTTATTACGCTGTTAATTACGTTATGGTTAACTAACTTAAGTTATGGGTTGTGTTAGGGTGTCAGACAGTTCGGAAAAAGGCCTGATAGTAATGACACCTTACGGTATTTGTACCTAACCCTTTGTCGAAGCATGGAGAGGTACTTAATCACGAGACTTCATTTGAGTTGTACTTTGTACCTTGACTTACCTAAGCTGTTTAGCTGAAGGAAAGAAGGAAAGAAGGAAAGAAGGAAAGAAGGAAAGAAGGAAAGTTTACCCCAACCAGCGGAGCTGCTCAACACGCTGCCCGCTCTGGAGCGAAGCCGGTAGTCAGTCACCTTCGTTTCCTCTGTTGATGTTCGTCCAATTGCGCTTCTTGAGTACATTCGGAGAGAGGCTGTAGGCTGTCTGTATGTAAGCGTGTGGATATATATGCATTGAGTCACTCGTACGTACGTTGTTTACCTTAGTATCTGACCTTCCACTTCGAGTGTGGGGAAGCTTGTCAAGCTTGTCAAGCTTGTCAAGCTTGTCCACTCGCTTTTTGCTTGGCCGAAAATTACTACTACCCTGGCAAATATCGATGTTTGAAAACTGACTGACTAACTAACTTACCACACCCAAATAGCTCTGCGAATTCGAACCTACCAGCTTGGGAAGGCAGCACGGTCACTGGGACCTGCCTCAGGTAGATGGATTCAATTGCATCTGCTGCCATGGCCTCCGCCGCAACCTCACAGGTCGCCGGTGCTCACACAAACGGCACCATGGAGGACGCCGACTCCGGAAAGCGAGACATTAAGAGCCATTTGCTCTTCGAGGTCTCGACCGAAGTTGCCAATCGAGGTGGGCTTGACCGTGCAGCCGACGATGACTTCAACGTTGACCACTTGTAGTTGGAGGCATTTACTCGGTCATCAAATCGAAAGCGCCCATCACCACCGCCGAGTATGGAGACAGATACACCCTCATCGGCCCGCTCAACACTGCTTCGGTATTTGCCATTGCTGGTCGCAGCGCCGAGAAAAGCGCTGATGGATGACTAGGCTGCCGTTGAAGTCGAACCCCTCACGCCGACCAACCCCGAGCTCGCCCAGTCGATATCGAACATGCAAGCACGAGGGATAGGGCTGGTATACGGCAGATGGTTGATCGAAGGTGCTCCGCGGGTTCTGTTGATCGATACCAAGACTGGCTACCGTTTCCTGGACGAGTGGAAGGCCGACCTTTGGAATACGGCTGGCATCCCCTTGCCTCCGGGCGATGATGAGACCAACGAGGCGGTCGTCTTCGGTTACCTGGTCGCTTGGTTCCTTGGAGAGGTACGCCGTTGCAATCAATCACGGCGAGCCTGGCTGACTGGAGTACGTAGTTTGTATCTCACGAGAAGCGGAGGGCGATCGTGGCCCACTTCCACGAATGGCTGGCAGGTGTTGCTCTACCCTTGACCAAAAAGAGACGGATAGATGTGACCACCATCTTCACCACTCACGCCACGCTTCTGGGACGATACCTCTGCGCCGGTTCGGTAGACTTCTACAACAACCTGCAGTATTTCGACGTGGATGCGGAAGCGGGCAAGCGTGGCATCTACCATCGGTACTGCATCGAGCGCGCGGCGGCGCATTCTGCCGACGTCTTCACCACCGTCTCACACATCACCGCCTACGAGAGCGAGCATCTACTGAAACGGAAACCGGACGGTGTGCTGCCAAACGGGCTGAATGTCAAGAAGTTCTCCGCCATGCACGAGTTTCAAAACCTCCATCAGCAGTCGAAAGAAAAGATCCACGACTTTGTCCGCGGCCATTTCTACGGTCACAACGATTTCGAGCCCGAGAACACACTTTACTTCTTCACTGCGGGGCGGTATGAGTACCGAAATAAGGGCGTGGACATGTTCATCGAGGCTCTGGCGCGCCTGAACCACCGGTTGAAGACGTCGGGGTCCAAGACGACCGTCGTCGCTTTCATCATCATGCCCGCACAGACTCAGTCCTTGACCGTCGAAGCACTCAAGGGTCAAGCCGTCATCAAATCACTCCGGGATACAGTCGACATCATCGAGCGAGCCGTCGGCAAACGCCTCTTTGAGCGCTCGTTGACCTGGCACGAAGGCGACAACCTCCCCGACGACAAGGACCTGCTGAGCAGCGGAGACCGCATCATGCTTCGACGTCGACTATTCGCCATGAAGCGCAACACCCTCCCCCCCATCGTGACGCACAACATGGCCAACGACGGCGAAGACCCGATCCTGAACCAGATCCGGCGCGTCCAGCTCTTCAACCGGCCGTCGGACCGGGTCAAGGTCGTCTTCCACCCGGAATTCCTCAACTCGGCCAACCCCGTGCTGCCGCTCGACTACGACGACTTCGTGCGCGGCACCCACCTCGGCGTCTTCTCCTCGTACTACGAGCCGTGGGGCTACACGCCCGCCGAGTGCACCGTCATGGGCGTGCCCAGCATCACCACCAATCTGTCCGGCTTCGGCTGCTACATGGAGGAACTCATCGAGAACTCGTCCGACTACGGCATCTACATCGTCGACCGCCGCATGAAGGGCGTCGACGACTCCGTCAACCAGCTCACCGGGTTTATGTTCGACTTTGCCGCCAAGAGCCGGAGGCAGCGCATCAATCAGCGGAATCGCACCGAGCGGCTGAGCGATCTCCTCGATTGGAAGAGGATGGGCATGGAGTATATCAAGGCTCGGCAGTTGGCGCTAAGAAGAGGTATGAATATCACCCATCCCGAACTAGCCACAAGCTCCAAGCCACAAACTACCGAGATAGACTTGACTAACCTAACCCCCACCCCAACCCAGCATACCCCTCCTCCTTCGAAGACGAATACGACGACACCGGCTTCTTCGACGGCACCGAACAAAAGATCTCCCGACCCTTATCCGCGCCCGGCTCCCCCCGCGACCGCACCGGCATGATGACGCCCGGCGACTTCGCCTCGTTGCAGGAAGGCCGCGAGGGCCTGAGCACCGAGGACTACATCGCTTGGAAACTGCCGTAAGTATTTCTCCTTCCCCCTCTCCTCCCCTTCCTCTTTCTGTTGTTACTTTACTTTCCTCTTTTTGCCTTTACTTTACGTCACTTTTGGGATTCTTGCCGACGGTACGGTGTGTGTGCAGCGAAGAGGAAGACCCGACGGACGACTACCCCTTCCCGCTGAACTTGCGCGGGGCGAAGAAAGTGAACGGTGGGACGTCGCCTGTTGATGGCGTTTTGGATGGGGGGGTGATTGGGTCGTGAGGATGGAGAGTTGCGCTGCTGTTGTGGGTGGTGGATGGATGGGTGGGTGTCGAGGCTTGATGGTGATGGCGGAAGAGAAAGAGCCGGAGAGGGGCGTGGGTGGTTTAGCGTGGTGTGAACATGGCGAGGGTGACGGTAGTAACGCCATGGGGAAGCTGTGAGACTGGGACAACAGTAAAGTAATGGAAAAGATGGAGATGGAGACGGAGACCGGAGACGGAGACGGAGACGGAGACGAAACCAGCGTGCGCTGTGGGCGACTGGACTGTACTGTACATTGTCTTATTATCTGATCTGTACTGTACCATGACGCTATCTCCTTTGGTCTTTTCTTTTCTATTCTCCGACCGCCACTCTCCGCATCGTACTGCATCAGCGAGCGAGCGTTAAGATCCGAATGCTTGTCAAGGACTCAAGCGAAATTTCTTTTCTTCTTCTTTTCCTGCTCTTTCTCTCTTCCACATGAGCGAGCGCAAAATCTGCCAGTCTGTTGTTTTTGGGCGGGGTGTCTTCGCCCTGCTCGTATGTACGCTATCTCTCTCTTCATGCATCTCGTCGCGTCGATCGTTGTATGTATTTTGTGTCTGTGTGCGTGTGTGTATGTATGTTTGCAATCTGTGTATCTACCTATCCACCCACCTACCTCCGTCTCTCGAAGCGCAACACGAAACCGAGATGGTGATGGTAGCAGTGACGACGCAATCAATTTAAGCTAGCTTCTACCACGAGCGAATAATGCAACGCGATGCGATGCGACGCGACGCGACGCGGCCAGTACATGCGGAAGCAGCAGGACGCGCAAACAGCACGAAAGCGCAGCCCACCGAGCCTCTTCTCCTCCCTCACCGGTTCGTCCTCACCTTCCCGTCTCAACGCCAGCCTAGACGAGGGAGGCATGCCAACCCCGGACCGGACGCCACCTGCTGCACCCGCCCAAAGCCCACCTCACATCCCCCACCCCACCTCCCTCACCTCCCCTCCCCTCCCCTCGGCTCTACGCCTTCAGCCGAGCCCTAACATCCCGAATAAGTGCCTTCGCCTCCTCGACCTCGACGCCATCCTGACACAACTCATTCGCGAGCTCCATGGCGCGCAGCAACCTCTCCTGGCCACGGTTCCCATGCCCAGTCCCATCCCTTCCGTCCCCCGCACCGACCTCGCGCTCCCCGCGTCGAAATTCATATCTCGCCAACCACATGCGCGCTTTACTCGTCGTGGGCGTGACGCCGACGCCGCCGCCGATCGCGTGGCCGGCACCGTGGCTGTCTTCCGCCGACGAAGGCGGGCCGTCTTCCTGCGCGAGCGTGAGCTCCATGTAGGCCGCAGCCTCGTCTTGATCGTCGAGTTTCTCGTAGAGGGCTGCGATCTGGTAGAGCGTCTCGGGATCCATAACGGCGGAGTGGGCGTCCGGGTTGTTAGACGAAGAGCCAAAAGAGCTAGCGACGTCGTAATAAGAGCCAGCGACGAGAGCGCGCTTCAGCGCCTTGACACCCTGAACGGCCTTCCCCATCTTCGCGAAGCACGACCCAACAGCCTGCCACATCTTGGGATCGTAAGGCCGGAGGGAAGCAGCGCGCTGGTAGTAGAAGAGGGCGTAGTAGTGCATCTCCAGCACCTCGTACGTCTGGCCGAGGCCGTACCAGGCGCGGTAGTCCTTGCGGTTGACGTCGACGGCGCGGCGGTAGGATTCGATGGCGGCGTGCGTGTTCTTCATCTCGACGTACTCGTGGCCCATGAGCGTCCAGGCGGAGAGGAAGGAGCGGTCGAGGGTGAGGGCGCGGCGGAAGTACATGACGGCTTTTTCGTGCTCCGATTTGAGGCTGTAGTAGTTGCCGACCACGCAGCATGTTTCGGGGCGGAATTTGTCGGTTGTGGTGGCGAGCTGGGCGAGGAAGGCGAGTTTGGGGCGGGCGGACATGACGTAGAGGATGTTGGAGTAGTGGTCGAGGGAGTCGATGCGGTGCGGGTCGTGGTGCATGAGGGCGGAGAAGATGGATTCGGCTTCGTCGAAGTCTGGAGGTTGGTGTGTTCAGCTACGGACAGAGCTTGGAGCAAGGAGGAGGGTTACCTTTTGAATGGTAGAAAAGGAGGGCTCGCTGGGTTTTGAGGAATTGGCTGTTTGGAAAGAGAAGCTCGAGCTCCGTCAACTGACTGTGGGTTTGATCGGTGGACAGGAATAGCTCTTGGCTAGTGTAGAGACGGAATATGAGGGCCATGATATTGTTAGGTAACTCTTGTGAAACTCGATTTAACTGTGAGAATTTTAGCATACGATCTTCTGCTCACGAAATGTCATCCCTGACACACCTCCTCAACATTGCCCAGAAGCTCGCTCAGCTCAAGCCAAGCTCCCCAGTTGTACGGGTAAAGGTGGACACTTCGTATAAGCCAACTTTTCGCTTCTTCCTCATTCTTCCCTTTGGCGAGCACAATGCCATACAAGTACTCCAACCATCCTTGGCCATATCTCTCCTCTTGGCCTTCTTTCCTTTCTGCAAACCATCCTTCTAATCCTCGCCCGAGTCCCACTAGTTCCTTGTTCACCGTAGCCCCGCCATCTTGAGGACCAAGTACCATCTCACTGTCTTCATCCTTGCGCTTTTCCCCAGACATATATTTCGCGTACAGGGCGAGGAACAGCGCTTTCTGGCTCAGCTGTGGAAATTGGTTGCGTGGTGGTATGGAAGGGTTCGTTGACGCCTTTGACTTCCCTTTGCGCGGACTTGGGGTAGGTTGTTTGGCTTTCAATGGGGAAGCTGTCGACGCAGTGCTTCTCGGCAAGCGTGAGGGCAAGAAGACAGCCGCGCATCGATCATACTCGCGGCAGTCGAAGTAAGATTTGGCCAGGAGGTATTTATGTAGCTCTCGAGCCTCAAGCTTTGCTTCGGCGGATTCGAGGTTAGTCGTCACAACTGTTGGACATGGTGGTTGAATAGGTTCGGCACCGTCCATAGGAGAGTCGGGTTCAGTGTCCGATCCGGCATCTTGATCGGGTAAATCTAGAGATGTCAGGAGTTCCGCTGCCCTGAAAAGCTTAGTTTTGAAGCGCAGCACAACCTCTCTCCACAGAGGTCGGGATTACCATTTGGCTGACTGATAGAGGCAGCGCTCCGAACACTTCACCACCGCATCCTGCAGCGTTGAGCGCAGCTCCTCGGCGTTGCGCGCTGTGAAGTTGGCCATACTTGCGATTGAGACTTGAGACTGGAACTTTCACATCGATAGTCTTCTGTTGTCATGAGCAGATCTCGGAATCGATAAGTCCTGCCGACTGCTTGGAATGCGTGTGTTTGGTGTGGTAAACGCGCTATCACGTGCCAGTGTATAATGCCTGGGACAGGGAGCCGTAGCTGTCCGAACTGCTCTCGAACTGATCTAGGACAATCATAATAGATCGAGTTTCCAAGTATGATATAGTCCTTCTAAAGCACGTCTTCTACTCTATAGCAACAAGCAAGACAAATGCCGATCAGCACTGACGCCAAAACGTGACGCCCTTGCATATCGTTATCGCCAGGGTCCTCTAACCCTTTCAAGCTTAGTGCCCGCCTAGCCCCCGCCAAAGCAAAAACCGCGCCTTTGATCTGCCCCGCCATAAAAGGCTTCTGTTTACCTTCGTAGAGACTGAAAGAGTCCCAATTGGCACCATTCACAACGATTTAACTATCACCTGTCATTACCACAACACCTTCGAAATGCCCACACCACTGGAAGAGTTCGAGGCCGTCTTCCCCAAGCTCGTGGAAGACCTCACCGAGCACGCGAAGCAACATGGCATCCCATCAGACGCGCTGAAATGGTATCAAAACGTACGCTCCCCACCCCCCCCCACCCCTTGACCCTCCTCAACGCCCTCCACCCCCCCCGTCACCCCCCAGCTAACCAATCCCACCCCAATCCAGTCCCTCCACCACAACACCCTAGGCGGCAAATGCAACCGCGGCCTCTCCGTCCCCGACACGTCCACCATCCTCCTCTCCCGCCCCTTAACCCCCCACGAATACTTCCAATCCGCGACCCTCGGCTGGCTGACCGAACTCCTCCAAGCCTTCTTCCTCGTCTCGGACGACATCATGGACGCCTCTTCCACGCGGCGCGGCCAACCCTGCTGGTACCTCCGCCCCTCCGTCGGCATGATCGCCATCAACGACGCTTTCATGCTGGAATCCTCCATCTACACCCTCCTCCGCCTCCACTTCCGCGCCGACAACAACCCGGCCCGCTACCTCGACCTGTTCGAGCTCTTCCACGACATCACGGCCAAGACGGAGTGGGGCCAGGCCTGCGACCTGCTGACTGCACCTGAAGACCGCGTCGACCTGGCCTCCTTCTCGCTCGAGAAATATAAGTTCATCGTGGAGTACAAGACGGCGTGGTATTCCTTCTACCTCCCCGTCGCACTCTCCCTACATCTGCACGACCTGGCGACGCCGGGTAACCTGGCGCAGGCGAGGGCGATCTTGGTGCCGCTGGGGGAGTATTTCCAGGTGCAGGACGACTATCTGGATTGTTTCGGGGCGCCGGAGACGATTGGGAAGGTGGGGACGGATATTCAGGATAACAAGTGTTCGTGGTTGATCAATCAGGCGCTGAAGAGGGCGGATGCGGGGCAAAGGGAGAGGCTGGAGGCGAATTATGGGAGGAAGGATGTGGGGAGGGAGGGGGAGGTGAAGAGGGTGTTTGGGGAGTTGGGGCTCGAGGGGGTGTATAGGGCGTATGAGGAGGAGAAGGTGCGGGAGATTCGGGAGATGATTGGGAGGGTGGATGAGAGGGAGGGGTTGAAGAGGGAGGTGTTTGAGCGGTTTTTGGGCAAGATTTATAGGAGGCAGAAATAGAGGGAGGTTAGAGCTGTTGGATCGATGGTAGGATAGAGGAAAATGTTTGGGGCTTTTAGCAGGGGCACTGACATTACTTTCGGTAATCGTTTGTAGATGTCGGAAAGACTAACTGACATTATGGTGCTGATGCACATGTAAAAGGGTATCAATCTATCAACGCCGTCTCCATGTCCCTCTGTAGATATTCAACCACAATCCTCCCTATACCCATCTATCCACCTATCCACCTATCCCCACAAACACCAACGCCCCCCAACCCCTCCACCCCCCCTAACTATTATCATAAATCCACTCCACGCTCGCCCTCCCCCCCTCCCACGCAAC
>JAABUJ010005216.1_pt1 | contig 13121 bp, 13 predicted proteins | sample 5559131 | NCBI WGS metagenome assembly JAABUJ01 (sample SAMN10711875, study PRJNA513366) | rock metagenome | isolation source: Antarctica rocks | place: Antarctica: Victoria Land, Mt New Zealand nord | collected 2016-01-07
GTTCATGTCTATAGGAGTTTGATTGAACGGTAGCTGAAGGTTGTGGCTGGGTGGAAAGTGGCCTTGATTCAAGAACACGTGCGGAGGTGGTTGCGGTGGTCGATGCTCGAAATGGTATTGCATGCCTTGGGGAGGCCTATATTGGGCTGAACCGTTCTGCATGCCATTCGGCATCGGATCTGCCTGTGTGCTCCCGTGTGAGCCATTCTGCTGTCTACTTCGATCCTCCACCAGGGGCGGAACGGATATGCCTTGCCGATAGCCAAAGCCTTGTCTGGCGCCGTTCGCTGCAAGTATTGCTTGAGCAGTCAGGCTATTTTTTGCGGCGGACACCAGCCTAGTGTCGTTGCCATTCGACTTTGGAGAGTGTGGATCCTCTGCTGGATCAGCGTCTTGACCCTTTTGATCGATTCCATCGGAATGGCCTTCGTGGCTTTTCGGCTGGTAGAATTTTGGCGCCCGACCCGATCCATTGTTTTTGTGCATCTAAACTCGAGATAAGTGCAAACTCGGTAATCCGGAGATTGAGGCCTACAGGTACACCGACCAGCGACTCAAAGTTTCTGCTTACATATGCGCTGATGTCTCGGAGGAAATCCTCCCAGACGTACTTTTGCGTCAACAAAGTCATACATTGATCTGAGCTTGCCTCCTCCAGCAAAGCCTTACTTCGATTACGTGCTCGTTGAAGAAAGTCGGCCTCGCTTGGCACAAGTTGTCGGGCGACGGACGCAGTACCGGCTTTGCGCTGCAAAAGTCGCTCTTCCAGGTCTGCCGGGAATAGGTCTTCAAGGAGTTCCTCTCTATGTCGCTGGCCGTATGATTGAGCAGAGATGAAGGCTTGTGTTTTGAGCTCCAGAAATAGTTGAGCTTGGCTTTTGAGGAGCCGGTTGCCGTCGCCAACAAACGTGTCCAGGAAGAATTCGTTGAGGTGATAGAAGCCAACGTCTTGACTGCCAAATACACTTGATACGAACGTAGCAAGGTTGGCCTTGCGGATGATATCGACATGGGCCGGATCCGAGAGGCCTAATTCATGTGGCAGGAGAAAGGGTTCATGGATCGAGTAGACCTTTTTCGTATGGTCGAACAAAGATTTAAGGGTATTGTATGCTTGTCCAGCTTCAGAGTCCGGGTCGGTTGTGATTGCGAGGACCTCTTGAAACGTTGATTTTGCCAATGTGTTGAGCAATTGTATCGCCTGATGGGGTCAGTCCTCGCACGCAAAGTTGGCCTCAACATAACGTACCAGATTATCCAGGATAGGCAAACTTTGGATTTTAAGATGCATGCTAGCACCCAAAGGCAGAAAGCTTTCCGTATCCACAATGCCTAATTCATTAAGGCCATGCGCTGCGTAGTGATTATCGATTGTCTCACCATGGTTAATGATGTTCGATATCACGGTAGCAAGATCTGGATTGGCTTCTGTCTCAGTGTTAGACCTAGCCATGCTTGATGGTCTCTCTACCGATGTATGAAGCCCATTGCGCACCTGTCAACAAATCTTGGCCAGACACTCCAGTGATGCCATTTTGTCCAAACTCTTCCCGAGACTGCTGTATTGACAGTCCACTAACGGCCGGTATATGTGTCCCTCCATTCGTAAGCTGCGGATCAATCGGCGCATCTTGATGTTGCGGCGAAGGGAGAAGGGGGTCTTCATGTAGGGCCCCGCCTATCGGTTTTTCCTGTTCATCAACGGGAGAGTCCTTTCTCCGACTCCGTCGCTTTGAGAAGGATACTCGATCGTCAATAGTGGTCGATTCTGTGCGGCGCCGTTTTCGCAGCCGCGACCCTACAGTTTCTCCGCCGCTACCGCTTCGAGTGTCTTCGCCGGCGTCATGGGAAGCTTCCTGGGCTAGAACATGGAAGTTTTAGTATGCTGGCTTAGTAATACGGACACCAAGATCGACGATAGTAGGACATTCAAGCAGGAATCGCTGAAGGCGGTCTAGAAAAGGATAATGTGAAGCATAGGTGCTAACCTGGAGTTCTGTTTCCGCCAAACAGCTGTGCTTCCCTTGGTTTCGGAGAGTCCCTGCGAGAAGCAGACTGCTTACCACGCGTAGTCACCATCTGAAATACCAGACTAAGCTACTTGTAGTGGTCTTCGCTGTGACCGAAAGGGCCGGCATTTAATGGACGCCCTCGATGCCCTACTCCATTCTACCCTAAGACACCAAAAGGGCTTAGCTCGGTGAGCCGCAAAAGCTCAGTCACGTGTCTAGCTTACTCCCTTTCAATCTACCTTACTTTAGCCGAGGCGTACACGACTGATCTTTTCAACGCTCGTGCGGCTCGTACTTTGACAGATCACCGCAACAATCCTTCACGAAGAACACACTCCGAGTCAGAATGCTAACGAATCGACAGATGGAGAAGCGAGCAGATCCTGCCTTCTGCGCCCGAACGTATCGGTCTGCTTGTGCTCCCAGACGATCGATGGGATGGAAGTCTAAGCATATCAACATCCGGCCAGAGCAGGCGCTACATGAAGGCGTGGATGCTGCATTGGGATACTCTTTGATTGGACCCTTTTGTTGTTCTTGTAGCTTGTCAGTCATCCGGTGACGATTCACTGCAGCTGACCCTACCACTCGATAGTCTAGGCTACCTGCTTACCTCCCTACTCAATCTATTGGTGTCATATGGAATTGATCAGCAGGAGATTCGTCACTTGCCAGGGTGATAGCAATTTTGTGGGCGAGCATTTTCTTGCCATAGGAAATAAGGTGCCGAACATATCAAGCCAAGTATTTCAGCCTCGCCTGATACGAGGCGCTGCCTGCAGAGGTCGGGTTGCACTTGCCTGGCAAGTATGAGGTTCTCATTAGCTTTTATCCCGATCGGCACATCTGACACCAGCTTTACTTCCATTGCATCTCCCGTTCGATAGACTACATGTACTGTGGCAATGACTGAGGACACTGCCATCGCTCGCTGCTGTCTGATAGACCGTTGCCTTCAAGAGCTCTAATTCAATCAAGAAAAGAATCGATCTATTCTAGCTGCGAAGCGTCAGAAAGAATTCCTAGTAATCTCTACAAGTAGGTCAAGAAGAGACGCCTATCCATATGCTCTACATTGCATCAGTAAAGAAAGCCCTTTGATCCCTTCTAGGAAAGCAGCTCGTAGCCATGGCACTTGTGCATATGTCGGGCCTTGCTCCTCTTTAACTTCCTCAATGGAACAAAGAGCAACAGACGGTTGTTGAGATGTCTAGAAGGAAGTCTGGTCCTGATCAAAGGGACTGCTCAGATCGTCCTTGCCAGAATAGTGAGCCCTGGAATATGACACTAAGAACGACGCTAAGGGCTGAAATAAACGACTCCAAGATCTTCCATCCAAACGTTTACCTTACTTCATTAATCAGACAATCCGCGTCTATCTTGTTTGTGCCTTTGCTTTCAACACGCGTCAAATACTGTTCGCTTGAGTTGCTTGTACAACATCCTCGCCGCAGATCGTTGAGCTAGCGAGGGTTGGGTATCTGTAAGTCCACAATCTTCCTTACACAATCAAGCACCGACACTTCTACTTCATCCACCAATCTTTCCACTCCAGTATCATGGCTGGCTCAGCAGCAGGCTCAGCCAGCTCTATGGCGTGGACGATCGTAGGCTCCACAGAGTCAGAATCGTGGAGTGATATCGAAGTTACACAGGCTAAGGGTTCTGATACTGACGCGCCCGACATAGCTACAAGCCTCGAGCCGGATTTCGAATCATTCGATATCGTGGAGGACTTCGATGCTATGGCACTGTCCGCTACGGCTCCGGAGCCTACCACTCAACCGAGCTCCAAGGTGACAGACTGGGTAGAGAAACAAGCGCTGGAAGATCGTGCGCCCGACACTTCAGATGCACCGACTTTTGCAGAGACGATCATTAAGTCCTCCTCGGCTGGGATCCTGGGGTTGAGAAGATACGATATCGTTACCCTGCTTCAACTTAGGTACACAAGCAACCTGGCTAATGTCGAGCTGCGAATTCATCCGTCTGCGTTGCAAGGTAAGATAGTTTTATTCCTCTAGCATGGCCAACACCCTTCTGCGATCCATCTGGGGGCTTTTACTTGCCACTCTTTCATTTCCTAGTAGCTTAGTACTGCACGGTAGCCTTTTCAGAGATTCTTCTGTGTATCTTTCCACGATCGATAGATGCCAATATCTTCGCTCGAGCGTTTACGAGACGCTAACGGTTTCTATAGAGCAGATCTTCAAGCTTACGCCCTGCAATTCCTTCTCAAGGACACAGCGTCGCTCCCGTGGTCTCTCCGACGTGTCGCTTAATTCTCTCCGTTCGATCTCCGAGGAAGAACTCATGCACCGCAAATCGCGACCTGCTCGTCAGCCTATTGCTCCACCATTGAACTTCAATGAAGCTCTCCGGCTCAATTTCGTCAACCGCTTTCCACGACGCCAACCATGTTCACCACCCAGCAGTTCGCTTGCCCAACAACACGATGGGTTCGCACGCTTTCTGAAAGAGCATGCGTCTCCGCCCCATCAACGAGTCACGGCTGGAGGTCGGATCGTCCCGGCTGCTGGGCCACCACCTGTATTCAACGTTGAGTCTCTGCGCGCACCTACATCGGGTTCTGGTACGCAGGAGCTGTCAGCGACCCCACAAGAGCTCCGCCAGGGCTCGGTTGCAGAGGAGAGATTCAGACACACCGTTGCCGCAGCTGCAAACAATGCTCTATCAAACGCACCCGAGAATACTCTTCTGGAAGTCCAACACTCTAGCCGAGCTCAGCAAGCTATTGCGGGCGTTCAAGCCGATGTGTTGAAAGGGAACCAGTCGAATGGTCAGCTTCAACTACAAGTCGACTCAGCGCCTCATGTTCCTTTCGGAAGTAGCCCTTTTGTGCTTGCAGACGGAAGTAATGTGGTCATCCAGAACGGGCACCCATATAGAGTGTACTGGAACGGGTTTCAGACAGTGACTGAGCCTATGATCGTTTCGTTTGCCGCAGTGCCAAGCTCTTTGCCCACAAACCTTCATTCAGCAGGCTTCGCTCCACAGTACAGTATTGCTAATCCTTATGCAAACACAGCGGTCGTACCTCTCACAATGTTCAATACAGCAAACGGGGAGGATGCTCAGCCTCCACAACCCAACCAGCAACTACCAGATCATGCCTTGGAGCGTCTGCAGGAGACTTTCCGCTACGAACTCAAAAAACTCGACAAGCACATCGCATTGCGCTCACACTCGTTCTCAGCATTTGAGCACAATTCTTATGTGGCGCAGCGAAAGCACCTAGTCGAACAGATGGATTACATCCGAGTGAGCCGTCGAAGTGCTACCCGTTCAAGCTCGAACACCATGGCAACGAACCAAGTTCATCTCAACTCCACTTCCAACGCTTTGACACACGGCTACAATGTCACTCATCGCGCTGGCATGCAATTCAACCCTGCTTCGCAAGACCCTAGAGTCATAGGCATTCCTGTCAATTTTGATGCCTACGGATCAGTGACTGGTCCGCCATGGAATGCCTTGGTCAACGGGGTCACGAAGGCTGCATCTGCCACTGCGCCGACAACAGAGCCGCAACAGAAAACCCCGCCACCGAAGAAAGGCCTAGGAGCTAGCAGCATCCTATCGCCAGACGCTCCACCGTTCATTCCATCTAGTATGCAGAAAACTACGGCACGAAAGGTAGAGACTTGTTTTCTAGACGATCAACGCCAGAATGACTCGGCAAACGTGGCTATACCGTCATCGGTAAAGGCACCCCAAATAAGCTATGGCGACCCCTTGGTTGTTACCAAGACCCAGAAGGCAGTCTCAACCCCTAGTGTCGAGAAGGACAGCCAGACGACGTATCAAGACTCAAGCAATGATCTGCGGTCTTATGGCAGATCTAGAATGTCAGGATCAGGGAGTGCAATGTACGATCTTGTCCCGGTGGTACACCAGGCGGATATTGCTTACGTGGAAAACCTTGGCTTGAACCCTATGCAAGATTTTAAGCTGTACTGCTCCACGACAACAGACTTTCAAGAAGTCATTCGCCGCGTCCGTGAACAAGCACGTCTGTACGGCTGTAAGGGCGGTCAAAGCAAAGACCCTGAATTTGACGCCGAGCAAGACATCCGATGGGCCATGGCTGACTCTACCCCTATCCCTTTGCCAAAGAAGTTGCCCGACCATATCGCAAACCCACGTCCTTGGAATTGGAACGATAGCGCTTTCAATGTTCGCGCTGATAGGTCAGACCTGAGATCTCGAAAATCAACAGCACCTACCACTTATGTAGGGAAAACCCAACCTCAGACTGAAGTCTTGGAAGCTGGGGCGTACAACAACGAGGTTTTTCATGGCCAGCTAGTTCAGGAGACAGATTTGCGAGCGATAGCCAGAGTTGGTTCTAATCCGATGACGCATGCTAGCCCAGAGCCAAGCGTAAATACTGACCCCAAGGATGGAATCAGCGAGTCAATAAAGCTCGAATCATCCGCGATTCCACGTATAGTCTTGGGGGACCTTTCGCCCAACAATCAAGCTGCTGCTGCAACTTCAGACAGTGGCAACGGACAGACTAGCGTCGACGCGGCGGAATCAGCCCCTGGAATTGCTCTTGAGGACGATCCGATGTTCTGGCGCAAAGTATACGAGACAAAGGCTGCCGGGTGGGAAAACGAAGGTCCAGTTCCTTATCTCCAAAACCACAAGCCAACTAGACGCTACGCTCGCCTAGCCGACATCGATAACGACACCAAACCACGAAGTGGCACTGTCAACCCCACATATGTGAAGGATCATGCAGCCGCTGTATCCGAACGGGATAAGATATGTTTCACGCTCACTGGTGCTCAGACCGGTAATCAGAAGAATTCTGCGGAAGAGTGGACAAAGGAAAATCAGGATGCAGTCAACGCCGCCTATGTTCTTTACGAACCACTTCCCACTCCTAAAGGTTGGGAGGATAGACCTCTGCCGCCAGAAATATTGAGCAAGATACCATTCAAGCTCGAGGATTGGCAAAAGTATATTTCCAATTTCCATAATCAAAGGAATCAACTAATAGCGAATACCAGGAGGCCCCCTAATAACCCGCAGGTCCATTTTCCAGACGGACAGCAATACAGACCCTCGACTACGGAAGCGAATGTAGCCATGGCGAGCAGCTCAGATCCTCGACCGCTGGGTTATAACGAGTACAAACCCGTCAGCGTTCCTACGTAAGCTCACTATCATGAAGGAGTTTGAGGGTTTAAGCTAACATGACTCTGTCGAAAAGTGGTTCGATGAGCACCGCTCCTCATTCCTTCCTTCGCGATATGCTAAAGACATCACGCTTCTCACCGAACAGCTTCGGCCAGCAGAAGTCTACCGAGCCTGTGACCGGTCGGAACGTGTCTTTCGGAGAAGCTTCCAGCTTGCCTGCGAACAAAGAAAACCTCAGGTCCAGCATGCGTTCTAGCAGTCAGGCGAGTTACACTAATAATCATGACATCGGCAAGAGTAATGCGCACCACTCGAGCCAAGCTGCTCGTCTCAGTAAAGCTCAATCCTTAGTTGCACCGTCCTCCCAACACGCCCAAGGCTACCTGCCACAGTATCAGGGTCTCGGGAATCCTCAAATATCGGACTATTACGTACGCTATCACACTCCTCAGCCATACGGCAAGGTGCAAGGAAGCTACTTCGGTACCTCGCGCCCCAACCCCGCTCCATACTCTTCTCGTCGTTATCCGCCACAGTATGACGGCGGTGCTGACTCTCCTACGCGTCTCACTAAAGACCGTTCTGAAGGAGACGACGGTGTAGACGGCATGAAGGGAACCGAACTCAATCCCCAGGCCTTCCAAATCGACAATGGAAAACTTCCAGCCGGCCATAGCTACGCCGTCGATCGTCTCTTCCAGACCATAGCCGAAGCAGAACGCAAGGAGAAGGATAAGTACGAACAGAAGGCATCCAAGCGCACCTAAGCAAAGTCCAGTGTACCCGTCGAAGACCAGGTTACAGGAGAGCGGGCTAGAGAAGGCTCAAGCCTCCAATCGCTGCGCTGGTCAGAAGTTTCTCTTTGTTGCCACTATTTTCAACCCCTTTTCTCTCAAATTGAATCAATGCCGCGTGATCCACGATATCACTCAGATTGTATCTGTTAGCCTGTATTGGCCATGTTCGAGCGAGAGGCATTAGACTGACACCGGCCTTTATTTCATTCGTCCTGTTCAAGTCCACAGTGATTTGCAGCAATGTTTTATGAAAATGGGGAGAAAACTTTAGAAAACAGCCGAGAAGGGCGTTCAATGACATACACTTTAGCAAAGTAGATAGACACACTACAATGATCACACCAAAAACAAACCCTACAAGTGACGGTGAATGGGGCAGCAAGAATTCGAGGGAGCCCTGGACCCAAGTTTCGCGTTCAAACCATCAACTCTCTGCTTCCAGAATACGTATCACAGAAAGGACCAATCATCTCTTCCCCACAAAATTTTGCGAAGGTTGGAGGTACATGTAATGTATTCATTCTGTAACAGGCGGACAGACGAGCCTAGGTAAGGTAGGCTTCTGTGTCGCTCCCAGGACTTGGCCAAACAGCCATACTCCGTGCATTATTTACCACTCGTTCAAAAGCTGATGTCCGATATAGCAAGGGTATCGGGACACAACGATCATGGCATGCACGTCACGGCTGTTTTCGAGCAGAGCTGGGTGGCTGTCGTTCTCCAAGAGCTCAGCTCACACGATAGTCCGTCTACGCAGCACTGACCGCCTACTCTTGCGAGGTTATGGATCGCCGTCCAATAAGAACGACGAGCGGCGGCGCATCTAGAGCAGGCCGCTTTGGAGGCCTTGCTCGTCCACCAATTGCAGCGCTTCCCAGCTAGCGGGCTACTGCAATGCACGTTGGCTGATCTGGCGTCGAACAGGCAGGGATGTGGCACACCGGCACGCGCGAGGATCCTACTAGTCACTTTGTGCGTGAGCTGGCTTGCTGTGACTGGGAGCTGAAAGTCTGCATGCGCATAGGCTGGTACGGTCCGACGCTGAATACAGTAAGGGACCAATGGCGGCAACGGGCGATGGAGGAGGGAGGTATTGCGGTGAAGGAGATATCCAACACGACAGGTTCACTTTGTTCCGTCTACTTCGTGGGATGCGCTGGACTTCTGGAAGTCTGGCTGTCGCTTCTACTGAAAATTCTCCGAGATCAGCGAATCAACTACGTTGCGATCGCCTGCCGTTTTCGCGCAAGCTCCGACGTTTGATTGCTCTACAAGGTTTAGCCAGGGTCAGGGAGCTTCGGGAAGGGACAGTTGGAATCTGGCGCGAAGTATGGTTAGGGTACGGGAGGAGGCACACGAGCATCCCAAAGGATACATATCACTTCCCTTGCCGCCGAACAGCACACCCCCGAACGTCGCCGACGACAAGGCTGCCTGGTGATGGAGGGTGGCAGAGGAGGAATCGTTCGCACGGTGCGCCGCCACTGTTACAGAATGTAGCAGCCGTGCGACAAACAGCACTGTCCCCGTCGGCTCGTTACACTTGAACAGCAAGCCTTCATCACGAAGTGAATCGATTCAATGTAGGTATGTCTCGGGGAAGAACTGGTCTAGCTGACGGTAAGCTGCAGCAACAAATGCTCAGCTCCATCTCCTTGCGCTTCCAGTCCGGACTCTCGTAAGGTGTGTAATCAATAATCTAGATGCTGCTGACACACACAGAGCGACTGTGCGCTTCTCGAAGGCGCTGGCTGCTACGAGCACGACGGAAAATACAAGTACTCTTGTCTTCGCCACAGAGCTTCTTGCATCATACCGCAGTGACCTTAAATGGCATTGGTAGAAAGGAGGGGCCTGGCCAGAGTATAGGGCAGCCATACTGGATATGACGGCCCAAACAACTGGATTTCGCTTAGGCGACAAGTCACAGACCACCAGTTTCTGCGCAAATTGTGTGGCCCGCGAATGAGCAGTTGGGCTTTCGGTCGGCATAACGTCGAGGGACTCATCTCCTGGGATGACTCGTGTGTATTGAGCGCAGCCTGGCAAAGGAGAGGGTTCCACGGAGGAGGATTGGACGGCAGGAACAGAGGGACAGCAGACCTGGAGGGGAAATAAGAATAGAGTTGTACAAGTTACTTCTACAAGGCCCCCCTGAGTGTTTTGCTGCAAGCCACTAGCGCCTTACGCTAAGATTACGGAGTACCAGCGTACATACATATCCCAGCCTTCCGCCCCCATTCTCTTCCTTTCGCTCTCTACAACTGCAGTTCCTATTGCTCCAAGATTACAAAACATTCGACGTCATTTCAATTCTTCGGAACCATTCCCTGGATCTTCTATAGATCCATTTCAGATCCACCTTCGTGGATCCTTCAATTTTCGAGAGCAATTCCCACAGCCCCATATGTCAGAGAGACAGAGCCAGCTACCCTCTCCTTCCCTCTCCTACAGACGAAACAACGCTCCACCAGGGCCGACTGCTCATCGATCGAGTAACTGTACTTGTCACGATTGGGGAAAAGGGCCTTAGGGTCCCAACACATACCACTTCCGCCGCTTCCATGTGAAAAACTCGTTCCAACATGTACCAATATACCATTCCTCAACCACATCGCTACGACTATACCACTTCAGCAACTACATCTCCATCCAACTCGCCTCCGCCAGGGGAGGCCTACTATTACCGCACACAATACGCGACCCCGACACGAAAGCCGGCAAAGCAACACTCACGCCACGCGAGCTACAGCAGTCCGCGAGAGCAGCCAGCATGGTACTCGCCAGCAGGATATCCATCACCGAGCTTCTATGCAAACCTACCAGAGCACTACGCCTCGAACCAGGACCATGTGAGTAATTTCGATCGAGTCAGAGTCAGGACACGCCGTGTCTCGACGTCCGGCCACCGTGGCAGTGGTGACGCCCACATCCGAGAGACCTTGCAATCGCCGCCCCAGCGCATCATCATAGATACGTCTGACGAAGCAGAAGATTCGCCTACATACACCTACATCAAGCCGCGCACCGGCAGCCAACACAAGAAGAAGACTGCCAAAGCTGACCAGTACTTCTTCTCCCGCCAGGTTCCTGTTTATGCCAACCCTTCTGACTCACAGCCCCAGCGGTCGCGTGCTCGTCGTTCGTCGCAATCCGCCAAGTCTAGACCCACGACAACAGGACCGGCCAAACCCCCACCACCCGTTCGTGAGGCAACACCTGCGGACGCAGCCAAGGCTGGCATACCGGCTGGCTATTCGATCAAAAATTGGGATCCAGCAGAGTCACCGGTCCTAGTCCTCGGTAGCGTGTTCGACGCCAATTCGCTCGGCAAATGGATCTACGACTGGACTGTGTTCCGCAACGGCCCCGCGACACCGATATCAGAGGTCGCTGGCGACCTATGGCTGCTTCTCATCAAGCTGGCCGGCAAGATGAAGCGAGCCCAAGAGTGCGTACCCCGCATCAGGTCAAGGGACAACCTAGACATGGTAGACGATTTCATCGAGAGCGGTCACAGGCTCTGGAGCCGCCTCAAGAAGCTTCTCAAGGTGTGCGAGGAGTTCATGTGGCGAGCTGCCAAGAGAGAAGGCAGCAAAGGAGCTGTCAAGATGGGGAAGAACAGTGGCTGCGAGTTCGTGGACACCATCTTCGGACGGGACCGCGAGCTGGAAAACACAGAGAGCCTAATGCAGAGCATCCGGCTTTGGAACCATCGATTCGATGCAAATTGCGAAGACATATTGAGGCGCCCCTCGGCTGCCTAGGCGGCGGATGCTGCCTTGACTCATTTCTTTTCTCTGGGAGTTTCGCTCGTCTTCGGCGCCTTTCCTTCCAGATACCCCTGTTGCGAAGCATTTTTACTTTTCTTCCAGTCACGCGATTACAGTTGTCAAGTTTCGATTCTTCGGAGGCTCTCTCGTCAGCGATGCATTACTACGGTGCGATGACAGTATTAGTACGGGGCAATGGCTTCGGCATTCATAAAAGTTCTCAGCGTTGCGCATTTGGTACGAGTCACATTCTTCTAGGAGGTGATATCACTTTCGTTCGGGGCGGCCTCGTTAGATGGTTTACAAAAAGTTGTTTCACGCTCGTTCGAGTCGAGCAATATACCCCTTCACTAGAGTTAGATATATATACCAAAGACTTCGCGGTCATCCCCATCATCACCATCACCTCTTGTCCTCCTGCACTGAATTCATCGGTATTTACCATACGGCTCCTTCCATGTACCGTAACTCCGCGATCCTGCAACCATAATCCTTCCAATCTTACCACCCCTGAGCCAAATCTCACCTCAGCAACGTTCCCGCACCGCACCGCACCTTTCACAGCCCTGCCACGCCGCTAACCTCCCTCCACACATCATCGGTTTCCCACAATCCGGACGGAGCACGTACCCGTCGTGCCTGTTCCTGAGACATGCAGCTCAGATGCAGCTCTCGGATCCCCCCTCCTCCGTTTGCAGCCTCGGACATACAAACCCAACGCCCTCCGTTTGAGCGTAGGGACTGTGTTGGGAAGCGTCTCCTGACTTTTGTTCTCGGATCTGCAGCTCATGGCGGTCCCAGCCCTGCAACATATGCCTGTGCTCGTACCTACTCCTCACTACATGCGCTTCCACCTCACGCCAACGCCCCCTTCCCACTGAAAGTAGAGAAAATCAAGGATCTTGGCATACCAACAGCAACGACCAGAAACCTGTTTCTCCGGGACATGAAGCATGCAGTGCACGGTCCGCATGAACAGGAGACGAGATGATGCAAACAACCGAATCGGTGTCAATTGAAGCATGGGATCTTAATGCTCGAGAGAGACCTTCCGCTTCGAGATCTACAAGGTGGGGACAACAAACTTCCCTCGGCCCCTTTTCCAGAACAGCCAAGCCAGCCCGCCGCTTCCGTCCGTGCCTGCCTGGTCCAGGAATAGCGCTCCCTGCAGGCGTTCATGCACGTTCGGTTCCGCCTGCTGCATCACATCACGGGTGCTGTTTGGGTTATGCAGAGTTTATGCACGTGGGCTGAGCGATGCGCGTGTGAATGTTTCGTGCCTCGTTTCTCTATTTATTTCTTGAGGCGGTGGATATGGGGGGTGGGTTTTGGAGGTTTGGTGTGGTGTGGTAGGTATTGTAGTTTCTAAG
>JAABUJ010005217.1_pt1 | contig 13120 bp, 12 predicted proteins | sample 5559131 | NCBI WGS metagenome assembly JAABUJ01 (sample SAMN10711875, study PRJNA513366) | rock metagenome | isolation source: Antarctica rocks | place: Antarctica: Victoria Land, Mt New Zealand nord | collected 2016-01-07
GGCGTCCGTCATGACCGTTCAGGTGCCCCGTCCGCGCGCGCTGGCCGGCGGGGTGAGCCGCGTGGACCGGGTCTTCGGCCTGCTCCGCGGCACGCCCGGCCTCGGCCCGGTCCGCGTGCTGACCGACGACGAACTGGCCGACCTGCTGCGCCCGTGGCTCGGCAGCACCGCCGAAGCGGTCTCGTTGCCGCTGCCGGCCGTGATCGAGGTGCGCCTGGCGCCGGGCGAGTCGGGTTTGCCAGCCACGTTGACGCGTAAGCTGGAAGACGCAGCGCCGGGCACGTTCGTGGAAAGCCACGGCGTCTGGCTCGAGCGCCTCTCGCTGCTGGCGCGCAGCCTGCAGGCGTGCGCCGCACTCGCGCTGCTGGTGGTCGCAGGGGTCAGCGCGGCGGTGGTGGCCGTCGCAACCCGGGCCGGACTCGCCGCCCGTCGCGACGCGATCGACATCGTGCACGGGCTGGGCGCCACGGACGGCTACATCGCGGCCCGGTTCGCCAACCGGGCGACGCTGCTGGCCGTCATCGGGTCCGCTACCGGCGTCGTGTGCGCGTTGCCGGTGCTGCTCGGGCTTGCGGGCCTGGCAGCGCCGTTCACGGGCGCGCCGTCGCGGGCCGAGCTGCCCGGCGTCATCCCCGACCTGCCGGCCCCGCTCTGGCTCGCCTTGCCCGCCCTCCCGGCCGCCGCGGCGGCGATCGGGTGGGTGACGGCACAGGGCACCGTCCGGCGCTGGCTGCGGCGGCTGCCGTGACGCGAGTGCGAAGCCGGCTGGCTTGGTTGGCCGTGACGGGCCTCCTGGCCTGGGGCGCCGGGTTCGGCTGGTTCGTGCACGCGGCCCGCCAGACCGGCGATCCGCCGCCCGTCGCCGATGGCGTGGTGGCGCTCACCGGAGGCGCCGGCCGGATCGAGGCGGCGCTGCAGCTCCTGGCCGACGGTCGCGCGCGGGTCCTGCTTATTTCCGGCGTGGGACACGCAGCGGACCTGGCCGACTTGGTCCGCAGCGCGGGGCTCGATCCCGCCGCCCTGCCCGTGGCCCTTGAAGAACGGATCACCCTTGGGTATGCGGCGACGACGACGGTGGGCAACGCGGCCGAAACCGCCGAGTGGGCGCGCCAGCACGACGTGCGCTCGCTGATCGTGGTGACGGCCAGTTATCACATGCCTCGCGCGATGACAGAATTGGCGCGGGCGCTGCCGGGAATTATGCTGTATCCGAACCCTGTGCTGCCGCCTGTCCTGCGCGACAGTGGTGAGCCTGGGGCGCTGCGGATGCTGGCTGGCGAATACACCAAATTCCTTATCGCATCGCTCGGGCTGGCGCAGTTGTTCCCGATCCACCCCTCCTTGTAGGCCTGTGCATAACTCTGTGGGGCAAACGCTGTTCTAGCTTGCGTGTTGCACAAGCCACACGCTTCGACGAGTTCGAAATCCATGCTTCCACACCTGGCCCCGACGAATTGTGGATGAAATTTCATTTTGTAATCACTGTGCATTATCAACACAATCGCATGTTTTTGCTAGCAGTTGCCGCGTGCCGCGCTTCGAAGCTTGCCCATCTGCCGCCGGCCCTGCTGCACCGTATCCACAGGCCTGATCGATGGCCCCGCGCCTGTGGACGGTCCTGCTTCGCGCGACGCGGGCAGCTAGCTATAATGCCGCCATGCAGCTGTTTTCATCTTTTTGCGCCGCACCCTGACGTTGACGCTCCTGGCCGCGGCGGCGCTCGCCGTGACGGCCGACAGCCTCGCCTGGAGATGGGCGACGAACCGGATCGAAACCGGTTTCGCCGCATGGCTGGCCGACCGCCGCGCCGAGGGTTGGTCGGCCACGGCAGGCCCGCCGACGCGCGGGGGATGGCCGTTCAGCGCCGAAGTCACGCTGCCGGACGTGGCCCTTGCCGGCGGGCTGTCCTGGCAAGCGGACCGCGTGCGGCTCCGCCTCGATCCGCTGCAGCCCAAGGTGCTGACGGTGGCGCTGGAGGGCGTCCAGCACATCCAACTGGGCACGCTGCTGGCGGCAACCCTCACCGCGGCCAAGCTGACCGTCCTGGCGCCGCTGGACGACGGCGCCGACCCCGTCATGGTGCACGCGACTGCCCTTCGCGCCGAGGCTGCAGGACAATCCGCAACGGCGTCGCGGGCGACCTTGCGCATTCTTCCCGGCATCGTCGAGGCCGAAGCCGAAAACATCGGTTTGCCCGTGGGAACGCAGTGGCCATTCGGCACGAATGTCACGTCAGCAACGGCCACCGCGCGGCTGGAAGGACCTATCCCGGCCGCGGCGGATGACCTGCCCCGCCGCGCGGCGGCGTGGCGCGATGGCGGCGGGCGGCTGGCGATCACCCAGTCGGCCATCCGCTGGGGCGCGCTGGACGCGCAAGGCACCGGCGACCTCACCCTCGATCCGGCGCTGCAGCCGCAAGCCAGTTTGGTCGTGCAGCTTGCCGGCTATCCCGACGCGATCGCTGCCCTGGTGCAGTCCGGCGCGATCCGGCCGAACGACGCCCGGGTCGCGACCACGCTGCTGGGGTTGCTCGCGCAAACATCGCCGGGCGGCAAGCCCGAGGTCACGGTGCCGCTATCCCTGCACGCGGGCGTGCTGTCGGCGGGCAGCTTTCCCTTTGCGCGCGTCCCGGGCTTGGCCTGGGGGCCGGCGACGCCGGGCGGCTGAGGCGGGGCCTGGCGCGAGTGCGGCGTTTTCCCATATACCGGACGTCCGGAGGGCAGCTGTGTTCGGCATAGACGCATTCTATCTGGCGCGGGCGCAATTCGCCTTCACCGTTGGGTTTCACATCGTCTTCCCAGCCTTTTCGATCGGGCTGGCCAGCTACTTGATGGTGCTGGAGGGCCTTTGGCTGAGAACCGGCCGGCAGGTCTATCTCGACCTGTTCAAATACTGGCTCAAGATCTTCTCGCTCGGCTTCGCGATGGGCGTCGTCTCCGGCCTGGTGATGTCCTACGAGTTCGGCACCAACTGGTCGGCGTTCTCCGACCGGGCCGGCCCCGTGGTCGGCCCGGTCATGGGCTACGAGGTGCTGACCGCGTTCTTCCTCGAAGCGGGCTTCCTCGGCATCATGCTGTTCGGGATGGAGCGGGTCGGCCGCCGGCTGCACTTCCTGGCCACCTGCATGGTCGCGTTCGGCAGCCTCACCTCCGCGTTCTGGATTTTGTCCGTCAATTCCTGGATGCAGACGCCGGCAGGCTACAGCATCGCGCCGGATGGCCGGTTCATGCCGGAGGACTACTGGCAGATCATCTTCAACCCGTCGTTCTTCGTGCGCTTCCCGCACATGGTATTGGCGTCCTACCTCAGCGTCGCGTTCATCGTCGGCGCGGTCGGCGCCTACCATCTGCTGCGCGACAACCAGAACCGAGGCGCGCGCACCATGTTCGGCATGGCGATGTGGATGGCCGCGATCGTGGCGCCGATGCAGATCGCCATGGGCGACCTGCACGGCCTGAACACGCTGGAGCACCAGCCCGCCAAGATCGCCGCCATGGAGGGCGACTTCGAACCGAGCGGCCCCGACGGCGCGCCGCTGATCCTGTTCGGCCTGCCCAACATGACGACGCAGCGCACCGACTACGCGGTCGAAATCCCGCACATGTCCTCGCTGATCCTGACCCATACCTGGAACGGCCGCGTGCCGGGCCTGAAGCAGTGGCCGCGGGCGGACCAGCCCTACGCGCCGATCGTGTTCTGGTCGTTCCGGCTGATGGTGGGCCTCGGCTTCGCGATGTTCGGCCTGGGCGCGTTCAGCCTGTGGCTGCGGTGGCGCGGCCAACTGTACGAGAACCGCTGGCTGCACCGCTTCGCCGTCGCGATGGCGCCGGCGGGCTTCATCGCCCTGCTGTCGGGCTGGGTCACGACGGAGGTCGGGCGGCAGCCCTACACGGTGTACGGCTTGATGCGCACCGCCGACAGCGTCTCGCCGATCGGCCTGCCCGGGATCGCCACCTCGTTCGCAGCCTTCGTGCTGGTGTATTTCGCCGTGTTCGGGGCCGGGATCATGTTCATCCTACGCCTGATGGCCAAGCCGCCGGAGCTGCACGAGCCGGGGCTGCCGACCGACCAGCCGATCCGCACCGCGGGCATCCACCCCGGCCCGGCCGGCGCCGTCCCCCCCAACACGGGCGCCGCCAGCCCGCTTCCCGCGGGGTAGGCGCATGTCCGGACTCGATGTCACCGCGATCTGGGCCGGGCTGATCGCCTTCGCCGTGCTCGCCTACGTCGTGCTGGACGGGTTCGACCTCGGCGTCGGCATCCTGTTCGCGGTGGAGCGCGGGGCCGAGGACCGCGACGTGATGGTGAACTCCATCGCGCCCGTCTGGGACGGCAACGAAACCTGGCTGGTGCTCGGCGGCGGCGGGTTGTTCGCGGTGTTCCCGCTCGCCTACGCCACCATCATGCCGGCGCTGTACCCGACCATCATCGGCATGCTGCTCGCGCTGATCTTCCGGGGCGTCGCGTTCGAGTTCCGGTTCCGGGCGGCGACGCCGGGCGGACGGCGGCTGTGGGACTTCTCGTTCTTCGCCGGGTCGCTCCTGGCGGGGCTGTGCCAGGGGCTGTCGCTGGGCGGGCTGCTGCAGGGCATCAAGATCGTCAACCGCAGCTACGCCGGGGGCTGGTGGGATTGGCTGACGCCGTTCACCGTGCTGTGCGGCGTCGCGGTCGTGGTCGGCTACGCCCTGCTCGGCGCGTGCTGGCTGGTGTGGCGCACCGAGGGCGAGTTGCAGCGCCGCTGCCGCCGGCAGGCGCAGTGGTTCGGCCTCGCGACGTTGGCGCTGATCGGCGTGGTCAGCATTTGGACGCCGTTCCTGAACGACACCTTCATGCAGCGCTGGTTCGGCTGGCCCGGCATCCTGTTCACCAGCCCGGTGCCGTTGCTGGTCGCGGTGCTCGCCTTCACCTTCTGGCGCGGCTTGCAGCGCGAGCACCACTTGACCCCGTTCCTGTGCGCCCTGGGCATATTCGTGCTGTGCTTCGGCGGCCTGGGCATCAGCATGTACCCGCTGATCGTCCCGCCTTCCATCACCATCTGGGACGCGGCCGGCGCCCGGGCCGGGCAAATCTTCCTGCTGGTCGGCGCGTCCGTGCTGATCCCGACCATCCTGGTCTACTCCGGCGTGTCGTACTGGGTGTTCCGCGGCAAGGTGCAGGCGGGAGCGAACTATCATTGATTCGGCGGCTGGCATGGTTCGTGGGAATTTGGGCCGTCAGCGTCGCCAGCCTCGCGGTCGTCGCGTACGGGCTGCGCTGGATCATCCGCGGTTGAACCGGTAGGCGCGCGTGGACACGCCGTTCTGGAAGGCCAAGCGCCTGGCTGAGATGACGGAGGCGGAGTGGGAGTCGCTGTGCGACGGCTGCGGCCGCTGCTGCCTGCACAAGCTGCGCGACGCCGACACCGACATGCTGGCCAACACCAACGTGTCGTGCCGGCTGCTCGACACCCACACTTGCCGCTGCGGCGACTACGCCGGGCGGAAGGCGATCGTGCCGGACTGCGTGTCGCTGACGCCCGAGGTGCTGGACGAGATCGATTGGCTGCCCCCCACCTGCGCCTACCGCCGCCTGTCCGAGGGGCGCGACCTCGCCTGGTGGCACCCGCTCGTGTCCGGCGACCCGGCGACGGTCCACACCGCCGGGATATCGGTGCAGGACCGGGTCATCAGCGAGGACGAGGCGGGGCCGCTGGAGCACCACTTGGCGCACTGGCCCGGCCGCACGCCGCGCGCGCCGCGTCGCAAGCCGGTGCGGCGATAACGTTCCTGTAAGTGTGTTTGAATTGTGGCAACCGAGCCGCTCCGCTCGCGCTGCACAAGTCCACGCCTAATAGGGACGGTGAATGAGCGCTCAATTCTGGCTTTGGCTTGATACGATTCTAATGCTGGCTGGGGGTCTCGTGATCCTTGCCGTAGGCAAACAAAGAAATGGGCACGAGCAGTCGCATACGATCTATCACGGTATTGTACCGATCATCGCGGCGTGCTCGTATTTCGCTATGGCGGTCGGCGAAGGCAGCGTATTCCTGCCACTCGGAACGACAGAGTCCACCGGGCGTCTGTTCTATTTCGCACGCTACGTCGACTGGACCTTCACCACGCCGCTTCTCCTGCTCTCGCTGGCCTCGACCGGCATGCATTCGGGGATGCGGCGTGGCGGCATGGTGGCTGGCCTGCTGCTCGCTGATATTTTGATGATCGTCACCGCCCTGTTCTTCGGCCTGGCAAGTGTTTTCTGGATCAAGTGGACCTGGTTCTTGGTGTCGTGCGCCGCGTTCTTGGGCGTTTACTACGTTATTTGGGTCCCGCTGTTGCACGAAAACCAGTCCGAGGAGCCAAAGGTGCAGTCGGACTACCGGCGCAATGCGGTCATCCTCTCGGTCCTGTGGCTGATCTACCCGCTGATCCTCGCCGTCAGCACGGACGGCCTGGGCCTCATCAGCAGCGCCCTCGGCGTCGCCTTGATCGCGATCATCGACCTGGTGTCCAAGGTGGCTTACGGCCTGCTGACCATCACGAGCATGACCAAGCTGGTCAGCGACGAACAGTCCAGGGCAACCTCCTCCTCGCCGCAGCGCGCAGCGGCCTGAACCGTGTCCCACGCCCAAGCCTTCTCCCTTTCCCGTTGGCGGGAGAGGGTTGGGGCAAGGGTAGGTCTCCTTGGCCTCTCTCCGCCCACGGGAGCGATGCCGCTGCTTCCCGTCGCCGCCCTGCTGGTCGCGACGGGTTGGCTGCCCTCGCCAACGCAGTCGATCGCAGTCCTCGCCATCGTCGTGCTGCTCGGCGTCCCACATGGCGCGTTGGATGGCGAGATCGCGCGTCCGTTGCTCTGGCCCTGGTTTGGATGGGCCTGGTTCCCAGTGTTTGCCCTGCCCTATCTCGGCCTGGTCGCCGGCGTCCTCATGGCATGGCGTCTCGCCCCCATGGCTACTTTGGCCGGGTTCCTTCTCGCCTCCGTCTGGCACTTCGGCAGCGAGGACGCCGGGCCGAAGCCACTGGAAGCCATCGCGCGCGGCGGCCTGCCGATCGCGCTTCCCGTGCTGTTCCAGCCCGGCGCCACCGCCCACCTGCTCGGAACGGTCGCCCTGCTGCCGCTGCTCGAACCGCCGGCGTGGCTGCTGCTGGGCGTGGCCTGCTGGTGCGTCATCGCCGCTTGCTGGACCTTTCGCGCCGTCCGGCAAGGCCGCGCCTCCGCCCTGGTCGAGCCTGGCCTGCTCGCCGTGGCTTTCGCCGCCCTGCCGCCCTTGACCGCTTTCGCGATATACTTCGTCTGCCTTCACGCGCCACGGCACATGGCAACGCTCGTGCCGGACCCACGCGCGCCCCGGATCGGCAGCATGCGGGACGCCATCGTGCGCTCGATCCCGATTACCGTCCTAACGCTGCTGATCGGCGCCGGACTTTGGCGCTGGTTCCCAGGCGCGCCGGCCGATCGCTTTCTGACGTTGACGATCGAAGGCCTCGCCGCCCTGACGCTGCCGCACATGCTGCTGGACCACCTGTCGCGGCCGACGCCGCTCATTCTTACTCTGGCATAAGTTTGGGCGGTGTGTGACGCGTTGGCAGCAAGGGCGCCACGGCATTGTTTTCGTGCCACGCCCAGCCCCGCCCCTCGTAATGACTCAGCCCGAGTGGCTGCTTGAGTTCCTGGTAGTCCCGCTCGACTGGATTGCGTGATGCCGTCCTGTTTGCCGAACTGTCCACAGTGCTGCCGCATGCCTGGCAAATCCACGCCGCACCGGACAAACGATTTCTGCCGCAGTAGGATTAGCTCGCCTTGGCCCGCCGCTTTGGCATCGCCTTGGCGGCGCGCAACGTCGGCGCGACGTGCGCCGATCGGGTGCGAGGTCGGGAAACCGACTCTGCGCCTGCCAGGCTGAGGATCAAATGAGTAAGTTCGTCGCTTGTCTGCTCCAGCGTCAGCCGCCCCTCGGGCCGATACCAAACATAGGCCCAGCTGACCATGCCGCCGATCGCCAGCGCCGCCATGCGCGTGTCCGGCAGGTTGAACTCGTGGGCGGCGACGCCCTCGTCGAGCAGCTTGACCAGCTTGGTGTCGAAATCCCGCCGCATCTGGCTGATCCTGCGAAAATCCTCAGGGGCCAGATTCTTTTCTTCACGCGCGAAGATGGCGATGTGCCGCTGGCTGTTGAGCACCGCGGCTACGAAACGCCGCCCCACCTCGGCCAACCGTTCCGTCGGTGAGCCACTTGGCTGCGTCAGCACGCTTTCAAGCGCGGCCAGCGCCGATGCGATGCCGCGCGCGCAGATTTCGGCGAGCAGCTCCGCCTTGGAGGCGAAATGAGCATAGATGAACGGCTTAGTGACGTTCATCCGTTCGGCGATGGAATCGAGCGACGTGTTCTCGTAGCCGCGGTCGTAAAACAACTCCGCTGCGACGGAAATGGTCCGCTCGCGCTTGAGGGTCGCCACCTCGTCCCGGATGCCAATGAAGGGAGCCACGCTTGCCGACGCCATGTTCTAGAACGTACTCCTGTGCACCCGAGTCGCGGGAAGGCTCGTTTCAACAGACGCCATAGTAGCAGGTCCGCTTCAACCGGTCAGTAGACTTCGATACCGACCCTCCAGTCACGTGAGCCGGCGGGAGCGATCGTCCCGCGTCCTGCCTCAGTCCGGTTTGAACCGAAAGTCCAGCACGTCTCCGATCCGCTGCTCGGCGAACCGGGTGGCCACCCGCGTGCCGATCTTCAACCGCTTCGCTGCGGCTTTCGGGTCGGCCGAGTCCACGCCCTTGAAAACCGCCGATTGCCGTGTTCGCGCCGTCCAGCTTCACGTAGCCGAACGCGTAAGGCGGAGGCGGCAGGCATTGCACTGCTCATACGCCATGGTGAACGTCTCGATCCGGGCTGCCTGGGCGAGCGCTGCTCCGTCATCCCGCGCAGGCGTCGTGCAGCGCGAGCACCGTCCGGGCCTGTTTCAAATGTGGGATGTCCAGCATCTTGCCATCCAGCCCGACCGTACCGACGCCGGCCGCAAACGCCTCGACCACCCGGCGCGCGTAGGCGACGTCTGCGTCCGAGGGCGCGAACGCGGCGTTGATCGCCTCCACCTGCGCCGGGTGGATGGCGATGCGGCCGGTGAATCCCTCCTGCGCTGCCGCCCGGCTCGCTGCGTGCAGCCCGGCCGCGTCGCGGAAATCCGCGTACAGCGTGTCGATCGCCGCAACCCCGGCGGCGCGGGCCGCCAGCAGCACGAGGGAGCGCGCGACTCGGTAGGTCAGCGCCCACCCGCCGGCGGGGTCCTGGTTGGTGCTGGCGCCCAACGCCGCCGACAAATCCTCGGCTCCCCAGGTCAACCCGGCAAGCCGGCCGAGCCCGGCGGCGGCGAACCCTCCTAAATGGAACGGTGCGACGGGCGTCTCGGTCGCGACCGGCAGGATGCGGATATGGCCGGGCGTCACCCCGTCCCGCGCCTCCAGCGTGTCCAGGCCGTGGCTGAGGCGGAGCACGTCCGCGGGGCCATCGATCTTGGGCAGCATGATGCCGTCCGGTGCGCCGCCGCACACCGAAGCCAAATCCGTCATCGCCGCGGTGTCGAGCGGGTTGATGCGGACCCATAGCTGGCTGCGCCGGCCACCGGGCGGGCGGGTGTCCAGGAAGGCGCGTACCTTGCGCCGTGCCGCGGCCTTCTCGGACGGAGCGACGGAGTCCTCAAGGTCCAGGATCAACGCGTCCGCGCCGGCCCCGTCCGCCTTGGCCAGCTTCTTGTCGCTGTCGCCCGGGATGAACAGCCACGAGCGCAGCGGCAGCGGGGTCATGCGGGCCGCTTCAACTGCAGGCCTGAGCGCTTGCACTGCGCGACCAGGTCGTCGTGCTGGTTGTACGCGCGGTGCAGGAACGTGACGATGCCGGCGTTGGGCCGGGACCGGCTCTCGCGCAGGTCGATCACCTCGGTTTCCACCCGCACCGTGTCGCCGTGGAACAGCGGCTTGGGAAAGCGCACCTCGTCCCAGCCTAGGTTGGCGACCGCGGTGCCGAGCGTGGTGTCGCCTACCGAGATGCCGACCATGAGCCCGAGCGTGAAGGCGCTGTTCACCAGCCGCTGCCCGAACTCCGTATGCTTCCGGCAGTATTCCTCGTCCAGGTGCAGTTGCGCCGGGTTGTGGGTGAGCGCGCTGAAGAACACGTTGTCCGCTTCCGTCACCGTGCGTCGGATCGGGTGCTTGAAGGTCTGCCCGACCGTCAGCTCGTCAAAATACAGGCCCGGCATCGCTGCTTTCCTCCAGTCTGGCCCCAACCTGGCCGATTGCTTCGGCTCAGTACGATTTCGGCAAGTCCAATACCTTTTCGGCAATGAAGGACAGGATCAGCTGCTCGGTGATCGGTGCGATACGCAGCAGGATCGACTCCCGGAACAGCCGCTCCACCTGATACTCGCGGGCGTACCCCATGCCGCCATGCGTCATCACGGCTTGCGTGCAGGCGTCGAAACAGGCGCGGCCGGCCAGGAACTTGGCCGCGTTGGCCTCCGCGCCGCACGGCATTCCATGATCGTACAGCCAACCCGCCTTCAAGCACATGCCGTAAGCCGATTCCAGGAACGCCCAGTTCTCGGCGAGCGGATGCTGGATGCCTTGGTTCTGGCCGATGGGCCGGCCGAACACGATCCGGTCGCGCGCATATCGCGTCGCGCGGCGCAAGGCGTCGCGCCCCAGCCCGATGGCTTCGCTCGCGACCAGGATGCGCTCCGGGTTGAGGCTGTGCAGGATATAGGAGAAGCCGCGCCCCTCCTCGCCGATCCGGTCCGCCGCGGGCACGAACAGATCGTCGATGAACACGGCGTTCGAATCGACGGCGTTGCGGCCCATCTTGTGGATCCGCCGCACCTCCACCTTGCTGTGGTCGAGATCGGTGTAGAACAGGGTCATGCCGTCGGTCGGCCGCCGGCAATCCGCTTTGGGCGTGGTGCGCGTCAGCAGCAGGATTTTGTCGGCGACCTGCGCGGTCGAGGTCCAGATCTTGCGGCCGTTCACCCGGTAGCCGCCGTCCACCTTGCTCGCGAACGTCGCCAGGCTCGTGGTGTCCAGCCCGGCATCCGGCTCCGTCACGCCGAAACATGCCTTCTGGTCGCCGGCGATCAGCGGCGGCAGGAAGCGCTGCTTCTGCTCGGCCGTGCCGTTCACCACCACCGCGTGGGGGCCGAACAGGTTGAGGTGGATCGTGGACGCCGCCGAGTATCCGCCGTTCCCCGAGGTGACCGCCTGCATCATGATCGCCGCCTCGGTCACGCCCAGCCCGGCGCCGCCCAGTTCCTCCGGCATGGTGATGCCGAGCCAGCCGCCCTGCGCCATCGCCCGATGGAACTCATGCGGAAAGCGGGCGTGCTCGTCGCACTCGGTCCAGTAGGCGTCGTCGAACCCGGCGCACACCTGGCGCACCCCGTTCTCGATCGCCTGCTGCTGCTCCGTAAGGCTGAAATCCATGGCGCACTGCGGCTCCGCGGCATACCGGTCTGGCGAGGAGCCTAGGAACCGCGCTACAACCCGTCAATGGTCTGACATTTACCGAGGCCCGGCCCGCATGACCCCGACCCACGTTCCGTCTTACTCGATGCCGCCGCGGAACCGCCGCATCCTGCTCATGCGCAGGCCGACCGGCGTCCCGCTTGCCAGCGATTTCGCGATGGACGAGGCGGCGGTTCCCGAGCCCGGCGACGGTGAGTTCCTGGTCAGGAACATCTTCCTGTCCGTCGATCCGGCGCAGCGTGGATGGGCGTCGGCGGAAGGCAACTATTCCGCGCCCGTGCCGCTTGGCGGACCGATGCGCGCCCTGGCGGTCGGGGTCGTCACCCGGTCGCGCAACTCCGCCGTGGCGGCAGGCGAATTCCTGTATGGCTGGTTCGGCTGGCAGGATTATGCGGTGGCCGGCACCGGCGCGATCCTGATGCGCGCCCGTCAGGCGCTGCCGCTGCCGGCGTTCGCCGGGCTGCTGGGAATCAACGGCCTGACCGCTTACCTGGCGCTGACCGAACTCGGCCGGCCCCGGGCGGGCGAGACGCTGCTCGTCTCCACCGCCGCCGGCGCCGTGGAATCGCTGGTTGGCCAGATCGGCAAGAAGCTCGGCTGCCGCACCGTCGGCCTGACTGGAAGCGAGGCGAAGGCGGCGCGCTGCCGGACCCGCTTCGGCTATGACGAGGCGCATGTCTACGGGGGCGCCGACCTTCCTGCGCTGATCGGGGCCGCGGCGCCGGAGGGGCTGGACGTGTTCTTCGACAATACCGGCGGCGCCATCCTGGATGCGGCGCTCCGTGCCATGCGGCCCGGCGGCCGTATCGTCCAGTGCGGCACCGCGTCGATCCCAAGCTGGGCCTCGCCGCCGCAGGGTCCCCGGAACGAGCGGGAGGTCTTGACCCGGCGCCTTACCTGGTCCGGCTTTGTCGTGATGGACCATGCCGACCGGTTCGACGCCGCAGGCATCCTGGCCGACTGGTATCGTGACGGTGGGTTGGCCTTCGACGAACACATCACGGACCGCATCGAGGACGCGACGGACGCCTTGCGGCAGCTCTATGCCGGAGAGAACCACGGCAAGCGGCTGATCTACGTGGGATAGCCATGCGGCAACCCTTGCCGATCGCCCGCGTGCGCATCCCGAAGGCGGCCGACCTGCTGGCCGACCAGCTCCGGGCGCAAATCCTGTCCGGCGAGTGGGCCGTCGGCGCGCAACTGCCGCCGGAGCGCGAATTGGCCGGGCTGGCCGGGCTGAGCCGGGCCTCGGTGCGCGAGGCGCTGCGCATCCTCGAGATGCAGGGGCTGATTGCGACCCGCACCGGGCGGGGCGGCGGCTCCGTGGTGTGCCGCCCGACGCGCGAGCGGCTGGAGCAGTCCGTCACCCTGTTCATCCGCGGCCACCGGGTCCGCTCGGCCGCGTTGCTGGAGGCGCGCGAGGCGCTGGAACGGGTCGCTGCGGGCCTGGCCGCGATCCACCGGACGGCGGAAGACCTGGTCCAGCTCGATGCGCTGCAAAAATCCCTGGCGGCGGTCCGGGGCGACAACGACCGGTTTCTGCGGCTGAACTTCGATTGGCACTTGGCCGTGGTCCACGCCAGCCACAACGAGATGCTGGTCGGCTTCGTGAACGCCATCTCACGCGAGCTGTTCC
>JAABUJ010005218.1_pt1 | contig 13119 bp, 11 predicted proteins | sample 5559131 | NCBI WGS metagenome assembly JAABUJ01 (sample SAMN10711875, study PRJNA513366) | rock metagenome | isolation source: Antarctica rocks | place: Antarctica: Victoria Land, Mt New Zealand nord | collected 2016-01-07
AGGTCCTGACCACCAGTGACCATGACCTTCTCGACACTGCCGAGCAGGGTGAGGACAAGGCCAAGAAGGCTTACAAGGATGCTCTGGATATCGAGCTTCCGCTTCCCGTTCGCCAGCTTCTGACGGAACAGCAGACCCACATCCTCACGTCACACGATTATGTTCGTGACCATCGTGATGCGCTTGCGTCAAAGTAATCAGAACGCAGCGACGATCAGGCGGCAGGAGAATCTCCTGCCGCCATTTTTTCAGGAGAACAGCCATGAAGCTGGGACGCTGGCTGCTGGGTATTGGGTTCATCATCGCAGGCGTGATGCACTTCGTGGCAACTCCTATTTACATGAAGATCGTTCCGCCCGTGCTGCCCGAGCCTCGCCTGCTGGTCCAGATCAGCGGTGCGGCCGAGATCCTGGGCGGTGCGGGCGTTCTGCTTCCGCAAACCCGGCGTGCCGCCGCCTGGGGTCTCGTCGCGCTGCTGTTCGCTGTCTGGCCGGCCAATGTGTCGATGGCCCTCGATCACGCGCGCTGGCCTGCCATTCCAGAGTGGCTGCTATGGGCGCGGCTCCCATTGCAGATTCCATTGCTCGCCTGGGCCTGGACGTATACGCGCCCAGCCCGCTAAGGTCGCGCCAATCTGGCATTTCCTGCCCACAGCTACCTTTATTGCCGGTCCATAGAATGCTCGCTGCAGAGCGCATCTCCTGCTCTACCCTATTCTTTCCGTACGAACCCTCAAGAGCACCCTCGCTCCGGAGCCCCTCGCGTCAGACATGCTGCAGACCGCGTAGTTCAGCCGCGACCGAGCGGGCAGGGAAAGCAGCGGTTTCATTGCAGGCGCGTAGTAGGATTCGGGGGACGCATCGGATTCGGGAACGCGATGATTAGAGGTGTGGGGCAATGAGTTATTCACGGCGGGATTTCCTCTATACAGGATCGCTGGCGGCACTGGGTGCCCGGGCAGCCTTTCCAGACCTTGCCAGAGCAGCCCAGGGCAGGCCCGTGGCGGCGAGCGACACAGTACGCTTCGGTTTGATCGGTGCGGGCGTACGCGGGTCGCAGCATTTGCAATACTCGCTACAGGTGCCTGGCGTTGAGTGCGTCACAGTCAGCGATCTTTGGGATGCGCGGCACCAAGCCGCGCGCGAATACCTCAAAAAGGACGTGCCGGTAACCCGCGACTATCGCGCGCTGCTGGATCGTAAGGATGTGGATGCGGTCATTGTGGCGGCGACGGATCATCAGCACCGGCGAATCGTCGAAGACGCCTGCGCGGCGGGCAAGGATGTTTACTGCGAGAAGCCGCTGTCGCATACGGTCGAAGAAGGTTTTGCGATGGTCGCCGCGGCGCAGAAGCACCAACGTGTCGTGCAGGCGGGCGCCCAGCGGGTGAGTTCTATCGTCTTCGCCAAGGCGAAGGAGATTTACGACTCCGGAAAACTGGGGAAGGTTTACGCGATCGAGGCATGGACCGACCGCAACTCCCCCGGTGGCGCGTGGATCTATCCCATTCCTCCGGGCGTGACGGAGGCGGCAATCGACTGGAAGGAGTTCCTGGTCGGTGCGCCGGCACGGCCGTTCGATCCGGTCCGGTTCTTCCGTTGGCGGTGCTTCACCGATTATGGTGAAGGCCTGGCCGGGGATCTGTTTGTACACCTGATCTCCGGAATCATGTTTGTGACCGGCGTGAACAGCCCGCCCGTGCGGGCGCAGTCTACTGGCGGCATCTTCCGCTGGAAAGATGGCCGCGACTATCCGGATCTGTTGGAGACGCTCTACGACTATCCCGACTTCCGCGTTTATATCCGCTGCAATCAGAACAACGACGTCGGCGAGAAGACGATCTTCTACGGAACCGAAGGAACCCTCACGGTGGCGGGCGGCACGGTTGCTTTCGTGCCGCAGAATACACAGCCGCTGCCCGAAACCTACGCGATCATCGGCTGGCCGAAGCAGATGCGGGATGAATACATGGCCGAGTGGAAGCTGAAGCATCCGGAAACACCAGTGCTCAAGACGGCCATGCAGCGCGAAGGCGACAGCTTCACCGTTGCGCGTGGGTACGACGACACGCTCGCGCATCAGGCAAATTTTTTCGCTTCCGTACGCTCGCGCAAGCCACCCGTGGAGGACGTGGTGTTCGGCAATCATGCGGCAATCTCATGTCACATGGCGAACTTCAGCTACTTCAAAAAGGAAGTCGCAGTGTGGGATGAGGCGGGCAAGCGCATCAGGGCGTGAGGGGTCTCGCTGAGCGGGATGCGCAGCTTGACTTGGGAGTCAAGGGCGTATCGGTGGCGGTGGACAAAATCGAACTGTCAACCTACGAGTTATGAGTTAGGCCTAGGCATGTTGATCCGAGCCGAATGAATGACCCAGGTCGGTAGAATTGGCATCTCCGCTGCAATTCAACAGTGGTGGCCTTCACTCGAACCGAGTCATCGAAGAATCGGAAGTGCCGTCGATTGACCTGATCGGCATTAGACCTTGAGCGGATAGCCGCTCTCAAGGCGAGTGGGAATGCGATTCGAATCATATCCATTGCGTGCTGGATCCGGGGCTGAATCGTCTCGTATCATGGGTGAGTAGGACTTCAGCAAGGAGTATAAGAGCGCCGTGGACCTTGATTGTCTCCCCCTGCAGGACTTGCTCCGAAAACGCCGCGCTTTGGTTCGTCAGCTAGGGGCAAGCGATCTTTTGCAGCCAATCCGAATTGCAGTCCTCGGTGGTTCAACCACCAATGAAGTGGTTGACCTATTAGAGCTCTACTTGCTCGCAAGCGGGTTCAAGCCGACGTTTCACCAGTGCGAATATGGACAATATTACGAGGAGGCGGTGCACAACACAGCCGTCCTCCAGTCGTTTGCTCCCGACATTGTCTACATTCACACCTCATGGAAAAACGTATTAGTTACGCTGATGCTGTCTGCAACAGAAGAGGACTTAAACAGTGCAGTCGCCGCTGAAGTAAGCCGCTATCGCGAAATGTGGTCCTCTCTTGACGCGGCTGTCGGCTGCCAGATCATCCAAAACAATTTCGAGTTGCCACCCTACCCCATGCTAGGAAATCTGGATGCCGTGCTGCCGGGTAGCTCAATCCAGATCTCACTCGCACTGAATTCCGCTTTTGCGCGCGAAGCCGCGCTGCGTCCTCGACTGGTATTACAAGATGTCAACATACTTTCGGCGCAACTCGGCCTGGCTCAGTGGTTTGATTGGGACCGCTGGTTCAGTTACAAAGTGCTTCTGACACCTGAGGCACACGTTCTGGTTGCGCGTTCGCTGGTTTCAATCGTGAAAGCGCTGTACGGACGCTCGCGCAAGGTGCTAGTGCTGGACCTTGATAACACTCTCTGGGGAGGTGTGATCGGCGATGATGGGGTGGACAGGATCCAAATCGGTCGCGAGACGCCCATGGCGGAGGCCTTCACATCGTTCCAGGAGTACTGCGTGAAGCTGCGGGAGCAAGGCGTACTGCTGGCCGTATGTTCTAAAAACGACGATCAGGTTGCGCGCTCAGGCTTTTTCCACGCCGACTCTACGCTAAAGCTTGAACATATCTCCGCATTCCGCGCTAACTGGCAGCCCAAGCACGAGAACATCCAGAGCATTGCCGAAGAACTTAACCTTGGTGTGGACTCCTTTGTATTTGCCGATGACAACCCGGCTGAACGTGCGATCGTGGCGGCACAAATTCCGGCGATTGCAGTTCCGGACCTCGGCAACAATCCCGCGAATTATGCTGCTGTGTTGCAGGCGGGGCGCTACTTTGAATCCGTTGCGGTTTCCAAAGAAGACCTGGATCGAGCTTCACTTTACGCCAACAACGCCCAACGCAGTGCATCGCAGGCGGCATTTGCGAATTATGGGGAGTACCTGGATTCGTTGGAGATGAGCTCTGAAATCGCATTGTTCTCAGGCATATACCTGGATCGCATCGCGCAACTTACAAATAAGACGAACCAATTCAATTTGACAACCCGGCGCTACACGCTGGCTGAGATGGAGGCAGTTGCAGCAGACCCAAAGTATGTCGGCTTGTATGGCAGGCTGCGCGACCGCTTCGGCGACAATGGACTTGTGTCCGTGATCCTGGGGCGACGCGAAGGGGAACAGCTTCACCTTGATCTCTGGCTGATGAGTTGCCGTGTACTCAAGCGAGACATGGAGTTCGCGATGCTCGATCAGCTCGTAAGCAAAGCGCGCTCTATGGGAATCAGCAGCCTGGTCGGCGTTTACCTTCCGACCAAGAAGAACAGAGTGGTGCAGGACCTTTACGACCGGCTGGGCTTTACCCCGACTGAGGCGACGGCTGAAGCGGTCTGTTATATCCTCAACGTTGAGAATTACCGCGACCAAAACAAACATATCCGCCTCGAGGGCAATCGTAATGAACAGCACCGACATTCTGGACCAACTGCAGCCGATCTTTCAGGACATTCTGGATCAGCCTGAGCTTGTCATCGATCGCGGCTCCAGCGCTAAAAACGTCGAAGATTGGGATTCGCTGGCACATATGAATCTAGTCATGGCTATTGAGAGGCACTTCAAGATTAATTTTGCTCTCGCCGACCTTCAGGAGTTGAAGAATGTGGGCGAGATGATCGACTTAATCGAAGTGAAACTCGGATCGAAATGAATTTGCATCGGTGGTCCGACATTACTGTCGGCATGAAGGAAAGCTTTGAAGCTGAGTTTACCGAGGAGATGATGCGTCAATTCGCTCACATATCGGGGGACCACAATCCACTTCACCTCGATCGAGAGTATGCCAGGAAGCAGGGTTATCCGGGCACAGTGGTGTTCGGCCTGATGAGTTCCTCCCTTTACTCGCGTTTGGTCGGCATGTACTCACCCGGACGGTATGTTCTGCTGCAAGGTATCGATGTGGACTTTAGCTCCCCGTGTTTTATCAACGAGAAGCTGCTTATAGATGGGGAAGTCTCGTACATGAATGAGGCTTACAAGCGCCTTGAAATTAAAGCGAAGATTCGCAAAGCGGATCGCAAGCTAGTCTCTAAGAGCACAATTCGCGTAGGCTTTCATGCCGAGTGACCTGATTCTGGTTACAGGTGCATCCTCCGACATCGGTATGGCGCTGCTCCGGCTTCTTCTTACCACCACGGACACGCGCATTCTTGCGCATTGCCACTCCAATCGCGAGAAACTTGACGCACTCGCAATAGAATTCATTCACAGAGTGGAAGTACTACAGGCGGACTTGTCCAATCCTTCATCAACCCAGGTGCTGGCGCAGCAGCTAGTGGATTTGGACACGCCCACCGGGTTTGTGCATCTTCCAGCGTTGCGGCTCGCCCCGGAACGCTTTACAAAGGTCCGGTGGGAGCTTCTCGAACGTGATCTTTTTGTGCAGGTGGGGTCCGCAGTCGTACTGCTGCAGAAGTTGCTGCCCAGAATGACTAAGTTGAGGCGCGCTCGGGTGGTGTTCATGCTTACAAGCTCTGTTCACGGCATACCGCCGAAGTTCCTGTCACAGTACACGATGGTGAAGTACGCGCAACTGGGGCTAATGCGTTCGTTGGCAGCCGAGTATGCAGCCACACCGGTGCGGATTAATGCTGTCTCGCCGTCTATGGTGGAGACGAAGTTTCTGCAGGATTTAAGCCATCTAGCAGTTCAGGCGGCGGCCGCCGGCCATCCACTAGGCCGCAACGCACAGCCGCACGACATTGTAGGGGCGATCAGGTTTCTGCTCTCAGAGGAGGCGGATTTCATCTCCGGGGTAACCTTGCCAGTCGCTGGAGGTATGGTCAGCTAGGCCCATCCCACCGTGCGCTCTATATGTTATCCGTTGCTACCGTTCGGTCGTCACCAATTGACTGCTATGAAGCTCCGGCACTATTTGGACATTTATAGAACAGTGGTTGTACGGCTATACTGGGTTAAGCCAAGCACTCCAAACCACAATGATGCAAAGTTCAGCGAACGATCGTGCGGAGTCTGGGCTCGCCGCGGGAGAGGTCTGGCACCAACCTGCGGAACGGCAGAGCGTCTTGCGCGCCTACGTCTTGGCAGTGCTGATATTTCCTTTTCTGCTGCTGGCTTTTGGCCTTTACATGATGAGTTCCAGCTGGTATCGCAGGCATACTCAAAGCGTTTATCTCGCCAGTATCGGTTATGGTGCCCGGCTGCACAATGCAAATTGCCAAATTGTGGTTGTGGGTGATTCGACAGCGATGGAGAACATCGATCCGTCCATTTTGGAAAGCCGAACTGGGTTAACCGCTTGTAATATCGCCGAGGTACAGCCGGTGCAGATGGTAAACGGAACCTATATTCTGGACGAATACCTGAAGCACAATACGCCGCCACGCTACATTGTTTTCGTGGAGTCCCCACAGGATCTGGAGAACTCGCCGAAGTGGGAGTACTTGCCCTCCTTCGAAGGGGTTTATTACCGTATGCGCGATGTTCCCCATCCGGGAGTTTTATGGATGGTGATGCGGCACCCTGAGGAAATGGTAGATAATGCCGAAAAAATGCTGTCGCTGTCTGTGCGAGCCATTGGTAAAAAGCCGCTTGACGGTAAGGGAGTGGCACTTCGGGAGGCACATCATGGAATGATGAGCGCCGAAGGCAAGCCGATCACCGGTTGCCAGGGAGAATACGAAACGCGCTCGCCCGACCTCTCCTGGCTTGCGTTTCTACGGCAGAGGTACCAACGCAGGGCAACACGCGTGTTGATCGACGTAACTCCACTACCTGTCTGTGCTCCGACGCTCACCTATTACCGCGACCTACTTCCTCCGGGCATGCTGGATAACCAGATGGGAGCGCTGCCTGTGGAGATGTTTTCCGATAGTGGAAGTGGACACATGATGCGCGCGGGCTCTGAGTGGATGTCAAACTCGGTGGCTGATCAGATTACTGGTAAAGAACAGGTAGCCCACTAGCCGATGCTTTTCTCATCCAATATCTTCCTGTTTTTCTTTCTGCCCGCTGTTGTGCTGGGCTATCACCTGATCGGCCGCTTTGGGCGCATAGCGGTGTTTTCGTGGCTTAGCTTCGCCTCACTGTTCTTTTACGGTTATTGGAATCCCAAGTATCTGTTTCTGCTTCTAGCTTCGATTGCGCTGAACTTTAGCGTAGCTCGGCTGATTGGATGGTCAAAGGTTGAGCGGACCCGCACAGTTCTTTTAGCGAGCGGGATTACGGCTAATCTGGCACTGTTGGTCTGGTTCAAATATCTCTTTCCGTCCCTGATGTATTTCCATAATGCTGGATGGTTGAGCCGTTCCTTCGGAAGCGTAGTCCTGCCCCTGGGAATCTCGTTCTTTACCTTCACCCAGATAGCCTATTTGGTGGATTTAAAGCAGGGTGCGGCGGAGCTACAAGGGCTGCTTTCTTACGTGCTGTTTGTCACATTTTTTCCGCATCTGATCGCCGGACCTATTCTGCACCACAAGCAGATGATGCCCCAGTTTCAGCGCGATCGTAGAGGAGGGCTGCGCGCCGACGACTTCGCGGTTGGGTTCACCTGGTTTGTGCTTGGCCTTTCAAAAAAAGTATTGATTGCAGATAGATTTGCGCCGGTCGCGGATGAGTTCTACAGAAACCCGCATTTATTTGGGACCGAAGGCTGCTGGGCCGGCATTTTGGCTTACGCGATGCAGCTATACTTCGACTTCTCCGGCTATTCCGATATGGCAATCGGACTGGCACGTATGTTCTCGATTACCTTCCCGATGAACTTCAACTCGCCATTCAAGGCGACAAACATATCCGACTATTGGCAGCGGTGGCACATGACGCTGACGCAATACATCATGTCCTACGTCTACGCGCCGGTTCAACTGACGGTTAGTCGATGGCGCCAGAATCGCGGGCTAAAGGTATCGCGCAGGGCCCAGGCTACACTTCCAGGCATGTTGCAGATGGTGCTTTTCCCTACGCTGTTTACGATGTCGTTGGCGGGTGTTTGGCATGGCGCTGGCCTCCAATTTCTGCTGTACGGCCTGCTGCATGGCTTATACCTGACTATCTTCCATGTTTGGAAGCTCATGGTTTCCGACACGAATATTTTACGTAGGATATTGGTCACGCCATTCGCGGTGCTACTAACCTTTCTTTGTGTGGTCTTGGGTTTTGTGTTGTTCCGGGCATCATCTGTGCATCAGGCAATAACCGTCTACAGCGGAGCGTTCGGTCGCCATCCTAACGGCGCGAGAGGGCTAAGCGGTTATCTGTCTTCCTTGCCCTTATCCGGCAAGATCTTCTTACACGCTGGCTCCTTTTGGTTCGAAATTGGCTTGCTGCTATTCGTTGTATGGTGCTTGCCAAATACGCAGGAGATCATGGATCAGGTTGAGCTTGAGGACCGCGGCACCTCGCTTGTGGCGGGAGGTCTACGCTGGACGCCCAGTGCAGGTTGGGCATTTGTGGTCATGCTTCTAACGGGATACAGCTTGATTCTCCTACGCGCAAGTACCAGCTTCCTCTACTTCCAGTTTTAGAGGCTCGCAGTCGTTGAGATAGTTTGGGCTGAGCAGAAGATGAGGGTTGCTGGAGCGAGCTGCCGGTGTGGGCGATAGTGGGCTCAAACCTAGCGGTCTTATAGGGGATCTCTCCGGATACGCAACGATCTAAAACCCTGCGTGACCGGCTCTTGAATGAGGCAGCGGAGGACTTGGCGTATCTACCAGAGTTATTGGTGGCGGTGGGCAGAATCGAACTGCCGACCTACGGGTTATGAGTCCGTCGCTCTAACCATCTGAGCTACACCGCCGGGTGTAAAAGGGGAAGAGCCGCTCCTGAAATCGAAAAAGCTGCTTCAGGGCCGCACTTGTCGATGATACAGGAAGGCTTTTGGGCGGCAAAGCGTCGGTTAGAAGTGTGGCGTTGCGGTAGCATCGAGCAGCGATGATGCAGAGAAACGCAAAACGGACGTTGGGTGTTATTCCAGCGCGGCTGGCTTCTACGCGGCTGCCGCGGAAGGTGCTGCGCGAGATTGCAGGAAGGCCGATGCTGCAGTGGGTGGTCGAGGCCGCGCGTGCTTGTCCGCAACTGGGTGAGGTGGTCGTGGCAACGGATGCTGCCGAGGTCGAGCAGCTTTGCCGCACACATGGCTGGCCGGTAGTGATGACGTCCTCGAGCCTCGCAAGCGGAAGCGATCGCGTCCATGCGGTCGCACAGATGGAAGCCTATTGCGGGCGCGCGATTTACGTAAACATCCAGGCAGATGAACCGCTGCTGAACGCGGAGCATCTGGCCGCGCTGCTGCATCCGTTTGCGCGCGCGGAAGTGGACGTAACCACGCTGAAAGTGTTGTGTGCGCTCGAGGACCTTAGGAATCCGAACGCTGTGAAGGTCGTCACGGCACGGGACGGGCGTGCGCTTTACTTTTCGCGCGCGACTATCCCTTATGATCGCGAGGATGCAGGTGTTCCGGTGTGGAAGCATCTTGGGCTCTATGCGTATCGCGCTAAGGCACTCGATCGCTTCCATGCGCTGCCGACGGGTACGCTCGAATCAGCGGAAAAGCTGGAGCAGTTGCGGATGCTGGAAAACGGGATAGCAGTGTATGTTGCGGAGTCCCCGGCGGACACGGTGGGCGTCGATACGGAAGACGACCTCAGACGGGTGGAGAAGATTCTGCTGAGACGAATTTGCAATCTTCAGGGTTGATCGCGTCCAGATCGTTCAAGCTGGATGCTCAGACCGCCAGCGGAGGACGAGACCGACACGGACGCCAGCGAGGGCGCAATCCAGGTTGCGCCGGCGGCTTCAAGTTCGGCGGCCGTGTGCGTGCCCAGCACGCCGAGTACACGACTGCCTGCGGCAACGCCCGATCCCACCCCGGAGGGTGCGTCTTCGACGACAATGCATTCGGCGGGGGAGAAGCCAAGCAGCGCTGCGCCTTTGCGGTACGGCTCAGGATGAGGTTTACCGTGCTCAACATCATCGGCGGCGATCAAGCGCACGGGCGCGGGCAGACCGGCAGCCTGCAAACGCGCAATCAGTAGACGGCGTGTGGCCGAGGTGACGATGGTCCAGCGTTCCGGCGGCAGCGCAGCCAGCACGTCGCGAACGCCCGGCAGCACCTTCAGGTCGGCGATGTCCTCGATCTCCATGTCCTCGATCAGGCGCAGGCCCTGCTTCAGTTCGTCCGGCCCGAAGTCCGGGCGCAAGCCGAGCATGATTTCGCTCGCACGCGTTCCGTGAGCGATGGTGAACTGATCGGAGTTTGGGACGTTGTAATGCGCGGCCCAGCGGCGCCAGCAGCGATTCACGCTGGCTATGGAGCTGACCAGAACACCGTCCATATCGAAGAGCAGAGCCTGCGTTTCAATCATCATGGACACGCCTTAGCTGCGAAACCATCCCGCAAGGACGAACTGCTTTCCGGCCTGGAGCACTTTTTCTACGCTGGCGATCGAGCAGCTTTCACAGTACACGCGCAGCAGAGGTTCGGTGCCGCTGGCGCGCAGCAGAAGCCAAGTCTCGGCTGCGTTCTTTTTGCCGTGGCCCTCGGGATTGTCGAGGTAAAATTTGACACCATCAAGCGTTTCCACGCTCAGCACCTTCATGCCGGCGAAGTCAGCAACGCCGGCGAGAGCGCGACGAATGGCTGACTGTTTCAGCGCGTCGACGATGTGCATATCGATGCGGCCATACTGGTGTTCGCCAAATTCTTCCTGCAATGCCGCCACGAGTTGACCGAGCGTCTTCTTTTCATCGGCCATCACGTTGGCGACGAGGAGAGAATTCAGCATCCCGTCGCGCTCCGGCAGATGGCGTGAGATGCCGACGCCGCCGGACTCTTCTCCGCCAATCAGAATGTCTTTTTCAAGCATCAGGTCGCAGACATACTTGAATCCGATACCGTGCTCGTAGAGTTTGCGGCCATGCTTGGCAGTGATGCGGTCGAGCATCTTGGTCGTGTTGAACGCGCGGGTCACATCGCCCGGCCAGCCTTTACGCTCCAGCAGCCACTTCAGCAGGATCGCAAAGATCTTGTGCGCGTCCACGACATTGCCATGCTCATCCACCGCGCCGATGCGGTCGGCATCGCCGTCGGTGACCAGGCCTGCATCGCAGTGTTCCTCGACCACGCGCTTCTGGGTTTCGGCAATATGCGGAAGAATAGGTTCGGGGTTAATGCCGGGGAAGGCCGGATTGTTTTCAGCCCGCATCGCGACGTACTGGATCCCAGCGCGGTCGAAGATTCCGGCGACCACGCCTGCGCCTGCACCGTAGAGTGTGTCGATCAGGAAGCGATAGCCGGAAGCCTTGATCGCGGGCAGGTCGACAAACTTTTCAATCGCAGCGATGTAATCGGGATTGAAGTCGACGAGCGTAATGTTGCCGGGAGTCGCGGCGAGATCCAATGGCTTATCCAGGAATGTTTCAATCTTGCTGATAATAGCTGGCGAGCCTGAGCCCCCATAGCTGGCCTTGTATTTGACGCCGTTCCACTCGGCCGGATTGTGGCTTGAGGTGATCATCACGCCGCCCGCCGCCCCGCGCGTGCGCACCGCATAAGAGAGCGCCGGCGTAGGTGTGACGCCATCGGCAAGCGAGACAGGGATGCCCGCGCTCGAGAGAACCTCTGCTACGATCCGGGCGAAATTCTGAGAACCGAAGCGTGTATCCCAACCAATGCACACTCCCTTTGCTGCATCTTCTTCGGCCAGGACGTAGTGTGCGATGGCAGCAGCAGCGATGCGAACATTAGCGAAAGTAAAATCGTCGGCAATGATGCCGCGCCAGCCGTCAGTTCCGAATTTAATTGCGCTCATGAATCCCTGAACTCCGTTGTATGTGGGCTGCGGCTTGCTGCTAGATCAGTTCTTCGCGCTTGAGACCGTCACTCAACTGGCGCACAATCTTCGAAACATCCTGCGAGCGGTCGCGCGTGGTAATCAGCAGCGCATCGTCCGTCTCGACGACCACAAGGCCTTCCACACCGAGCAGCGCAACCATCCGGCCAGGCGCATACACATAATTTCCAGTGGATTCGATCGCAACCAGACCGTTGGTGGGACCGTCGAGGACGTTCGAGTCTTCGTGCTCGCCGAGATGTTCGTGCAGAGACGCCCAGGAACCAAGATCGTTCCATGCGAAGTCCGCGGGAAGACAGAAGATGTTCGACCGGGCTTCGCCCTTAGCGGAGCGGCGTTCGAGCACGGCGTAATCGATGGAGATGTTTTCACAGTGAGGATATTGTTCAGCGAAAACACGTTCAAACGCGGACGTGCCATAAGCGAAGGCAATCTTATCGAGGAACGGAACCATGTCGGGCACGTGCTCGCGAATGGCGTTGACGAGCGTCTGCGCGCTCCACAGAAAGATGCCGCCGTTCCACACAAAATTTCCTGCGGCGAGAAAATTTTCAGCGGTGTGGCGATCGGGTTTTTCGCGGAAACGCTTGACCCGGTGAACCGGAATGCCGTTGACCGGCGCAACCTGTGCTCCCTGCTCGATGTAGCCGTAGCCGGTTTCAGGACGTGTGGGTGGCACTCCCAGAACGACGATAGTGTCGTCTTTGGCCGCGACTTGAATGCCCGCGCGCAGGATTTCCACGAAGCGGTCCACGTTGCCTACAACGTGGTCGGAAGGGAAGATGCCGATCACGGTGTCGGGTTGGGAGCGTTCAAGCAAGAACGCAGTCAGCGCACACGCCGGGGCCGTATTGCGCGCGGCTGGTTCACTCAAAATGTGATCTGGCAAAACAGAGGGCAACTGCTCGGCGATCGTCTTGTCGAGCAGGTGATTGGTGACGACCCAGACATCCTCAGCTTTGCCCACAGGCAGCAGGCGCGCGAGCGTCTGCTGAATCATTGTGTGTTCGCCGTCCAGCGCGAGAACCTGCTTGGCCCGCGCGCGGCGGCTGCGTGGCCAGAAACGTGTTCCACTGCCGCCGGCCAGAATCACCGGTGCAAACCGTACCTCTGCATTTTCCATAGAGTCCTATCGTAGAGGAAAGCTTGCTCGGAAGACAGACCGGAAACGCCAGGCGAACTCCGTCGGTACTGTGAGAATCTGTTTAAAAACTAGGGATGGGGGTCTTGTAAGGCCTATGCATGGAGGGATTGAGGGCATAGTTTGGGATCATGTACCCAAGCGATTTGCGGGATGGGCAGTGGGCCGCGCTGGAGCCTT
>JAABUJ010005219.1_pt1 | contig 13118 bp, 16 predicted proteins | sample 5559131 | NCBI WGS metagenome assembly JAABUJ01 (sample SAMN10711875, study PRJNA513366) | rock metagenome | isolation source: Antarctica rocks | place: Antarctica: Victoria Land, Mt New Zealand nord | collected 2016-01-07
GTCACCGGCAACCGGCTGGCGCACGGTCTGTCAATAGGCCTCCGACGGGGCCGGATTCCGTGAGTGCTGACCCGTCGGCCGCTGCTGCAGTCGAGCCTTCCAGAAACACCCGACTGATCTCATTAGATGATGTCCGCGGCCAGATTAGGGCCGCGGACCTCACCCGTGAGGCTCAACTCCACTGTCGGATCGACGAGCTCCCACTCGGCGAGCAGCTCACACACCGGGCGTTGCCTGCGCTCGGCCACATGACGGGCCGTCCACTCATCGCCCGGCGCCCCGTCGAGTCGGCCGGACGCGGTGTCCGCGGCTCCCCCGACCAAGTGCGCGACCAGCTCGTGCACGGTCCAGGCGGACGTGGCCGGTACGGGTGTACGCAGCTGTTCACCGGTAAGGGCGCCGACCAGCTTGGTGAGCCGCCCACGGGCATCGCAGTACACAACATCGAGCATGGCCGCGATCCTTTCACCCGTCCCCGAGCGAGATGAACACCGACGCGCCAGTTCAGGAGGCCAACGCGTTGCGCGCATGGCCCGCGGGACACCCTCGCGAAGGAACACCGCCCGCGGTGGCTCTGCTGTCCCGCAGGCCGATCGTCACCCGGGACGGTGCAGCCGACTTCGAACGATCTGCGTTCGCGGAGGTCAGTCCTGGCACCGAGTGTCCCGCAAGCCCTGTCCGCAGATGGCCGAGATCATTTACAAAGAGGCGGCAGCGAAACTAGGGAAGCGGTGGTGGAAATGACGACGTACCACGCACGGGTGTCGCGGGGTGATGTGTTCTGGCTGGTGCACGTCCGGGAGATCGAGCATTACACCCAGGCCCGCAACCTCGGGGAGGTGGAGCCCATGGCCCGTGACCTCATCGCCGTCATGAAGGAAATCGACCCGCAGTCGTTCAATCTGGACGTGTCTGTCGAGCTGCCCGACGAGGTCACTGTGCACCTGGAGCGTTCCCAGGCTCTGCGGCAGGAGTCCGACCGCACCAAGCACCTTGCCGCCCAGGAAGTGCGCGTCGCCGCGAAGGAACTCCGCGAACGAGGTTTGACGGTTCGCGACATCGGGGCCGCATTGGACGTGTCCTACCAACGCGCACACCAACTGATTTCCGGCTGACAACACGAACAGCGGAAAGGGAGGCTGAGGGCATGTGCGGGCGTTTCGCGAGTACGCAGACCGACGCCGACCTGGTGCGGGCGTTCAGGGCGGAGGAGGTCGTGGGGGAGCAGCTGGCGCCCTCCTACAACGTCGCCCCCACCCAACCGGTACGGGCGGTTCTCGAACGAACACCGTGCGAGGAGTCCGAGGCCCCACCCATTCGCCAAATCCGTACGGCCCGTTGGGGTTTGATCCCCTCGTGGGCGAAGGATCGAAGAATCGGTTCCAGGCTGATCAACGCCCGCGCCGAGACGATAACCGAGAAGCCCTCGTTCAAGGCCGCCGCGTCCCGGCGGCGCTGCATTGTCCCGGCCAACGGCTACTTCGAGTGGGAGAGGCGCGACGGGGCCAAGGTTCCGCACTACCTGCACGGCGACGGAGTGCTGGGCATGGCCGGGTTGTACGAGCTGTGGCCAGACCCCGAGCGTGAGCCGGACGACCCGCAGCGCTGGGTCTGGACGATCACCGTCCTGACGACGGCCAGCGATGCCCTGGGCCACATCCACGACCGCAGCCCCGTCGTGATCCCCCCAGCGTTACAGGACGCCTGGCTCGACCACACCCTGACCGATTCTGAGCGGGTTCGGGAGCTGCTCGACTCTGTGCCCGAGCCGCGGTTGCAGCCCTATGAGGTAAGCACCGCGGTCAACAGTGTTCGCAACAACTCCGCCGAGCTGCTCAACCCGGTGTAACCGGGCGCACTGACCATGCCCGGCCGCATTACGGCGGCAAGCTCGTGGTGGTCCGTGACCAGCGCGAACCACCACGACGCCGCCAGCTGCGGCAACGGGTTAGCTGTCACTTGGTGTTGGCAGGTTCGCTGTGGATCCGGGCTGTTGGTGGGCCGTGTGCGGCGCCCAGTCCCAGCCGGGTAGGGCTTGCAGGGCTTGGGCTCGGTCGGGGGCGAGGCGGCCCTGGCGGTGTCGGGTGCGTTGGGCCATCACCCAGTGACCGATGTTTGCTCCGTCGATGACGGCGGTTTGGGTGATGTGGGCGACGCTGCCGTGGTGGTGGGCGGCCTGTTCGAGATGCTGGAACATGCGGTGCCAGGCGGCGTCGTGGGGTCTCCATTCCCACCCGTCGATCGCTTCCAGGGCGGCGATGCGGGTGGGGGAGAGGACGCCGCGGCGGTATTCCTTGCGCCGGCTCATGGCCCACGCCCCCAGGGTGAAGTTGCCCTCGGCTGCTTCGATGTAGAAGGAGTCCGGGTTCGGCGCCCCGGTCCGGTGGGCGTAGGCGGTGAGCAGCCGCAGCCCTTGGTCCCACCGGGATGCTTTGACGTCCCACACCCACCCCGGTAGGTCCTGCAGGGTGGTGATCTGTTCCGGGCGCAGGGTGCCCCGTTGGTATTGGGCGCGGCGGGCGGCCACCCACCGGCCCAGCGGGTAGCGGCGGTGGATGGTATCGGCGGGCACGGCGGCGGTGCCGTGTTCTGTGATGTAGGAGCGGAGGGCTTTCAGGCCGGGGGGCCATCGGTCCTCGGTGCGGGTCCACGCCCACCCCGGCAACGCCTCCAACGCGGTGATGCGGGTGGGGGACAGGGTGCCCTGGTGGTAGTTGCTGCGCCGCCGCGCCACCCAGGCGCCCAGCTCGAAGCCCTCGTGCACGGTGCGGGTGTCCACCGCGGCATGCCCGTGCTCGTGGAGGTAGGAGCGTAGGTGGGTGAAGCCTTCGGTCCACCGGTCGGCGTTGGTGCGTCCCCAGTCCCAGCCCGGCACCCCCTGCAGGGCGGTGATGTGGTCGGGGGGCAACCGGTTGGCCCAGTACCGTTCCCGTTGCACCGCGGCCCACCGCCCGAGCCGGAAACCGTCCACCACCGCTCTGGTGTGCGGGGTGGCGCCACCATGGGTGTGGGCGTGGGCCCGCAACCGGGACAAGCCCTCCTGCCACCGCGCCTGCACGGCCCGCGTCCGGGGGGTCATCGGCGCAGGTCCGTGCGGGCACCCGGGCCCGGCCGGTGCGCGAGGAACGTGTCCACTTCGCTTTCCTCCCATAACCGCAGGGTCGGCGACCCGCCCCGCGCGGGTGGTGCTTGACCCCGGTGCACGTAGGCCCGCCACGTCGCCGGTGCCACCCGGCCCCGGGCGGCGCATTCCGCGGCCGTGAGCCCCACCCCCTGCAAGGTCACCGCCGGTGGCTGATGGATCCACCGTTGGATGGTGCCCGAGGCGACCCCGGCCATCCCGATCAGGGCGCGGGTGCTCACCTGCCCGGTGGCGAACAACTGGTGCACCGTGGTGTGCTGCGCGCGGCGCAACGCCACCGCCCGCCGCGGGGGTTTCCCGGTGCGCAGCACACCGAGCTGGTCGCTGACCTCATCGAGGACCCCCAACAACGTCGGGCCGAACACCAACACCCACGCTGAGGCCAGCACGGGGCTGTAGCGGCGAGGGTCGGCATCCAACCGGTCGGTGAGGGCCCCCACCGCCCGCCGGTGCTCAGCCGGTGTACGGGCGGTCAAGACGGCCGCGACCGCCTCCGCCAGGGCGACCTCCGGATCACCCTCGGCGGCCTCGGTCAAGGCGAGGAGCAACCGCAACCCAGCCCGGCTGCAGTGCACCACACTGGGGGACACCGCGGCATCCGCCGCTTCGGTCACCGCCGCCACCCAACAGCGGTCGGCGACCACCGAACATGAGGTGGCCCGCAGGTCCGCGGCGACCACCTGGGCGGCCACCGCGCCGGTGAGTACCCCATGCGGGTCACCATCCGGGACGACCACCCACCCGTGCAGCACCTGCGCCGCCACCCACCACCCCGGCGGGGCATCTACACCGCAGGGTTGCCACGCCCGCTGCCGGGCCGTGCCCATCAACTCGCGGTGGGACAACGCACCCCTGGGCAGTACACGCCGCTGCCGCAGCATGGCGTTGGCGGCCTGAAGGTGCTGTGCGGCGGTGCCCACCCTCTTAGGAGCCCATCTTATGGTCGGTTGTTAGTGAAGTAGTAGGCGGCAGCGGCCCCGAGGGCAGCTGTCAGGACCGGTACGACGATCGCGTAAAGCCGTAGCAGGTTGTCGAAGACGGCAACGTCGGCGAAGGCCGCCCAGATGCCGGTCAAGACGAGGAGGAGATAGAACAGGGCCAAGCCACTTAGCAGTATGGGACGAGCCTTGTTCTTCCTTCCCTCCTGGGCTGTGCGATCCCTGATCGCCTCGGCTTCAGCGTTGTCAGTATCGGGTCCTACCTGCCGCGAGCGTGCGTCAACGTAGGGTCCTGCGGGCAGATCGGGTGGGGAGAGTTCATCCTCGGTGACGTCAGCGGATTGCTCGTTGGCCGCACGGTCACGTCTTTGGTCCCGTTGTTGTGGATGGAGTTGTTGGCGCTCGCTCGCACCTGACTTGGTGGGGACATCCTCAACCTCGCCACTGTCCGTAGCGCCGCCCGCGGTCACGACGTCTCGCGGGCGGCCGACCCTAGGTCGCCGGCGCTCGGCGCTCGGGAGCTCACCCCCTGGGGGGCGGCTAGTCGCACAGCTACGAGCTCCTCGTTCGCGGCAGCGGTTTCGATGACCGTCAAGACGGTGACGGGGTGTCGATTCTCCTCGACCATCGGGCCTCCTCCCTGCCGCGGGCAGAACCCCACGAACTTCTGCTCGGCTGCTCACTGCGCCCACACAGCATACTGCATCGTTACCATGAAAGTGGACCTTACGTATTGAGAAAATGTGGGTACGGTGTGTACGGTGATGGCATGAGCACCCGTCAGGACATCAGTGATGTGTGTGATTGGCGGCGGCGGAAATTTCGGTCGGTGGGCCGTGTCATCGCCCACGCGTAGCTGCGGCCGGCCCGCCAGATACTTGACACCGGTGCGTCAGTCGTGGACGTACGATCAGCGCCTCACCTCGCTCATACCTTGGACTGGCCTGGTTCTCTTGGGCCTCTGCATGCAGGAGCATTCACATGACGATCACTCAAGCCGCTACCGCCAGGCGTACAGCGCAGGTACGTCTGTCTGTCGACGTGGGACGTGCAGCAGTCAGTGCTGCCGTCTCGGAGCTCGTGAATAGTCGGGGCACCTGCCGCCACCGAAAGGTTGCGTGTAGTTGACGGCGGCGCGGGCTAGACCGGTACGTCGAGCCACCGCCGTTCCCGCAGCTGTCAGAGCTTCTCAAGGGCTAGTGATAGCTAGCGCATGATCCCTCGGGCGCGAGATCAGCGCCCTCGTGTCACCCTCTCCCACACCCGGAACAGTCCGAGTTTCTCGGACTTTGGAGGCTCCATCATGACGACTACTGAAGCTACTTCGACCACCAACACCTCCGGACGCAAGGCGCAGGCGCGTCTGTCCGTCAACATGGGGCGGGGAACCGCCGAAGCACTCCATAAACTTATGGACAGTCGCGAAACAACCGCGACCGAGACGGTTCGGCGCGCCATCTCGCTACTCTCGTTCGTTGAGGCCGAACGCAAAAAAGGCAACCGCCTCGCACTGCTAGCTGACACTGAGGGCGGGCAGCAAGTGCGGGAGGTCATCCTGGGCATCGACTGAAGACGTCCGCTAGACAGGGCCCACTACTCCACGGCCCGGCGGTCGGCTTTGGTTCCGGTGTCGAGCGGGTGCCCCGTCACCACACCACAGTGGATGGCGGCGGGGCCGAGCACTGAACAGGGCCGTACACACCATCGCCCTGACCCGCATGCGTAGCTGCCCACGCACCCGCAACTACGTCGCGCGGCGTACCGCCGAGGGCAAGACCACCCGCGAGATCCGCCGCTTACTCAAGCGCTACATCACTCGCGAGCTCTACCGAGCCCTCTCGCACCACCAGAGCTTGACAACACATAGATGCGTCGAGGCTAGAGTGGGTCCTGCAGGTCAGAACGCAGCGAGAGAAAGAGAGTGACACGTGAAGATGTACGAGAACAAGCAGGTTGTGGCCGCGCCTCTGGTCGGGTCTGACTTCACCGCGCCCGTCAACCGGGGTGGGTCGGGCACGCTTTCTTGGGGAGATTCACTTTACGATCGCCTCCTTTCTCAACGGATCATCGTACTTGGACAGCAAGTAGACGACGAAATTGGCAACAAGATCTGCGCTCAGATGCTATTGCTGGCGGCGGAGGATCCAGACGCCGACATCGCGATGTACATTAATTCGCCTGGTGGATCCATTTCTGCCGGAATGGCCGTCTTCGATACCATGAACTTCATCTCATGCGATGTAGGAACGTACGCAATGGGAATGGCTGCGTCAATGGGACAGTTTTTGTTGTCGGCTGGACAGCCCGGCAAGCGTTATGCATTGCCAAACGCTGAGATTCTGATGCACCAGCCCTCGGGAGGGATAGGCGGCAGCGAGTCCGACATTGTGATTCAAGCCGATCGGCTGCGCGTGATGAAACTTCGATTGGCCGAGCTCGTTGCCGGCCATACTGGGCAGACGGTCGAGCGAATTACGACGGATTCAGAACGTGATCGCTGGTTCACCGCTGCGGAAGCCCTTGACTACGGCTTCATCGATCATGTAATCAGCCGATCAACGCAGACTCCTGAAAGTGATCCGAACCACCCGTAGGCAAGCGATCCTAACTATCCCGTAGACTAAACGCTTTGGTGGTCAGCATCGACGATTCTTTCGGTCGGTGCAGCTTCGGGCGATGGTAAATAGTTCCCGCGATGCCCCGGACACCCGGTCGAGCAAGCCGGACGGGTTGCACCACTACATGGCGTAACTGCCGTGCGAGGCAGGGTTGAAGCCACACCGGCGTTCGGCGTGAAGATTGCCTCCCGATCGAGTCGTTTGGCACCAAGAAGAGTACCAATGGCTACGTCTGGCACGGCATGACAAACCTGCTCGCGGTTCTGAACGTCGGCGCGACTTTTCGATCACGAGGATCATGGGATAGTTGTTAGTTTTTGATATCGGAAGGGAGTGTCGACGAAATTCCTACACGTGGTTGGGCAATTAATAGTTTGATCAGCGAGATGTTCGATGATAGGACAATCGTTGTCAGCGGCGAGTTGGGACTGATGGCATCGGCTGACGTAGTGGCGCAGCTGCTACTACTGAGTGCTACAGATCCGGATCGGGGCATTAAACTTTATATTGACAGTGCTTCGGGGTCCTTATCGGCCGGGTTTGCGATTTGCGATACGATCAACTATGTGCGTCCGGAAGTTTCGACCTGGGCGATCGGCGCGGTCGGGTCGGTGGCGACTCTTATCTTGTGTTCTGGAACGATTGGTAGAAGGTACGCACTTCCAGGCTCGGATATAGTTCTGCGGCAACCCGGTCGTGATGAAGGCCTTGGTGGGGAGCCTGCGAAGCTGCCGACGGCGGCCTATCACAGATGGATCGATGAAATGGTGCAGCTTCTTTCCGAGCAGACGGGGCAACGCCCGAGTACCATCGCACGCGATCTACGCAACGGTCATCGCCTCTCGGCTGCCAACTCCGTGGCTTACGGTATCGTCGACCAGGTCATGGCAAGTGGAAAATATGCGCCGCAGGGAAACTGAGGTGGGGTGCCGCGTACTCCTGTCCACGGTCGATGGCGGTCGGCGTGTGTCGGCCACCACGATTGATGAAATCCCCCGGAGCGGGTGGTAGCCATCGCGCACGATCAAGCAGTGGCCGAGCTCGTCAGCGGGCCGGGCGGATACGGGGCAGCACCATGAGGACTCATTTACACCCTGTATCGGCCCAATTTATAGTAGTCGTGTTCTTTCTTGTCTGCGTCGTTAGCTTAGCATTACTATTATTTACTCCAATTCCGGGAAACGTATTGGTCCTTATAGTTACTGTAACAGCCTTTGCTTGTTTTTTGATCACACTTAGTAATAGACGTATCCAAAAAAGGCGAGACCCGGACAGTGGCTAACCCGGTGCTGGGCCAAGCCTGGCAACCGCCGGCGGGGCGACCACCGCGTTCACCCGCACCCCCAGCGGGGACCGGGTGTCCATGCGCACCGCCACCGGGAGCGTGTATTACCTCACCGACAACCAAGGCTCCGTCATCGGCATGGTCGACGCCCAAGGCCAGAAAGTCGCCGGTTACGCCTACACCCCCTACGGCGAAACCCGCACCATCACCGGCACCCCCACCGGCACCCCCACCGGCGACGTCACCCAAGCCACCAACAACCCGTACCGGTACACCAGCGGATACTTGGACACAGCCAGCAACCTGTACAAACTCGGCTACCGCTACTACGACCCCGCTCAAGGCCGCTTCATCCAACAGGACCCCTCCGGCCAGGAGAGCAACCTGTTCGCCTACACCGGTGGCGACCCAGTCAACTTCATGGACCTCTCAGGCAAATCGTTTTTGAGCGTCGTCAACGGAATTGCAGCAGCCAGGGGTTGCCGGTGAAGGCGTAAACATTGGCTGCGAAGTCGGGACCTTTACCCTCGTCGAGGAGGGCTGTGCTGGTGTCGGTATTGTGAGCGGGGTCGCAGTCAACGAGGGTCTCACCGCGTTCGATTCCGCCATCGGAGCAAGCTAGGAGAGGTGATGGATAAAGCAGCAATTGCGTTGGGATATAGCGTGCCCGCGCTGCTCATCGTGGTAGGGGTGGTAGTGATTTTGAAACTCCGAACCGGGGGGCGGTACGGGAGAATCAGCACTCGCACAGCTAGCGTCTACCTCGCGACGCCAGCGATCGCTATCATTGTCCTCCTCGTCCTCACGGCTACTAGCACGACTTCCTCGGCCGTCCCATTTCTTACGGCTCTAGTGTTTATCCCGTTAGGGATGCTAGCCATCCGAATCGGTCTTTCGAAGAGCACTTGAGGTGTCGCCCCCCCGGTCTGGGTGAACACCGCTGGCACACCCTGACGCAGCAGTGCGCCGTCTGATCCTCCGGGGGTCGCCCTCTCTGTCCAGCATGGGGTGATGCACCGACCGGCGCGTAATCACTGAACGAGGGCGGGGAGATGAGTCCCTGCGATGAAATACACGCCGATCGCCTACCGACTGGACCCCACCGGGGGGCGACGACGAGGGCGGCACGCGTGTGCCGAGTATGCCCGGCCAGCAGCGTCGGGGCGGGCTGCCGAATCACCGAGAACATCACCTGACCGAAGGTGTCGCAGAAATGATCGTTAAAGCAACACTCCAGCAGCCGAGACTGACGTGCACGTCGCTGCGCCGTCCGGGTGTTGCAGAAGCACTGTACGAAACCGGTGTGTCACCGGAAGGCTTGTCGGCGGGTTATGCAACAGTGCTGGGTTATGAGTGATTTTTTAGGTTATGCGAGGGTGTCCACCGCTGAGCAGACCGCGGCGTTGCAGGAGCACGCGCTGAGGGCCGCGGGGTGTTCCCGGATTTGGTCGGGTACCGCCAGCGGTACCAGGACGGACCGTCCGCAGGTCCACCCCAGAGGACGGAGAGGGTTGTGAGCGACAACCCACCGTATGAGCCGGGCGCCGCTGTGGCGGCCGCGAGTGAGGTGCTGCGCCAGGCGGTGCGGGAGAGCACGGCAACGATGCAGTCCCCGGACACGGAGGACCTCTACACCCTGGGGGCCACCTTGGACGAGTTGACTCGGGCGCTGGCCACGCTCGTCGCCACCTGCTCCACGCAGGTCGCGGGGCTGTCTGGTGGGGCGGTGCTGCGCGATGACAGCGGCACCCGCGACCCGGCCGCGCGGTGCGCCGAAGCGGCCGATCACCTGCACCAGGTGGCTCAGCACCTCGACGCCGCCAACCAGGCCGCCCGCCAGTACCACAGCGCCATCAGCCACATCGGCGTCGAGGTGCCGTGGTGAACGGGCTGCCGGTGACCCCCACCACGCAGCGACGGGCTGCGGCGGCGCACTACCGGCCCCCCGGCTGGTCGTATCTGCATGTCGTTGACCGGGTGTGGGTCAGCGTCCTCGCTGTACGGATCTCACCGGCCGCCCGCCCGCAGTGCGGGCGCAGGACGGACAGCCAGTGCCCGCCGCCACGCGGCTCTTCACGGTCGCTGCCCAGGTGTGTCCACACGTTCCGCATTGCCACCACACCCGTTGATTGGATCGCGGTGTGACCTGCGCTGGGCGTCGGTCCGCGTTGCGGTCGGGATGCCACTCACAGGCCAGGTCGGGTCGCGCGGCCGCGAGGTTGTGCTCGGTTGTGGCGCGCGTGCCGGCGCAGTAGGGGCATCCGCTCCCGGTGGGTGCGGTAGCCCGCTCATTCCCGCTGGCTTGCCGTCCTGGTGGTGTCGTGCGTGCGTTCACGGTCGTGCGCCAGCTGTGCCCGCGCGAGCACTGCCACCACACCCGCCGCCCGGACCCGTAGGTGATCTGATCTGGCGTCGCTTCCTCGTTGCGAGTCGGATGCCACTGTGCCGCGATCTCGGGGTGCGTGAGGGTGAGTGGGACATGGCTGATGCGGGTGGTGGCCCAGGCGCACTCCCGGCAACCGGTGCCGCGCACGGTGCGGCTGTGCGGGGTGGCTCGCCACTCGTACCCGCAGGATGAACACACCCAGAAGACTCCGATCCTTGAGCCGAACGTGGTGGTTTCCGGGGTGCGGTTCCCGTTACGAGTGGGATGCCATTCCGCGGCCACTGTTGGGTAGCGCTGGACGAGGCTGGTCTCGTCGGTCGCCCGTTGGCGCGCGCAGTAGGGGCATCCGCTCCGGTGGGAGACCCTGGCGTAGACCGAGGTCCGCCACTCGTGCCCGGCCGGGCACAACCACCAGACTGCGCGACCCGACTTCGGTAGCACCGTCGCTGGCGTCAATGTTTCGTTGCGGGTGGGGTGCCAGGTGGCCGCCACCTCCGGGGCGGTCACCGCAAGGTTGTTGCTCGCGCTGGCGCGCTGCCCTATGCAGTACGGGCACCGCGTTCCACGGCGCGCACGGCCGGCGATGGTGGTCTGCCACTCGTGCCCCGCCGGGCACCGCCACCACACCCGCCGGTTCGACCCAGCCCGGAGAAGTTTTGGGTCCAGCGGCTCGTTGCGGCTCGGGTGCCACTGGTCCAGCAACCACGCCACTTCACGCAACCACTCTGCCTCCGACGTCGACTCTGATCGCGTCATGTCAACGGTGCCCGTTCACCGCGTTGTCGGGCGGGAGCAGGGCGATCCGGCGGGCCAGTGGTGGGTGGGTGGCCATCAGCCGTTTGTGCCAGTGCCATCGGCTGTAGGTGGGTTCTTGGCAGAGGCTGAGGTATCTGCGGAGGGAGCCGCCGTAGCCGAGGTCGGCGGCGACTTGGAGGAGTTCATCGGCCCGTATCAGCCGCGCTACTTCCACAGTCCCATCATGCAGCCGATGCGCGAGGGCACCGTGACCGCACCACGAAGGGCGCCGGGTGCGGATCCGTCCCCGACCTTCGCCCACGCTCAGGCGGCATAAGACAGTTTGCTGACCATCCGCACCACAATCACGCCGCGATGGTGGTCGAACCCGATCGGCGGGGTCGAATGAAGGAGCACGCGACACCGAAGAGGCAGTGACCACGGCGGTCGTGGGCCGCTGGGCTCTCGGTGTAATCGAGCCTCTCTGGTGCAGAATCCGAGTGTGACAATCGAGGCTGATACCTGCACCGGTGGCGTTTGGTGACTTTCGTCTTGGACACCCCCACCTGGAGGACCACGACGGTCGCCACCAAAATAGGGGACGCGATGGTGCGCTGAGCTGGTGGTCGGTGGAGGAATAATCACCTGATGCCCGCGACTACCGGCGACGAAGGAGATGCTGATGACGGCACGAGCACCCAAGGGCACACCATGAACGCGACGGGCAGCAGCAGTGGGTGGAGCGCTTCGTGACACCACGGCTCATCCCCGAACGGACCGTCGACTCGATGTTCGCCATCGAGGTCGTCCAGTTCCTGCCCCACGCGCTTGTGTGGTCACCGACCAACACCAAGAACCAGGTCGACCACTTCGTGGATGCGGACGGCGTCCGTGCGTTGAGCTTCGAGTGCAAAGGCACGGTGAGCGACCTGAACCAAGACCCGACGAAGCCATGGAAGTCGCCCATCGACGACTCGCAGCTCGGCGTTTACGTCGACCGCCAACTGCCCGTCCTGTACGTGATCCCCGCCAAGCCGACCAACCCGGCCTTCCCTTGGATCAGGACCTGCAACGATTCCGTCTGTAGAGACATGTGTATCGCCTGTCGCAACCCGTCTTTCGACTGTCGCAACCCGTCTCTCGCCTGTCCCAACCCGAGTTCGACGTCTCGCCGTTGGGCTGGCGAGAGCCCCATGGTGAAGGGCGCCCCGATCCACTACCGCTTCCTGCCGTGGTTCGCGCACTGGTGCTGGGTGATCCCTGCCAGTGACCTCAAGGACCATCTACACCCGAAGAACGGGTCTCGGCTCTCCCTTACGATGCCCACCGCCGATTGCCAACTGGCGGCGATCACGGGCGCAAAGCGGCTCTGTCACTTCTTCGCGGACCTCGCGGACCTCCGGAAGGGCGGTGACGACCTGACCGACATCTCGCTCGATCCGGCGGCCCTTGCTGACAGGCTGCTCGGATTCCCAGACCTACCCCGCAGCCGCGCGGACGACGAGTCTGACGGAGTCGACTCGACGTGGCTCCAATTCGTCTTCTTGTGATATCCGACGAGCGCTGCCCGATCATTCGGTGGAGAAGCCGTGCACTTAGCTCCGCACACCACTACTCGTAGACGACGAGCTGCTCCTCGGTAGTTGCAACGGGTCGACGATGATCTTCGGCGAGGACAGCGCAGTAGGGGCTGTTCCGTAAGCATCGATCGGAAACCGGACAGCGTTTTCAGCACGGCGGGGGTGACCTGGCTCGCGCTAAGTGTTTCGGCGGCGCGCGTCCTCAAGCGGGCGCGTGCGGTCGAGCACATGAGAGTGCTTGCCCGATCGACACGCGGTCTCGACCAGACCGTCACCCACACTTGGTGCCGGTGACAGCATCGTCCCGGTTTCTTGGTTCTCTGGGGGTCCGACGCGACTGTGGCGGTGAGCCGATCTCGTTTGCGCAGGTCAAGCGTCGTTGGAAGAGACTCTAGCGTGGGCAACAGGTGCGGTCTAGTGACTGCGCCGGTCCG
>JAABUJ010005220.1_pt1 | contig 13116 bp, 15 predicted proteins | sample 5559131 | NCBI WGS metagenome assembly JAABUJ01 (sample SAMN10711875, study PRJNA513366) | rock metagenome | isolation source: Antarctica rocks | place: Antarctica: Victoria Land, Mt New Zealand nord | collected 2016-01-07
ACAGCAGGCTGGACCGCGTCGGCTTGGGTCCGCCGCCGTGTGTCCTGCGGGCATCCAGCCAGGTGTCGAGGGCCTCGACGGTGGCACCCGGCAGGGGGACGTCGCGTTGTTTGCCGCCCTTGGAGCGCCCGACCCGCCAGATCGGCCGCTCGGGGCGGCGGTCGATCTCGGCGATCGTGGCGCCGCAGACTTCCTCGGCGCGGGCGCCGCTGCCGGCAAGAAAACGCAGCAGGGCGACGTCTCGGTCGGGCCAGAACATCCGCTGCCGATCGGTGGGCTCGGCCCGGGCGGCAGTGATCATCGCCTCGACAGCGTCGGCGTCGACGGCACGGGGGCGGCGTTGGGTGCGGCGGGAGATCCGGAGCAGTTCGCTGTCGCAGGGGTCGCGGGACAAGACACCTTGGCGAGTCAGCCAGCGGGTGAACCCGCGCAGGGTAGAAAGCATCCGCGCCACGGTCGCCTCGCTCCAGCGCCGTTTGGCGGTGATCACCGCGTCGACAAGGCGGTCCGTGCTCAGATCGGACAGGGACAGGCGCGCCAGCGCAGACGCCACGTCCAGTCGTGCCTCGACGTCGGCCCGACCGTGGTCCGCTGAGGTGAGCAGCTGGCCCCAGCGGGCCAGGTCAGCGTTCCGGGCGCGGTCGCTGTGGCCCTTGGTGGCCTGCTCGGACGATTCCATCGCCCGCTTGGCGATCAGCCACGTCTGCGCCAGCTCCGCCAAAGGCGGCGCCGCGCCGGGGGTGGGGGAGTGCACCTCGGAACTCTACCGCCGGGCGCGCCGATATTCTCCTATATCAGCGGCAAACTGAGCAGTGTTGCAACAGATACATGTTCGTTCGTCGCGTGATGCCGGTGACAGGGAGGCGCAGTGCTCCTTAGAGATCGTAAGGTCGGGTAGACCTTCGACTAAGAGCGGTTCATGTGTCTGACGTTTGGATGCCGATCGACGGCTGCGCAGACGGAGAGGACGCCGAGAGTGAGGCGATCAATCCCAGCTTCTCTGCGCTTTCGGTTCCCGTCCGGAGGGCTTGACTGACGCCACGGGTGGCATCGGTCACTGCTCCACCGGCCGCGCCGTAGGCACCGCCGGTGACGGCCGCCGCGGCACCGGTGATGGCTCCGGCCGCGTCTCTGCCGGCCCGACGAGTGCTATTGAGTAGTCCCATGCGCTCTCCAGGGTGTCGGGTAGCGATGACCCCACGGACACCGCGCGGACCGGGCGATGACGTGGTCACCCTTGCTCGTCGAGTCCGATAACCAGCTCGTCGAACGCCCTCGATCCCGTGTAGTCGAGGTCGAAGATGGCGTTGGCAGCGATCACAAGTTCGTGTATCGGCGGGGCGGCCGAGTCCAGGATCCGTGATCACATCGGCGATGATGACAGCGGCGCGTTCGGCGGGGACGCCGTTCTCGGTGAGAAAGCGCACCTTGCTGACAGAGGACGGACTGCAGCTGTGGCGGCCGCTACCTATGAGCAAGCGTGGAGGGACGGACGCCCTGATCGCGGCTCCATCATGTCCGATAGGGGTTGGCGGTCAGGTGGTGTTGGTGAGGTGGGCGGAGAGGTCCCACAGCTGCCGGGCGAGGTGGGTGTCGCGGGCGGGTTGGGGTGCCTCGATCACTGTCGGGTAGCCGCGTAGGTGCTGGAGTCCGTCGGGTCCGACGTAGGAGCCTGAGGGGATGTCGGCGGTCGCGGCGTACAGGCTGGGCAGGGCCCCGCGGGCGGCGTCGTTGAACATGCGCACGGCCAGTTTCTGGACAAGACCTAGGGGACCGCCGACGTGCGCGGCGAGGTTGGTGCGGGCGAAGCCGGGGTCTGCGGTGATAGCGCGCACGGAACTGCCGGCGTCGGTGAGCGAGCGTGAGAGCTGCAGCGTGAACAAAGTGTTCGCGAGTTTGGAGTCGCGGTATGCCTGCAGCGCGTTGTACGCGCGTTGTACGCGCGTTGTACGCGCGATGTTTGCCGTTGAGGTCGTCGAGATGGATGTGCCCACCGCTTTGCAGCTGGGAAGACACGGTGACGACGCGCTGGCGTATGTGGGGTAGCAGCAGCGCGGTCAGGGCGAACGGGCCCAGATGGTTGGTGCCCATCTGTAGCTCGAAGCCGTCCTTCGTGACACCGTGGGGGACCTGCATGATGCCGGCGTTGTTGATCAGGATGTCGAGGTCCCCGGTCCAGTCAGCGGCGAACGCGCGGACCGAGGCCAAATCCGCCAGGTCCAAGGCCCGGACGTCGGTGCGCCCGGCCATTGTCTCCGCCGCGGCGCGGCCCTTGGCCACGTCGCGCACGGCGAGGGTCACGCTTGCGCCGACGCGGGCCAGTTCTGTCGCGATGATCTTACCGAGCCCGCCGGATCCCCCGGTCACCACCACTGTCCGCCCGGAAAGGTCAGTGAGGTCGGCCGCGGTCCACCGCGCGCGAGCCCATCAGTGTGCGCCGCTGAGCATCGTGAGGACGTCGTCGTGGCGGCCCTCGGCGTCGGCGTTGCGCAGGAGCCCAACTCTTTGGACGCAGATCTCCACGGCGTCGGGTCGGGTGCGCAGGATGTCCATGACCGCGGATAGGAACGCCTCTAACGGCATCGCCCGCTCGTCGCCGGCCTGGCCCATCAGGTCGGTCTGCACACCGGGCGGGATCAGCTCCAGGACTCCGACGCCGGCATCGGCCAGCTGCACCCGCAGGCTCTCGGTGAAGGAGTGGATGGCGGCTTTGGTGGCGCAGTAGGTCGGGGTGAGCGGCAGCGGGACGAACGCCAGGCCGGAGGAGACGTTGATGATAGTGGCGTCGCCGGGCTGGGCGGTGAGGAACGGCACGAACTCGGCCAGCAGCCGGATCGGGCCCAGCAGGTTCGTGGTCACCGTTTCTTCGGCGACGCTCAGGTGGCCGGGGTCGGTGAGGTCCTCGGCCAGCATGATGCCGGCGTTGTTGATGACCACGTTGAGCTGTGGGTACTTGGCGGTGACCGTGGCGAAGCAGCGTCGGATCGAGTCGGGCTCACCGACGTCGAGAACCACGAAGTCCATGCCCTCGTGCTCTGCGGTAATCTCGGCCAGGAGTTGTTCGCGGCGGCCAGCGATGATCACGGTGTTGCCAGTCCCCGGCCGATGCCTGAGGTCCCTCCGGTGATGAGGATCGTGTTGCCGGTCATCTGCATGGCCATCTCCTGTCGTGTCGGGCGCTGCGCACCCGCTGCGGTCCACTATGCGTGGCGCGAGAGCCAGCTGGGGAGGACTGCTGATCCATGGATCGGCGGTCCCTGGATAGGCCGCCGCAACTGGGCGATGATGGCCGGTGTGGACCGACTTGGACTGGCCGAATTTCTACGCCGACGCCGCGAAGCGCTGCAGCCCAGCGATGTTGGCATGGCTCCAGGTTTACGGCGGCGTACCGCGGGGCTGCGCCGTGAAGAGGTCGCGACCCTGGCTGCGATGTCCACCGACTATTACGCCCGCCTGGAGCAGCGCCGCGGACCGCAACCGTCGGAGCACATGGTCGCAGCGATCGCGCGGGCCCTGCGCCTGAGCTTGGACGAACGCGACCACCTGTTCCGCCTGGCCGGGCACACCGCCCCCACCCGGGCGCTGCGCTCAGATCACGTCAGCCCCGGACTGATGCGGGTGCTCGACCGCCTGGATGACACACCTGCCCAAGTGGTCTCCGACATAGCCGAGACCCTGGTGCAGAACCGGCTCGCGACCGTGCTGCTCGGTGACTAAACCCGCTACGACGGCCTCGCCCGCAGCGGCGTCTACCGGTGGTTCACCGATCCCGCCGAGCGGTTGATCTATCCCGGCGCCGATCAAGACCTCCAAGCCAACATTCAGGTGGCCAACCTCAGGGTCTCGGCAACCAGTAACGGCCCAGACAGCCGCGCCGCCGCCGTCGTCACCCGACTCCGCGCACACAGTGCGGAGTTCGAACGCATCTGGAACCGCCACGACGTGACCGGGCGGACCGACGACAACAAACCATCGTGCACCCCGAACTCGGACCCATCCACCTGCAATGCCAGATCTTGTACATCCAGGACCACGGCCAAGCCCTACTCGTCTTCACCGCCGACCCCGGCAGCGAAGACCACTCCAAACTCCAGATGCTCTCCGTCATCGGCACCCAACAGCTCGTTGTCCCGAATGGCGGAACCGCCACCGCAGGTGCGGGGTGAGCGAGACTTCACCACCGAGTACGACACCGCCCTAGACCGCACAGCGCACAAGGTGAGGGCGAAGGATCGCCGAGCGGTGGGCGGAGACCGGGCATCGGCCGGTGGCCGAGGTGAGCGCCACCCTCACTGAGGCCCGCACCCACCTGCAGACCCTTAACCCCGAGTTGGTCGCTGCCCGGGCCGTGGTGGAGCATCAGGTGGGTGCCGCTGCCTCCGCCCTGGTCACCGCCGAACAAACGATCAGCAGCGCCGGCCGGTTGGGCAGGGGCCGCGCCCAGCACCGCTTCAACCGCCTCGCCTCCCACTACAGCGAACAATTGGGGGTTTTGGTCACCGGGGGCTGATGGGCGTCAACGCAGCTACGCCGTAATCCGCGACGACGTCCTGCACGCCCGGCACGGGGCACCATTCGCCCAGCGAGACCACTGCGCGCTGACCGACCACACCGCTACCCGTCAGCTGGGAGGGTGGGAAAAGATCCGGGCCGAATCGTCGGTTCCGCGCCGCGCCAGGCCGGATCGTCGCCCCGGATCGGCTTCGGCACCATGCAGCTCGTTGGTGTCGGCGGCTGCCGTCGGCGGCGTAGCGTTCTTTCGGTGACCGACACCTATCAGTTGGCGGACCGGCTCGTGCGGCGTATCGGTTTCGGTGCGATGCAACTCCCGGGGCGGGGTGTGTTCGGGCCGCCGCGCGATCGTGAGGAGGCGCTGCGGGTTTTGCGCCTCGCGGTCGAGGGGGGCGTCAATCACATCGACACCGCACAGTTCTACGGCCCTGGTGTGTCGAATCAGCTGATCTGCGAGGCGTTGCACCCCTACCCGGCCGATCTGGCGATCGTGTCGAAGGTTGGTACACGACGTGACGGTGACGGGGGGTGGGTGCCTGCGCAGACCCCTGCCGAGCTGCGGGCAGATGTTGAGGAGAATTTACGCACGTTGCGTGTCGATCGGCTCACCGCGGTCAACCTGCGCCGGATGGACGAGCACGAGGGCGAGCTTGTCGCCGCGGTGCCGTTGGAGGACCAGCTCGCCGAGCTGGTGATGTTGCGCGAGGAAGGCAAGATCGCGGGAGTGGGGGTCTCCACCGTTACCGGTGAGCAGGTGGCCACTGCCATCGAACTGGCCGACATCGTCTGCGTCCAGAACCCCTTTAGCATGGTCGATCAACACGACGCTGATGTCCTCGACCAGTGCACCGCAGCGGGCGTTGCCTATGTGCCGTACTTCCCGCTCGGTTCCGCTTTCCCGCATATGCCCAAGGTGACCGAACAACCGACCGTGCAGCAGGTTGCGTCCCGCCTCGGGGTGTTGCCGAGTCAAGTCGGTTTGGCGTGGCTGCTTGCCCGCGCCGACAACGTGTTGCTCATCCCTGGTACGTCCTCAACCGCGCACCTCGCGGACAACCTCGCGGCCGCGGACATCACGCTGTCGGCGGAGAACCTGGCCGAACTCAACGGGACGGCGTAAGTGCACCACCCGTCAGCTGTGTCTCTTGTAGGGGAATGGCAGCAAGCTCAGCCCTGACGCCGACCCGCGGCCATTGCGCCGGCGTGGCCGCCGCTGACGGGCGCGTCAAGGAACTCGACGCCAGCGGCGGTGCACCCTTCGGCGAACATGATCGCCTGCGCGGGGTGCCGGTGCCATCGTTGACCACGACGGATCCCCGTCGCAGGCTCGCAAGCCGTCCTTGGGTCAGCAGGTTCATCATGTCCTGGTCGGTGCTCATGCACAGACCGACGACGTCGCTCGCGACTGGGTCTGTGCTGATTCGATGAGCTTGAACGCCATCGCGACATCGGCGGCGCGGGAGCCGGGGCCCTTGGTGACTCGCTGGCGAAGCCTGACGGTGGGAGTCGGGGTCGCGGAGCTCCTGAAGCATGCTCTGGGTGAGCATGAACATCGACAGTGGCGCCCGAAACGGCACTTGCTGACCATCGTCGTCGGATAGGCGGCGGATGGCGGCTGTGGCACGCGGTGCCCGCTTATTCCGCGTTCAGCGAGGTGTGGTTGCGGTTGTTGGTAGCGGCGGGTTTCTAGTCAAGGCCGCGCGGGCGGAGCAGCTCGGCCAGCGAAGAGGCGGCAGCGGAATCGATGGTCGCTCTGGTGAGCAGCTCTCGCGAGAGCCGAGTGGACCACACGTCCAGGGACAACACCTGCGTGGAGAGCACAATGCCGTTGACTTGGTGGCCGACGCTCGCCGCGGCCGGAGCACCGACCCGTGCCCTGCGCAGGCTGAACAACGAGTCGCCAAGGCGCATGTGGACGCCGGTGACCCGGCCTTCTTTGCCCTGCATGCGATCCCGCATGCTGCGCTCGCGGTCGATGTCGATGAGCTCGGCGGGCAGCGCCTGCGACAGTGTGTTGAGCAGGAACCCGGCGTACAGCGAAAGGTCGTCGGCGTCGCTGCGGAGGGCGGCGGCGAGCTTGGCGACGTCGGCGTCATCCCCAACAGATGTCATCGGTCGAGGCCGATGACCATCGTCGGCGGGTTGATCACGTGGTCGACGGCGTACGGGCGCACCGCGGTACCGATGGCCAGGAACTCTGTGGTGTGCCCACCCCAGGTGTGGTTGTGCGAGCCGAGCTGCACCCCGACGATCCCCTCGGCCTGCAGGTGTTCGGCCTCGGACTGCATGCGCCCCATCGCCAGCTCCCTGGCCTCATACAACGCCTGGGTGAACTGCGGCAGCTCAGCATTCTGGCCCGCGGTCTTCATCACCGAGCCCATGCCGCGGTGCGCGATGTGATAGACGCAGGTGCCCAACACCAAGCCCAGCGGGGCGTGCCCGGACTGCAGCAACGTCCAGAAGTCCTGCCCGGAGAGATCCGAGGTGAACGGGGCCCCGGTGTGGGTGCGCCACGGGAGCCGCGCACGTGCCCCTTCGGCCTTCACCGCGGTGCCGACGGCGATGAACTCGGTGACGTCGGCCCCGAACTCCTTCTGCTCCACATCCAGGCGCACACCGACGATGCCGTCGGCGCCGAGCGCCGCCGCCTCAGCCACCATCCGACTCATCGCCAGCTCCCGGGCGTGGTAGAGCGCCTGGGTGAGGGTGGTCAGTTCCTGGTTCTTTCCCCACCGGCCCATCTGCAGGCCCACGTGGTAGATTGAGCTGCCCAATACCAGGCCCACCGGGTGGAAGCCTGCCTCTTTGACCAGCAGGAACTCGTTGACGCTGAGGTCGGAGGTGAAGAGGGCACCCTTGTGGTCACCCAGCTCGGCGAGACGGCGCATCGCGGCTTCGGGCAGGGCGTCCTGAGCAGGCATCATGGTGATCTCCCCAATTCTCGATTTCTCAGTGCAGCCGGATCATGGTCAGCGGGGGTGCAGCGATGGGCGCGGCCGCGAACTGGGCGATCCCCGTCCCGACCACGGTGGCAATGGCGAAATGGTCTCGGTGCCCGTCATTGGGTTCCTGCTCCCATATCTCCAACTCCGTGTCGCGCAGCACCGCATTCTCCCCGCCGGTGCGGGCGAGCACGCTGGTGAAGTCCTGCCTGGCCCAGTGCCGCACGCTGCCCACCAGCTCGGTGTACCCGGGGATCTCGACGTTGCCCACCCACCGACTCGACAGCGACTGGGTTCGCCAGTCGTCGTGGCGCACAGCCACCGCGATTCCGTAGGCCAGGCTGGTGGGCACGTAGCCGGCGCGCAGCAGCTTGGCCACGTCCTGGCCGGAGAGGTCGGAAGTGAACGGCGAACGCGGGCGCACTCCGCCGCGGGCCCGCACCGCCGTGCCGGCAGCACTGAACTCCATGGTCCGGGCGGCGCCGGGAAACGGGGTGCGGCGCACTGTCACTCCGACTACGCCGTCCCCGCCCAGGGCGGCGCACTCGGCCACCAATCGACCCACCGCCCGCTCTCTGGCATCGTGCAGCGCAGCAGCGTAGTAGTCAATGGACTGGGTTCGCGCGCCGACGTAGCCCATCCCGGCTCCGAATCCGCCGTAGCCGCATGAATACGGCAGGTACCCCAGGTGGTAAACACTCGTTCCCATCACCTGGCCAACCGGGTCGAAGCCGACGACGCGCAGCGCGGCAAACTCGTCGGTACTCAACGCAGAGGTAAAGGCGCTGTCCGCGCCGAGTTGGGACAGCCGCTGCGACGCGACGACCGGGAGCTGACCGTTAGCCAGCAACCGAGCGCTGACGTCGTCGCGCGCGCTCGTATCAGGACCGTCGCTCACCACGCCTCCTCACCGTTGCTGGGCAACACCAACCCAGCATTCCACGGCTAACGTTCGCGGTAGACCTATTGACCGCTTCGGCGCGGGGCTACCTCTGTAGGAGGCGGTGACCGATCGCCGGTACGCCCGACGATCGGGTCACAGAGTGGTAGACCCCCGGCGGGGTGGACGCCTCGGCGGCGATCTTCGCCGCGACGTCGTGCAGTTTGGTGTGTTCGGCTAAAGCCGCTGGTTGCAGGTCGGGTCGGGTGGCGCGGCCTTGGCGGACGGCGGCTTCGAGTTTGGGGGCGTCTTGCCAGGTGAGGTGGAAGCGGCGGATGAGTTTCTCGCGGGTATCGGGTGGGTGGGCGTCGTCGCGGCGGTGGCAGGACCCGGTCCGCGAGCAGGGCCAGCAGCGGCAGTCCGGATGAGGAGCAGTCCGATGACAACCAGCAGCGCTGGGGTCACCCGCCGCACGATGGACACACCCGAGCAGGTACCACTAGGGCCCGATGACCCAGTGGATCGGGATTGGTTCTGACCGGATCGTGGCCTCGGATGCGCCGGGGCGGTCAGGGTTGGTCGAGCATGGTGGGGGTGAGGGAGGTGGTGGTGTCGGGTATCCCGGCCCGCCGGGCGTTGTTATCGGCCAAAGCGAGGAGTCGTCGGATGCGTCCGGCGACGGCGTCTTTAGTCATGGGTGGGTTCAGCATCTGGCCGAGTGCTTGCAGGGACACCTCACGGTGGGTGCTCCGCAACGCGGCCACGGTCGCCAAATGTTCGGGCACCTCGCCGAGGATGAGCAGGGCCCGGTCCACCCGGGCGGCGGCGGCGGCCGCGGCGAGGGTGGCGCGGGTGTGGTTGGCGTCGTCGAAGCCGGGGCGCCGGGGGGTGGGGGTGTGTTCGCTGTAGTGGGTGCGCTGTTGTGCCCAGGCCGCCGCGGTGTCGGGGGCACCAATGTGGGTGAGCAGTGCGGTGATGGCGTCGGGGTCGCGGACGGTGACTCGGTCGGTGTCGGGGGTGTGTTTGGTTTTGGTGGTGATGCCCAGGCGGCGGGCGGTACCGGTCAAAGCCATCGCGGTTTCCGGGGTGGGGCACACAATGTCGAGTGCGGGCAGCCGGTGGGGTTCGCTCAGCGAACCGGCCACCAGGAACGCCCCACGCCAGATCGCGGCGGCGTCGCACACCCGGCCGGCGATGAGGGGGGCGGGCAGCCCGCGGATCAGGTGGCCCCGCGGGTCCGCCAGTCCGGTGCGCCGGGCTAGTGCTGCGGCGTCGGCGGGGGCGCTCACCTGCAGCCGGTGACGGGTGGCGGTGGGGTCCCCGAATGGAGGAAGGGCTTGTAGTTGGGTGGGGTAGCCGTACAGGGCGCGGATCGCGACCCCGAGGCGGCGGGCCAGTAGGGGGGTGTCCAGGTCCACCTCGATGCACCACCGCCCCGGTTGCTGGTGCACGGTCCCGGCGAAGCGGAGCACGGTGATGGTTTCCGCGCGCCGACAACAGGCGGTGGTGGGGGTTGTCCTGCTCAGCTCGTCGGTGAGGGCGGCTGTCATCAACACAGGGTCCACTTTCCTCGAGGGGTGGGAGCGGTCGTGCGGTGGGGCTCACCCGGGGCAGGGGGTGACCGAGCTGGGCGCCGCCCGCGCCCGAGTCCTCTTCCTCGCCAGCACCACCTCGGGACTGATCCGCCAGCAAATCGACACCGCTGTCACCCACGTCGTCGTCGGGGCCCTGGTGTTTGCCGCCGTCCTGGCCGTGGTGGGCGGGTTGGTGGTGACCACGATGCGGGCCGTGTGCCGATGTGTGCGACTCGCCCCTGATCGGGGTGGCCGTTTGCAGCGGTCTCACCGACCTGCGCCATGGCCCCTACCTTGCCAAGGCGCTCAACGTCACCTCCCTGGTGTTCATCACCGCCGGCGTCATCGCCGTGTACTGCCCCGCCGCTGCTGCCTACCTCACCAGGAGGCACCGATGACGCAAGAGCCCGCATCCTCGGTTTCCCTGACTCCGCCGTTTGCCCGCGTGTCCACCCCCATGGCTGAGCGTCAAGCAAGCGCGAGGGTGACGTGGGTGAGGGCCATGTCGAGGCTGAGTTGCAGGTGCCGGGTTTGTCGGGTGGTTTGGGTGAGGAGCAGTCCGCCTTGGAGGGCGGTCATGACGGCGGATGCGAGGTCGGTGGGTTGCCGGGAGCTGGGCATCGGCATCACCGCGTACGGGGTGCTCGCCCGCGGGCTGCTGTCGGGCAACTGGACGGCGCAGCTCGGTGGCACTGGCCCCCGAGCGCGTTTGCCGCGGTTCCAGCGGGCAATGTCGAGGCGCTGCGCACGATCGCCGACGCCCGCGGGGTCACGGTGGGGCAGCTGGCGATCGCCTGGGTGCTCGCCCAAGGCCAGCAGCGGGGTGACATCGTCGCGGTCGTCGGCGCCCGCACCCCGCAGCGCCTCGCCGAGACGCTTCCCGGGGCCGAGTTGACCCTGACAGCCGACGATCTGGCCGCGATCGAGCGGGCGGTGCCCGTGACTGGGGTTGCGGGCGAGCGTTACCCGGCGCCCCAGCTTGCGCATCTCGATGGCGAGCGCTGATCCCGCGGGAGGCGCTCACCGACACAATCCGATCACGACAGCGTTCGCGGGCTAAGCGCAAGCCGACCTCGCTAGGGGCGGTCTGAGGGTCGTCGGTTAAGCCCGGTCCTCGCAGCCGTTGTTGGGTGCGTCCGTGGGCGCAGCGCGTCGACCACGAGGTCGAGCAGTCGCCCGGTCTGCTCCGGAGTGTTGTTGATTGCCGTTGATAGGAACACTCCGAGGAGAATCGCGGTGACGTCCTCAGGGTCGACATCCGCGCGGAGCGAACCTGCTCGTACTCCGGCCGTCATGATCGTCCCGATCGCCGCGGTGATGCGTTCTCGCGTCGTCGGTGTCGTGATCCGTCCCGACGCCCAGCCGGCGCGGAGAGTGTCGATCATTCCGCGTTTCGTCGCGGTGAACTTCGCGTAGCGGTTGATCCAGGCGTGCAGCGCAACGTCGGGCGGGTACTGGTCGAGCAGGGTTTGAGCGTTCGTAGCGACATCGTCGAGTTCGGCGGCATAGACGGCCTCGACGAGTGCTTCGCGAGTGGGGAAGTGGCGGTAGAGCGTGCCGATTCCGACCCCGGCGTCGCGGGCGATGCCCTCGAGCGGGACGGTGTCGTCAGCGGCGGCGAAGGCGGCCCGAGCGACGGTGATGAGGTGGTCGCGGTTGCGCCGCGCGTCCGCTCGGAGCGGGCGTTCGGCGCGAGCGGGGAGGGCGGTGTGCACGCTGGTGAGCGTCGGTTTAGGCGTACTCAAAGCGGAGGCACCTCCGATAGTGCTACAGTTCGATTGAACGGAGGGTCCTCCGTTTCACCCTCATCATCTCATATGGACGGAAGTTCGATGACCCCCTCCGACACCTCCTTGCTGAAGACCACGGTCACAGGCGTTGCACGCCCCGGCGGTCCCGGCCTGCTCGCGCGTCGCACCGTTTCGCGCATCGGTTACGGCGCGATGCAGCTCGAGCGTCTGCACGGCGACCGCGGAGCAGCGATCGCACTCTTGCGCCGCGCAGTCGAGCTCGGCATTGACCACGTCGACACCGCCCAGTTCTACGGCGATGGTCTTGTCAACGGGCTCATTCGTGAGGCTCTACGCCCGGAGGATGGCGTCCTCGTCGTGAGCAAGGTCGGCGCCGACCCCAACTCGGATGGCCCCCTCCCCCTTCGTCCCGCGCAGCGACCCGAAGAGCTTCGGGCAAGCGTCGAGGACAACCTCAGAAGTCTCGGTGTCGACCAGATCCCGGTCGTCAACCTTCGGCGCCTTGATGCCGGGCCCGGACTTCGGGCCAAGGGCGACCAGGCGGTCGACATCGACGACCAGCTCGCGATGATGACGGCGATGCGTGACGAGGGCAAGATCGGCGCCATCGGACTGAGCAGCGTGACGCTGGAAGGGCTGAGTCGAGCAATCCCCGCGGGCATCGCCTGCGTGCAGAACGCGTACAGCCTCGTGGCGCGCGAGGACGAGGACATGCTGGCACTGTGCGTGGCCGAGGGAATCGCCTGGGTGCCATACTTCCCGCTCGGCAGTGCATTTCCCCGCATGCCGAAAGTCACGGACGAGCCGGCGGTCGGCGCTGCGGCACAGTCCCTCGGCAGCACTCCTTCGCAGGTCGGCCTCGCTTGGCTGCTTCACCATGCCCCGAACGTGCTGCTCATCCCCGGCACCGCGGACATCGGCCACCTCGAGGCGAACGCCGCCGCAGGAGCGATCACGATCGACGACGCGACCCTCGTCACACTCGATGCCGTCCCCACGCGCTCGGCCGAAGTACCGCTCGGCTGATGGGCGGTGCGGCCAGCCGATGAGCACACCGCTACAGGCGCGGCACGCGCAGTCTCGGTGTCCTAACGGGCCGGTGGCTGGGGCCCCGCTCACATATGACAGTGGGTTGCCGACAGGAAACGGTCCTGACTGGTAGAGCCACAAGATGTGGGAGGCCCTAGTGAACAGTCAGGGTAGGAGTCGGCGGTTGACGCCGGCGCACACGGAGACCATGGTGTGGACCGCCCGGTCTTGGGCGCGGCGGCGCTGGGCACGCTGATGGTGGCGCGGTGGAATCCCGGTGTCAGGTGGTACGTCCGTCGTTTTGACTCGCCCTTGGTGACGTGCGGTTTCAGGTCGGGGTTATGGCCGCGGCGTGGCCTCGGTGGATGACAGGAGTGCTGTGACAATTTTTCGAATGGGTGCGGGATCGAGATCCGCGGCGATAGCTG
>JAABUJ010005223.1_pt1 | contig 13109 bp, 10 predicted proteins | sample 5559131 | NCBI WGS metagenome assembly JAABUJ01 (sample SAMN10711875, study PRJNA513366) | rock metagenome | isolation source: Antarctica rocks | place: Antarctica: Victoria Land, Mt New Zealand nord | collected 2016-01-07
TGTCGTCGTGGGCCCACGCTCCGAAGGCGAGGGCTTCCTCGGTGGTCGGCGACGCCATCAGCCGGGTGATCGACAGCAGCAACGCGCGGCGCGCCTCCGGCCCGGAGAGGTCGAAGACCCACGGCGCGGTCGTGACGTACGACGACCAGAGGTCCTGGAAGGCGCGGATGCCGTGCTGCACCGCGAGCTTCTGCGCGACCTGGCGGCGCGGCATGCGCTCAGGTGCGGTGACCAGCTCGCCGGACGGTCCGAAACCGAGCAGGGTGCCGGCGTCGCTCATGCAGATCTGCTCGAGGATCTCCGGTGAGCGCAGCACCGGCCCGAGCAGGTCCACCGGGCTGCCCCCCTGGGCGAGGTAGCCCTCGGCGCGGAACCCGCGCAGCCGGTGGCCGTCCGCCCGACCGTTGGTCGCGAGGTACAGGCCGATGACCTCCCGTGGGGTGCTGCGCTCGTCGAGCAGACGCGACAGCAGCGACTGGATGGTCCCCCCCCACCCGACGTCCACCAGCACGACGGGCCCGTCTCCGGGCAGGTGCCGGTCGAGGTGCGTGTAAAGGTGCTCACGAGCCCGCTGCGCGCGCAGCACGATCTGAGCCCGGACCCGCGGCTCGCCGCGGACCGCCGCGAGCACCCGGTCGTGGACGTCGGGAGCGTCCAGCGGTGCTCCCGCGATGGCATCGAGGGCGGGGAGGAGGTGGAGGTCCGCACCGATCTGGGCGAACAGGCCAGCCACCGTCGTGGGCTTGCGGCGCGCGAGGAAGCTGCGCAGCTCCTCCTCGGAGCCGGTGAAGACGGCCGCCAGCGCGCAGGTCTGCCGCGACAGCCACAGCGGCTCGCTGGGCACCGGGGCCTCGGCGGTGAGGCCGGCGGCGGTGACCACCTCGGAGAGGAACTCTCCCTCGCGCATGAGGCAGAGCACCTTCGCGGCGCCCGCAGCGGCGGCCCGCTCCTGGACCCACGACCCGAAGCCGGTGAAAGCAGGGCCGAAGACCGCGGCACCCGCCACCCAGTGCTCTCGCATCGAGGCGGGCACCCGGTCGACCTCCGCGAGCCGCACGGCGCGGGCGCGCAGGCCGGTCAGCCCGTGGTCCCCGGAGTAGGGGTGCAGCGACAGGCTCGGCTCGGCCACCGCATCCAGCGCCCGCTCGGCCTTCAGAGCCGCGCTGAGCTGAGGGTCGCCCTTCTCGTAGTGCACCGCCGTGAGCCCGGCGGCCCGCGCAGCCGCGACGTCCGCGACCGGGTGGTCGCCGATGTGCACGATGGCGGAAGGGGCCAGCCCGGAGCCGGCCAGCGACGCCGCGAAGAGCCCCGCTGACTTGCCGACGCCGAACTCGCTGCTCACGGACACGGAGCTCAGCTGCACCGCGGCGAGCTCGGGCCGCCGCAGCAGCGCGCGCAGCTGCTGCTCCGAGAGGTAGGTGTCGGAGACCAGGCGCACCTGCTTGCCGAGCTCCCCGCTGACCTTCGCCATGAGCGCCGCCACACCGAGGTCGACCCGGCAGAGGTCGTACTCGACCGAGAGCTCCTCCTCGATGTAGCGGTCCCAGTCGGCGCGGGTGCACACGTGCGCCAGCTGCGCGTAGATCTCCGTCAGCCGGCACTCGGTCGAGTCCCGCGCCAGCTCGGCTGCCTGCCGTGCGCTCGCCTCGGCCAGCACCCTCAACCGGCGGAAGGACAGCGGCGTCACGTCGGGCGGGAGCAGCTCGCGGTCTCGCAGGCGGTTGCCGAGGATCAGGAACGCGTCCGTCGGCTCGGGCACCGCGCGCCACAGCACCGTGTCGAAGACATCGAGGCTCAACGCCACGACTGCGGGCGAGCGGACCAGGTCCCACACGTGCCGCAGCCGTGGGTCGGCCTCCACGCTGGCCGTGTCGGCGGCGGCGTCCAGCTCGTCCAGCGGGGTCAGCACCGTCTCCTCCGTCGATGTCGACGCCCACGCCGGCGGCGTCAGGCGGTGAGCTCCGTGCACCCGCGCGCGGGCCGCGGGCAGCCGGTGCCCGGGTCCTGCGCTCAGGTCGGGCGCCGACGTCGCTGCACGCCCCACACCGTGGTGCGGCGCAGCGCCTCTGTCACGATCCGCCGGTCCATCTTGGACGTGCCGGCCGCGCGCTCCACGAACGTGATGGGCACCTCGGCGACGGTGAAGCCGGCCGCGACGGCACGCCTGAGCACATCGATCTGGAAGCAGTAGCCCTGCGAGTCGACCGGGTCGGTGAGCACCTTCTCCAGGACCGTGCTCCGGTAGGCCCTGAACCCGCCGGTGGCGTCGCGGACAGCCAGACCGAGCGCTCTCCGCGCGTACGCGTTGCCGACCCGACTGAGCAGCTCCCGGCTCCGCGACCACCCCACGAGGCGCCCCCCAGGGACGTACCGGCTGCCAAGGACGACGTCAGCCCGGTCGACCGCTGCCAGCAGGGCGGGGAGGTCTTGGGGGCGGTGGCTGCCGTCCGCATCCATCTCCACCACGACGTCGTACCGACGGTCGAGGGCCTGCTCGAAGCCAGCGAGGTACGCCGCGCCCAACCCTTCCCTCGTTGCACGGTGCAGCACGGTGATGGCCGGGTCGGCGGCCGCCATGCCGTCTGCCAAGGCGCCCGTGCCGTCCGGTGAGCCGTCGTCGATGACGAGCACGTCCACCGAGGGGCAGGCGGCGCGCAGCGCGCGGAGGGTCGTGGGCAGGGACTCCCGCTCGTCGTAGGTCGGCATGCACACGAGCACGCGACTCCCACCGGGCATCCGCACAGGCTAGGGGTCGGCAGCCCCCGAGCCGCACGACGGGCCGGCAGGTGCCGCCGGCAGGTGCGGAGCCCCCGCTCCGCCGACGGCTGGCCTCCGTCGGCGGACGGGCGACGTCAGCCAGGGGCCGACCGAGGAGGGCCGAGGGCGTCGAGGAGGCCAGATGCGGGCGACCGCCGAGGGCACGACCGCGATCGCGGCCGCCGGTCGGGAGCCGGCCCGCGAGCCGGCGGCCAGCAGGTCGGTGGGCTCCGCAGCGACGGACCGGCGGCTCAACGCTGTGCTCCGCCCGCTGGCCGTCGCATCCTTCGTGGCCGTCGTGGCGCGCTCCCTGCCCGGCGAGAGCGCCTACGACTTCTCCACAGCTCTATAACGGCGGCTGTCCGTCCAAGCCGGCGCGCTGAGCCTCGGCGTCTTCCTCGTCTCGTCCCTGAGCGAGGCCTACTGGTCGATCGTCGTGCTGCCGCTGCCGCTGCTGCTGACCGCGGTCCGGCCCAGCTCACCGATCACTCGTGGGTCGCCTGGCTCGGTGTCTACCTCTTCGCCACCCAGGACGTCTGGCCGACCCAACCGCTGCTGCCCCACGTGGGGCAGGCCTTCGCCCAGCTGCACCCCACGGTCGGTTGGTTGCTGCTCCTGCTCGCGGTGGCGTCCTGGAGCTCGCACCAGCGGCGGTCGGGGGAGGTGCACTCGGGGCCTGGCGCAGCCGCAGGTCGGTGCCCTGGGGTCCTCCTAGAGTCCGCGCGGTGAGCGCCCCCGAGCCGCGGCGGACCTGGCCGACGCCCCGGGCCCACGGTGCGCTCGTGACCGCGGTGGCCGCCTGGGCGCTGGGGAGCGTCTGGCTCTTCCGCGCCGTCGAGTCGGGCTACGGCTTCCGGTCGGACGTCACCTACGACGTCGTGCGCTACCACGGGTGGTCGGACACCATCGCCCACGGCTCCTTCCCCGTCGGTGACCAGACCTGGCAGTACCCGCCGGGGGCCGGCCTGGTCATGCTGCTGCCCCGGCTGCTGATGAGCCAGGTCGGGTACCGCGTGGCCTTCGAGCTCGAGATGGTGCTCGCCGATGCCGCGGTCATGCTCGTGCTGGTCCTGGCCGCGCGGCGCAGTGGTGCCGTCGCCGGGGTCTGGGTGTGGGCCCTGGCCGGACCCCTGCTCGGTCCCTTCCTCCTCCACCGCTTCGACCTCGTGCCCACCGCGCTGGCCGTCGCCGGGCTCGCGGCAGCCCGACGCCGCCCCGCGGTCGCCGGTGTCCTGCTCGCCGCGGGCGGCCTGGTCAAGGTCTGGCCGGCGGCGCTCGCCTTGGCGGCGGCGGGCACGGTCCGTCGGCTCCTCTCGGTGGCGGCAGGAGCGATCACCCTGGCGGTCGCGGCCGTCGTCGCCCTGCTCGGCACCGGGACGCTCGGGAGCTCGCTCGACTTCCTCCACCAGCAACGCGCCAGAGGGCTGGAGATCGAGGCGGTCGCGGCGACGCCCTGGGAGGTCTGGCACGCCCTGAGCCACGGCCGGTCGGCGCCGCCGGTCCTGCAGTACGGCGCCTTCCAGGTGAGCGCCCCCGGGGTGGGTGCGGCGGTGACGGCGTGCACGGTGGCATCGGTCCTCGTCGCGGTCGCCGTCGTCGTCACGGGGCTGCGCCACCGACCCCCCGACGGCGGTGATGCGGCCGCCCTGGCGCTCGCTGTCGTGCTCTGCTTGATGGTGGTGAGCCGGGTGCTGTCGGCGCAGTATCTCATCTGGCCGTCAGGGCTGTGCGCCCTGGCCCTGGCGCAGTCAGCCGGGCGCCGTGAGCGTCGCAGGCTCCTCGCCGTCTCGCTGCTGCTCCTCACGTCGGCGGGGCTGACCCAGCTGCTCTACCCCTTGAGCTTCGGCGGCCTGCTCGCCGGGGACGGGGGCGCGACGGCGTTGCTGGTGGCGCGCAACGTCCTTCTCGTCGTCGCGACGGTGCTGGCGGTGGCGCACGCGGGCCGCCGTGGTCACGAGCGGCGGCCGGTGGCAGTCGTCGACCGGCTCGTGCCGGTGGGCTCGGCCTGAGGGCTGGGGCTGCGGGGCGACGGGTGCCCACCCGGGCGGTCGGCTGGCCCAGGGGCCTCCCGCAGGCGGATGGCGGTGGCCGGGTCACGGACGGCGTCGTCGAGCGACCGGCGTGGAGGGCGGGAGCTGAGCCGCCGCCGCAGCCAGGTCCGCGCCGGCACCTCGACGAGCCGGTGCACCACGTCGGCCAGCACCAGAGACGCGGCCGCGACGCCCACGAGGATCACCGCCGCGTGGTTGCGGCCCAGCGGGGTGCCCAGGGCGATGAGCACGCCCACCATGGCCGGGTAGTGCAGCAGGTAGAACCCGTAGGACACCTCGCCCGACCAGTGCGCGGGGCGCGAGGCCAGGACCCGTTGGAACCTGCCGGTCGCCAGCGCCGCGCCGACGACCAGCAGCACGATGCCGGGGAGCGCCCGCCAGGTGACGGTCTGGTGGGTCCAGTCGCGGTCCAGGCCGAAGACCGTGCGGTGGCCGTCCCACTGCAGGAACCAGCCGTAGGCCGCTGCCCCGGCGACGACGACCAGCGGCGCGCAGCGGCGCAGGCCGGGCATGACCGCGGAGTCGGCGAAGCGCACCAGTGCGTAGGCGATGAGCATGCCCAGCGCGAAGTGCCCGGCGTACCCGGGGAAGTTCATGGTGATGTGGGTCTGCGCGTACGACAGCCCGGCGGGCCCGCGGTGCGCCGGCAACCCAGGGGCCCAGTCGGAGAGGTGGCTGCCGTACCAGTCCCAGACGCGGGAGAAGGCCACGACCGCCGCCGTCCACACCCAGGGGTGGCGGAAGAAGACGCGCGCCACGAAGGGCAGCAGCAGGTAGAAGCACGCCTCGACCGAGAGCGTCCAGACCACGGACACCACCCCGAGCCCCAGCCGGTTGTCGTCCGTGCCGATCCACGGCTGCTCGAGGAAGGTCAGGTGCAGGCCCAGCAGGCGCCAGCCCGCCGCGGCCGGCGGTAGAGCGGTGGCGTGTCGGGTCAGCTGCGCGTGGGCCAGCACGGCCACGAGGAGGACGAGCAGGTAGAGGGGGTAGATGCGGGCCAGCCGCCTCACCCAGAAGTCGCGCCAGCGACCGATGGAGCCTCCCGCGCGGGCCACGGGCAGGAAGAGCACGCAGCCCGACAGCACGAAGAACAGGTCGACGCCGCTGTAGCCGCCGGCGACGAGGTCGCGGCCTCGCCCGGCGTCCAGCGGGGCGTACCCCGCTTGCTCCCAGACGTGGTAACCCACGACGAGCAGTGCACCCAGCCCCCGCAGCGGGGCCAGGCCCGGCAACCACACCGGAGCGACAGCCGACGATCGCACCTCGGCCAGCGACACGTGCCGACAGTAGACAGCGGCGCGCCGGGGAGCGGCACGCGGCGCGGGCGCACGTTACCGTGTCCCAGCGTGGCTGGGGCAGTCGGCCGTCGTCGCAGCTCCTCCACCACCGCGCCGTGCCGCCACTCGCTGGGAGTCCGCCGTGCCCGTCCTGACCACCCCACCGCTGGCGCCGCCGCAGTCCGGTGCCGTGCGCGGCGCCGGGTCCGTGGCCGCGGGGTTGGTGCGGGCGGCCCGGCCGAAGCAGTGGGTCAAGCAGGTGCTCGTGCTCGCCGCGCCCGGTGCTGCCGGCGTGCTGCTGCACGGGCATGCGCTGTGGCGCACGGCCGTCGCTGCCATCGTCTTCACGCTCGCCGCCAGCGGCACCTACATGATCAATGACGCGAGTGATGTGGAGGCCGACCGCCGTCACCCCACCAAGTGCCGGCGGCCCTTCGCCAGCGGGCAGGTGCCCGTCCGGCTGGGCTGGGCGGTGGGGTTGACGTTGCTCGTCGGGGCTCCGCTGCTGGGGTGGGCGCTGGCCACCTGGCAGCTCGCGGTGACGGTGGCCGTCTACGTCGCCCTCACCACGGCGTACAGCCGTCGGCTCAAGCACGTCGCCGTGGTCGAGCTGATGATCGTGGCCTTCGGCTTCGTGCTGAGGGCGATCGCCGGTGCCGCCGCCGTCGACGTACCGCTGTCGCAGTGGTTCGTCATCGTGGCGTCCTTCGGGTCCCTCTTCATGGTGGTCGGCAAGCGCTACGCGGAGGCGACCGGCCTGGAGGAGGGGGGCGTGGCCAGCCGGCGCATCCTCGCTGAGTACCCCCTGCCCTTCCTGCGCCAGGTGCGCGACGTGTCCGTGTCCGTCACCTTGCTGGCCTACTGCCTCTTCGCCTTCGACCGGGGAGCGGAGGGGACGCTCTCGCTGCCGTGGTTCCAGCTCTCCATCGTGCCGGTGACCCTCGGCATGCTGCGCTACGCCCTGCTGCTGGAGCGGGGGCAGGGTGGTGCGCCCGAGGACGTGGTCCTGCACGACCGCACGCTGCTGCTGTCTGGGCTGGCGTGGCTGGCCGTCTTCCTGCTCGGGGTGGCCGGTGTCTGACCTCGCCACCCGGCCGGCGCCGACCGGGCTCGGTGCGGCGCCGGGTGAGCGGCTGCTGACCGGGTGGGGTCGCACCGCGGCTACGCGGGCCGAGGTCCGCCCGGTGCACGTGACCGGTGACGCCGTCGCGGCGCTGGACCGGGCCGGCGAGCGTGGGCTGCTGGCCCGCGGGTTGGGCCGTTCCTACGGTGACGCGGCGCAGAACGCCGGCGGCACCGTGCTCGACATGACCACCCTCGCGCGGGTGCACAGCATCGACGCTGATGCCGGTGTGGTGGTCGTCGACGCCGGCCTGTCGCTCGACGCGCTCATGCGCATCGTGCTGCCGCTGGGCTGGTTCGTGGCCGTCACCCCCGGCACGCGCTACGTCACCGTCGGGGGGGCCATCGCCGGGGACATCCACGGCAAGAACCACCACGTCGAGGGCTCCTTCTGCCAGCACGTGCTGTCCCTGGACCTGCTCACCGCGGACGGCGACATCCGTACCGTCTCCGCGACCGAGGACCCCGACGTCTTCTGGGCGACTGCAGGCGGCATGGGGCTCACCGGTGTGGTCCTGCGGGCGACGCTGCGGCTGCTGCCGGTGCAGACCTCGCGCATGCTCGTCGACACCGAGCGGGTCGCCGACCTCGACGCCTGCATGGCCACGATGGTCGAGCGGGACCACGAGTACCGCTACTCCGTGGCGTGGATCGACCTGCTGGCCCGGGGGGCGTCGATGGGCCGCTCGATCGTCATGCGCGGTGACCACGCCACGGTCGATGACCTGCCGGCCGGCAAGCGGGCGGCGCCGCTCGCCTACCACCCCAGCCCTCGGTTGACGGCGCCCCCCTGGGTCCCGTCGGGGCTGCTCAACACGGCGACCGTCCGGGCCTTCAACGAGGTGTGGTTCCGCAAGGCGCCGCGCGCACACCGGGGCATCGAGTCGATCCCCACCTTCTTCCACCCGCTGGACGGCGTGCTGGACTGGAACGGCATCTACGGTGCGCCGGGCTTCGTGCAGTACCAGTACGTCGTACCCGACGGCGCCGAGGCGAGCGTCCGGGAGTCGGTGCAGCGGCTGTCCGCCGCCCGCGTGCCGACCTTCCTCGCCGTGCTCAAGCGCTTCGGGCCGGGTGACCCCGGGCCGCTGTCCTTCCCCACGAAGGGCTGGACCCTCGCGCTCGACATCCCCGCGGCGCTGCCGGGCCTGGCCGCGCTGTGCGACGGCCTCGACGAGCTCGTGGTCGGGGTGGGCGGTCGCGTCTACCTGAGCAAGGACAGCCGGCTCCGCCCCGACGTGCTCGCCGCGATGTACCCGCGACTGCCGGAGTGGCGCGCCGTCCGCGAGCGGCTCGACCCCCGGCACGTCTTCACCAGCGACCTCGGTCGCCGACTCGGATTGGTGTGAGGTCATGAAGGACGCGCTGGGCAGGCTGCAGTCGGTGCTCGTGCTCGGTGGGACGAGCGAGATCGCCCTCGCCAGCCTGACCGCGCTCGACCTCGCCGACGGTGCGCAGGTGGTGCTGGCCGGGCGCGACCTGCAAGCGCTGCGGGCTGCCGCCGACGGGCTGCCCGGCGGGGTGGTGGGGCACGCCCTGCACTGGGATGCGGCGGGGATGGCCGACGGCGCCGACGCGGTGGTCGCCGAGGCGGTCCGCCTGGTCGGCGACCTCGACCTCGTGCTCGCGGCGGCCGGTGTCCTCGGTGACCAGGCGGCGGCGGAGCGGTCCACCGCCGCTGCCGTCCAGGTGCTGCAGGTCAACTTCGTCGGCGTGGCGGCCGCCTGCCTCGCCGGGGCGATCCGCCTGCGCGAGCAGGGGCACGGGACGCTGGCCGTGCTGTCGTCCGTGGCCGGCCTCCGCGCTCGCCGTGCCAACTTCGGGGCTCGACGCCTTCGCCTCCGGACTGGCCGACGCCCTGCACGGCAGCGGGGCGCGGGTCGTGGTCATCCGCCCTGGCTTCGTGCACACCAGGATGACGAAGGGGATGGAGCCGGCGCCCTTCTCCACCACGCCCGAGGTCGTCGGTGCGGCCGTGGCCGCTGCGGTCCGCTCCGGGGCGCCGCAGACCTACGTCCCGAAGGCACTCGGGCCCCTCTTCCTCGGCCTCCGGCTCGCCCCCCGGCCGGTGTGGCGCAAGCTCGGCGCCAGGGCCTGACCATGCGGGTCATCGTCACCGGCGGCAGCGGCTTCCTCGGCTCACGGGTGCTCACGCTCATGGGCGAGCAGGGGCACGACGCGGTCCGGCTCGACGTACGACCCGGCCCGGGGGTGCTGCCGGCGGACCTGACCGGTCAGGGGTGGCAGCACGAGCTCGACGGCGCCGCCGTATGGCTTCGGGCCGAGGGCGTCCTGCCGGCCTGACGCGGGTCAGCGGCGGGAGCGACCGGTGCCCCGGCCGGCCGGCCCTGGCAACGAGGGCACGTGCTCCTCGAGCGCGTCGCGGTCCCAGCCGGAGAGGTCCGCGAGGCCTTCGTACGCCGCCGTGAAGCGCCCTACGCGGGGTCGAGCTCTGGCCAGCTGCCGGTCACAGCCACGCCGGGTCGGTGTCGAGGACGGTGCGGTCGAGCGCGTCGAGCAGGTCGAGCTGTGGGCCGACCTTGGGCAGCTCGTGGGCGTAGAAGTACTGCGCTGCAGCCCTCTTGCCGGCGTAGAAAGAACCGTCACGGTCGACCGCGACGAGCTCCTGCTCCAGCCACACCCAGGCCAGCACGACATGACCGACCGCCTCCAGGTACGCGGTCGCGTTGGCCAGCGCGAGCGAGGGTTCGCCGGTGCTCCACACCTGCGCCGTCGTCGCCGCCACCCGCGCCGCCGCCGCCTCGAGCGCGACCGCGTGGGTGGCCGCCGCGCCACCGGCGGCGTGCCCGCGGGCAGCGGTCTCGCCGATCAACCTGAGCAACGCCTGCAGGCCGGCACCGCCCTGCATGATCACCTTGCGGCCGAGCAGGTCGAGGGCCTGGATGCCGTGCGTCCCCTCGTGGATCGGGTTGAGCCGGTTGTCGCGGTAGAGGAGCTCGACCAGGTGGTCGCGGGTGTAACCAGCGCCGCCCATCACCTGGATGGCGAGGTCGTTGGCCGCGAGGCACCACTGCGACGGCCAGCTCTTCGCGATCGGCGTCAGCACGTCGAGGAGCAGGCCGGCGCGCTCCCGCTCCGCCGGGTCATCCGCGCTGACCTGGTCGTCGAGGAGCCGCCCGCACCACAGGCCGAAGGCGAGGCCGCCCTCGACGTAGGCCTTCTGCGCCAGCAGCATCCGGCGCACGTCGGCGTGCTCGACGATCGGGATCTGCGCAGAGCTGGGGTCCTTGGCCGCGATCGGCCGACCCTGCGGACGGGAGCGGGCGTAGTCGAGCGAGGCGAGGTAGCCGGCGTAACCCAGGGCGGTCGCGCCGAGGCCGACGCCGATGCGCGCGCCGTTCATCATGTGGAACATGCCGGCCAGCCCGGCCCCCTCGGCGCCGACCAGGTAGCCCACCGCGCCCGGCGCGCCACCCGGCGTGTGCACCCCCTCGCCGAAGCCGAGGACGCAGTTGGTCGTACCCCGCCAGCCCATCTTGTGGTTGAGGCCGGCGAGCACCACGTCGTTGCGCTCGCCGAGCTCGCCGGCGTCGTCGAGCAGCACCTTGGGGACGATGAAGAGCGACAGCCCCCGGGTGCCGGCCGGCGCTCCCGGGACGCGCGCCAGCACCAGGTGGACGATGTTGTCGGTCAGCTCGTGGTCGCCGCCGGAGATCCACATCTTGGTCCCGAAGATGCGGTACGAGCCGTCGGGCTGCGGCTCCGCGCGGGTCGTCAGGTCGGACAGTGAGCTGCCCGCGTGCGGCTCCGACAGGCACATCGTGCCGGTCCAGCGCCCCTCGAGCACCGGCTGCGCCCAGGTGGCGATCTGCTCGGGCGTGCCCTGGGCGAGCAGCAGGTGCGCGTTGCCGGTCGAGAGCATGGAGTAGGACGCGGTCGGGGCGTTGGCGGCTTGGAACCACGCCGTGCACGCCTCGGCGATGACTGCCGGCAGCTGCATGCCACCGTGCTCCGCGTCGATGGTGGCGCCGACGAAGCCGCTCTCGCCGTAGGCCTTCACGGCCACCGCCACCTCAGGGGGGAGCACCACGTGGCCGTCGACGACGTGCGGCTCCTCGTCGTCGGCCCGGCGGCGGTGCGGCGCGTAGAGCTCGGTGGCCAGCCGCTCCGCGAGTGCGAGGGCGTCGTCGAAGGTGTCGCGGCCGTGCTCGGCGTACCGCTCGCGCTTGGTCAGGGCCTCGACGTCGAGCCACTCGTACAGGAGGAACTCGAGGTCTCGACGCGACAGCAGGGACGACGGCACTTGTGCTCCTCCAGCAGTGGGCGTTGCCTCCGATGGTCCTCCCGCATCGGTGTAGCCGGAGCGCCACAGTGGTCTGTGCGGACGATCAGCCACCGAGAGCTGCGCAACGACAGTGGGCGGGTGCTGCGAGAGGTCGAGGGCGGCGCCGCGTTCGAGGTCACCGTCTCCCGGCGGGTGGTCGCGTACCTGACGCGGGCGACCATGGTCAGGCGCCAGCGCTTCGTCGACCCGGGCGGGCTGAGGGAGATCGTCCTCGCCACACCGGTGGACGCAGCAGCGTGGCTCGCAGACATCAAGGGGGGGTCTGGCGACGACATGGACGACGACCCCTGGGGGAGTGGCGGTGCCTGATGGCGCTCCTCCTGGACACCTGCATCCTCATCGGCGGCACGGAGCAGATCACCGAGCCCGCGGCCGTCTCGGTGATCAGCATGCTCGAGCTGAAGTCGGGGCTCGGCGCGGCGGCTGATCCGGTCGAGCGGGCCCGTCGCCAGGAGCGGTACGACCGCGTCGCCTCGGCTCTCGACCCCCTGCCCGTCGACAGCGCCGTGCTCGCGCCCTACGGCCGCATCGATGCGGCTGTCCGTGCGCGGCAGAGGCGACCGCGCGGCCGGCTCGCGGACCTCCTCATCGCCGGCACCGCCGCAGCGCACGGAGCGACGCTGCTGACGGACGACGTCGCGGGCGGTGAGCTCCTCCGCGACCTCACGTGCGAGGCGCAGCGACAGCCCGCGTTGGACGTAGAGGTGGGCCAGCTCGTCGAGCTCCTCGTGCGGGGTGTCCTCGAGCTCGGCGCGCTGGATGCGCAGCAACGCGTCCTGGCTGTCGCGCTGGGCCCGCACGCTGGTGAGCTCACCGCCGCCCATGGACAGCGAGCCGGCGACGAGGCCGGAGAGGCCGGCGAAGGAGCACCGTGTGGCTGGGATGCGTGGCGGCCACGCCGACGACGAGCCCGGCGGTGCTGGTGATGCCGTCGTTGCAGCCGAGGACCCCGCCCGCAGCCGGTTCAGCCGGCTGACCGAGGTGGAGAGCAGGTGGGCGGAGGCATGGGCAGGGAGGCGGTCGAGGGCGGGCTCGCGGCCGGCCGCGCCGGTGGCGTCGAGGGATGCATCGCTCACGAGCTGGCCCCCCCGACGCGTCCGAGCCCGGCCCCTACCCGGCCGAGGTTATCGAGCGCTCGGCCACAGACTCCGGCGACATCGGCCTCTTCGCGGTGGACGGTTCCCCGTGCTGCACGTCGACCGCCGTCCAGCTGGCGTGCACCTGATGCCCGCCGCAGCTCCCCGACCGTCATCGGGGGCCCTAACACCAGTCAGGCGTAGCAGGTCAACGGCTTGCCGCCGTTGTAAGCGACCATGTCTCCGAGCGCGGCGAACACGTCGAGCGGCCCACGTCCCGGGTCGAGGTCCACGTAGGCGCGGTGCAAGTTGCCCACGATCCGCTCGGCGTCGAGCCAGCCTGCGTACTCGCCGAGCTCGGTCCCGCGGGCCGTCTCGAGTGGCGTGAGCCCAGCGTCGATGCCGGCGCGGGCGGTCGTCAGCACGAACCGCAGGTAGCCCACGATCGTGTCGATCAGCCCGTGGTCGCAGGGTGCGCCGTGGCCCGGGACGATGACCTTCGCCGGGAACGCGCCGAGCA
>JAABUJ010005225.1_pt1 | contig 13107 bp, 26 predicted proteins | sample 5559131 | NCBI WGS metagenome assembly JAABUJ01 (sample SAMN10711875, study PRJNA513366) | rock metagenome | isolation source: Antarctica rocks | place: Antarctica: Victoria Land, Mt New Zealand nord | collected 2016-01-07
CCTCAGTTCAGGCTCCCTAGCCATCACTCCAGGCTTCCTCACCCTCTGCTCAGCTTAAAGCAGCCGCTGCCCAGGTTGGTGACAGTAACTGGAACTGGGAGGAAAAAATCTTGCACAGTGGCATCACTAATCAGTCTGTTGACAAAGCAGTAAGAATGAATGCAATGACATCTTTGGTCTACAGACTGCGGAGCAGTGTGTTCTGTTGTATGTGAGAAGGGTAGACACAATCATTCAAAGAGTCAGCTTTTCATTCTCTTTAACTGCACTTGCTTTGATCTTGTTACGCCCATACTGCAAAGGGTATAGGGTAACAGGCTAAACACAGAAGACACACACCTACATCATAGCATGCGACAACGGTTCTAGGCTGGGTCCGCAGGTTGCCTATAGGTCGCACGGGTCCGGGTTGGGTTAGGGTTGGGTGCGGGTCGGGTGCACTTTTCAGGGCCTCGGGTAGGGTCGGGTTAACCCGGACGTCAGCGGCAGTGTCTATCTGATTATCGATGGCGTCGACGAGGCAGACACGGCTGACAGGCAGCATTTTCTCGATATTGTCAAAGATATTCATGAGGGTAAGTCGCGCCTCTTACAATGGTCCAATCCCAACGACTAGAAACCGTCAACTCGTGAAGTGTTTGAAAGGACCTGCTCATACATTCTAACACTAGCAATTTACAGTGGCCGGCAATGCTCGCATTCAGCTTGCTATGGTAGGGAGGCCCCAATGGGGCGACTACATCTCCGAAGCCTTGGAAGCAGATGTACCCACAATCCATGTGACCTCCGAAAAAAACTCGGCCGACATTGTCCGTTACATCGGGAACAGTATTCGCAAGTCAAGTACGCTGAAAAGAGTGTCTGCAAAGCTTCGAGACGAGATAGTTGAAAAACTCTCGACAGGTGGTCAAGGCATGTTCCTGTGGGTTGACTTGATGCTACAAGTGTTGTTGAAGAAAAAGAGCGAGTCGGCTGTTCAGAAGAGCTTGGACGAAGCCCCAAAAGGGCTAAAGGAGATGCTTCACCATGTCCTTGAAAGGTTCTCATTGGATTCGACTGAGGAAGACGCAGAATATTTGAATGAACTTCTGGCCTGGACGACGTGTGCTCAACGACCTCTTAAACTTGGCGAGCTTGACGCAATCCTGAAGCTCCAGTCTCAAGAAGGAGAAGGTATGCTCTTATTTGAAGATGCTCTTCGAGGGAGATTCGCTTCTTTTTTCAGTCTCACTCGCGCAGACCGGCGATCTACCGGGGAATTGCAAAGCAAGCCTCGAAGCGTTATTGACTCGGACGACGAGCAAGAAGACCATATTCACGAAAAGGGTTTCGAAGATTTCAAGAACGTGACTGTTTTTCATTCGAATCCAGGGACAACCGAAGTTACATTCTGTCATGCCTCTATTGGGGACTTTTTCCGCGACGAGAGCGAAGGCAAAGTCTCTGCCGGCGACGGATATCCTGTGATTGTGGTCGACTTCAACCAAGCCAGAATCAGCGTCTTGAAAAAATGCCTTGAGCTGTTCTGCGTTGATGAGCTGGTGGACCAGCTACAGAATGGCGGCCGGAGCTTGGTGTACTACGCACGCTACAAGTGGCAAGCACATTTATTGGCTGTCGACCCTTCGACGGCGAACGCTACGCAGAGGTGAGAGATTTGTGGTCTCTTAGCGAAAATGTTTGGGCAGGAGGCTTTCATGGAGAGATGGGATGAAAGTGTGGGTTGGGAGTTTTTCAACGAGGACAATATTATGTTGATCAGGAACTGGCTGGATGACAAGGAAAGTGTGGCCTCCTTGCCATCTGAAGATCGAGAGTTTATCAGGACAACTTCCGAATCAACTGTTCAAACATTCAAGCCGCTCGCCAGATACATGGCGAAGCAATGGCTTGAAGAGAAGCACTGGCGCTCAGATGAGGATATGATGGCAGGCAATTATTGTGCTATCATCTTCGCCTATATCACTCTTGAAAACGGAGCTCCCCTTGCTAAGTCTTTCACCGGTCTTGAATCAGCTGAGGAAATCATCTCTGCAGCGAAATGGCCGAATCTGAAAACGAGACTGCACTGTGGCATAGACGGCTTGCCTTGGCTTTACGCGACAAAGCAAAGTATGACGAAGCTTTGGAGCATTTCACCAAAGCACTTGAGCTAGACAGTACAATGTGGGAGGCTCGTGGCGGAATGGCTGTGGTACATGTGTTAAAAGGAGAGCATAGGAAAGCAATCGAGCTTGACAAAGTCACTGAGGGGAAATTGCAGCAAAAGCTCACGAACGACCCGACGACGGTACCAATCACAGAGATGAACCTACATGAAATACAAGAACGACTGGCTGAGAGTTATGAAGCAATGAAGGACGGGGAAAGCGCCTTCGAATGGTATCGAAACGCTCACCGCAATTACGCTAATTGCGACAGTTGTGCTCACCAAATCCTTTCAAAGATGCACGCGAAAGGCTTGCAACATGATGTAATCGACCTGCTCAAGACCATGGGAGAGAAATCGCCTGGCGAGGAATTCACACTCTTGACTCGGTTTCTTGTGTTATGGAGTTGAATTCCTTTCAGATCGTTGCAGAAGCGGCACGCAAAACCAACGAGTTAGAATTCCTGACAGAGACATACCGTAACGCGATTGAAGCTCTAGGAATAAGAATTGGAACGTTTAGGGCGGTTTTGGAGCAGTCTCTTGCAACACTCTACTATGATTATACCCAGGAACAGAAGAAAGCCGTTCGGATCTGGAAGGACACCATTGAGACGCTCGCAAGGTTCAAGGAAGAAGAGCTAATGGGTATGGTCAGAATGCGAGCATCAATCTCCTTGCTAGACATTCGTTCCGAAGAGCTTTGGATGCGCGCATTGGCTCCCGACATGCTGAAGAGCACGTTAAAAACCTAGAAAAACTAGTCAAAAAAAGAGCACAATCGACGGACGACTCGTCCACTTTCATCAGTGTCGGATTTCCCGCCGTCATTCTCGGTGTGTGGTACCGCTTAAACGGGCTGCAGGAAGATGCGAATGCCTGCTTCAGACCATGGATCGAGGAAGCGATCCAAATTCTATCAGACGACGATCCGGATAATGACATGGAAGGGCTTTTGAAGCTTTGGAAAGTACTCTTTGCAGCGGGCGATGACAAGAACTCGATTGCCATCATGCATTACTTGGGTGGCTATAGAGATCATGAGAGAATCGAAAGCGCGGTCAAAGGGAAAGACAATGGCACTGACGAAGAAGATGACCGTCCACTCGCATGCGACGGTCCTTGCCATCGCTCATTCCCGAATTTTAACAACATACATATTTGCAGATACTGTGTCGACTTCCGCTTCTGCGAGGATTGCATGCAGCTCCTGAAGAGTGGGGCCATGCCGCTGAACGTGTGTAGTCAGCGGCTCGAATGGCTTTTCGTGCCACCCCTTCGGCAAAAGGTTGAGCGGGAAAAGTTGCTGATTGATGGAGCTCAAGTTGACTTCAAAGACTTTCTGAATGATCTGAAGCGGCAGTGGCAGATCTGATCTTTTTGACAGTATTCCTAGCGGTTTCATTCTTCAGCGGAGAACTCAAACGCCTCAAATGCCTTTTTTCCAACCTCTGAGTCCCGGAACTCAGTGACTCTCTGGTCATATCGAAACAAGTAGGTATCGATTGATTCGGAAATAATATCTATAGTTGTGACCTTCTTCTTTTCGATTCAAAAGGATGTCTGTGTTTGAGATGATATACACGTACAGTAGATGTAGAAAGATTATACATGCCCGCGAAGGAAAAAGAAATGGCGACATTAGTATCAAGAAACCGACCGATTCTAGAGAGACAGAGAGGACAATCTTGCTATCCCCTTCTGCAACAAAAGACTACTCAGAATTGGGCCTGAGCCCTTAGCGCTGAAAGTTGAAGTGTTGTCGCGCCTGCTGCACGCTAAATACCTTATCGATAAGCCGAGGCGACCGGCGACGCAGGCGCGAGGGCCTCCAGGGCCACAACATCGGACAAAGACCCCATACCTCCCACCGCGCGGACGATGTCCCACCGCCTTCTCCGTTACCTCCCCCCTACCCCACCCATCCCCATTCTATCCACCAAACGCACCTTCCACCACATCCCCCACCTCCCCGCCACCCCCCGACTCAAGGGCAAAACAACCCTCATAACCGGCGCCTCCCGGGGCATCGGCCTCGCCATCGCCACGACATACGCCTCCCACGGCGCGTCGAAAGTCATCCTGATAGGCCGGAACGAGACGACGCTCAAGTCTGCCACAGCGGCGCTCAACGAGGCGCAGGATGGCGCTCTTTCGGACGGGCATGTTTACAGGGTGGGAGACGTGGCGGATAGGGGGTTCTGGGTGGAGTTGGGGAGGGAGTGGGTGCGTGTTCCTCTCGAGTCCTTGGCGGGGGAGGAGGGGGGGAGTTGTTTTGTGAGTGGTTTCGGTGCTGTAGCTGAGGGTGATGTAGACCGACATCGATGTTCTCGTGAACGCAGCCGGGGTGGCTCATTCGTCGCTGCTGGTGACGACGAAGCCGGAGTTGCTTGAGCAGGTTGTTCAGACGAATTTGATGGGGACGATGTGGGGGTGTCAGGTTATGGCTAAGGTTATGATGCGGCAGAGGCGGGAGGCGGGCGATACGGGGTGTATCATCAATGTGGCGTCGCTGTTGGGCGTGAAGGGTGGGAGGGGCTCGACGGCTTACGCGGCTTCGAAGGCTGGGGTGTTGGGTGGGTAGCTCTGGGCGACGTTTGAAGTGGAGTTGAGTTGCTAGGGGCTGACGGCTTACAGGTCTCACTCGCTCGTTGGCGGCAGAGCTCGGGCAGTCCAACATTCGCGTCAACGCCATCGTTCCGGGCTACGTAGAGACGCAGATGACAGAAGGTAAGTCTAGAGTTTTCCAAGTGAAGTTGCTAGATGTGGTCACGATTCCCGGTCACAGCGCCGTCCCATCATGCGTTCCGAGCTAATCGTACATCAAAGCCATGACTCCAGAGGCTCGCTCACAAGCACTGACCGCCATACCATTGAAGAGATTTGGTACCGCCGAAGAAGTCGCTGATGCCGCTCTCTTCCTTGCAACCAATGCCTATGCGAACAATTGCACCTTGAACGTTGATGGAGGCCTGAGCGCCACCTGAAGAATACGCCCCAATTACGGCGACTATACAAAGAGGGAGGAGATTGCTGGTCAGATAGTGTGGAGAAGCACATGAAAGGGTTTGAAGACGCCCATCAATCGATGTAGATGGCACCGTTGCTAGCTTTGTCTAGGACAACGAGGTCATCGTCGGGAGTAGCAGGCCGGACCTTGCCTCGTCTCTTGGTCTCGTGCTGTTCCTCCAGCTCGGCGTCATCGGCATCGCGTTTCCGCTTTCCAACGATGCCGTTTTGAAGTGGTGCCCCATTGACTTGCCCATTCATAGATAGCGTACCAGTGGGCTTTGGCCTCCTGCCGACTTGAAGTTTCTGCAGCATCAATATCGGCTTGGAGTCTGCTGGCAATTCTCTACGACGAAGTCAGCTATTTGATAGTCACCCGGTGACGTGGGCTAGAGTACTTCTCGGATATGGACAATGAAAGGTTCACTCGCGGATTCTCATCATCATCGTCAATCACTGTCAAAAAGCTATCCCCTTTGATGCCAAGATCACTAAACTTCTTCTGGAGGTTGTCGTCGAGCTCGGGATCGTAGAGCGTTCCGATCTCATTGTTGACACTGAACTCATCACCGTAACCCAGTTCCAGACGGAGCACGTCTTCGACAAGGTTATTGAGCGTTGCTCGTGAAGTGTCCACGACCAGTCTCGACTGTGCGATGCCACATACTGTACAGTTTGGGTTTGGAGGCTTGAGGGCATCCGTATTTATCACACGCTCTGCGGATCGTGCTAAAAATACCATCTTTGCTCTGCGCAGGTCGTCTCGCAGTACTTTGAAAGCCTGCAAAACGCATAACCCCGCTGTCATGGCGTTGGTGGTGGCAATGGCAGGAATGATGTTACCGGCCATTTCTATGTGGCTATTAACATTTTAAACCGATATAAACTCCATTGGAAACACGTACGTTTGATATCAAACTTCGATCTTGTCTCAATGCCAAACACGATTGAGCGCAGATTTGCGCTAGAGGTAACGAAATCTAATGTGTCGACATCGTCTTTATCGAACGTAAGTATCGGGGAAGCATCACGATTTTCTGTTGTCGTTTGAGCCGCTTGCAGTCTCTTACTCAAGCGCCGTAGACTTGGTAGCGTTAGTTGACGACTATTCCTGTATGGGGCCACATAATTCTCACCTATCTGTGAAGACTATGTAGTTTTCTGCGGGACCCCAAACGCCCTGGTCTCTTGCCGATATTGATGGATCTATGGACGAGGCGTCCTGCGCCAGGTTGTCGAAGTCTAGTGCCTCTGGAGGTTTGCGCGTCTTCCACATATCTTCCATGCTTCGTAGTCTTTCTATGTCTTGCTTGAACACCTTCTCAAAAACTTTCCGGGGAAAGTCCTCAGAGCCCATCGAATCTCGTATCGTCTTCAAGGCCTGTGATTCTCGTCGAAGGTTCTCTATTTCTTTGGCTGCTTATCGGTCAGCGCGCCCAATGACGTTAAATTGCACCGGCGATCTTGCCGTTCTCCGAGTCTGCTGAGTGATCCATCTCTGGCGCATCATCCTCGCTGGTACCAAATATTTCCCTGTAGAGCGTAAGCGGGCTAGTCCCTGCTTCATACGAGACAAACATACGTAAATAGATAACTTTTTGCCCAGACTATGCAGTGGATAGGCTGACTTGGCGTACTCCGTATCGTGCAGACAGGAAAGCTCTTTGGGACTTCTTTCGTATTGCAATCGTAGCACTCCGTCCGCCCCTGTACACAATAAATTCTCTGGCATTGATCCACACCGATCGTTCGTGCTCACCTTCTTGATGATCTGGACCTGTCCGTTAAATCCAGTTGTACCACTCTCAACCAACGGAACGTCGGCAGCCAGGCACATCTTATTTACATGCCGTCGGGCATCTAGGTTGTCCAAGGCGTTGAAGACAATGTCAAATCTCTGAAACCAGTCGATATTGAACTCCGGAGCTTTGATATTGGCATGGTGTGCCATGAGCTTCACGTTGGGGTTGAACTTTCCGGCGGCGTCTCGGGCGACCTAAAGTAGGGACCAATTAACAGAGGTCTAAGCCATCACAGAGTAACCGGCCTTTACCAATGCTTTAGGCTTCTTGATATGTTCATGACGGAAGAGAAATTGGCGGTTCAGATTACTTAGGTCGATTGTGTCCAGGTCGACAATATGGATTTCTCCGAAGCCCGTGAGGACAAGATTTTTAAGCAGCTCGCAGCCAATACCTCCAGCGCCTACCATGAGAACACGCGTCTGTAGAGCGTAGTAGAGTCAGCTGAGGTATGGCGATTCTGAACGTGCCAAACAAACCTGTTTGATCTTGCTGTATAGAGCCCCAAGTGACTGCTTGGGGTAGCGGTCGCGACCCATGTTGCCAGGCGGATTGAAGGGTCAGAAAGGAAATGTGAGAAAGAAGAGAGGTTGAGCAGGCACAGTACCGGGCATAAGGAGTGACGGTAGAAAGAAATTCGTTTCTTAACACAAGAGTGCCTCTGTTGATGTATGGTGTTGGTTGGAGCGCGCATTGAATTGAAAGGTGGGTGATTGAGTGGGCAAAGTCCCACATGGAAAACTTAGGTAATCACCTAAGGTAGTTCCGATCTGACATCAATGCGCCAGCCCTACGGCGCCGCTAAAGTTTTGGCGGCTGGGGCGCCGCATGAAGAGAAACGACACCACACAAACCTCAGTGATCTGCCCTTCCGAGACGCCGTTCCAACCACATCGTGCCTCTACATTTGACACGCTTGTTAATACATATCACTTAGCTGTTATTTGGTACCCACTCGGGTATGACAGCAGGGATCCATGGGTGGGAGATCTACTGTGTTGTTGCACCTCAATTGAATGACGGGTCATCTATGTGACCATTTTATCGTTGTATTTGTTTGCTACACTCAACATGTCATGAGCCAAAGATCTATTCAGTCCAGGCCTCTGCAAGAACATAGTAACTGCAATGTCAGACGATGAAGCAGATCAAGAGCTGCTTGAATTATTGCGTCAATCTTTAGGCATAGGAATCCGCGACATCGATGCACCAGCTGAGACCAAGGTCCTGGAGAGTGCTGAGTATATATATGATAATTCGATCGATGTCGCCTTGGACAGCAAGGGATGCAAGGTAGCCGCAAACACCATCTGGAATTTGATGCAAGAGAAAAGATATTCCGCCGAGTCATGGTCGAAGCATGAACTGCGTCCAAAGACCACGGATGACAACACAGTGGACTTCATTTTCATTATGCACTTGTTGAATTTCTGTCTCTGGTCAGAAAAGGGGCCCGATGAGCGGTTTGCCGTCGAGTACAAGGGCAAGAGATGGACCGGCTACTGGGGTCTAGTTGCGGCGCTTGAAAGAGCTCTAGATGAAGGTGGAGCTGCCTGTATGTGACGGAGTTAGTCAACAGCTAAAGGCTTATGAGGCTTTAGACATCCCAATCACGAGCTCGGATTTCTGGCAGGATGAGAACGAGTGCACGACGGAAAAATTCCGGCATGTATTCAGGTCCGCAACAGATGAGGAGATACCGCTCTTTGATGAGAGAGTCTCCTGCCTACGTGAAGCCGGAAAAGTTCTCTATGAGGTTGGACTACACTTCATCACATCAGAATGGATGAGACTGCGCTGATCGAACCAGCACTTCGATTGCAAATTCAGCAAGTGCATAAACGAAGCGAATGGTTCAGCCGCTGCCTTTGTCAACCTGCTAGTAGAATTCTTCCCACATTTCCAGGACGAGTCCACCTTTGAAGACAAGAAAGTGCGCTTCTACAAGAGCGCACAGAACCTGGTGGCAGATCTGTGGGCTTGTTTCGATGGCGAGGGTTACGGAAGATTCTCCGACATCGATAAGATCACCGTGTTCGCAGGTGAGTCCTGAACTACCCACAATATTGCCTCCCAGAGCTGAACACGGATATAGACTATCGAATCCCCCAAAGGCTTCACACGCTCGGCTGTCTTCGGTATAGCCCTCCATTGGAACACCATATCCGCCAATTGAAACCTATCCCGAGTGGCCATACTTGGGAACTTCAACTACGGGGTACGCTATCCCCTGCTCCAGGCGTGCATATGCGATTGACGGCTCGTATAGGCTGCAGTATCTGGTGCGTCGAGCTCATCCGGCGAGAGATCGCTCGCCAGCATCCTGAAGTCACGTGCAACGCCGTCTTGATCAACTTCTTCCTGTATGATATAATGAAAGATCCAGAAGCCAGTGGCGAAGAGACGATTCCCCATCATCGAACGAGGAGCATTTGGTACTAGAGTAGGACAAAGACTTATCCGTAAAACGTCGAAGAACTTATGTTGGAGTTAGAGAAATTCTCCAATGAACCTCAAACCCTCCCCCAATCGCTATAATGGGTATCTATAAAGCTTTAACTCCAACAATGCTTGAAAGGGTATGATAAACTGAATCTACCCCTCTGCTGTCACCATATTCCTCTCACGTTCAACCATATCTATCTTTGCCATAATGCCCGCCTTCCACTCCACATAATCCAATTGGCGCTCCTCACTCAAGTAGTCGACCTTATCCTGCATCTACAGCACTATCAGCACTTCTCCCTACCACACAAACCAGCCCGCCGTAAACTCACCATGGTCCCCAGCCCAGCCTGCAGCGTCCCCACATTCACATTCCGCGTTTCCAACCCCTTAAACCTACGCCTCACCGGCGTAACAGTCTCACCTACCGCCCCACTCTCCTCACCTCCCTCATCCACCGACCCCTCTCCCCCCTCCTCCTCCCCTTCCTCCCCAGCGCGCCCAAACCCCAACCCGCTCCCCTCCCTCACATTCGCAAACCAATCCAGCGTCTGCCACCCCCTGGCCCCAATCTCCCTAACCCAACCATCGACATCCCTCCCCTCAATCTCCTCCCCATCTTCCCCACCACCACCACCACCACCACCAACCCCCCTCAACGCCTGAATCCCAATCTCCTTGCGCCGACTATACTCCCCCCCACTCGTCTCCCTCCCCACCAACCTCGTCGCCACAAACAAGAAAACGGCAATGATGAGCGCGGCGATCTTATCCCTCTTCCTCGGCCCCTCGTCCGCTGTGCCGGTGCCCATTCCTGTACCCGTTCCTGTGCCCGTACTATAGCTCACACCCTGACCCCCAAGCCCCGACACCGGCAACGGCAAAGGCAGCGTCAGGATCGAACACACGCCCGCCAACACATGCGGCGGCGCGGCCGGCGCCTTGAGCGCGGCGCACAGCCGGCGCACCGCGGGCATCGTCCACGCCGGCACCTCGGCGGGTGCGTCCCGCTGGTCGTGCCGGAGACCCAGGCCACGCTTTCGAGACTGAGGCGTGCCCGTGCCCGTGCCCGTGCCAGCAACAGCGGCAGCTTGGCTCGGGGTGCGGAGCTTCGACGGCGTGGTGCGCGCTTTCGTGGCCGTCGCCGTCGCCTTCGTCGGAGTTGTCATCTTCGTCTTCGTCAGAGTCTTCGTCGGAGCCCTAGCCGGCGAGGACGTCGTAGCCGGCAGCGGAGGAGGAGAACCGGCGCGCGTCTTAGGCGAGCGGGCGGAGCGGCGGGTGTGTGCGGGCAGGGCGCGGTCGAGGTAGCGGTAGAGGGACTGGTAGGTGCGGGGCGGGCAGGGGGGGCGGGGCTGGATTTTGGGGAGGTTCAGGGCGCGTTTGAGTCTGGAGGTGGAGGGAGGGGGGTGGTGTTAGCGGGGTTTTGATTTGATTTAGTGGGACGAACGGATAAGGGGATTGAGGAGTGAGAGAATTACCTCTCGCAGGCGATATTGGCGCATGCGTAAGAGCGTGCGATTTCTTCGTCGCCTTTGAGACTGCTGGCTCGGCTGCGGGATTGCGCGACGAGAGAGACGGCGAGCTCGATGAGTTCCGGCGGGAGGGGGCCGGAGAGGGCGGGGATGAGGCCGGTTAGGGATTGGGTTATGGATCGGTCCATGGTGGTGGGGTTTGTGTGGAGTTGAGGTTGAGGTCGTGGTGGGATGTGGATAGGTAGGTAGTCTTTTGGCTCAAGTGAATTGTGTTGCGTCGCTAAGCGCTCGCTCTTACACAGGTATGAAGTAGCAGATCCAATCACCACATTGAATATTCAAATCAGCGAAGCCAGGAGACACACTTGGCATTACCTTAAGGTTCAGTTGAGATTATTCATGAGGTAATAGGTGACAACAACATGTAGACCACAATTTCATAGTCATAGATCACAAATTTACAGCTCAAAGGTACATCAACTGTGAGGATATGGTACACTTTGGATTGTAAGAATCATAATCGCTTCATCTTCAATTTCCACAATACTAATAATGACCTCCCAACCCTCCGAATACGTGACCCTGGTCTCAAGCGACGGCTTTGAATTCGTGATCCGCCGATCCGCCGCCTGCGTCGCCGGCGCCATACGACGAATGCTCGACCCTACAAGTCCGTGCCCCATCTCCCACAACATGCCCCCCTCGTCTCTCATGTCCAGCAAGCACTAACCCTGCCATAATTTACACAGGCAATTTCGCCGAAGCTATCAGTGGACGCTGTGTCTTTGAAAACATCAAGTACGCACCCCACCCTCCCATGCGGTCGAGCTGCTGATAACGCCTACTCGAGAATCCGAAGCTGATGCCCTAGGGGTTTTTCGTACAGCGGCATCGTGCTGGAGAAGGTCTGCGAGTATTTCTACTACAACGAGAAGTTCAAGAATGCAAAAGACGTGCCGGATATGGATATCCCGCCAGAACTGTGCTTGGAGTTGCTGATGGCGGCGGATTATTTGAATAGTACGTTTGCCATTCCTCTGCGGGTTGGCTGCTGGGTGGTTGCTGAGGGGCTACAGCGTGAGGTATGGGCAATAGATGCGGAAGCGGTGAACGGTGTTCCGGTTATGATGTTATGATGCACGATCTGTATAGTGGGCGTCAGACAATAGAGGGCGTGATGGTGACGTTACAAATGAACGTGATGCAACACGAGGCCGAGGTATGGTCTTTTAGTCATGTCCCTGTTGTTGAACACTGGAATCAACGGTGCGGAAATCCCATTTGAGCATATGCGTTCCACCCCATCTTCACCATGGGCGGAATGTCTATAGATGATGGCAAAGCAATCACTCCCTTCTATTCAGTCCACCTCCCTCATTCACTACGAAGGCGCGACTTTATTACAAGTGGAGACATAACCAATCGTCCTAGCCCTGCTCTCTACCTCCCTCTTCCTCTTCCTCTTCCCCTGCCACCTCGCCCGCCTCCTTTTCCGCCCCTTTTACCACCACCACCTTTCCCAAACCTCTCGTATATTCTTTCCTGCCCGAAGCCGGCGTCGGCGACGCGCAAGTAACTCACCACCCCCTGATCTACAACTGCCAATATCACATTGCGGTAACCGTGTCTCAGTCGCTGGTATACTTGCTTCTCCATCGATTTCGGCGGCGGGTCATACGGTGTGCTCTCCAGCAAAGCGCTGAGTTGTGCAATGGTAGGGACGGAGGTTTGGCGTCCGTCAATGACGGCGATGCGAAAATCGGGTGGACCGGGGGAGGACTTTCTGAATGTAGTGCAGGGCTTATACACGTGATAGGTTATCCGGAAGGGCGGAGTTGTGTGTCTTGATCGAGACGATGGCGGTAAAGTGGGGTTATGAAACGGGATGATGGAGAGCAGGCGATATATGTCGTCTACATGAAACCATAGTCAGCACAAGCTGACACAATAGACACCATGGCTCACTATAGCTGCGATAGAGACCGGGCGTGACCAGCGGGCCCAGAGGCGGAGGAGCTTTCGCTTTACTCGAGACGAGCGATCTGAACACCCGAGCAAACAAGCCCCAGCCCCAGCCCCAGTATCTCTGCCCTTTCTCTCGCTCCACCCCCCCACTCCGCCCCTCAACCTCCGCCTCACCATCCTCACCCTCATCCCCACCGCCATCCCCCCACGTCGGCGCCCTCAAAACCACGTAACCCCCCCTCTTCAACCCCGCATAAACCACATA
>JAABUJ010005227.1_pt1 | contig 13092 bp, 7 predicted proteins | sample 5559131 | NCBI WGS metagenome assembly JAABUJ01 (sample SAMN10711875, study PRJNA513366) | rock metagenome | isolation source: Antarctica rocks | place: Antarctica: Victoria Land, Mt New Zealand nord | collected 2016-01-07
ATGAACGTGGCGTTCGGCGACATCCAGAACGCGGGCCGGTTCGCCATCTATGTCACCAACATCAGCGCGCCGGGCAACTTGGTCCAGGGCAACAACCTGTGGATGCCGTCCGGGCCGCCGTCGCGGGCGCCCCACTATGACAACATCGCCACGACGGCGGGGGTCGAGCTGGGCGGGTGGAGCTTCGGGGCGCAGTTTGGAGACCTGAACAACGACGGCACGCTGGACCTGTTCCTAGCCGACGGCTACATCTCGGCCAGCCGCGACAAGGATTACTGGTACGACTACGGCAAGATCGCGGGGGGCAACGGCAAGATCATCGCCGACGCCGGGAACTGGCCGCCCATCCACGACATGAGCCTGTCCGGGTACGAGCGCAAGCACGTCTGGCTCAACGACGGCTACGGCGCGTTCAAAGACGTGGCCGGCGCGGTCGGCGTCACGGACACGCACGACGGCCGGGCGGTCGCCGAGGCCGACCTGTGGAACACGGGCGCTTTAGACGTCCTCGTCGCCACCCAGCGCGGCCCCCTGCTGCTCTACAAGAACATGGTCGCGCCGGATCGGCACTGGGTCGAGTTCGACCTGGCCGGGACGCGCGCCAACCACGACGCCGTCGGCGCGCAGGTGCGTCTTTACTGGAAAGATGCCGAGGGGCGCGAAGTCTCGCAGTTGCAGCAGGTCAGCGCGGCCAGCGGCTTCTGCGCCCAGAACGACCACCGCCTGCATTTCGGGCTGGGAAAGAACCCCAAGATCGAGAAGGCCGTCATCCGCTGGCCCGACGGAAGCCACGCGCAGACGATCCCCGCCCCACAGATAGATATAGACAAACTTCATGCCGTTCAAGAACCCTAAATGCTGACTTCTCCCATGACTCCCAAAGAGCGTCGGCTGTCCGCCCTGATGGTAGCAGTCATTCTGGCCGCGCTGGCGACAGTGGGCTGGCAGATGCGGCCCGTAGATCGTGGAAGCTTACCGCCGCCGGTCTTCGGCCCCGCCCCGCCCTGGGCGCCCTCCGCCCCCTCGTCCGCCCACACGGCGGCCCGCCCCCACTGGCCGGTTGCGGGCGGGGACGGGTCCGTGCGCTTCGTGGACGTGGCGCAGAAGGCGGGCTTGAACTACCGCTGGAGCATCCCCGGCCCGCGCCCGCTGGACATCCTCCAGACCATCGGCAACGGCTGCGCCCTGCTCGACTACGACAACGACGGCAAGTTGGACATCCTGCTGGTCGGCACCGACCACCTCGCCCTCTACAAAGGGGACGGGCGCGGCCACTTCACCGATGTCTCCCACGCAATGGGCCTGGACACGCTGAGGGGCCACTTCCTGGGCTGCGCCGTGGGCGATTACGACAACGACGGCTACGAGGACGTTTACATCAGCGGCTACCGCACGGGCGTGCTGCTGCACAACGAGGCGGCGCCGGGCGGGGAGCGGCGCTTCCGGGACGTGACAAAGGAGGCGGGGCTGAGGCCACAGCCCTGGGGCACCTCCTGCGCCTGGGCCGACATAGACAATGATGGGCGGCTCGACCTCTACGTCGGCAACTACGCCAAGTTTGACCCGACCAAAGACAAGCGCCTGTGCGAAGATCATGGCGTCCTCACCTCCTGCGGCCCGCTGACTTATCAGCCGGTGATGGGCGTCCTTTACCACAACGAGGGCAACGGCAAGTTCCGTGACGTTTCCGATATTTGGCATCCGAGTAGTTATGGCAAGACTTTGGGAGCGGCGTTCGCGGATTATGACGGCAGCGGACGGCAAGGCTTGGCGGTGGCGAATGATGAGATGTGGGGCGAGTTGCATCAAAATCAAGGCGCTAGTTTCAAGGAGGTTGGGCGCTCCCACGGTGAGTCTGTGGATGCCCGACTCCAGTTTCATGGCGGCATGGGGATAGACTGGGGAGACTACGACAACGACGGCAAGTTGGACCAGGTTATTGCCACTTTCCAGACCGAGCCTAAGTGCGTCTATCACAACGAGGGAAGCGGCTTCTTTAAAGACAGGTCCGATTACCTGGGCATGGTAGATGCTACCATGCCCTTCGTCGCCTTCGGCGTCAAGTGGCTCGACTTCGACAACAGCGGCTGGCTGGGGATCATGGTTGCCAACGGCCATGTGGAAGACAATGCGGCCCAGGTGGACCCCAGCACGACCTACCGCCAGCCGACCCAGTTGTTCCGTAACCTACATGGCAAGCGTTTCGCGGACATGAGCACCCAGGCCGGGCCGGACTTGGAGCGCCCAATTGTCGGGCGGGGCCTCGCCATCGGCGACTTTGACAACGACGGGCGCGTGGACGCCCTGGTCGTGGACAGCGAGGGTGCCCCGCTCCTGCTGCACAACGAGAGCAAGCCCGTCGGCCACTGGCTCTCCTTCAAGCTGGTCGGCACGAGGAGCAACCGGGACGGCATCGGGGCGCTGGTGACGGTCACGGCGGGCGGGCTGACGCAGACCCGGCTGTGCCACACCGATGGCTCCTACCTGTCCGCTTCGGACGTGCGGGTGCATGTCGGGCTGGGCAAGGCCGCCGTGGCCGACACGGTGCTCATCCACTGGCCCAGCGGGCAGCGCGATACCTTCCGCCATGTCCGTGCCGACCGCCAGTTGGTGGCTCGTGAGGGCGCCCCACAGTTGAGTGCCCGTTAAGGCTTCCGTTGCCGCTGTTTTTATATGATAATAATCACAAAAACTTTTTATTCTCGTCTATTGACAGGCGCGAGAAACTGTAGTATGATTGCTGTAACGCTAATCAAAAGTTAGCAGCGAACTTTCCGCAGAGAAGGAAAACAGGTCCATGAAACACTTCCAAAGGAAGCAGCCGGGCTTTACCCTGATCGAGCTGCTCGTCGTCATCGCCATTATCGCGATTCTTGCCGCTATCCTGTTCCCGGTCTTCCAAAAAGTCCGTGAGAACGCCCGCCGCGCTTCCTGTGAGTCCAACGTCAAGCAGCTTACCCTGTCTGTGACCCAGTACACCCAGGACAATGATGAGGCTTATCCGACATCAGGACCGAGCGGCCGCCGTGGATGGGCTGGGAAGGTCTACTCCTACATCAAGAGCACGGGGGTATATCTTTGCCCCGATGATCCGACAGGAACAACGACTAACCTTGACGGCAACAAGGAGACCGATTATCCTGTCTCCTACGGCTACAACCTGAACGAGACTAACGCGAATCATGATGGTGGAACCCTGGCCTCGAACACGTCACCCGCGAACACAGTCTCGTTCTTTGAGGTAGTCGGTGCCCAAACAGACCTGACCAACCAGAATGAAGACCGCTCCATACTAGCCACCGGGCCGGATACCGCCGCCGGCTGGATTGATAACGGCTGCAACTCGCCGGGCAAGTATGACACAGGTATCCTGGGCAACCCGCCGAGGGTGACACAGGCCATGTGCGGCACCACGAACTTTTACAACAAGCCCACAGGCCGCCACTCGGATGGCGCAGTTTACGGCCTCGCCGACGGTCATGCCAAGTGGCTCAAGGGCATCCAGGTTTCTCCTGGCTATGGGAACAACGATCCTGCCTGTGATCAGGACCAGCGTGACGGAAGTACGCCGTGCGCCCAGCGCATCGGAAATGCCGCTGGTGCGGGGAATTCCAAGTTCGCCGCGACCTTCAGTGCGAACTAGTGGTTCGGCTGGCGGCCAATCCGCTTGGAACTCCGCCTAGAGGACACAGGCCGCCGGAGAGTGGGTTATTCCCGAACTCTCCGGCGGCTTTTGCTTCGCCCGCTAACCCCCAATTCTGGGGGGAGCGGAGGAGTTCACCCCCTAGCCCCCAATTCTGGGGGGAGCGGAAAAGGCACAGAGGAAAAACGCAGGCGAACATAGAAAACGCAGACGAAGGCAAGATACAGGTTCCCCGTCCTACTCCCCCAGAATTGGGGGCCGGGGGGCGATCTGGGCAGTTCAGCCCTGCCCATATGGTATAATAGTTCCAACCAGCCCTCATTGGAAGATAGTACGCCCTTATGATCAAGGAACCCACATCCCCCGCTTGGCCTCCCGCCCCGACCGGGCCGCCGCCGAAGGCCGCGCCGAAGCGGCAGTTTGACAGCCGCTATGTCGCGCCCCTGCTGATCACGACGATCCTGATCGTGGGGCAGGTCTTTTACGGCATCTTAGAGAGCTACCCCAAGACGCTGCTCGCCATCGGGTGCAGCATCGCGGCGGAGATCGCCCTGAGCCTGCTGGTCTTCCGCAAGTTTCCCCACCTGGCGAGCGCCTATGTGTCCGGGATCAGCTGCGGCATCCTGATCCGCTCGCCGCTGGTCTGGCCGTTCGCGCTGGTGGCGATCATCTCGATCCTCTCCAAGTACGTCCTGCGCTGGCACGGGCGGCATCTGTGGAACCCGTCCAACTTCGGCATCTCGGCGATGCTTTTTCTGGCCCCCGCCGCCGTGGCGAGTCTGACCCAGCAGTGGGGGAACACGCTCGCGCCCATGATCATCGTCTGGATGCTCGGCTCAGTCATCCTATGGCGCTTGAAGCGGCTGCATATCTGCGCCGCCTATGTCGGCGCGTTTATCATATTCGCGGCGGGGCGGAGCCTGCTGCCGGGCCATCCGTTCCTGTCCGAGATCGCGCCCATCACCGGCCCGGTCTATCAGCTCTTCATCTTTTTTATGATCACCGATCCCAAGAGCACCGTGCAGGGCGTCCGGCCCCAGATGGCCGTCGCCGTGGCCGTGGCGGCGGCGGAGTGCGTCCTGCGGCTGACGGGCAACATCCACGCGCCCTACTATGCCCTGTTCCTGGTCGGCCCCGCCGCCAATCTGATCGAGATCGCGTGGAAAAAGCGTCAGGCCGCGCCGTCGGCGGCGAGGACGAGTGTGGCGACGGCGTGAGGGGGAAGCCCCCCACCCCCGGCCCCTCCCCCGCAAGCGGGAGAGGGGGGTCGGAGAGGAAAGGGCTACGGACACAGAACCGTTCCTATCCTAATCTTACTCCCCTCTCCCGCTTGCGGGGGAGGGGCCGGGGGTGGGGGCTTCCGCTTACCCACTCCCTCCCCTCCCCTCCCGCGCTTGGAAGCGCTGGGGGGACAGGCCGAAGTGGGCCTTGAACTGGGCGGAGAAGGTGAACGGGTCGCTGTAGCCGAGTTCGTCCGCCACCTGCTTGACGGAGTGTTCCAGCAGCAAGACGCGGGCCTGCTCCAAGCGGCGGCGGACCCGGTACGCCCCCGGCGAGACCCCCATCGCCTCCCGAAAGCGGCGGCGGAATGTCGGGTAGGCGACGCCGAGCCGCTCGGCAAGCCCGGTCATGTCGAGCCGCTGGTCCAGGTCGCGCTCCAGCAGGACGCGGGCTTGGCGGAGGACCTGCCCCCAGGCGTCCCCCGCTTCGGCGTGCCGCGCGAGGTCATACAGCCGGTTCAGGAAGTCAAAGACGAGCGCCAGGGCCGCGCGCGTCGGCAGCTCCGTTTCGGGCCGCAGCATCTCCCGCCGCAAGGCGCTGAACGCCTCGACCACCTCCCCCCGCCCCCCCACCGTCAGCACTTCGGCGTCCACGATCAGCCCCAGGGCGAGGAGCTGAAGGGCGGTCGCCCGGTCGAGCACCAGGAACAACTCGGCGTAGTCGCTGGCCGGGTCCAGGAGCGTGCTGTGGCGGCGGCCCGGCAGGCGCTGGAACAGCGTCCCCGGCGTCAGCGCGTGGGTGCGCCCGTTGCCTTCGCGGTAGACACCCCGGCCCCGCAGCACATAGTTTACTGCAAACCCGTCCATCGCCATGTCCGTCCGGCTGTCCGGGCGCGGCCCGTGCGCCTTCGCCAGCAGCGTCAGGTAGCGCCACTGGTTGTCTATCCGCAGGATTCGCAGCGTGGAGGGATGGTCGAAGAGGTCACGGGGCAGGTCGTCCGTTGTCGTCATCATGGGACATTGTACCCGATGGTGACGGTGATCAAATCGCACATGCAAACGCGCAGAAAGGGCATGGATTTAAGGCGGCAGGAGTGCTATCATAGAAAGGAGAACGTGAGCAGAAGCCCTATCAGGGCGCGAGACGGGAGAAGCAGCAATGACGACAACGGAGCGGCCGACGCTGACGACGGCGAACGGGCATTTTCTGGAGAAAAGCGGCGGCAAGACCCTTTACGAAGGGCCCCTGGAAAATCTCCCCGCCCCGCAGCGACTGAGTATTGGAGAGGCGGTCGCGCGGATGTATTCCGACGGCTATGTCCTGTTCCCCGCCGTCCTCAGCCCTGCCGAGGTCGCCGCCCTGCGCGCCCTGATGGACGAGAAGGGCGGGCCGGACGACGCCAAGTGGGAGGTCCAAAACTGGTGCTACAACCGCCACCAGGTCACGGACTTTTGGCAGGACCCGCGCCTGCTGACGTATTTGGACCGGCCCGGCGTCATTGATGCCGTCCGGGCCATCCACGACCCCGGCGCGCACGTCACCGGCGGCAGCTTCTGGACGACGGGCAAGGGCCGCGCGATGGGCGTCCACATTGACTACCTGCCGGTCAGCCTGCCCGAAGCGATTCACGATGACCCCGCCGTCCGGGTGCCCATCTTCACCTCGACGGCCCACTTCTACCTCAACGACATGACGGCGGACCTGGGGCCGACCACGCTCATCCCCGGCAGCCACCGGGCGGGCCGCCCGCCATCGGACGAGTCCACCTGGCACGGGGTCGCGCCCCAGGCGGCGATGGTGCGGGCGGGCGACGTCTGCCTGTTCCGGGGGGACATCTGGCATGGGGCCTGGATGAACTCTTCGGAAAATGAGCGCCGGTACATGATGCAGGTGCATTACGGCAACCAGTCCATCGGCAAAGGCTATCCCGCCCTACGCTACCCTTCCCTTTGGAACCCGGATGTGATCGCGCAGGCGACGCCGGAACAGAAGCAGCTTCTGGGCGGGTAACTAACAATAGGCGACGGCAGTTCCGCCACGGAATAAATTCCGAGGCTGCCAAGTTCCCACCGTCCAGGGGACGACAAGAGACAATACATTCCCTCTCTTCCGTCCCCTGGACGGTGGGCTTTTCTCAGCCTCGGAATTCATTCCGTGGCACCCCTTGCGTGACAACGGCGCGTCACACCAACAAGTAAGAACATGATGAACGACACCCACAAGCCAAAGATTTGGCTGCTCCTCCTCTTGGGCCTCCTCAGCCTTTTCCCCCTCACGGCCCGCGCCGACTCGCCCGCAAGCACCGTCTGGATCGAGGGCGAAGCGCCCGCGTCCGTCGCGCCAGGCACGATCAAGCCTGCCATCGAAGACGTGGGACGGCCGCAGTATCTGTCCGACGGCAAGTGGCTGCACCTGAACATCGAAAGCGGCGATGTGGCGAAGCAGGCGCCCCCCGGCGGCATCGTGCTGACCTACGCTGTCGTCATGCCCAAAGCGGGCGCGTATGCCGTGTGGGACCGGGTCGGCTACGAGCGCGTCCGTGCCCCGTTCGATTGGCGCATGGACGACGGGGCGTGGAGCACGATCAAGCCGGACGCGGACACGACCGACGTGGAGGAACTGCAAACCTGGAACCCGGTCGCCTGGCTCCCCCTGGGGACGCAGACGCTCACGGCGGGCCAACATACGCTGCAAATCCGGTTGAGCCGGACCAAAGACGAAAAGGGCAATGACGCCAAGATCGTCTACGCCTCGGACGCGCTGTGCCTGACCACAGCCCCGTTCCACCCGGACGGCCCGCACCGTCCGGGCGACCCCCACGCGCTTTCGGAGGCCGACAAAGCCGCAGCGGCGCAGGTCTTCTCCCTGACCGCGCCCGATGGCGCGGCGCAGACGGCGACGCCGCTCAAGGGCGCCTGGCAGATCGCCGCCGCCGATGAATTGGTGACGGACGACCGGCTGGGGCCGATTAGGGAAGCGCCGAGCGCGGGCGATCTCTCCTGGCACGCCGTTCCGGTGCCGGGCGACCGCAACGCCGCCCTGCCGGAACTGACCTATGTGCATCGCTACTTCCTGCGGACACGGATCGCCGTGCCCGCCGGCCTGTCGGGCCGGTCGTTTTACCTGCACGTCCCCTCCGAGAACATGATCGCCACGGTCTTCGTCAACGGCAGGCCGTGCGGCTGGACCAAAGCGCCCTATGCCGCCTGGGACTGCGACATCACGCAGGCCGTCAGGCCAGGCCGGACCAACGAAATCTGGGTCGGCATCAAAGACGCCTTTTACGGCCTGGCGAACGCCGAGAACGCGAGGCACCCGCAGTACACGCCCTATGATTTCTGGCACTACAGCACGACCAACCAGCTCGACATGCCCGTCCTGTCCCACTACGAGACGGGCCTGCTCCTGACGCCTTCAATGGTCGTCGCCGGGAAAGCATACACGTCCGACGTATTCGCCCTGCCCTCGGTCAAGAACAAGGCGCTGGGGCTGGAAGTGACGGTGCATAACCCGACGGGGCAATCCGTGACGGTTTCGGTCGCCAACCGCGTTGTGCCGCTGGCGGGCGGCCCGGCGGCGAAGACGTTCGCGCCCCAGGAGGTCTCGGTCCCCGCCGGGCAGGATGCAACGGTCAAGCTGTCCGAGGCTTGGGCCGACCCAAAGCTGTGGTGGCCGGATTCGCCCGTCCAATACAGCGTCGTCACGACCCTGAGCCTCGGCGGGCAGATGATAGACGAGCGCACGACCAAGTTCGGCTTCCGCGAATGGGGCTGGTCGGAGGCCCAGTTCACGCTCAACGGCGTCCCCTGGCACGGGCGGGCGGATCTGGCGGACTACGGGCGGGCGGACGAGGAAGCGCTGGCGCTCTGGCGCAAGCACGGCCAGACCATGCAGCGCGTCTGGGCCGAGGGCGTCTACGGCGGCAAGGAGATGCCGGACGCGCTGGACTTCTTCGACGCCCACGGGATGCCGGTCCGCCGCACGGGCATCTTCGACGGCGAGGGCGCGAACGGCTTTTATGACATCACTCGGCCCGCCCTCTATGACAACTGGCGGCAGCAACTCGCGGCGTGGGTCAAGGGCCAGCGCAACCACCCCTCGATCTTCATCTGGAGCATGGAGAACGAGATCACGTTCATCAACGCCCACGTCTTCGGCCAGGACAAAGTGACGACCCTGGAAATGAAGAAGGCGTCGGACATGCTGGCCGCCCTGGACCCGACCCGCCCGCAGATGACCGACGGCGGCAACGCCCTCCTCGACGAGTCGCTGCCCGTCTACGGCGGGCATTACATGCAGCCTGCCCTGGACACGCTGCCCGAAGGCGCCTATGACAAGGCTGGCTTCGCGCACCGGCAGGTCTGGCCGATCACCCAGGCCAAGCCAATTTTATTTGGCGAAGACTTCTTTGCCAGCGGCGTCGAGCTGGCGGACCTGGCGACCGTCGGCGGCGAGAGCGCGTTCGTCGGCAAGGCCGAGGCGCACCCCGCCATCGGGCTGGCGGCAAAGATGCTGTCCGAAGGTTACCGCTGGAACGGCGTCAACTTCCACTTCTGGTTCGGCGGCGAAACCGGCCTCCATTACAGCGCCTGGCAGCCGGTCGCCGTCCTCTGCCGCCAGTGGGACTGGACCTTCGGGTCCGGCCAGAAAGTGACGCGGACGCTGGGCATCTTCAACGACACGCACGACGCGGCCCCAATCACCCTGACTTGTACCCTAATCGTAGGCGGCAAAAAAGTCGCGAGTCAAAGCAGCACGCACGATGTCGCCCCCGGCGGCGATCGGAAGTTCGATGTAGTGATCCCCATGCCCGCCGTCGCGTCGCGCTCGGAGGGAACCTGGACGCTGACGCTGACGCGCGGCGAAACGCAAGTCTACCAGGACGTGAAGGCGGTTTCGGTGCTGCCGTCTCCCCGCCCTGAACGGCGGGGCTATGAAAGTGCCGTACCCCGCCTGCGCGGGCTAAGAACCGCTTCCGAAACCTTGCCTGCGCCCGCGCAGGCGGGCAGCGTGAACTTTTTCAGCCCCGCCGTTCAGGGCGGGGGGCAGATCGCCGTCTACGACCCGACGGGGACGGCAGCGGCCTTCCTCAGCCGCCAGGGATTGCCCTTCGTCCGGCTCACCGGCCTGGGCGCGCTGCCCGCGACGACCAAAGTGCTGCTGGTCGGCAAGGACGCGCTGACAGCCACACAAAGCACGTCGAGCGCGCTGGCCGCTTATGCCCTGGGGGGGCACACGGTCATCGTGCTGGAACAAAAGAACCCGCTCCACTTCCAGGCGCTGCCCGGCGAGATGGCCCCGGACACCAACGGGGGCTGTATCGCCTTCGCCGAAGACCTGACCAGCCCGGCCCTGCGCGGGCTGGCGCAAAAGGACTTCTTCACCTGGGGCGCGGACGGCGCCGTCTACCGCGATGCCTACGTCAAGCCGACCTCCGGCGGCAAATCGCTCATCCAGTGCGGCGAGCGCTTGCAAGACACGGCCCTGGCCCAGATATCGGCGGGCAAGGGGCAGATGCTCCTCAGCCAGCTATTGATTGAACAAAAACTGACGACTAACCCCGTCGCGCGCCGGCTTCTGCTGAACCTGATCGGCTACGGCCTGAGCTACAAACAGGTCTTCCATCCTGTCACGGCTGTTATCGGGGACGCCCCGCCGCTCGTCAAGGCGATGGACGTGGTCGGCCTGAACTATGGCAAGGCGAGCGACCCGCTGGCTGCACTGACGAAATCCGGCAGCATCGCGGTCATCCACGCCACGCCCGCCAACCTGCATATCCTCGCCCAAAGCAAGGCGCGCGTAGACGCCTTCACGCACAGCGGCGGCTGGCTGGTGCTGAACGACGTGACGCCCGGCGGCCTGGCCGATTATAATAAACTGGTCGGCTTTGACCACATGATCCGGCCGTTCGCGCAGGAGAAAGTGACCTGGCCCGCCATCCGCAGCCCGCTGACGGCGGGGCTGGCGACCTCGGCCATCGTCATGGGGTCCGGCAAGCAGATCTTCGGCTACTCGGCGGGTCAGTACCCGGACGCGGACGCCTACAGCTACGTCTTGGATTACGACGAAGTCGCGCCCTTCGGTAAGTCCTCGTTCTTCGCCTGGGACAAGGTGGTCAACAACTACACCCAGGCGGACGGCTTCTGGCCGCTCATCATCAACTTCCCCGCCCCCAAAGACGGCTCGCCGTATGACATCCCGATCAGCCTGCCCAAGCCGCAGACCCTGACGCAGTTCACCTATGTGCAGGACCTGAACTACACCGCCACCACGAAAGTCAGCCTGCTCTTCGGCGGCGGGGACAGGGTCAGCTTCGACCTCCAGGCTAGCGGCGACCCGCAGACGTTCGCCCTCAGCCCGCCGCGCACGGCGCAGACTTTGACGCTGGAAATCAACGATTGGCAGCACAATCCGAGCAAGCAGCAGAACGGGCAGGACCTGATCGGCATTGACAACATCTACCTGAAGGCCAAACGCCCCGCCGACTTCGCCCAGAAGGTCAAGCCGCTGCTGAACATCGGCGCGATGCTCCAGTACCCGCGCGGGGCCGGCGGCATCCTCCTGTGCAACGTCAAGTTCCAGGACAGCGAAACCAACCCGGAGAACGCGGGCAAAAAGCAGACCATCCTGGCGACCCTGCTCCGCAACCTCCACGCGCCATTTTCGGGCGGCAAGACGGTCATCGCGGGCGCGAACAACCTGACATATACGCCGCTGGACCTCTCGAAGCAGGCCAACCAGTATCTCACCGACCAGGGCTGGTTCGGCGACAAGCAGTTCACCTTCGCCGACCTGCCGCGCGGGCGTCAGCGCTTCGCGGGTGTCACCTACAGCCTTTACAACTTCACCACGTCGCCCGTCCCTACGGCCGTCATGCTGGGCGGGCCGGGCATCCCCGGCAACTTACCCGACCACGTTTCGGGCATCCCCCTGGGCCGCAAAGCCGATGCCCTATTCTTCCTCCAAGCCGCCCGCATTGACCAGCGGCGCAGCAAAGACGAGATCAAGCAGGGGAAGAAGTACGAGATGGCCGATTATGTCGTCACCTACGCCGACGGCTCGACGGTCAAAGTCCCCATCTACGCCGAAATCAGCGTGGACGACTACAAACAAACGACGCCCACCGCCCTGCCCGGCGCGCAGGTCGCCTGGATCAAGCCGTATGCCGGGACGCCGTATTCTGCCGTCGCCTACTCGATGCAGTGGAACAACCCGTCGCCTGAGAAGGTGATTCAGACGGTGGACCTGGTGTACGGGCCGGATCGAAGGGGTGTGCCCGCCCTGCTCGCCGTGACGGCGGCGCGGGCGGGGTAGGTTTACCGGAGCAGATCGGCATACACGCCCGGCCAGCTATCGGGGATGACGATCGCGCCGACGGCCTTTTGATAAAACTCCACCGGCCCCGCCGCGCCGATGATGCCGTAGGCATAGCCCAGATCGTATAGCCCCCAAAGCGACTCGATCAACAAAGCCTTGCCGATGCCGCGCCCGCGCTGGGCGGGGTCCACGCCGGTCGGCCCGAAAAAAGCTTTGCGCGTGGACTCGTAGGCCGCGAAGCCCACGATCTTTTTGTTCTCGATGGCGAGGAAGTTGGTAACGGGCTGACGGGCGAACGTCACCGCCGTCTCCTCCGCCCAGCCCAGGCTGAAATGGGTGCGGATGAAGTCGCCGACGGGCGTCTGCTCGAACGGATTGGCCCGGCGGAGGATGACACCGGCCTCGCGGACGCTTGCCGCGCCCATCTCGCGCGGCGGCAGCTTATAAAGAGGCACGAGTAAATCAGGCATGGGGAGGAGTTCCCCACGGTGGGACGGTTTTCCTGCCGCGCTGCCCCCAGGGCTGAAGGCTTTATTGGGGGAAGGCTTTATTGGGGGAAGGCTTTATTGGGGGAAGGCTTTATTGGGGGAAGGCTTTATTGGGGGAAGGCTTTATTGGGGGAACCCCTGGGCTTTAGAAGGTCAAGCCCCCGCCTGCTGCACTGGCAGACCCGGAGGGCGCGGGCGAAGAATGCTCCCATCGCGTTGCTCTTCTGCCCGCGCAGGCGGGGATTTGCTCTCTTACAGCCCCGCCGTTCAGGGCGGGGAATTGAGGCAGCATTCCCTTACTCCGCCAGCGCGTTCAGCGTCTTCAGCAACTCGGTCGCCAGCGCCGCCGTCGCGCCGTCCTGCGCGAACAGGTCCGGGTGCAGGGCGCGGGCCAGGACGCGGCGGGCGCGGCGCATCTCTTCA
>JAABUJ010005228.1_pt1 | contig 13092 bp, 15 predicted proteins | sample 5559131 | NCBI WGS metagenome assembly JAABUJ01 (sample SAMN10711875, study PRJNA513366) | rock metagenome | isolation source: Antarctica rocks | place: Antarctica: Victoria Land, Mt New Zealand nord | collected 2016-01-07
TGAGCAGCAGCGTGCGCAGCGCGGCCAACGCATCGCTTGTCTCCTGCGACCAGTGGCGCCCCGCCCCCTTCTGCCGGCGGGCTATCAGCAGATCGTTGAGCTTCTCCGTGTGCCCACTGCCGATGGACCGACGGGTGATGTAGCGCTGCCAATAGTTGGGCAGAAACTCTTGTCGGGCGCGTCGATAGGCCCGGTGTTACGCAAGCTGCATTCAAGTGCAAAGTAGCGCTCCGTTTGGACGCGAAAGAGTGCCGGTTTTTAGCCTGCGCATGGCACAACGGCCATTTAGGCCGTCGTGGAACGCCTCGGCACGTCCATGTCTCGCCGTTCCCTGATCAAGAAGGGCCGACACTGGGCAAAGCCGACACGATGACTCCCTTGATCAGCTACCGAAGGGGCAAAATGGTCGTCCACTTTGCACTTGGCTGCAGCTTGCGTAACACCAGGTCTGTTATCAGCTGCGAAAGCACGCAGCTGGGCCTCCCCTGGAAGCGCGTTATCAGAAGTGGGCGGCGCTGCTAGACCCATGGTGTACTCAAACTAGTCTCCGAACCACCTGTGCTGGCCGCGTGCCGCCTCCGGCAACCTTCTGCTGCTATGGCTCCGCCGGTGTCGGACCTGACGCGCGGCGGTCGAGGCATCATGATAGGCGTCTCCATGCCTGTCATGACGATCCTGGTGCAAGACATGCCCGCGTGGCGTCCCTGCTCCCTGCTTAGCTCACTGCCCAGACCTCGTGCTGGCAACAACAGCAGAGTCACCTCATGGGAGCACACAGCTCACGTCGACGCCCTCTGCGCAGGCCACAGCGTGGCAGCCACGCCCAGGGCCGTGCCGCGGGCTCGCCCTGGTCGGCCGCACAGGGAGACGTCTAGCTGCCTAGGATGTTGACGGCGCGGGCGGCCACCAGGGCAATCGTCAGCAGGGAGGTCAGCGCCTGGACCCCCATCAGCATCTTGGCCCACGGCGTCAGGGGCATGGTGTCTGTTGGGCTGAACGCGGTGGCATTGGTGAAGGAGACGTAGAGGTAGTCCAGGAACACAGGGGACCACCCCGTAGGGGCGCAGTGCGGATTCGTCATCTGCGGGAACAGGAAGTCGGGCTCGCGATGCTCGGGGTGGGAGCGGTCGTCGGGTCCCCCACGGTCGAGTTCCCAATACCACAGCGCGAAGACCAGCACGTTGGTCAGCCAGATCATGACCGAGGCGAGCAGCAAGTCGCCTCCAACGATCTGCTTGCCGTGGAACTTGCCCTGCAAGAGACTCTGGACGAGCACGACCAACGAGTAGACGTTGGCCACATTCACCAGGGCGATGAGGGCAAGGGCACTGTAGCGTTGCCAGGGCGGCGCGCCCTTGCGGCGCTGCGGAGCCGCGATGCTCAAGGGGATCAGCACGGCCATCTCCAGCGCGGGTAAGAGCCAGTTCGGGCCGATCGTATACTTCTCGGGCAGGACAAGGGTCAAGACCACCGCGCTGATGACGGCCACGGAGGCCGGCCAGCGCGGCTCATGGCGGATGGGCAGACCCCACGCCGCCGCGTTGTCGTCCGTTTGGCCCGCGCCGCGCTGTGTGCTCATGCCGTCGTGCCCACCCCGCTCACGGCGCCGCGCGCCCGCGGGAACCTGGCGCACCCCGGGGGAGGGCTCTGCCCCGCTGCGTCAGCCGTGGGCAGGACCAGCCGTGCCAGCACAGGGACAGCCATGCGCGGGGGGAGCGGGCCGCCGCCACCTCGCTGCCCCCGCTGTGTCATCCGCCCCGCCGCCTTCCCGCCGCCGCCCGCAGTCAGGGCGCCCACCGTGACGGCAGGACGACCCGCGTGCCGCGCTGTGGCGCACATCGCTCCCTCCCCCTGGATCACTGTTCTCCGCAGAGACAGACCGTGGTGGTCGCGGACCCGCTCCCGGGGGACGCGTCCAGACCACACACACTGCTCTACTCCCATCGTGATCGCTGCGCATAGTATACCTGCCCCGCCCCAGGACTCTGGTGTACACAAGCACCGTTGTCCTGGCTGGTTAGCTCATCCGTGGTTGACAGCTAGGGGCAGAGCCGTGGACACTGCCCCGGGACACAGGGCCTCTGCGCGCTGTGCTCAGGCGGCCTCTGTGGGGCTGTCGTGGCGCCTCTGAGCGAGCGGATGATCTAACCAGCCAGCACAGGTCAATCGGCGAGAGGTCGGGGTCTCCGGGAGAGCGACGTCGTGATCTCCCGGCAGCGGATCCATGGCGCCGCGTGAGTCGGGCATGCGTGTATCTCCTCCTGCTTGCCTGGCGCACAGTGGTAGGTTGCCGAGCAGGCCTTTCGCGGCCCGCCCGACACAGGTGAGGGCTATCGGCAGAGAGTCCTCTCCGGTGGGTCCGAGTGCCTGGCGGGTGCCTCCCACAGGAGGCCGGCTCACCACTGTGCTGGCCGATGACCCTGGTCGCACGGGTCTCCTGCGGCGGCTGGCTACCCGCTATTCTACAGTCTCCGGCAGAGCCCACGGATGGCCTACCCGCGGAAGGCGCGTGGTCCCCGCAGCGCTACTCGGTGTGATCCAGGAGCATAAGCAGCAGAGCTACGGGATCTCGCCGTCCGTCTCGTGCAGCCGCAAAGTCATGGGCTGGTTCGCAGGTCTGGCACAACGGCGCAGGCGCGGGGCTCCCGACAACCGATGCGGCCAGAAGGCGTATTCTCTGGCAGGAGTGAGCCATGGGCCGGGAACCACTCTTTGGCCAGAGGTGTATGCTGAAGCAAAGGAGGTAACCCATGGCACCAAAACCTGTACTTGCTGCCGTCTTCCTCGTGACGCTGGGCCTGAGCGGGCGTTGTAGTGCCTCCCTCTCCCACCTGAGCGTGGCGCCCGCAGGTGCCACACCTGTGCCGGCACGCCTTGAGCTACGGCTTCCGCAGCCACAGCCTTTTCCCCTCACGACCCAAGGCGTGCGCACCGCGATGCAGCGCTGGATTGCGGCATACAACACCCATGATGTCCGGACTGTTCTCGCCTACTTAACGGATCAGCGCCTGCGCTACTTCGATTGTGATTACGCCAGCAACCACGGGTATAGCTTGACCAGCCGTGGTGCTGTGCAGACGTGGCTCCGCCAACGGTGGGCACGCGGCGACCATATCCAGCTGCGTCACGTTATCTTGGGGGACTATGGGAGGCAGCCCAGCGATCCTATTACGTCGATTGGTCTTGAGGTGCATCGGACAAGCCGTGATACGCCGCGGGGCATGGACACTGGGTTCAAGCTTCTTCCCCTCCACCTTCCTGGCACGCGCGGCTTGATCCAGACAGCCGCCCTCGCGGGGAACACCCAGTGCCCGCTCTTCAAGGTTGACTAGCCAGGGCCATCGTGGAGAGAATCGGCCGGATAGCCCGCTCTCCCATGTGATGAACTTGGGCGACTTTCGGCCGCAGACGCCATTGGCGTCACGGTTCAGAATAGTTGCGTTCCTCGTGGCACATACGGATCAGCGATATGTCGGCCGTAGCGTACGCTTCCGGTCCAATGCTCGTCAACCCCCAAGATCAGCGCATCGATCGTGCAGCAGCAGAGTCACGTGGTGTCAGCGCCCACGTTGCACGGAGAGCTTGAATGATCTTGCCCCGCATGAGTGCATTCCAACCCAGGCATGTGCATAGTTATACATCATCTATGTCAGGAGGTGTAAAGTCTCTCTAGTGCTCAGGATGTCTCGGAAGGGCGTGTGCGGGGAGCGCATGTCACTTGCTACTCAGCCACCACTGAAGATGACACGAGTGCGTTCTTCCCTGTGGACAACATCTACGCCGGAGATGAGCCCTCCTCTCCCTGGCCAGTCGTCTCCAGGTACCCCCAGCCCATCGGCAACTCTGGCATCATCCACTGAGGATCGGGTCGCCACTCGTGCCATCGCTCGCTGAAGGGCGCCGCATTGGCCGCGATCCGCTCGATGACCCGCTCGGCCTCCGTGCGCACCTGAGGAGCTTCCTCAGCGCCCAGGAGGCGCGCAGCGATCAGAGCCGCGAACTCGTCTTCGTCCTTCCACCGCCAGCGCCGATCCAGCTCAACGATGACATCGAGCATCAGGTCCATGGTTTGGATGCCGCGCACGGTCCGGCGAAAGGGCCGCTGGAGGTTGATGTACCAGCCCCAGGCGTCGCCGTTCTCCCGCCAGCAGACCCACACCGCGTGCCACTCGGTCGGGCGTACGATCACCACTGTGGAGACATCCCAGACGACGTCGCCCAGCACCCAATCACCGGCCTTCAGCGAGGCCACGAACCGGTCAGCCCGCGTCGCTGCGCGGGGCCGTGTGGGCGGGGTGGTCGCTGTCCTCCAGCGTGTGCCCCGTGGGCACCACAGCACCAGGCGGTCCCGCTCATCCTCCACCACGGTCAGCGGACGTGCCGACCACAGCCGCCCACGCTAGACCTCTTGGACGACGATGGTAGATCCCGTCGACCACCGTTCCGTTGTCTCCATGCTTACCTCTGTTCTTGGCGCTCTCAAGGGAGAGGAGATCCCTCACCGTCACGTCCCTGCCCCACATCTCGTGCCATAAGCCAGGAGATGATCTAGTCACGCACACGCAGGGCACCTGGCCAGTGGACGGTGAAAGAGCTGCCTGCGGGCCAATCATAGCCGTTGGCGTGTGGCACCCTTCATTATCTTGCACGTCGCACGCAAGGCAAGAGAGTAGTGTCAGGGTACGATGAAGATGATCGGCAAGACGAACGGGGTGGTAAGGCATCACGTAGAGGTGCGAACGCAGACCGCTTATCGTTGGTAAAGCGGTCTGCGTTGGCGCGCACTGCTCTGATCACACGAGACTCTCGATAGAAGCGCCTGCCTCTCATCCGTTGGTTGCAGACGGCCGCCGTCAATACTGGCGGTACCAGGTCTCATCGATCGCTTGCCACTGGAGACCGCGGCTCTGACGCTCGCTCCACGGGCGCGCATGAGACTGGGCAATCTCGATGAGTTCACGCAGGTTCCGCACGCCCTCGGTCTCCAGGAAGCGGCGACGCTCCTCGGGGGGGAAGCGGACGGCGTTCTTCCAGATCGCGCGACCGGCCAAGAAGCCCGAGGCGCCCCCCTGACAGGCAAGGCGTACTTGGTCGTGGAACACCGTCATGTCGACGCCCGCGCTCAGCACGACCCAGGGTGCCGCGCACGCCTCGTCCAGGGCGTGGCAGTAGCCAAGTAACGTCTGCTCGTCTTGCTCGTATGTGGAATCGGCAGGGAACTCAGCCTTGTAGATATCGACACCGAGGCCACTCACCATGCGTGCCGTCTCAATGACGATGTCCGGTTTGGTCCTGCCGTACTCGGGAGAGTCCTGCTTCATGCCGCCCACCGCGTAGCCGAGGCACTCCAGCACGAAGGGGATATCGTGCTTTTGGCATTCCTCGCCGACTCGGGCGATGAGGTCGCGTTGGTAGGTCGTGCCAGGGCCGCGGTCAGGGCGAAAGTACGCAAGGAGCTTGACACCGGAGGCCCCCATCCGCTTGATCTCCTCGACGCCCCATCCCTCCAAGATCACGGCGCGGCGATCATCACCGACCTGCTCGTAGTCGCTGTTCTCGAGGGAGACGAGGAGGCCGCAGTGGCCGGCAAGCGCCCCGCTCCTGATAGCCTGCGCAGCGCCGAACTCTGGGTCAATCAACATAGCGCTAGCGAGCGGGCTAAGCGCCCGACAAATGTCCAGCTTGACGTCGGTCATCTGCTCGGCTGAAACGCTCTGAGGGGTATCGCGGCTGAGCATTCTGCGCATTGAGCCACGCTGATCCTCAGCTGCCATGGTGAAGATCCCCTGGTCGTTGGCCAGCTGACGGAGGCCGCGTAGCTTGCCGATAGTGAGCGCGTGAGTCATCATCTCCTCCTTGACACGTGGTGCAAAGGTCTGCTCTGTCATGATACCTCTACCAGAACAACGACAACTGCGGCTACAGGCGCTGGCACAGACGGTCCTGGATCATGTCGAGCAAACGCTCAAGCGGCACGTCGGCCAACGACGTGATCCGGAGATCCGCATGATCGAGAGGCAGTTGACTCGTGAGGAGGTTAGGCACGGCCACGCAGAAGAGACCAGCCTGTTTGGCCGCGAGCAGGCCATTGGGAGCATCCTCCAAGGCAATGGCTTCGTCGGGCCGCACGCCAAGTGCCGCGGCGGATGCCACGTAGATGTCTGGGTGAGGTTTGACGCGGGTCACGTCGTCGGCCGTGGTGATGGCAGCAAACTGGTCTGTGACACCAAGCCGATCAAGGTGGCCCACCACCCAGGCGCGCGATGAGCTTGAGGCAACGCCGAGCGTCAGACCCAGACGTGTGCCGGCGGCGATATAGTCCGCGACCCCCGCTAGCAGCGGCTGCGTGGCGACCAACTCCAGCTTGCAGTGCCCGCGTCGTGCCCGGAGCGCCGTGGCGTCCAGCGGCTGGCCGACACGCTCCGCGAGGTACGCGATGGGATCGAACTCAAGACCAGAGCCACCGAGGACAGCCGACCACAGGGACAGAGGCAACTCCTGGTCATACTCCCGATAGATGCCCACCCATGACTCGTAGGCGGGCGACTCGGTGTCGACCATCAGCCCGTCGAAGTCGAAGATGAGCGCGCGGATCATACACTCCTCCTCTCGCGTGCGCAGCGGGCGCAGATCCCCGCTGCTGCCGACCTTCTCAAAACGGGAGCGTCCGACGCGGTGACGACACTCTCCCAGTACAGGGGGCGGGACGCGCGGCTACGCGTCCTCAGGCGCCGACTGGCCACCCCGCCCTGGTTCCCCCAGCAGCCTCACCAGTGTACCCACACAGGGAGATCACTGGGTATACCGGTCAAGCCGCTGTTCCAGCGTGCCCGTATGCAGCTCAAACAAATGGTTGTCAAAGTCATAAAAGTACAGCGACTGGCCTTCCCCGTCCACGCGGCTTCGTGGCGGCCGGATCTCAACGCCCAGCGCTTGAAGGGTGGCTGTATACCGCGGCACATCAGACTCTTGGATCTTGAACGCCACATGCTGGTACGTTTGCTGCGCAGCCGGCTCCCCTTCCATAGCTGCCAGCCAGACGCCGCCAAGAAGGAAGAACTTCTCCCGTGACAGCGAGAAGTTCTGGTTGTGACTGTCGTAGACCTCGGATGCGCCCAGCCCTGTGCATAAGAATAGGGCCATGCGCTCTAGGTCACGCACAATGAATGTGATGTGGCTGATGCCTTGTACCGCCATAGTAGTCGCTCCTCCACGGCACGCTTGGCACAACAAGGCGCCGTCCGCTCATGTGCCCTGCCACGCTGTTCCTTGGTTTGGGCTGGTAGGTTGAGTATACCCGAGCAGGCCATCATGTCGTCCCCTCCACACGCGTCACACGGGCGTTGATCCCTCTCTTCGTTGATCTTCAGAGCCAGGATCATAGGCTCTCTCATAACACCCAGGGGAGTCGGCCTTTGACAAGCAGTGGAACAGAAGCCTGCGGTAGACTAATGTACAGCCGAGCCGCTGCGTAGCAGAGGAGCGTCCGTCTCTGAGACCATCTTCCTCCGGGGATAGAATAGCGCTAGCCTCTCTGTGGTGTCATGTGGGACAGTCTGCTTCAATGTGGCTCTCGACGGGGCATGAAGCTCACACTCTCTAGCCACCGCGGGAGAGATCATCCGTCAGGATCAGGATAGAGATCAGGCGGGAGGAGGTCAATTGGCGGACGGAGACATGACCATTCGCGCTGCGACTCTGGCCGACTACCCCAAGTTGCGGGCTGTCCTGATCGATACGCTCACCGTCCACTGCCAGGCGCTCCCCAATATATTCCGCACGACAGAAACGCCGCCGCCGTCATGGGAGTTCGTCACGGATCTTCTGAGTCAGGGGAACGGAGCGCTCCTGATCGCTGAGCAACAAGAGTGCGTTGTGGGGTTTCTGACGATTCGCGCCGTCGCAGTGGATCACCCCTATGTGATCCTGCGCCGCTATGGTGTCATTGATCATATGGGCGTCCTCGCTGACCTGCGCCGCCAGGGAATCGGGCAGGCTCTCATGGTGGCGGCGCATGAGTGGGCGAGGAACCAGGGCCTAACCCAGGTGCGCTTGAATGTGTGGGAGTTCAATAGAGAGGCGATTGCCTTCTATGAAGCACTAGGCTACACCACAACCAGTCGAAACATGTGGACGACAATATAATCCTAGACAGTGAGAAGGCGGAAAACACTTATCGGATAGTGCTGAGCACTATCTTGACAAAAACCCCAGCAGGGCCGATACGTTTGCTTCACCAGAGCTGTACCGGTTTGCTGCGTCCATGATTCCAGCGGATTTCTCTGGCAAGAGCAGCTAAACAGGTGTTCTGATTCCGTTGCTCTTCGAAGGCCGAGTCGAGTTGTACAACCATTTACTTCTCAGAAGCAGCAGAGTACCGTGAGCGATCAGCGCCCGCATTGCACGGAGAGCTTGGATGATCGTGCCCCGCACAGGTGCGTTCCGATCCAGGCGTGTGCATACTTATGCATCATCTATGTCTGGCGGTACAAGGATTCTCCAGCATGCGAGATAGTGTAACAGGGGACATGCGGGGAGCGCATAGCTCACGCTACTATGTTACCATTCAAGATCATGCTGGTGCTGTGAGTGAGTGTGCTGGCCCCGACGGTCATCCGAGCTACAGTTGTAGAAGCGGCAGAGTCACGCGCTACGAGCGCACGTCACACGGTATGCTGTTGACACTCAAGATGATGGATACGTCGACCTGGGGTTGCAGGACTGTTCTACGCTATGATCGAGATGGCGCACAGCACGCATGACCCTTCTTGTTACGGGAGGTTGTCGGAGATGAGCCGAACCGTCATCCGTCCGGCCACGCCCGCCGATTGGGATACCCTGCTCCCGCTTCTGCGTGGGATGGGGAGCCAAGCAGACGAACGGGCACGGCAGCGGTTCGCGTTGCTCGCGTGCCGCGACGACCACTATCTTCCTATTGCCAACGCAGATGAGGAGCTTGTCGGCTACGGCTGGGTCCAGGACTACGGGCCGCACTTGCGCAGTGGCGACCGTACAGCCCGCTTGCATGATCTCTTTGTGGCACCTGACCACCGGAGACGCGGTGTTGGGGCCCTCCTGTTCGACGCGATGAAGACGTGGGCAGAGCGCAGGGACGTTCGGTACCTGGAGTGGCAGGCGAGTCACGCGGCTCTCCCCTTCTATGCGCACGTCGGCTACCAGGGCGATCCCTGTCCCCAGCCTGAGTTTCCTTCCTTTGAGATCGACTTTGCTGCGCGCGGACCGTCTCTGCCGTAATCGCTGATGGCGCAGGGAGCGCAGACGACACGCTCGGTAGGTTAAGCAAGACACAGACACACTGTCTGCCCACCGCCGAGCCCGAAGAGCGCGAAAGAGAGCGGATAGCTCTGATGGATCGCTACAGACCACTGTCCTTCTCTCTCGAGACCGAGCGGCTCTCCTTACGGCTGCGTGGCCAAGACGATGCGGCGTGGTATCCCGACCTGTTAGGGGAACATGAGGGCGGCACAACACGCACCATCGCCGACGCCCAGCGACACCTCGCAGAGCAGTACATGACAGCACACGAGACGGGCCTCGGGTTCCTCGCCATTAGGCGGCGTGCTGAAGAGGATGTGATCGGGTACTGCGGCTTGTTGGTCGGCCGCGCCAGCTTCGATGAACCGGAAATCGCGTATGAACTTCTCCGCCGGGTGCATGGGCAGGGCTATGCCACGGAGGCAGCACGGGTGGTTCTCGACGCCGCGTTTGCGACGGGGAGGCGACGCCTGTGGTCGACGGTGCGGGCCTGGAATGCTCCCTCCTTGCGGGTGTTAGAGAAGATCGGGTTCCGCCGCGACCACAGCGTCACCGATGACCGAGGGGAGATTGTGTATTTAGTGCGGGATGCCTGAGGTGTCAGCGCATCGCTCGTTCAGCGGCAGCGTCACGAGGTCCGAGCGCCCAGCACACAGTGCGGTGGCACGCCACGTCATCAGATGACGTATCTTGCTCGCAAAGAGGTGATCTGTCACGTGCCGCGGACTTTCTCGTGGTACGCTGCGTGGGAGCCAAGTGCGGTGGACGGAGGAGATCAAAGTGGCGCAGTGGCAGCCATCGGTGACAGTCATTGCGAGTGCGGGCCCCTCTGGGGGAGGCAAGACCACTCTTGTCGATCAGGTGGCCGCTCTGCTGGGCAACACAACGCGGCTTTATTTCGATGACTATGCGGCCGTCTCCTCGTACCCACGGGACGTGCCGGGCTGGATCGCTGCTGGGGCCGACCCCAATGACTGGCGAACCCCTCGGCTTGCTGAGGACCTACAGACACTACGGCAGGGGACCGCGATCCTCCATCCAGACGGCACGACAGTCCAAGAGCCAAGCCGGTACATTGTCCTCGAAGAACCCTTTGGGCGCGAACGACACGAGATGGCTCCTCTGATCGATTTCGTCGCCTGTCTCGACACTCCTCTTGATGTCGCCGTCGTGCGTCGTCTGCGGCGCGACGTGCGCCAGCGATCCTCCCACACGCCAACGGTGGAGGAATTGGTGACAGGCCTGGAGGAGTATCTCACCTTCTATCTGGATCCCCTAGGAATTTCCTTTTTCGGCCCTGGCTTCTGTATCTTCATCAGCAAAGAAGGTAGGCAGTAGAGCACCAGCAGATCTCTTTCGTGACCCTTGACGGTCTGGCTGGGGCCTCCTACACTGAGCGCCATGACGCAGCCAGAGCACGCCAAGAATGTCTTCAAGCAGATCTTTGCCGATGGATGGGCTGCGTTCATCCGGCGGCATCCGCGCTATGTGGCTGCGGATGAGGTTGTGCAGAAGATGATGGGGTGTGGGGACCCGGCCAAGGGGCACGCTCTGTACCTGTGTCCAGACTGCCTGGAGCGGCATGTGGTGGGGTTCAGCTGCAAAAGCCAATTTTGCCTCTCCTGTGCCAAGGTGTATGGCCAGAGTTGGGTGGAGACGGTGGCGGAGATGCTGCATCCTGGGGTGAAGTACCGACATCTGATCCTGACGGTGCCCGAGGCGTTACGCACACTGATCTATCAGCATGCCGTGTCCTTGCTGGAGGGGTTGATGCAGGCGGCACGCACGGCGATGGATGGTGTTGTCGCGCAGGCCAAGCGGCAGACGATCACGCTGGGATACATCGTGGTGCTGCAAACAGCGGGGCGATCGGCGACGGACAACCCGCATCTGCATGGACTGATGACCGATGGGGGGCTACGCGCAGACGGGGGATGGCAGCCGCTGGGGTATGTGCCCTATGACCGGCTGCATCGGGCGTGGCAGGAGCATGTCCTCGCGGTGATCACCACACGGCTGCTGGGGAACACAGAGGCAGCCAAGCTGGTAGCAGCGATGCGGCGGCGCTATCCGCGCGGGTTCGTGGCGCATCTCCAAGGAGATGTGCTGCCCCGGATGAAGCAGTTGACGCGGTACCTGGTGAAGTATGTGGTCAGTCCGCCGATGGCGCTGTCGCGCATCCTGGCCTATGATCGCATCCGGGGAACGGTCACATAGTGGTATCGCGATCATCTCAGTCAGGGCAAGTGCACAGTGGAGACGGTCGACCGTACAACCTTCATCGGGCGCATGGTGCAACACATCCTGCCTAAGGGGTTCGGGGCGCATCCGGTATTATGGCTTGCAAGCCACCTGTATCCTGGCCAAGATGCGGCAGAAGGTGGTCGCCGCCCTGCACGGAGCGGTGCAGCAGGTCCTCGCCGAGCTGGGAGCGCCACGCAAACGGCAGCGCTATCGCGACCGGATGCAGGCGACCTTGGGACGTGATCCCCTGGTCTGTCCGCGCTGTGGCACGGCGTTGTGGCTCTGGCGGCTGTGGCATCCCCGCTATGGCGTCCTGTACGATGCGTGGGAGCGGATGAAGCAACGAGGAGGAGGGCTACCCCATGAACGATCTCCCGGACCCACCTTTGGACGAGACCGAGCGCGCGATGCTCGGGCTGGGGACGGAAGTCACGTACAACTACCGTTGTTCCCGCTGCCGACATAAAGACGCCGTGCCCGATGTGGTGATCGAGAACTTCGCCGCGTCGGCTGGGCTGAAGAGCGGGCGGATGCCCCGTCTGGTCTGTCCTGTGTGCGGTGGCCCATTCCAGGCGGCGCGGTGACGGCACCCCCGCGCCGCAGCGCGTTAGCTTGAGGTGTTGAGAGCGGGCTACCAGAGCGTGCATGCACGCGCACTGGCCAGCTGCGATCTTGCTCTCGACGGGACTCAACCTGTTGAGCATTTGGCAGATCACGTGGTCGGAGCGGTACGGGGCCACGACGCGCTGCGGGCGGCCGATCGCGGGCAGGCGGAGCGGGCCACCGAGCCGACCGTCGGTGGCAGCGATCATCAGGCGGTAAAGACTGGCGTCAAGCGTTCGTCGCGGTGGTCAAGCAGCAGGAGCGCACTTTGGACGGCACGAGAGACAGCACGATGAACGACTGGGCCACCCAGCTGAGCCTGCAAGAGCTGGCGACGGCGGAGGCGTGCGGCGTGCCGCCCGACTTCTGGATCATCTCCGACACGCACTTTGGCGACCCCGACATCAACGGCTACACCGGCCGCCCCGCCGACGTGGAGGAGTGCATCGTGGCGAGCTGGCGCTCGCTCATCGCGGACGAGGATGTCGTCGTGCACCTCGGGGACCTCGCGCTGCTGCACCCCGACTGTGTCGCCCCGCTGGTGGCGCAGTTGCCGGGTCGACTCCTGTTGCTGCTCGGGAATCACGACTGCCCGGACCCGGAGCCGTATGAACGGCTGGGCATCGGGATCATCCCGCCGTTCATTCTGCCGCGCGGCGGCTGGACGGTCTCTTTCAGCCATGCCCCCCACAGCGAGCTGGTCACTCCACCACATACACGATGCGTGAACGTCCACGGGCACATTCACGCGCCGCTCGCCCCGGACCTGCGCTGCATCAACGCCTGCGTGGAGTGGACCGGCTATGCCCCCATGCGAGCCGGCGCGATCATCGACGCGCGCATCGCTGCGCTGGAGCACGCCCCCGCGGGGTTCGAGTCGCCGCTGCCCTATGACGCCTGGCTCGCCAGGGAGTACGGCGGCCCCATCCAGCTCTCGGACCTGACACGCTTCTCAGATGCGCAGTCCCG
>JAABUJ010005230.1_pt1 | contig 13085 bp, 10 predicted proteins | sample 5559131 | NCBI WGS metagenome assembly JAABUJ01 (sample SAMN10711875, study PRJNA513366) | rock metagenome | isolation source: Antarctica rocks | place: Antarctica: Victoria Land, Mt New Zealand nord | collected 2016-01-07
GCCGCCTCGCCCGAGACTACGAACGGCTCGACACAACCCTCAAAGGACTCCACCTGCTCGCCTTCGCCACCCTCATGCTGAGAAACCTGGCACAAACCCTCAGCCCAAGTTCCTAACAGCCTCTAGATGGCTGAAGCGTTGGATGAGGAGGATGGGTGCCAGCGCGATGGACCTGAGTCCGGCGAGAGCAAACGCACCTGAGAGCACAATCCAGAAGGCTGCCGTCCAGAGCACCAGGCGTGCGAAAGCTGTCCTCCGAGACTTCAGGTAGAAGTCGTACAGCCAGGAACCCAGCCACCAGACCGGGAGCAGGAACAGAACCTGGGGACCGATGATCGCGGCCACCAGGGCGCAGGGGAGCAGGCGCCGCCAGCCGCGCAGATAGAAGATGAAGCCGTACAAGACGTAATAGATGCACTCGTAGCCGAGCGACCAGAACGGGATGTTGACGAAAGGTATGGTGTTGCGCCCCCAGGCCTGGCTCAGAAACGTCAGGTTGGCCACCAGGCGGAGGAGCGGGTGATTGCTGGTCGGGGCAAGGTCACGGTGAAACGCTTGAGGGTTGAGGTGGAAGCAGAGCACGGTCACGAACAGCGTGAACGCCATCGCGGGAAGGACGACCGAATAGATGCGCGAGGCGCGATCGATGAAGTAGATGCGGGGCGTCGTCTCCCGGGTGAGGGTGACGAACCGGATCACGAGGCCCGAAAGGACGAAGAAGACTGGAACCGCGATGTCCCCTAGGAACTCGGAATTCCCGTAGCCGAGGTTGAAATCGGGTCCGGTGTAATGGCCCACGACCACCATGATTGCGGCGGTAAAGCGGACCACGTCGAGCAGAAGGGATGCGGATTCCGGTAAGGGGTCGTCAACGGTCTGCCCGACGACCCTGGTTCCGGACGCGGCTGCGGCGTGGAGAGCGACAGGGTGGGGTGAATGGGTCTCCATCATTGCGTTCGCTTCAACTCACGATACAACGAGTTCGTTGCGATGGGCGTTGAGGTTTGGGGTGCGGAAAAGCGGATTTCTTCGCTTCGCTGCGGAATGACAAGGTTGGTAGTACGCGATGCTGAAGCTGCCTACGCCAGGTTTCGCCTTTGGTTCGCCTAGCAGAGCCCCGGTGGCGGGGCAAGTGCTGAGAGAGGGGAGACTCACCTGGCTCAACACTATGGATGGGGATGTTCACAGGACCGCACACTATAGGCTGCGTTTTCCACATTTGGTACACCGATTTAGGGGTCGCTTCCCAATTTAGAGCTTGCGCGGGAGCAGCGCTACAGCGAGGATGTGGTTGGAAGTGGTCAAAAGTGGATGGAAGTGGCTCAAGTTCATCGGCTTTGAAACGGTTCCGAGTAAGTTTATCCCGCTCTATAGGACGGCGAAGGTCAGCTGGCAGTTGGCGGGCCGGCAGGAACCACAAAGGGTACCTCAATGTTTCGCGGCAGCCATGCAACCCGGGTCGATGAAAAAGGGCGCTTGAAGCTCTCGACGGAGTTGAAGGCGGTTGTGGATGCGGAGTTTGGGAACGAGTTTTTTATTACGAGTGTGGATGGCAAGCGGGCTCAGCTTTACCCGTTGAAGGAATGGAAGAAAAAGGAAGAGCAGTTGAATGCGATTCCGGCTTCGAACCCCATTCGGCAGCGGTTTCTGGATGTGACCAGCCGGTTTGGCCAGACGGTGGAGATGGATGGGCAGGGACGTTTGCTTTTGCCGCAGGTTTTGCGGGAAGAGGCGGGGATGGTCGGGGACGTAACCATCATCGCTAAGACGAGCATTTTGGAGGTTGCGCTGACGAGCCAGTTCCGCGAAGAGGCGAGGCCGATGACGGCGGAAGAGTTGGCGGCGGCGGCGGATTTGGGGCTTTAGGGGCAGGGAGTAGGGGACAGGGTCAGAGCAAAGGCGAAATACGGGGATCCTTCGCTGCGCTCAGGATGACGACGCTTTTGATTTTGGACAGAGATGCGGCCCCTCAGTTGGGATTTTGGAGGCGGGTTAGAGATGCAGAGACCGCTCCATGTGCCGGTTCTTTTAGAGGATGCTCTTGAGTTGTTGAATGTGCGCCCGGGCGGGGTTTATGTGGACGCCACGCTGGGGCTGGGCGGCCACTCGGCAGAGATTGCTAGACGGCTGGGCGGGGCGGGGAAGTTGATCTGCTTTGACCGCGACCCGGAGGCGATGGAAAAAGCCAGGGCTCGGCTGGATGAAGTCGCCGCTGAGTTGGCAAGCGCGATGCCGACGGTTGTGTATGAGCCGCGGGCGTTTTCTGAAGCGGCGGAGGCGATTGCCCAGGGAACGCTGGATGGTTTGCTGGCGGATTTCGGAGTCAGTTCGCTGCAACTGGACGAGGCGCACAGAGGATTCAGTTTTCGGACCGACGGTCCACTCGATATGCGGATGGATACGCGGAGTGGGGAGACGGCCGAGCAGGTGGTAAATCAGGAAGACGAAAACGAACTCGCTGACCTGATTTACGAATTCGGAGAGGAAAGGAGATCGCGGAGAATCGCCAGAGCCATTGTGCGGGCCCGGCCGATACGGACGACAGCGGAACTTGCTCAGATCGTAGCGGCTGCGGCCCCATCAATGAAAGGCGACAAGATTCATCCGGCGACCAGAACTTTCCAGGCAATCCGGATTCGTGTGAATGATGAGCTGGGGGAGATTCAAACGCTGCTGAAAAGCGCGGGATCTCTGCTAAAGCCGGGCGGGAGAGTGGTGTTGATCAGCTTCCACTCGCTGGAAGACAGGCTGGTGAAGGACGCGTTCAAGGAAGCGAAAGACGCGAAGATTTTTGAAGTTTTGACGAAGAAGCCGGTGGTTGCGGGGGAGCAGGAGATGATGCGAAACCCTAGGGCTCGGAGTGCGAAGTTGAGGGCGGCGGAGAAGAAGGCCTAACAGTAAGGCGCTGCGAAAGGCCGCTTCGGCTGAATGAGATTTGTTTCATAGAGATTCGGGTCGGGATTGTCCCACCGTGCTTTCAGGCGAAAGACAATCAGCAACGCAAAGTCCCTTCCCCCATTAACGATCCCGACCCGGATCGTACTTCTGGTGGGGGAGCGGCAAAGACAGATGTACAGGTGAGATGGAGGCGGGTGCGATGGCGACGATGACTGCGGATTTGAATATGATGAGTACGGCGCGGGCGCAGCGAACGCCGGCCCACACGGTGGCGGAACGCAATCGCGAGCTGCTGGAGTTGCAGCGGCGAGGGCGGCGTGGACCGACGCCGGAGGTTTTCTTCGCCAAGCACATCGATAACAGCCGCATTGTGAAAGCTGAGGATCCGGAGCGGCGGCGCGAGATGCGCATCTTCTCAGGCGTGATGACGATTCTGTTCGCGCTGGTGATGGTGTATGTGTGGCAGCACTTTTCGGCGATTGAAATTGGCTACAAGGTTGAGGCGCAGAAGCAGCAGGTGGAGCAGCTTCAGGAGCAGAGCCGGCAGCTGCATTTGAGCGAAGCGCAGTTGACTGAGCCGGCGCGCATTGATCAGGTCGCGCAGCAGCTTGGGTTGAGCACGCCGCAGGCTGGCCAGGTGGTGCTGAACGGTGCAGCCAACCCGCAGGAGAATGGTGGCACGGTGATGGCTTCTGTGCGTGTGCCGGGGTTGGCGATTCAGTGATTGGGATACGAAAGCAGATTCCTCCGCTGCGCTGCGGAATGACAAACGAAGACAAATACAGGGATCCTTCGCTGCGCTCAGGATGACGTGCAATTTAACCTACGGGCTCGTGTAGATGCGGGCTCGTGTAGATGCGGGCTCGTGTAGATGACGCTCAGTTTTAACTTGTGGGCCGTGTGTAGGATCAGGGTGGTGGTCGGGCGATGATTAACCGGCAGGCGGCGAGTGCGGCTCCGAAGCAGAACGTCACGGCGCTGCTCCGCAAAAAACGGTTCGTCAACGTGGTGTTGTTTTTCTGTCTCTGGATAATGGCGATTGGGCTTCGGCTGGTCTGGATCCAGGTGTATCAGCACAAGATCTGGGTAGGACGGGCGGCGCGGCAGCAGACCGGCGCGTTCGAGGTAGCTCCGCGGCGCGGTGTGTTGTACGACCGCAACTTGAAGGCGCTGGCGATGACGACGTCAGTGGATTCCATCTACGCGGTGCCCAGCGAGCTTGGTGAGAATCGCGAGAGCACGGCGGCCATGCTGGCCCAGATCGTCCACACCGATCTGAGCGACAACTTCACCTCCGACCACCAGATGCTGGCACGGTTTCATGCTTCGCGCGGATTCGCTTGGGTGGCGCGCAGGGTGGATGCCGATACTGCGGCGCGGGTGCGCGAGCTGAATCTGAAAGGCGTTTACTTTCAGAAGGAGTTCAAGCGGTTCTATCCCAACGGCGATCTGGCCGCGCAGGTGCTGGGTTATGTGGGTACGGACGATACCGGCCTGGGCGGTCTGGAACGCGAGTTCGATGATGACATGCACGGCACGCCCGGACACATGCTGACGGCGCTCGATGCCAAACGCCATGTGCTGGGCAGCAAGGTGGATGAGCCGATGCCGGGCGAAAACCTGGTGCTGTCGATCGACGCGAATATCCAATACATGGCGGAGCAGGCGCTCGACGCACAGGTAAAGAAAGTGGGCGCGCTGCATGGCACGGTGGTAGTGCAGGATCCGCATACGGGCCAGATTCTGGCGCTGGCGGTTTCGCCGCGTTTCAATCCGAACGACTCGAAGCACATGGAGCCGGGCGAGCTGACGAACCTGGCGGTGAGCGATGTGTATGAGCCGGGATCGACGTTCAAGCTGGCGACGTACTCTGCTGCGCTCGATGGTGCGGGCGTGGAGCCAACCGACATCGTGGATTGTCAGAACGGCGCAATGACGATGTATGGGCGCACGCTGCACGACGACAAGGAAGACCACTTTGGACGCGTCACCGTGCAGTATGCGCTGGAGCACTCGAGCGACGTGGGCGCGGCCAAAATGGCGCTTAAGCTGGGGCCGCAGAAGTTTTATGGTTATCTGAAGGGGTTCGGATTTGGCGACCGCTCCGGCATTGAGTTGCCGAGCGAGACGCGCGGTCTGTTGCGTGCGCCGAAGAAGTGGGGCTCGACCAGCATTCTGTCGATTGCGATCGGCCAGGAAGTGGGTGTTACCCCGGTGCAGCTGGTCACGATGGTATCGACCATTGCGAACGGAGGCGTGTACATGCCGCCCCATATTCTGCTGGCGTCAACTGATGAGATGCAGGGTGATCCGCGATTGAAGGCGGCGGCATTCCATCCCGAGCAGCAGTTGCCGGCGGTGCTGCCTGATGGGGCGCACCGCGTCATCAGCGAGATGACGGCGGCCAAGATGCGAATGATGATGCACGGCATCGTTCTCGAAGGCACGGGCAAGGCGGCGGCGCTGAATGGGTATAGTTCCGGCGGCAAGACCGGCACGGCGCAGAAGATCGATCCCGCGACGCATACGTATTCGCATACCAAGCTGGTGGCGAGCTTTGCGGGGATTGCGCCGGTGAGCGATCCCGCCATTTCGATCGCGGTGGTGATCGATAATCCGACCATCGGAGTCCGCTATGGCGCGACCGTTTCAGCGCCGGTGTTCAGGCAAGTGGCACAGCAGGTGCTCGAGTACTTAGGTGTGCCTCACGATCAGCCGCTGAAGACGACCAAAGAGATGCAGGCTGCTGCGGCCACGCCGGATGTTCCGGATAGTACGTCAGAGGAGAGCGGCGCAGATCTTACGGCGATGTTCGACCAGATTAACAGCCTGCCTGCGGATGATCCTCTGCGTGGCGGGTCTGCCGCTCCAAATGCTGCTGGGCCAATTGCTGTGCCCGCGGTTCCGCATATGGGCGAGGCTGCGAAGACGGGGATTCTGCCTGCGAAGCTGTTGGCTTTGTTCCGCGCGCATGGCGGTGACTCGGCGATGCCAACCGAGACGGAGGCGGCTGGTCCGCTCGTAGCCGCAAAGGTTGAGCCCGAGGTGAAGGCGGAAGCGCCGAACCAGGTGGTTGTGGATTCGGGGCAGAAGGTTGCGGTGCCTAGTTTTGGGGGAGCCGATCTGCGCAGCGTGGTGGAGCATGCGGATGCGGCGGGGTTGCGGGTGCAGCCGGTGGGCAGCGGCGTGGCGCGCGAGCAGGTCCCGGCGGCGGGGACGTTGGTTCCGGCGGGGACTGAGGTTGTGGTGCGGTTTACGCGTTAGGGAAACGCATCGGGTCGGCTTAATGCGGATTCCAGATGGTGTAAAACCGCGAACAGCAAGAACAGACGCAGATTCCCTTCGGGAATGACAACCAAAACACGGAAGAGCCTTTCTACATCCACTTACTGCGGAGAAGACTTGCTTTGCTTCTCGTTGTCATTCCCGAAGGGAATCTGCGTCTGCACTCGGCCTACACACTGAAGCTATAGCGGATTTCGTAATGGTGTACGGCGTGGCGGCGTTCGGCCAATACAGGGATCCTTCACTGCGTTCAGGACGACGACTCTACAGGAATGGTAATCGGGGTTTACACCAAAGTAGAAAGTGGCTTTCGTTCCGCAGCGCCTTGGTTTCGGAACCTCGTAGGATAAATGCATGTGGATTTATGAGGCGATGCTGGGGGTTGCGGTCGAGGAGCGCGCGACTTCGGCGGTCGATGTCTCAGGCGTGCAGTATGACTCGAGGCGCATTCAGCGCGGTGACGTTTTTGTGGCGATGCAGGGTGGGTCCAGCGATGGCAATCGCTTTATTGCCGGAGCGATTGAGCGGGGTGCAGCAGCGGTGGTGACGGACTCGCGTGCCCTGTGGGAGCGGCGTGCGGAGTTTGGACGCGTTCCGTTTTTTCTGGTGCAGAGTGGACGGCGCGCGCTGGCTGGAATCGCGGCCAATCTGTTCGAGCATCCTGAGCGGAACCTGAAGATCAGCGCGGTGACCGGGACCAATGGGAAGACGACGACCGCGTTCCTGCTGGAGCAGATGCTGCGGTCGGCGGATCGGAAATGTGTGCTGCTCGGCACCATCGAGAACCGTATCGCGGGTACGGTGCGGGCGAGCGAGCATACCACGCCCGAATCGCGCGATCTGCTGGAGATGTTTGCTGAAGGTGTACATGCGGGTGCGAGCGAAGTGGTGATGGAGATGTCCAGCCATGCGCTTGCGCAGGAGCGCGCGTGGGGCTTGCATGTGGATGTAGCGATCTTCACGAACCTGACGCAGGATCATCTGGATTTTCATGGGACCATGGAGGCTTATTTCGCCGCCAAGGCACGAATGTTTGCAGGCGCAGGGGCGGCCCCGCCGCGCATTGCTGTGGTGAATGCGGACGACCCGGCGAGTCTGCGCTTGATTCGAGAGATGCAGGGTCCGGGCGTGATGAGCTACGGGATCGACACCGGAGAGTATCGAGCCGAAGAGTTGGTACTTCGCGCTGGGGAAACTTTGTATCAGTGGGTGACGCCCGAGGGTGCGGTCGAGATTTCGTCGCCGTTGACTGGGCGCGTCAATGTGCTGAATCTGCTGGCGGCTTCATGTGCGGCGCTGGCGCGTGGTTTGACGCTTGTTGACGTGGCGCACGCGGCGAAGGACTTGCAGCAGGTTCCGGGAAGGTTTGAGGTTGTGCCCGGTTCGGCGGCAGCGGGATTCAGCGTGGTGGTGGATTATGCGCACACGGACGATGCGCTGAAGAACCTGATTGCGCTGGCGCGTGACCTTGTAAAGCCGCAGGGTGGACGTGTGATTACGCTCTTCGGATGTGGCGGGGATCGCGATCGCGGCAAGCGTCCGAAGATGGGCCGGGTGGCGGGTGAGGGTTCCGATGTGGTGGTGCTGACGAGCGATAATCCGCGTAGTGAAGATCCGGCGGCCATTGCGTCAGAGGCACTGGCTGGTGTGCGCGAGACTTCTGTGGAATGTGTGGTGGAACTGGATCGGGCGGTTGCGATCGGTAAGGCAATTGAGTTGGCGCGCGCCGGCGATATTGTTTTAATCGCCGGCAAAGGACACGAGAAGGTGCAGATTCTTCGAGATGGGACGGTTCCGTTTGATGATGTTGCGGTGGCGGCCGGCGCGTTGAGTTCTGAGAGAACTGGAAATTGAAAAGCAGATTCCTCCGCTGCGCTGCGGAATGACAAACCTGAACCTAAAAAGAACGGATGAGGATGCGATGCAACTGACGTTGGGGCAGGTGGCGGATTGGATTCATGCCGAGGGTGACTTCACGACCTCTACTGACGTCGTAGGGTACTCGATTGACTCGCGAACAATCGGGGCCGGGGAGTTGTTTTTTGCGGTCACGGGCGAACGTGTCGATGGGCACGACTTTGTGGAGGCTGCGCTTAGGAATGGTGCCGCCGCAGCTGTTGTGAGCAATCGCTGGCTGGCACCGGCCGAGATGGATTCGTGCAAGCTGCTGTATGTGCCGGAGGGCGAGGACTGCGTCTTGGGTGCGATGCAGACGCTGGCGAATCGCGTGCGGCGGGCGTGGGGTGGGCGGGTAATCGGCGTGACTGGGTCGGCGGGCAAGACGACTACCAAAGAGGTCGTGGCGGAGGTGCTGGCCGGTGGCTTCCGGGTGCTGAAGTCTGCGGGAAACCTAAACAATCATTTTGGAGTTCCGCTACAGTTGCTGCGGCTCGAGCCGGAACATGAAGTGGCCGTGATTGAGATGGGTATGAACCACGCCGGGGAGCTTGCCGCGCTGGCGGAAATTGCGGAGCCGGATTGGGCGGTCGTCTCAAACGTGGCAGCGGTGCATCTTGAGTTCTTTGCGGATGGGATCGAGGGAATTGCGCGCGCTAAGTATGAACTGGTCCAGGCGCTGCCTGCGGGCGGAGTTGCGATTTTGAATGCGGACGATGCGCGGGTTGCGGCGTTTGCGCGTGGTCTGGGGGAACGTGCGGTGCTGTATGGGACGGGCGAGAATGCGCGTGTGTGCGCGCTTGAGGTGCAAGGCGCTGGGCTGGCGGGAATGCAATTTCGTGTAGCCGTGGATGGCGAAGACGCTGAGGTGCGGTTGGGGATGATGGGTCGGCACAATGTGCTCAACGCGCTGGCGGCGATTGCCTGTGGTCTGCAAAGCGGGTTGAGTTTGCCCACGTGCGTTGCGGGTGTGGAGAGGCTGCGCGCGACGGACAAGCGGGGCGCGGTGCGGCAGTGGCGCGGGGCGCGGCTGATCGACGACACGTACAACTCGAATCCGGTGGCGCTGGACGCGATGGTCGATGCGTTGCTGGATACGCCGGTAGATGAAGGCGGGCGGCGGATTGTGGTCGCGGGCGAGATGCTGGAGCTTGGACCGGAGGGCGCGGCCCTGCATCGTGCATGCGGTGCGCGGATGCTGGCGAGTGGAGTCGATCAGGTGATTGGGGTGCGCGGGCTGGCGTCGGCGCTGGTCGAAGGTGCGGGTTCGTCAGCGGTGTTTGTGGAAACTCCTGCCGAGGCGGGGGAGTGGCTGCGTGAAAATGTGCGTGCGGCGGATGTGGTGTTGCTGAAGGCTTCGCGTGGAGTGCGTCTGGAAGGAGCGCTGGAGGGATTACTGGAGGGTGAACAGGCTCGTGGCGCGCAGGTGTAAAAGCAGATTCCTCCGCTGTGCTGCGGAAGGACAAACAGAGCGTTGCTGCTGTTAAGATTGCGGTGGACGCGGTGACTGGTTGATGGCGCGCTCCCAGGCGGACAGGCGTTGCTCTATTGGCTGCTTTACCAGAAGCTGTTTCCTTACTTTCGGCTCTTCCGAATCTTTCGCTACCTGACGTTTCGCTGCGTCTTTGCGAGCCTGACAGCGCTGCTGATCGGGCTGCTGATTGGGCCGTTTGTGATTGAGCGTCTGCGCGAGTTTCAGATAGGCCAATATATCCGCGAGGATGGGCCTCAAACGCATTTAAAAAAGGGCGGCACGCCGACCATGGGTGGGGTGCTGATCTGCATTTCGATTTTGGTGCCGACGCTCTTGTGGTCCGATTTAGCGAACCCGCTGGTGTGGGTCGTCATGCTGTCGACGCTGGCGTTTGGCGGGATCGGATTTGCGGATGATTATCTCAAAGTGGTGCATCGGCAAAGCCAGGGGCTTACGGCTCGGCAGAAGCTTGGGTTGCAGTTTCTGGTGAGTGGGTGTGTGGGCGCGGCGATGGTGTACTTCGATCTGCGCGGGAGCTATTCGACGCGCCTGATGGTGCCGTTTCTGAAGCGCTACCGGCCAGACCTGGTCTGGAACTGGATGGGTCATATTCCGCATCTGCACTGGCTGGCGTTCCTGCCGTTTGTGGTGTTCGTCATGCTGGTGATTACGTTGACCAGCAATGCGGTGAATCTCACGGACGGGTTGGACGGACTGGCGATCGGGTGCACAATTATCGCGGCCGGCGCGCTTACGGTGCTGACCTACGTGAGCGGGCACGTCGTGTTCTCGGACTATCTTGAGCTCCAGCGCATGCCGATGGTGGGGGAGTTGACAATTTTCTGTGGGGCCATGGTGGGGGGATCGATCGGATTCCTCTGGTACAACGCGCATCCGGCCGAGGTGTTTATGGGGGACGTGGGTTCTCTGGCTCTGGGCGGAGCGATCGGGACTGTGGCAGTCGTGATTAAGCAGGAGTTGCTGCTGCCGTTTATCGGAGGCGTGTTTATTCTTGAGGCAGCAAGCGTAATCCTACAGGTGGGGAGCTACAAGCTGCGGAATGGCAAGCGGATCTTCAAGATGGCTCCGCTGCATCATCACTTTGAGTTGCTGGGCTGGAGCGAGTCCAAAGTTATAGCCCGCTTCTGGATTCTCGCGCTGGTGTTCGCGCTGCTGGCACTGACGACGTTGAAGCTACGGTGAGGCTGGCTGGGAAATAGTCACGCAGCTATGGTCTTGAATCCCACCTGACGCGCTGCATCCAGAAGTTGTGCGTCGCCTGAGATGAACGCACAACCTTGTGGGGTACTTGAGGACCAGACCCAGGCGGCCGCCAATTGGAGTGCGTCGGCGGCTTTAAGGGATAGCTGACGAGCAATCTTTCTGCGTGGGTTCGAAGCGCTTCGCTGGGTTGGAGTTCGCGCCAGCTGCGCCGGAGTTGATCGAGGCGTGATCCTGCTGCCGCGTATTCCGGTTGGGTCAACTGTTCCATTCGCAGCAGGCGCTGGAAGGCGCTATGCATCTCAACCGGGGTAGCCCACCAGACCACAATGGATGTTGCTTGAGCAGGCGGCGCACGGCGAGACTGGGTCGCTGGTGAACACAGAGTGGGACCAGCGCGCTCGTGTCCCAGAAGGCCGGAGTCATCTATCTCCGCGACTGTCGATTGCCGCCTCGACTGCGACCTGATGAGGGATATTCGCGATCCGGGTTTCGAAAAATGTATTCCAATCCATCTCTTGTTCGGGCATTTTCATTGCGCCGGACGCGACGAGGTGTGCTTCCTTTTCCCACTCTGCATCGTGCCGAAAGGGGAGAATGCGTGCGACCGGAACCGCGCGATCTCGGATAACAATCTCTTCTCCATTGCGCACGTACTGAAGATATCCGCTGAGCTGGTTTTTGAGTTCGCCTATATTCACCGTTCTCATCTTGCCAGTGTAAGTCTACTTGGCTAACTTGTCCATGTGCAGCGTTCCTTGGGTGCGTTGGATAAGCGCGTGTCCAGCGTGCGAAGCAATTGAGCCGCATGGATTAGGCTGGTAGGCATGGGCGGGATGGAGTTGAAGAACAAGCGGGTGCTGGTGGTGGGCCTGGGTAAGAGCGGGATGGCGGCGGCGCTGTTCCTGAAAGCGCGCGGGGCGCGGGTTACAGTAAGCGATACACGGTCGGCGGCGGCGCTGGCGCATGAGATTCCGGCGCTGCTGGAGGCTGGAATCATGGTCGAGAGCGGCGGCCATGGGCTGCTTACTTTTCGCCGGCAGGATTTGATCGTGGTTTCGCCTGGAGTGCCGCTCGAAACGCCGGAGGTTGCGCAGGCGGCGGCTCTAGGGATGCCGGTGATGGGTGAGTTGGAGCTTGCGGCGCGGTTTCTTCAGGGCGAGGTTGTCGCGATTACGGGTTCGAATGGTAAGACGACTACGACGACGCTGGTGGGAAGAATCTTTGCCGATGCGGGGCTGCCTACGCTGGTTGGAGGAAACATCGGGCTGCCGGTGATTGAGCTTGTGGGCGAGGCTAAGGCAGAGACGTGGAATGTGCTCGAGGTTTCAAGCTTTCAACTTGATACGGTGAGTGAATTTCGTCCGAAGATTGCTGCGGTGCTGAATATCACGCCGGATCATCTGGACCGGCATAAGACGTTTGCCAACTATGCTGCGGCGAAGACGAAGATTACCTCGCGGCAGACGCGCGAGGACTTTCTGGTGCTGAACGCGGAGGATAAAGCCGCGCAGATGGTTGCTGCGGGGACCAAGGCGCGGATTTTCTGGTTCAGTGCGCTGCGGCAGATCAAGCAGGGTGCGTTTGTGCATGGCGAGAGCGTTTTCTTTTTAGCGAAAGAAGGCGGCAAGGCGGAGCCGGTGCTGCCGGTGGCGGAGATTGCGTTGAAAGGCGCGCACAACGTCGAGAACGTGCTGGCGGCGGTGTGCGTGGCGCGGCTGGCGGGGATTTCGGCTGAGTCGATTCGGAGCTCGGTGCGAGGTTTCCGGGCGGTCGAGCATCGGCTGGAACTGGTGGGGACGGTTGCGGGCGTGGAGTTCTATAACGACTCCAAGGCGACCAATGTGGATGCGGCGATGAAGGCGGTGGCGAGCTTTGCCGGTGACATACACCTGATTCTTGGCGGCAAGGATAAGGACTCGGACTACACGGTGCTGGGGCCGCTGGTGCGAGAACGGGTGAAGGTTGTTTATACGGTAGGTTCGGCGGCTGAAAAGATTGAGCGGCAACTGGCCGGTATGGCGAAGATAGAGAGTGCGGGGACGATTGAACGTGCGGTGACGTTGGCGGCGGAAGCGGCCCTCCCCGGGGATGTTGTGCTGTTGGCGCCGGCGTGCGCGAGCTTCGACCAGTTTGAAAACTACGAGCACCGGGGACGTGTGTTTCGGGAGCAAGTGCAGGGTCTGGGTACGTAGGCTAAGGGCAAAGACGAAATACAGGGGTCCTTCGCTGCGCTCAGGATGACGGAGAGATTGGGTCCTCCGCTGGAGTCGGGAAAACGTTGAGTTGGGTGGGATGTTGTTGAGGTAGA
>JAABUJ010005232.1_pt1 | contig 13079 bp, 14 predicted proteins | sample 5559131 | NCBI WGS metagenome assembly JAABUJ01 (sample SAMN10711875, study PRJNA513366) | rock metagenome | isolation source: Antarctica rocks | place: Antarctica: Victoria Land, Mt New Zealand nord | collected 2016-01-07
GTCAATCACCACGAACGTCGTCACAATAAAATCGTCGTCCATGCGCCCCTCCGCTCAGAATCCGGTGCTTCAGCAACACCATTCTCTGCGGCGGGCGCACGGAAGGCAAACTAGCAATCACGGTAGACATGCAGGGGGAGAGCGATTTGCAGGAACCAGTCGCCGATCGCCGAAACGAGCTTGGCGGACCATAACAACGCGAAGTTACGCTGCCTCAGCAGGGCGAGCATGGTGAGCTCCACTCCGTCCCGCGCTGCTCGACACACCGACAAACGACGACCACGCGGCTCGCTTCGTCGCTCAGGCGGATCGACCAGTTCCGCAGATCACATCGTCCACACGAACCACCACACCACGGCGTGCCGCCAGGAGGAAGGCATCGACGATGGCAAGCGCGCGAAGTCCCTGGTAGCCTGTCACCTCTGGTGCACGTCGCTCGACAATCGCATCGGCAAAGTCGGCCAACTCGATCGCGAGCGAATTGGCATCGGCATCGGCATCGGCGAGTTCATACGAACTCAGGCGCTCACCTCCGAAGAGGGCTGCAGTTGTCGCATCAAGGGCGAATGTCGGCACCAATCCCAATTGCTCAGGGGCAGAGATAAGCACCGGCCCGCCTTCACGGTGGAGTGAAAGTGTGAGGGGTCGACCCGAGTGGTCACGCGGGATGGCAAGCGACCCTTGCGTGCCGTAGATCGCCCGTATGAAGTGTCCCGTGCCGCTACCTACCAGGCTAAGTAACCAGTTTGCCATAGCCCCGGAGCGAAACCGCCCCACGCCGGCCGATACATCCTCCGTGTCCACGTCTTGCCAGCGCCCGGCGGTATCACGTCGTTGTCGGGCTACCTGGCTGACCATGCCGACCACTTCATCGAGCGGGCCGAGGAAATACTCGAGAAGGTCGGTATAGTGAACGCCCATATCAACGATGATGCCGCCGGTCGAGCTGTTATCGCGCCAGGGGGTGACGATCCGGCGCTCGCGCGACCCACCAGATGACTGCACGGCGAGGAAGATATCACCTAAGAGGCCGGAATCAAGGAGCGCTTTCGCCAGGCGGTTGAGCGGATCGCGCCGATAATTCTCGGCGACGGCGAGCGTGCAGCCCGCTCGCGTCGCTGCATCGAGCAACCGGTGGCCGTCTGCCATGCTGAGCGCGATAGGTTTCTCGACGAGCGCATGCATACCGACAGCGAATGCGGCCACGCCGATCTCGGCGTGCGCCGCAGGTGAAGTCGCGACGATGACCGCATCCAATCCGGGCATGGCACGCCGGACGGCGTCGAAGGAATCGAACACCGCCGGCACCATATCCAGGTCGGTGGCAGCGCGGAGCTGCGCGGACTCAGCCTGGGCACGCACAGTATCACAGACCGCTACCAGCGTGATATCGCGCCGACCGATACGGCGGAGTTGACGCAGGCCGGCGATATGCCGATGCCCTATGTTCCCGCAGCCGACCAGCGCAACTTGCAAAGCCATCAGTATACCCCCACCGGTCCGAACATGTGGCGGATCGTGGCGCGTCACCGGGAAATCGATGCGTTCAGGTGGCGAGGGGCTTCTGGGCGGCGAACAACGATGTGTCGGACAGCACCTTGGCACTCGCGGGAGGGACGACTAGATCCGCGGCAGCAACGTACGACTGCAGTTGGTCGATCGTTCGTGGTCCGATTGCCACGCTTGCGACGCACGGACGATCCAGGAGCCAGGCAATGGCGAGTTGGCTGGGATCACAGTTGAGCAGTCGAGCCTGCTCACATAGGCATGTGAGCACGTCCCAATCGGCGTCCTGTAGTCCCTCGATCCAACCACGCCGCCTTGTCGCCCGACTGTCAACGGGCGCTGCACACCGGCGCTGATATTTACCTGTCAGGAACCCACCCGCCAGCGGGCTATGTGGAACCAGCGCGTGACCAACAGCCTGCGCGAACGGCACGATATCCTGCTCGACGGCACGATCGAGTAGGGAGTAGTACGGTTGTTCCACGCTCCAAGTCGGGCCCTTGCCCGTCCCTCGCAAACCCATGGCAATCATCCACGCCGGGAAATGGCTGGTGCCGAAGTATCGTACCTTCCCCTGCGTAATCAGGTCCTGCATAACGGCGATCTGCTCATCCAAGGGCGTCGACGGGTCCGGGCGATGGAAATAGTAGACATCGATGTGGTCGGTGCGTAAGCGGCGTAACGACCCCTCGACTTGGTTCAGCACCGCGAGGCGATGATTGCCATGGGCGTTCGGACCGGGCCCGACCGCGTGATGGACTTTCGTGGCCAGGACAATGCGATGGCGATGCCCACGATCGCGTGCCAACCAATCGCCGATGATCTGCTCGGACCGTTGCGCCGTATAAACATTGGCTGTGTCGATGAAATTTATCCCCGCATCGAGTGCGGCGTCGAGGAGCAGGTGCCCGTCTGTCGCCGATACGGGATCACCGAAAATCATCGTGCCGAGGCAGATCGGTGAAACCTGCACGCCAGTCCGCCCGAGTGTCCGATAGCGCATATCCCCTCCAGACCACTTTTCCATGAGCGCTTCAGTAGCAGCGCCGCATGATGGCGAATATGCAGCGATTCAGTCGCGCAACGTCGATCAGTAGCGTCGAACAAAGAGAAGCTCCGCGTGGCGCTTGATGCGCATCACCTCCTCGAAGCTCATAGCCATATCACCGAACGCGTCGTAACTGTACGGTTGAAATACCGGGCAAGATAGGCGGCGCAATCCCGCGCGATGCAAGGCGTCCAGGCCACGTACCGTGGTGTCGTAATCATCCAGTCCGATGATCAGGGCTACGCTAAACTTGTCCTCGCCGAATACAGCGACCGCGTCGGCGATGAATGACAATACGTGTGAAAATGATACGCTACCCTTGCTCGCCAACGACGGGTTTCGTGACTGTTGCGGCATAATGCGCTGACGCGTTTCGTCGCCGATCACCTCAAGGGTGTGTTCGAGATGATGGACCCCGAGCGCCTTAAGCGCCGCCATTTGCGCGCGCTCTGTCACCAGATGTGTCAGTATGAGGAGTTCTTGGTGCTGCCGGGTATGGGGATTGAAACCCTGATCGGTTTCTCGCGCGAGATGAGCGAGGAAGGAACTGGTGTACGTATAGAGATCGTCGAAATTGCGGTAAGCCCCCGTCACCAGTCCGATCTGCCCGATCGTTGGAAAATCGTGGGTGCGGAACTTATACGCGATGTAGCGGCTCATATCGGCCGGTGCAAGACGAAAAAGCGGAATCTGTTCGAGAGCGCCGAACCGTCGTTGACCGACGGTATCGTACTGCCGGAAGCAAAAATTGCAGCGCTCGCTACAGCCCAGTAAGGGATTAATCGTGATCGTTTTCGGCGCGATATGTTCGGGCCCACGTGCCGTTCGCAGGTACGCGATGACCCTGGCGGAATCGAGTGGCAGTAATTGCCGCGATGTACTCACCAGGAACCGCACATGGCCATCATCGAAGCTGATCGCAACGCTCTGGCGCTCGTTCGTGTGCAATTGTATGGGCGTCTGCAGGCGTGGCTGGGAGCGATAGCTCGGCGGCAGGACCCGCATTGAAACGCGACGGTTACCGAAAAGCTGGAGGGTTGCATACGCGAAACTATGCCGGTGCGAGAACTCGGTGGCCAGGCGCACCCACCGCCCGGCCTCGTTATCCGCGAGGTGACCGCCAGCATAGACCATGAGATGACCGAGGACATAATCTCGCGCCTCTTGCGCGGTTCGATGCGCGCCGCACAGGTGCGCTATCGATCGAATCGTCTCGAACGATATATTGGCGTTATACCGCTCCGGGATGCTGGCGGGTACGGGGAGGTTGTCCCAACCCTCGAGCATATCCATGGTGCGCTCATGGGTGACGCCGTTAAGATCATCGACGAGCGCGGCGCGGATTCGGGCGGGGAATGACTCCAGAAAGCGGTGATCGGGTTCGAGGCGATCTTCCCGTACAGACATCGTGGAACCCTCCTGCGAACCAGTAATGTCGGGCGTGACCGCCGGAACAACGGAGCGGATGGCGGCGTTGTTCAAGAGCAATTCAGAGGGCCTTACAAACCGGGAGCACCTCGCGCGCGAACAATTCCATACCCGCTAATGCCGTCCGGTTATCGAGGAGCCCACTCCCGTTAAAGACACAGCGCAAATGGCGGAAACCCTTTTCCATGCGCAGATGACGAAGCTGGCGGATGCAATCATCGGGGGTGCCGACTATTGCCTGTTCGCGCACAAATTGCGCGCGCGTATCCGCGCTTTCATCGTATGCCTGGCGACGCATAACGGAAGAATGCTGCCGTCTCTTCTGCAAATCCGGCAGCATTTTGTCGACGAGAGAGTCGGCCTCACGCCGGCTGGCGGCGATACAGATATAGCGCGAAACGGAAAAGGCGGTGTGATCGTCCCGTAATCCCTGGGCCGAGATGACCGCGCGATAGAGGGCCAATTGGCGGGCTTCGGCGGGCTCAAGACTGAGGAGTAGAGGCCAACCCCGCCGCGCGGCGAATGCGATGGTTTCCTCTGTGTTCGCCCCAATGTACAGTGGGGGATGCGGCGATTGGACTGGGGGTGGCCCTACGGCGACATTCTCGAAGTGCCAATACGGCGTTGTAGCGGACACGGTATCCTGCGTCCACGCCTGGACGAGGAGCGCGCATCCGAGCTCGAAGCGTTCACGTGATGTCTCCGGTTCGATCCCGAGGGTATGGTAGAGGCTGCGTTCGCGCGCCCCACGACCCAGGCCCACATCCAACCGCCCGTTGCTCTGCCAATCGAGTTGTGCCAGCTCTTCCGCAAGGATCAACGGATTGTAGATGGGGAGGATGACCACCGACAGCCCGACTCGCAAGCGCGACGTTCGGGCAAAGATCGCGGCGGCGAGGAGCAGCGGGGAGGGATATGGCAGACCCATGCGCATGAAATGAAATTCGTTGAGCCAGATCGAATCGTAGCCGAGGATGTCAGCGCGTTCGAAAAGCCGCAAGAACTCGTGCTGCGTGCCCAGCGTCCCTTGCTTCGCCCAGCCCGTCAGGCCGATATGCATAGCGACTCCTAGCTCGCCGCGCGAGCGCGCAATGGTACGCCAACTAGCGGCGTGACTGCGATACATGCCGACGTTGTGGTTGCGCCACTCTGGGCGCGTCGTCATCGCGGGCGAGGATCGTTGAGGGCTCCATCCTCCAACGATAGCCAGTAGGGCGTGTCGATCGCGAACACCACACCATAGATGACCCCATCATCGCGCTTCCCTTTCGTTTGAATTAACTGTGCGACCTCGTCGACCTGCGCGTCGGGGACACCGGAGAGGAGGATTTTCCGCCCGCGTTCTGGATGGAAGCCCCCCACACTTGTAAGTGTCGTGACGCCGATTCGTCGTTCAACCAAGAATGGCAAGACCCGATCGGCGACGTCGTCGGGCACAATAGCTATCACCAGTTTGTTTGTCGTACCATCCATAGCTGCCATCCTTTCCACGGCGAAATCATAGGGAACTGACACCACCAACTCGTGCGGTCGGCCGATACTCGCGGGGTGTACAGCGTTGCAGGAGACGTTTGGATCGTTGTTCTCATATTACGAATGGTCGGACAGGAGAAGGCAAAGAGTGCATTTACTTGTGGCCGCTGGTCATCGATGCTGCGAAAGTGTGCCGTAACCAGGAGGGAGTGGCCGAGGTCGCCCTATCCCATTGACATGGTATGTAGCACGCTCTGTCGCTGAAAGAGTCAGGGCTAGCTGCGCCGCTGATACATGAAGTAAGGTATGCTGTTAGCATAAGGCGCGACAAGAAACTTGGATACTCTGGATTTCCGTAGTTTCTGCTGTGCAGATGCCTGCATAGCGGTGCCCCCCAGATTGAACTGCCCGCGGCGATTCGTATGCGCCTGTGCTATGCGGAAATGTGATCGTACGACGAGGCGAACCCCTCCCGCGAGTGGAGCGTTATGCGGCCTCGCGATAATACTCGTGCATGAGGCAAGCCACGATGTCGCGCCGCTGCACCGGGCCATAGAGCAGCAAGCAAATAGGTTGGCCGGGTGGTAAACTTTTGCGCATGAGAGGGGCTGCAGTGCGGCGCGCAATTGGACGTTCCCGGCAAAGAGCCGATCGATCACCACCTCCTGGTACACCGCAGCCAGCACCCGCCCGAGCTGACGGCCACGGTGGCGGCGCTGCTTGGTGAAATAGCCGGTGGTCGCCAGTGCCGTCTTCTTCCCGCACGGGAGGCCGCTCATATCGACATCAAGGATCTGCCAGTCCCGGTCGTAGTCGTGGCGCGAACCCCGGCTATGCGCCCGAGAGATGCGATCCATCGCCTGCTCCATCTGCGCGACATTCTCGGCGGTACAGGCGTCCAGAGTATCCTGCACGACCGACTGCTCCGCGCAGGCTGTATGCCCGAAGGCCACCTGGAGCCCGGGATCGGCGCGCAGGCAGCGGTTGAGCTCGACCATTCCTTGCACGTCGGCCAGGAGTGCAACAAAGGCATCGTACAGCTTTTCGCCCGGTGTATAGCGCACGGTCATCTGCGCAATCTGGACCCCCTCTCGGATAGGTCCGAAGAGATCTAACTGCTGGAGCGCGACCCCCAAGACGGCTAGGCTAGCATGCGCGGTCGCGCCTTGATGACCCTCCGGCGTTCGTGGCCGACCAGGGCAACAGGTCGTCCCGCTCGCCGCGCACGCCCGCAAGGTGAACCCGCGGCGCGGGTACGCGCTCATCCAGCCCGGCCCCTGGGGGCTACGACGCGGCCTCGTCTTCATCCGCTTCGGGCGCACCCTTTCCACGCAGTTCGAGTTCATCATGCGCGCCTGGTTGAACAATCCCGACTTCCCCACGCCGGGTGCCGGTATCGGCCGACTCCGGGCGTTCGACCAGCAGGTGTTGTGCGGGGGTATTACTTCGTCCCACCGATCGCGCACAAGACACAACCATGAAGTTGGGCGCTCCCCCGGCCACCGATCCGGCATAGGCCACGGGCCACCCCGCGAGATGGGTCGGACCGCACGGTGTGGCCGGGTGGCGCGTGTCGGTGGTACGGACGATCCGGTTCGTGGCGGCGCCCCCACCTCCGGTCGGTTGCCCCTCGCGCGTCCGCGGGAAGATAGACCCCCACGTCGCTCCCGATGGGGTCGTCGATCGGTGGGCACGAGCGGTAGATTGTCCGCTAAGAAGAGGCGGTGTAGCGGTCGAGACGGAGGAAACATGTCTTATCCGGAGATAGAGCGCCGGAGAGCGATGCTTGCCGCGCTGCATGAAGCGATCGAGAGCAGTGACCAATTCTCGCTCGCGTTACCTGAGTCGAAGGTGTATGAACTCGGGCAGACCGCCGGACTGGACGAAATGGCGTCCAAGCGTGCCGTGAAAGCGCTGATTGACAACGGCTATATTGACGCCACCGTGATGGGGGTGGATCAGAACCCGCTCCTCGCTGTCCACGTCGACGGGATCACGGATATGGGCCAGCGCCTGATGGCGTGCTGCCATCGGAGAACCCGTACGAGGCGCTGATCGTCGGCTTGGAACGACACATCGCCCAGATCGAGCGGGACCCGCACGTGCCGTCTGAGCGCAAGGAACGGGAAGCGAGTCGCTGGCGCAGCGTACTCGCCACGCTGCGCGATGTCGGCACCGATTTCGGGGCCAAGTTGATCGGCCAGAGGAACGCTGATGTGCCTTCCATCAGCCCACGCGACCGAGGCTCACGCCTTCCGAAGGCGGAGGCAATCGCCAGTCGGGGGCGAGATTCAGGACTCGTCCTCGTGTGTTGGTGGCACGTCGTGTCCCTCTGACGTGATGTCGCGCTGCAGGCGCCGCAGTTGTAGTCGCAGATGGGCACCCAAGACACCGAGGACGACTTCCTCGACGGCCCCCAGCGCGGCGGCGGGGATGATACCCCGTGCGTCGGCATGTGGGGCAAGCAGGATACGCAACGGCTCAGCCAAGGCGCGGTCCACCTCGCCGGAGGCACCGGCGGGCGCGATCCAGCCGAGGGCGATCTCGATGAAGCGATCGAGGGTCTCGGCGGCCTCGAGTCGCTCGCCCACCCCCACGTCCGCGAGCGCTTTCACGTCGGCGTAGAGCGTCGACACGGGCATCAGCCGCTCACGCTGGACCGCCTGACGCCCGAACAGCGTCAGGAGCCGCAGTGTGCCCAGCAGTTGCCGCGCGCGCGTCGCGCCGTAGTGTTCCCGCAGGCGGTTGTAGGCCTCGATCTCGGTCATGTCATCCCCCGTCGTCCGTCGGCGGGCAGTCTACCGCATCGCCGCGCCCGGCGGTATGGCCCCGAGGGCTATCCGGGCGGTTCGCGCCCGCCGACGGTTACCGGCACCGGTGGCGGGCGTCGGCGTCCGGTGCCGGTCAGCGCGGCTCGTCGATCCCGCGATCGCGCAGCAGCGCCTCGAGTCGGCGCACGAATTCCTCCAGCGCCAGCCCGACCGCGCGGCAGATTTGCCGCAGCTGCAGGAGATCCAGGCGCCGCTCGCCGAGCTCGTATTTGCTCACGAATGTCTGCGGACGGCCCAGGCGGCTTGCCAGCCCCGCCTGGGTCAGCCCCGCCTCCTGGCGCACCTGCCGCAGCAGCGCCTGCAGCTGTTCCTGCTCCGGGGTGTAGAGAGATTTGCTCATGCCGCGACTATAAGGAGTGTTGCGGTCTACCCCAAAATGGGGTAAGATGGCAGGCTGCGGGGGCCGAGGGGGTGGTCGGTGGCGGGCGGATCGCCGGCCGACGGCGGGAATTTGGCGGGCGTGAGAACAGCCGGAGGGGGATGCCATGTCGACGGTAGACGGATCGGGCGGGTCGGTGCCGACCCCGAATGAGCGGGTGGGGCGCGCGCTGGACGACCTCACCCTGGTGGCGCGCCCCGTTGTCGTCGGCGCGCTCCAGCGCGCGTACGGCGACGAGTGGGTCCGGCGCGCACAGCAGGGGCCGCTCGCGCGCAACCCCTGGGTGCAGGAGAACGAGCTCGACGCCTACGCGCTGCTGGCGCTCCTCTCCTGGGGCTGGGGCGACGTCTTCGCCGCGATCTTGCCGGCACACGCGCGCGATCTGGTCAGCCAGGTGTCGGCCGCCCGTAACCGCTGGGGCCATCAGCGGCTCTTCTCGCCCGTCGCGGCCGATGACACCGTTCGCGCGATCGCCGATCTGATCGCGGTGCTCCCTCGTCAGTCCCACCTCCCTGGTGCGGCGGCGATCGATGCACCCACCCCACCACCCCCACCCCCGTTCCGGCTGCCCGGCCGCCGAGCCGCCGGATCGCCCGCAATAGCACCCGCCTCGAGGCGCGGCGGGACGCCATCCAGCGGGCGGCCCCGGCAGCGCGGCTGCGCCGTCGCGCTCCTGCTGCTCTTCGTCCCCGGCACCCTTTGCGGCCTCGGTGGCGTCGGGATGGCCCTGGCCGAGACCCGCCGCCCGGTCGCGACGCGTACCACCGTGACGGTCGTGCCATCGCGCGGTGTCCCAACGCCCACCGCCGCGAAACAGACCGCCCTCGCGACGGCGGCGGTCGGCCGCTACGTTGTGGTCAATACCGGCGGCATCGGCGTCTACCTGCGCGTCGCCCCCGGACCGGCGGAGCGACTCCGGGCGTATCCCGAGGGCACGCCGCTGCAATCGATCGGTACGACGACCACGTCCGCGGGGGGGAGCAACTGGCGTCAGGTGCGCGCGCCCGATGGGCTGGTGGGTTGGGTGGCGGCGGAATACCTGCTCCCGTCGCCGTGAGCGGGCGGCGAGAGACAGGATGGCACGCGGTGATCGCTACGGATGATGCGTGCTGGACTCGTACCCTGCCGCAGCGCCCGCGCCCGTACCCGGACGAGTGGCTGCCGGGTTTCCTCCTGCGCTGCGACGATCTGAATGCCTTCGCGCCGGGGACGGTGGTGCGCATGATCTTCGCACGCGTCACCCCGAGCAGCGTCGAGTACTCGCTGACGCGGAGTAGCCTCGGGGCGGCGATCGCGACCGGCGCCGGGCTCGATCTGGCGTCTCTCGCCGAACTCCTCGCGGTGCCGGTGGCCCTCCTCGACGCGACCACCTTCGGCCCGGCCCTCGCGGGGCTCTTCCCGCCCGGGGACGAGGATTGCCCGCCCCCGGGCGAGCCACTCGGGGGGCGGTTGCGTTTCAGGTTTGCCCGCGCTGCATCGCCGAGCGGCGACTGGTCACGCGCGCGCACGGATTCCCGCTGGCCCTCGTCTGTGCGCGTCATGGGGTGCTGCTCGTGGCGCGCTGCGCATGCGGCGCGACGCTCGCCCCCTTCCGTCGTGGCGCGCCGCCCTTCGCCTGTCGCCTCTGTGCGCGCCCCTGGTCCGCGCTGCCGGAGCACCTCCCGTCCGCCGAGGTAGTCCAGGAGCAGCGCCTCATCCACGACCTCCTCGCACTCTTCCTCGCTCGCCCGACGCCGGCCCTGCGGCTGGCCGCTGCGGAGTTGCTCCTCCCCGCCGATCGCCTGGGTGTGCTGGACGGGAAAGGGCGCGAGCGGCCCTGCACGTCCCTCGGCCTGCACGCCATCATGGGCCTGTCCCTGGTGCGTCTCATCGCACATCTCGTCGTGCGACACGGCGACGCGGCGACACTCTCGGCGCTGGTCGACGAGCGGGCGGGCCGCCCCCGGTGTTGCCTGAATCGCGCCTGTCCCGCTTTCGGCCTGGCCGCTGTGGGGACCATGCGGGCGCGCGCGTCCTCGTCGGCTATCGAGGTGGCCGAGTGTCGCGCCTGCGGTGCCCTCCACGTGGATGGCCACCTCTTCCGCGTCCGGCGGCCCGGTGAGGATGGCATGCCCGGCGCCGACAGTGCACGCGCACGTCGCGGCCGCGATCGCGAGCGTCGGCAGCTCGCGCGCCCACGGTAGTCGTCACGAACGCTATCCTTCGCCGGGCGTGAGCGCGGACCGCGCCGCCGCCCAGACGCCGCTACGCCTCCAGAGGCAGAGGGTCGCCTGGAGGATCGGGAACGGGGGATAGTGTTCGGGGATGGTGCGCAAGGCCCCCGGCTCCGCGACGATCCGGAGGAGGATCCCGAGGACGTGTCGTCGCTCTTCCATGGACAGGCCGTCGCCGGCATGGTCAACGGGGAACAGGTCGGCGACGGCACGCCACCGCCGGTCGTCGAGGAACGTCTCGTCGCTCGTGCGCTCGGGGTACTGCTCGATCGGGGCATACCACAGCCGCCAGTATTTGAGCCGCGGCGACCATTTCGCGGAGAGCGGCAGGGTTGCAACGTCAGCCTGCTCCCGCCGTTCGCGCAGCAGCGCCCAGGACGCGGCGGCTTCCGCCACCGGCCCACGTCGCCCCTCGCGCGCGAGTGCGTGCATGAGCACGAGCGCGGTCAGTCCGATCCCATTGGCGCGCAGGTAGGAAGCATGGGCCGCACAAAGAAAGCGGAGTGCCCCCGCGATGGTGATCGCACCGCCACCGCGCAGCGCGGCGGTGCAGTAGCGCAGGGCCTGGACGCGAAGGGCGGCGGACGCTTCCGGCCCGCCCATGCGCGTTGTCGAGGCGTAGTTGCCCCAGTTAACGCGGTCCGGGGTGCCGGTACCGCGCGGGCTATCGCGCCAGCCGAAGTAGAAGCTGTGTATGTCGTGCCATCGCAATATGGACGCGTATCGCCGTACGAGCGGATCGCGGCTCTCGAAGGTGTAGGTGATCATGCCGCACTCGTCGCAATAGAAGAGACGTCGGCCCTGTGTCGGGTGGTACGATCGGACGTTGCCTACATCTACGACATTACAGAGTCGGCACCCCGGGTTATCGCACCGGAGCGGGTACCCGCCCAGGAGCGCTATATCGTCCAAATGCTCCGGGCCGAGGTTTGCGTCGAGGAGTAGCGCGATGCAACGGGAGGGTTCGCTCGCCTCCTGGGCGAGGTCATAGTGGGTGACGAGTGCCGACGGTATGGAGGAGCGATAGAAATACAGGCCGTGGCGTTCACGGATCAATCCCCAACTGGTGTGATGTATCGCCCTCCAGAGCCCCCGTGTGCCATTCGCGAACAGATAGGCGAACCATTCGACGGCCCGGTTGTTCCTCTCCAGGGTGGCATCGTCCGGTGCTATCGCGGGCAGGCGTGCCCAGGGCATGCCGCACCGGCCGCACGCGAGCCCAATCCCGTCGTTCCGCGTGGGAAAGCAGGTGAGCGCTCCCTTGCAACGGGTGCAGTATTCGTGGAACAGCACGTCGTGTTGCGGGCAGCACGTGAGCAGCGGGAGCGTCGCGGAGCGCGTCAGCAACGACGACTCGCCGACACAGAGGGGACAGACGCGAAATCGCGGCCGACCCACCGATCCCCAGTCCCAGAGTGGTAGACCGAGTCGCGCGAGCTCGCCGCGGAACGTCGTGCGTTCGAGCGCTTCGACCGAGCATCCGAGCAGGGTCGCCAGGGGCGCGAAATCGAAATAGCGGGCCCGAAGATAGCGATCGCTGAAGGCCGGGAGCGTACTCCCCGACCGTGCAAGCCGCGCAAGCCGCGCCACCGTACCCTTGGTCCAGCCATTCGCGGCATCGGCGCGCAGCAGCAGGCCCGCGAGGAGTTCGTCGGGTAACGGGGTGATTCGTTGCGGGAGTGACCCGTGCCAGCGTCTGTTATCCCCGACTATCGCGCCATCATCGGGCACGCGCTCCTCCTGACGCTGACATGGTATGGCAACCTTCTCGGGATAACGGTGCGGCCCCACCATGAGGACGGGGTATGGCGCGGGGGATCAACACGGCACGCCGGAGAACGCGGCATTGCTTATCCGCCAGCGAGGCATCGCGGCAATGACCCGCATCCGCCGGGGCCATCTATCCCTCCTTCCGGGATGGTTCAAGATACGACACACGTCGAACAGGAGCAATGCAGCAGTTTTGCACAGCTAACCCAAGATCGTTATTTCCCGCAACTTTGCGTCTAGAGTAAACAAGGGCAATTGTGACTAACGCAAAACTACCCTATTGATAGCATTATACTGCTTCAGCATATACCCTAGTTTTCGGTAACTTAGGCCGCTTCCGCGTGGGAGCCAGATGGGGCTGCGGTGTCCCGGTAGCGGCGTTGGCCCCAGAAGCCGGTGAGGAGATGCCCGGTGACGGTGGCTTTTGCGCG
>JAABUJ010005234.1_pt1 | contig 13077 bp, 9 predicted proteins | sample 5559131 | NCBI WGS metagenome assembly JAABUJ01 (sample SAMN10711875, study PRJNA513366) | rock metagenome | isolation source: Antarctica rocks | place: Antarctica: Victoria Land, Mt New Zealand nord | collected 2016-01-07
CAGGTCTACGTTGGAAGCCATCGGATGTCTCCTTGGGTACTGTGGTGGGTGATGCTCCACAGTATGGCCCATCGTGCGATGGCTTTCAACGTCCTTGACCCTCTCCACAGATTTTGGTCACACTCAAGTGATTATTGTTTGGGATCTATACCCAGGATGGGGCGCCGAGATCTGCCGGAAGATGGATTGTGATGCCATCAAGCACTCCCTTAAGGCGGCGAGTGTCGCGCCAGCCAATGTGCATCTTGTTTGCATCGAACAAGAACTGGAAACATGGCTCATCGCCGATGGCCGCGCTATATCGAGCATGCTTTCGAGCCCGAATAGACCACTCGTAAGGATTAACGGCGCAAGGAATCCACAGCGGGAGTATGATCCTAAAGGATGGTTGAGCCGAAACTTTAGGGAAAACGGTCGTGGCGTAGGATATCGCGCTTTCCAGGATGCCGAAAAGATAGCCCACGCTCTACCCGATCTCAACAAGATCAAGAAGTGTGACTCATTTAAACGCTTTGCGAAGAAAGTCGCGGACGTGAACTTGTAGAGAGCAACACGATCAAGTGTCACAAACGAAGCGCCTAGATCCGATAAGCCTAGCCGACGACAATGTAGTTGGTGGACGTCTTGATCGCCTGCGGATGACCATTGCCACCCAACAACGCCTCAACAAGTTGCGGCGGGTCACGTCCTCTGTGCGCACGCATCCCTATACGACGCTCGTCTTGATCCTGGGGCTGGCGCTGCGCGCTGTCCTGGTTCCGCTCACCCACGGACCGGATTTTGTCGTGTGGGACCTGGCCTCGCGCTACACCTTAGCCGGCGTCAACATCTACCGCGACCACCCACCCTACCCCGGCGGCCCTTACGCCTATGTCCCGCTCTTTCTGTACATGGAGTTGCCCTTCCAGTGGCTTGCCCAGCACGGAGCCGCCCCGTTCACCGTGCTGGGCAAGCTGCCCATCGTCGCCGGCGACCTGCTCACAGGCGTGGCGCTAGCCCGGATCCTGGCGCGCCGGGGCTGCCGCGACGCTATCGTCGCGCTCGGCGTCGCCCTCTATTTTCTCAACCCGCTCGTGCTCTACAACGGCGCTTTCTACGGGCGCTTCGACACGCTGTGCGTTGGGCTGCTACTGCTGGCGCTGCTCGTCCACGATAACTCGTATCTACTGAGAGCGCCGGCGCTCCCAACGAATATGGCACATATGCGCCAATGGGTCTTCCCACTGCTCTACGCCTTGGCCGTGGCGACCAAGAGCTACCCGATCTTCTTGCTGCCGTGGTTGCTCACCCGCGAATCGTGGGGACGCAAGCGCTTGTTGCTCACCCTCACGGCGGTCCTCGGCGGCCTCTCGCTGCCCTACCTGCTGACCAGCCCGGCGCGCTTCGTCGCCGATATCGGGCTCTACGACGCGAACAAGCTCCCCGGCCACCTGTCGTGGCAGGTCCTGCTGCTGGGCACCTTACCGCCGCTGGCGGCGCGCGTTGTTAGCTACCTGCTGCTCGCGCTCTTCGTGGCCGCGCTCTACCACTACCGCCATCTGGACCTGTGGACCTACAGCGTTGTGGCGATCCTGCTGTTCATCCTGCTGAGCAAAGTCGTCATCGAGCAGTACTTCCTGTGGCCGCTGCCCTTCCTCATCGTCGATACCGTGCGCTATCGCTCGTGGGCCTCAGGAAGCATGTTCGCGCTGCTCTCGGCCGCCGGCATGCTCGTCAACCCCTACATCCATCCCTTCGGCGTGAGCCCGGCGCCCATCGCCGTCGTCCTCGACGTGGCGATCGTGCTCTACATCTGGACGCGCACGCAGCGTCAAACCACCAGACCATTTCTCCGGTAGACGCCGCTATGCTACGGTTGTGAGGGTATCGTTAGCCTTGCAACTTGAGTGTCACCCGGAGGTTACGCGTTATATGCAGCTCATTAGCCGGCCACGCGGTCGTCGTCTTCGTCTTGGCAGCGCACGCTACGCGCCCCTAGCGCTGGCCCTCGTGATGTTGTCCTGCTTGGCAAGCGCCCGCACGTCCGCGTCCACGCGCGGCGCGCTAGCCGCATCCCAGCCAGCGGCGGCGTCGCGGATCGACCGGCTACTGACGCGCATGACCATGGCGGAGAAGATCGGTCAATTGTTTATGGTACCGGTCGATGGGGCGGCGCTGACACAGATGGTCCACGACTGGCACGTCGGCGGCTTGATCCTCTACGGCGGCGATGTCGTGTCCGCGCCGCAGGGGCGCGCGCTGCTCGCCTCGGCGCGGCGCGCGGCGGCGGTCCCTTTGCTCGTCGCCTCCGACGAGGAGGGCGGCGAGGTCAATCAGATACCGGCCGCTGCGGGCGTCCAGCAGATGCCCGCGCCGGGGCAGTACGGCCGCATCGGGTCGACAGACCGCGTCTACCAGGACGCCCTGGTCACGGGACGCCAGTTGCGCGCACTCGGCGTCAACATGGACCTCGCGCCCGTGCTCGACGTGCTGGTTGATCCCAACAGCCCCATCGGCGACCGCGCGTATGGCGCGGACCCGGCGCTGGTGACCCAGCTGGGCACGGCGGCGATCCGCGGCTACCAGGCCGGCGGCGTCGCCGCCACGGCCAAACACTTCCTGGGCCTGGGCAGCGTCTCCACCGACCTGCACAAAGACTTGCCCACCATCAGCCGCAGCAAACAACAATTGGAGCAGGTCGAGTTGGCGCCGATGCGCGCGGCCATCGCGGCCGGCGTGGACGCGCTGATGGTGACGCACGCGGCAATCCCCGCGCTCGATCCCACCAACACACCCGCCTCGCTGTCGCGTACTATCGTGGACAGCTTCATCCGCGGCCGCCTGGGCTATCACGGACTCATCATCACCGACAGCCTGGCCATGGGCGGCCTCAGCACGCGCGTCAAGAGCAACGCGGAGGCCACCGTGCGCGCCATCGCCGCGGGCAATGACATGGCGCTGATTTCGACCGATCCGCCGACGATCCGCGGGGCCCTCGACGCCGTGGAGCACGCCGTGGCGACGGGCCGCATCAGCCCCGCCACCATCGACGCTGCGGCCCGCCGCGTGCTGACGCTCAAGGCCAAGCTGGGCCTGCTGCCGCGTTAGACTGAATCAGACTTGCCGGCCACTCTACACCGCAAAGAGTGGCGCGGCATCTCCCATCTGGGATAGCCGGGTGGGATATTTTCTATCGTATGAGTAGGCTATTCACTCGTCACGGGCCACAAACGTTGATGGTAGACTGGAGACAGGATAACAACTGTAGTGGAGGAATGATGCGTCATGGTCGCGCCCGCCAAGCCCGAGATCGATATCGACTGGTCAAACTTTCCCGAGAGCGACGGTAAGCCGATGGCCGAGACGTACCCCAACGTCCTGCAGATGGTCGACCTCCTCCAGACCCTACCGGCCCTCTTCGCCCGTCAAGGGCGCGCCGGGACGACGGTCGGCGCCAATCAGTTCGTCTACTACAACCCGGCCAACGGGCGCGACAACATCTCGCCCGATGTGTACGTCGCCTTCAATCGATCGCTGCCCCCACCGTCCAAGTGGCAGACCTGGGTCGAGGGCGGCTTTCCCGATATCGTGTTCGAGATCACCTCGCCGAGCACACAGCGGCAGGACTTGAGCCTCTCGTCGAAGGGCAAGCGGACGCTCTACGCCCGGTTGGGAGCGCGCGAATACTACGTGTACGACCCACAAGGGGAGATGGACCCGGTGGTCCAGGGCTTCGAGCGGCGGGGCGACCGCCTGGAGCCGCTGCCGCCGACGGCGAACGGTGGCGTGTACAGCCCGCTTATGCGGGCGGAGCTGCGGCCGATGGCGATGGAGGCGTCGGGAATTCGGCTAGCGGGGGTGTGGCTGCGGGTGATCGACCCGGCAACAGAGCAGCCTATCCCCCTCGCCGAGGAAGAGCACAACAGCCTCCAGGAGGAGCGCCTGGCGCATGCGGCGGCCGAGCGGGCGCGCCTGGCCGCCGAGGAGGAGCTACATACCTTGCGCGCCGCTCTCGCGCAACGCCGCACACCGGACCCGGATACCCAGGCTCACGCCGAGGGCCAGGAAGGGTAACGGCGCGGCGGGTGCACCTCGAAATAGATACTGTTGGTAAATGGGGTGGGTGAAAAACGCGTTCAGGCAGCGGCGGGAAGACGGGCAAAAGAGGACGTCCTGGTCTTGGCGAACGGTGTCTCCTCGTCCCAAGCGACTAAGTGGGTGACGTTGATCGCGATGTCCGTGAAGACGTGCTGAAGATGCGTCTTGATGAGGCCGCGATAGCGGGCATGGCGCAGGTCGCAGACGCGCATCCCCTGAGAGATGGTCCCCTCGATCCCGGCGCGCGCCGCGTATTGCTCCTTGAAGGCGGTCATTGTTTGGCGCTGACGGGCGGCCTGTAAGGCGTCGTGCTGGGCGCGTGGGCGGACCGTGAGCCAGCGCACCGCACGTCGGGCACGCCCCCCACTCCTCCGCCGCCTCCCGCACCGCCGCGACCCGCGCGACCACCGGCCCCAACACGGCTCGCCCCACCTTTTGTGCCGCCCTCAGCCACCCGCCTCCACGGTCCACTATTTCGAGGTGCACCCCAGTAGCACGGCGCTGGTAGACAAGGGGTGTGACACCGTGTTACACTTATAGCCAAAGGGGGGGAAGTATGCCAACGAACACATTCAGCATTCGCATGGCCGACGAAAAGATCAACCGCCTCGACACGATGGCCGAGGCGATGAATCGGACGCGCAACCATCTGATCAACGAGGCTGTCGACGCGTACATCACTGAACAGGCGTGGCAAATCGCCCACATCCAGGAGGGCGTGGCCGACCTTGACGCGGGGCGGATGGCGCCGCAAGATGAGGTTGAGGCGCGCACCCACCGCATCATCGCCGAGGCCCGCGCGCGACACGCGGGCGGGTCGTAGCTGCCGATGCTCGTCCAGTGGTCCGACCGCGCCCAGGAGGACATGGCGCATATCGTCGCGTACATCGCGGAGGACAGCCCCGACGCGGCCGAGCGGATGGAAGAGCGGATTTACCGTGCGACCGCGCATCTGACGGAGCAGCCCAGTATGGGGCGATCTGGCCGCGTCGACGGTACGCGTGAGCTGGTTATCGGGGGCACGAGCTATATCGTGCCCTATCGTGTGCGCGGCCAGGTTGTCGAAATTGTCGCCGTCATGCACGCCGCGCAGCAGTGGCCCAAGAGCTTCGACTGACGGGTTCACGGCATAGATGACTACAGCGCCATGGCGCCGTGGTCGTAGACGCTCACGGGGTCGGTGTCGAGCCAGTTCTTGCCGGCCTTGAGGTCGACCTGGATGGGCACGTCGAGCGTCATGGCGTTGACCATGGTTTCGTGCACCAGCGCGCCCAGGCGCGGCAGTTCGTCCGCCGGCGCGCGGAAGACCAACTCGTCGTGCACTTGCAAGATCATGCGGCTCTCAAGCCCCTCGGCGCGCATACGCGCGGTGAGGCGGTTCATGGCGATCTTGATGATGTCGGCCTGTGTCCCCTGCACCGGCATGTTGACGGCGGCGCGCAGGGCCGCGTCGCGCACCGTGCGCGAGGAGGAGTAGACCTCGGGCATGTAGCGGCGGCGGCCCAGCAGAGTTTGCACGTAGCCGTGCGCCTGCACTTCATTCTTCGTCCGCTCCATGTACTCGTAGAGCGTGGCGAAGGTCTGTGTGTAGCGCTCCAGAAACGCGCCTGCTTCTTTGCGTGGGATGCCCGTTTCGCGCGAGAGGCCATACTCGCTGAGGCCATAGATAATGGCGTAGTTGACCGTCTTAGCCAGCCGCCGCATGTCGCGCGTTACATCTTCCTCGGGCAGCCCATAGATCAGTGCGGCCGTGCGCACATGGATGTCGTGGTTGTGCTGGAACGAATCGAGCAGGATGGGGTCGTGCGAGAGGTGCGCCAGGATGCGCAACTCAATCTGCGAGTAGTCGGCCGCCAGCAACAGCTCGTCCGCGCCCTTGACCACGAAGGCGCGGCGGATGGTCCGCCCCAGGTCGGTGCGTACGGGGATGTTCTGCAGGTTGGGGTTGCTCGACGAGAGCCGGCCCGTCGACGCCATCGTCTGGTTGAAACTGGTGTGGATGCGCTCATCGATAGGACTGATCAACTCGGGCAGGCCGTCGAGGTAGGTGCCTTTGAGCTTGGACAGCTGGCGGTACTCCAGGATGCCGTCGACGGCGGGGTGCTTGCCGCGCAGCGTCTCCAGCACCTCGGCGTCGGTAGAGTAGCCGGTGCTGGTCTTTTTCTGTGAGGGCAAACCAAGCTCCTCGAAGAGGACCGCGGAGAGTTGCTTCGGCGAGGCGATGTTGAAGGGATGCCTGACCGCCTCGTGGATCTGCGCCACCAGGCGGTCCATGTCCCCTTGCACGCGTACGGACATCTCGCGCAGGTAGGGCGCATCGACGTCCATGCCGGCGATCTCCATCGCGGTCAGGACGGACACGAGCGGCATCTCGACGTCGCGAAACAGGTCGTATAGGCCCTTCTCGTGTAGTTGCGGGGCCAGTATCTCTTGTAGGCGCAGCGTCATGTCGGCGTCGGCTGCGGCGTAGCCAGCCGCCTTGTGGATATCCACGCCGGCCATAGTGATCTGCTCTTTGCCCTTGCCGATGAGCGCGATGATGTCGGTCATCTCGACGTTGAAGTGCGCCAGCACGAGGTCTTTGAGGCCATAGCCGCGCCCCGAGGGGTTCAGAAGGTAGGCCGCGATCATGGTGTCGAAGGTTAGGCCGCGCACGTCGACGCCGTGGCGCGCCAGCACCGTTAGGTCGAACTTGGCGTTGTGCGCCGTTTTCTCGACGCTCTCATCTTCGAGCAGCGGACGCAGGCGACCGAGTACCTCGTCGCACGGGAGTTGCGTCCCCTGCGCGTGGCCAACCGGGATGTAGTAGGCGATACCCGGCTCGGCGGCCACGGAGATCCCAACGATGCCGGTCTCGATCGGGTTGAGCGCGTCCGTTTCCAGGTCAATCGCGAAACGTCCGCGCCGGCGCAGTCGCGCCAGCAGGTCGTCGAGAGTGGCTTGGGTATCGACGACATAGGCGTGAGTAGGCGTCGGGCCCGCGCCAGCCGCGTCCCCCTCGCCCCCCTCGCCCCCCTCGCCCTGCGCGATGTCAAGTTGCTCGTCTTTAGTCAATGCGGGGGGTGGCGGCGCGACGGTGATAGCGCGCCCGCCACGCGTACGCACGGACAGGGCGGCGCCGCCGGCGCCATTCGATGGCGCGGGAGTGGTGGCGTCGTCGAGGTCGAGCCCCGCGAAGAGCCCTTCGAGCGGCGGAGGAGCCACGGGGACTGGAGCCAGAGTAGGAGTGAGCGCTGTCGCAGGCGCCTCCGGCGAGACAGGCGCGTCGGGCGGCGCCTGCCCCGGCTCCGCCGCGGGTTGCGGCAGGCGCGGGATCAGCGAGCGGAACTCCAAGTCGATGAAGAGGCGCACGACCTTGGAACGGTCGTACTCGTCGATGCGGCAGGCGGCGAGGTCGAGCGTGATCGGCACATCGGTCACGATGGTGGCGAGCCGCTTGCTCTCCAGAGCCTGCGCGCGGGCAGGCTCCAACAGTTTCCGCTGCTTCTCAGGCAGGTTCTCTATATGCGCGTAGATACCCTCGATGGTCTCGTACTGCTGCAATAGCTTGGTGGCCGTCTTCTCGCCGACGCCGCGCACGCCGGGGATGTTGTCGGAGGTATCGCCGACGAGGCCCTTGTAGTCGGGGATCTGGTCGGGACGCAGACCCCAGCGCGCCTCCACGGCCGCCTCGTCGTAGAGCGAGATGTCGTCGGCGGCGCGGCGCGGCGTCAGCACCGTCACAGTGGGGGTGACGAGTTGCACGGCGTCAAGGTCGCCGGTCACGATGAGCGTCTCGACTCCTTGCGCCGTGGCGTGTTGCGAGAGCGTACCGATGACGTCGTCGGCCTCGAAGCCGTCGAGCTCGAAGATAGGGATAGCAAAGGCGGCCACGACCTCGCGCACGCGCGCGAACTGCTCACGTAGCGGGTCGGGCATGGCCGGGCGGTGCGCCTTGTAGCCAGCGTAGCTCTCATGGCGGAAGGTCGGCGCGGCGCGGTCGAAAGAGACGGCCCAGTAGTCGGGGCGCTCGGTCTGTAGCGCCTTGAGTAGGATGGCCGTAAAGCCGAAGACAGCGTTGGTGAGCTCGCCGCGGGAAGTCGTCAACTCCTGACGCACGGCGTGGAAAGCGCGGTGGACGACGGCGTGGCCGTCCACGACCATGAGCTTCTGGGCCATCAAGGCGCCTCCGAATGGACGAGTGGCGAGTGTTTAGTGGTGAGCGGCGAGAAATAGGCCGCTCACTACGGCATATTCGTCGCGACGATATGCGCGCGACAGCGCGTGGAATACGCCTTAATTATACCATCATGGGGGTACCGTCCGCCCTGAAAGTACACCCAATGCGCGATCTCCCGAAGGGCGCTTCGCATAAACCTTTGCCGCACATAGCGCGGCGCGGTATCATGCGGTATCAAGACAGAGTGGCGAGTGACGAGTGGCGAGTGGCGAGCAAGTGACCACTCGCCACTCGCCACTCGTCACTCGCCACTCGCCACTCAAAAAGAAGGGGCACGCCAATAATGAAGGTTTCCTTGCCGCAGGACCAATTAAGCCGGGGCTTGAGCATCGTCGGGCGTGGTGTGGCCTCGAGCGCCCGCAGTACCCTGCCGGTGACGAGCAATATCCTTCTCGCGACCGACGAGAACCGCCTGCGCCTCTCCGCGACCGACCTTGAAATCGGCATCAACCTGTGGCTGGCGGCCACGATCGAGGAGGAGGGCGCGACGACGGTGCCGGCGCGCCTGTTCACCGAACTCGTCAACTCGCTGCCCAACGCCCGCGTCGACCTGGCACAGACCGACGAAGCGCACACCACGGCCATCGCATGCGCGCGCGTGAAGGCCAACATGCGCGGCATCGACCCCGACGAATTCCCGCTCATCCCGACCGTCAGCGAGCAGCCCTCGGCCGCCGTCCCGGCCAGCCTGCTGCGCGACATGATCAGCGAGGTTGTCTTCGCCGCCGCTACCGACGATACGCGGCCAATCTTCACCGGCGTGCTGGCGACCTTCGCCGGCGACAAGCTCACCTTCGCCGCAGCCGACGGCTTCCGTCTCTCGGTACGTTCAGCTTCGCTCGGCGAGGCCACGACCGGCGACTTCAGCGTGATCATCCCCGCGCGCACACTCTCCGAGCTTGGGCGCATCCTGCCCGACGGCGACGAACTCGTCGAGGTGACGGTTACGCCGAACCGCTCGCAGGTGCTCTTCCACACCGGCTCGCTCGACCTGATCTCGCGGCTGATCGAGGGCCAGTACGTCAACTACCGCCAGATCATCCCCCAGAAGTACAGTACCCGCGCTGTCGTCAGCACGGCCGACTGGATCAAGGCCACGCGCATCGCCGGCTTCTTCGCGCGCGACAGCAACAACATCGTGCGGCTCTCGCTCGACCCCGGCGAGGACGGCGCGACCGGTTCGCTGACCATCGCCGCCAACGCTGCCGACGTAGGCGACAATACGAACCAGATCGACGCCGTCATCGAGGGCGACGCGCTGACCGTAGCCTTCAACGTCAAGTACATCGGTGAAGTCCTCAACGTCATCGACTCCAACCAGGTCGCGCTCGAACTGCTCGGCCCGGCGCAGCCCGGCGTGGTCAAGCCGCTCGACGGCACCGACTACCTGCACGTCATGATGCCGATGAGCATCCCGCGTTAAATTAGGATTTGCAGCCTGAGTGCGAACTAAAGGTGAGTCTCGCCAAACCGGCAAAACTCACCTTTAGTTGTAGCACGGCGAAACTCTCTTGTGTCAATAGAGATTCCTGCGGCATCTAAATCCCCAAGCAAGGTCGCCTCTCCAAGCCACGGGCATCCATCATCGCTATACCCACCCCTCCACCGTCGGGACAACGACATGCTCCGTGCATGCGCGGACACGTACGCCCCGAGACTCGAAACCGATAGCGAGACAGGACCACCGCTGCGTGACGCTCTCGTCCACCGAGGTACGGCGCGCCAGCGACGCCACCGTTCGTACCATTCGTCGTGTTGATCCCCGATACGCGTTGTCGGGAGAGCCTGGGAGTAGTGGCCGAGCGCGCTTGCAGCGATCATCAACTCCGATGCCGAGCTCCTTTGTCGCTGGCACCGAGCACTAATTCGCCGACCACCCTCCGACCATTTAGGTCCCACCCCAACTCGCGCAGTACATCTCGCCACGCCTCGTAACACTCCGACTCGGCGAAGTGAATGGGCGAATCCATCCGCGCCATTATTCGCACCGCGCTGGGATATAAACCCTGTTCGTGTATCAGCATTGCTTGCCGCCGAATTTCTATCTTGAGCCTCCTTAGCCGACGCTCCTTGTTAGCTCTCCGATGCTCGCGGTGCCGCACCACAATAGATGTACACAGTTCGGGAAAGTGACGCGTGAGATGTGTGTTACTATATCCGACACGACGACTCACCTCGCGCATTGATGGAGGATCGTCGTTGTCAGCTAGCCTGGATTATTCATGAAAACATTCATCGAATTGGATTGGTTGCCGATGGCGGCCTTGCAGGCTCCCAGAGTCCACTTTGGGCGCCAAAATCGGCTCTACGGCCGCTTCAGCCGGTCTACAGGGGTGGGTTGTTCAGCCAGATGCGGTCAATCTGATTAGACCAAAGTGCTCATGAATAATTCAGGCTAGGATAGACTCCATCAATGCGCGCACACGCTCCACGGCGAAGGGTTCGGTCGGTCGTGCTTGTCTCGTTGATGTTGTAACTTCGTCTTTAGGTGCGGAGGGAAGATCGAAAGCGATTTGGCTCGCCCTCAGCATTAGCGCCTGGACGGGCGTTACACCAAGGCCACGACACATTTTAATCAGTTGCCTCAGCGTTGGGATTACCCGTCCATCACGCCACCGAACAATGTTGGCATCTCGTACTCCAGTGAGCTGCGCAAGTGTCGTCAAGCAGATGGAGGAAGCTGGCCCTATACAGGCATCGATCACGTCGCTGATCTGTTGCCTACGAGGCAACACCGATAAATCGGCTGCTCTCGCCAGCAACTCTCCGACGAGATGTGCCACCGCCACCTGTTCCGATACATCATGCGTGCTCGATTGTGCAGAGGATTGGTGTAATGGTCGCAAGCAGCCCAACCATCGCCCGCAGCAGGAGCAGTGCCCCGGACGAAAGTTCGGTGCAAGCATGGGCGATGACCGACGACAATCGTCGTACGGACATATGCTCTTAAGGTTATTGCCTACAAGTTAAGGTTCTGAGCCACATGTCAAGTACCCGCATTTCCGCCGCTCGGGGTGGCAAAGGGAGCGTAGCAGCATATACGCCGTACGTCCACGAGCCTTTTGCTCCCACACACGGCTGTCGCTACGCCATGCGCCTCATGCGTTTGTGCCACATGGCAGCTGTCAGGTTGGCTTAAAAGCTGCAAAAATGGCCTTGACAACGGCTTAAAATCCTTAACTTGTAGAAAAAGTCTTAAGGTATTGATTGTGTACGGGGCATACCGTCACGACGGTGACCGCCCACAACAAGGGTTCATACAGCGTTTGCCCGGCCTCTAACCACGTTTGATAGCATACTGGGCACCACGCGCGGATGGCGCGTACCAGGTCATGGGAGGAAATAGCGTCCGCCCATGCGCACATCGTCAACGTATGAAGATGAAGGTCGTAGCCACCCAACAGGGTATCCAGAGCGAGGATCGTGTCATGCGCGAGATGGTCCTTCCCGTTGATGGCGTGGCCTGTGCTGCGCAGGAAGGACGCTGCGTGGTTAGCTGTATACAATTGAGGTCGTGCCAGTAAAGGGCCCAGTTCATTCCTGAACAACACTTGTACAGGCACGTCGTACGCCTCCGCGAGGCGGCCTACATAGCCTGTCATGCTTTCCACCAGGGGAGTCTTGGCGCCGATAGGCTTGAGGCGATAGAGTCTGCTTCTGTGAGGGATAGATAATTCTGTCGGGTCTGCCGTGCGACTGATAACTTTCATGCCTGTTCCTCGTTTGCAAGAGAGCGATCTGATAGCGACCTTCCCCCACTGTGTCGTTTCACCATTTTCGCGACACGTCGGCGTCGTTGAACAAGTGTTTGGTGCTTGGACTTGGCCTGCCATATACACACGGATTTACCGAAACCTCTCAGAAAGCCCCGTCTTTTAAGGCGGGGATGAATGGGATCGCCGTCAGACGATGGGCCGCGACAAGCGGCGCATCAGCGATTGCTCCCGCGTGGTAAAATACAAGCGTCCGGTGGCGTCTGGAATCACGAAAACCAAGTGGGGCCATGAACACGCCTGAGACTAACGGACACCTATTTCCTGGCGCAGGCCGTGGGGCACACGGACTGTCGAAATGCTTGTGGACGGCGCGCAAGACCTCGCAGTGGGGCAGCCCCGGTTGAAGCAAGAATCCTCGCCTTTTAGGGCGGGGAGTGTCAATATGTCCACGTTCCCTTGCATCGTTCGCCACGGCTGTTCTAATGGGGAAGCGCTTCGTGGGTGAGCGATCAAGACTCGTTGCGCCGTGATAGTTCCATGGCATACCACGTCCTTTGTCGATGCACCCGGTTATATAGATGGGAAACATGCACGTATAAAGGGAGTCATCCAGTAGGCTTTGGTATCATGCCATCGCTTGTCGCTCACCTTGATCAAGCATTTCCCCCTCACACGCGGGGTCGGGGCCGATAGGATCACGGCCAGGCGCACGCTCACCGACTGGCACCCGCCGTGTGGTCTCGACTTTCTCCCCTCCACTCATAAGGATTTTGCTCGCCGTTGTACCACGCGCGGGCTCGCGCATGCCCAGGTCAATGAGCAGCCGATTATCCGCATCAGAAGGCTCGGTGAGATCCGCTTCGCCATCCAACGCCGCCCGCAGCGCGAGGTCCACTTTGCTCTTCGGCAACTGAGTCTGGCGCAGATGCTTGAGGGTGATTAGTTCATCTTAGCAATAAAGCCTGAGCGGGTATAGTGAAAGGAAAAGGGGAGGAGAGAGCCGCGATGATCCTGCGCTATGGCTACCTGTCGCGCCACCCGCGCGTGTTCTTGACCATGACCGGG
>JAABUJ010005235.1_pt1 | contig 13074 bp, 10 predicted proteins | sample 5559131 | NCBI WGS metagenome assembly JAABUJ01 (sample SAMN10711875, study PRJNA513366) | rock metagenome | isolation source: Antarctica rocks | place: Antarctica: Victoria Land, Mt New Zealand nord | collected 2016-01-07
GCCCCAACCTGCGGACAGCGCTGGCTGGTGTTGACTCTTCTTAGCTCTGCAAATACTTGGAGCAACAGTATTCACAGGTTCCCAGCCGGCACCACGTGGAGGTGAGAGTCGTCGCCGGCCTCTGGAGGTCTACTGTAGGTACAAATATCTAGGTCTAATCGATGGGAGGGTTTTGATTGGTCACGCCTCTGATTATGTAAGGAGTATGTGAACCCTCAAAATTGTTTCTTTCCGAACAGCTACACTTTTCCTCTTCATCCTTCCAAGTTTTGAACAAGTATGTCTACCACCGCATTCCACTGACCACAACCAAGCTAACGAGGCAATTATAGATGATGAAAGCCTAGCGTGTTAGATATGACAATCATCCTTCCTCTCTGATGTTAGAGCTCTCCCTTCACCGGGTCTAAGTGGCTCTCTCATCGGTAGTTGGAGGGAGAGTGAAATAGGCGTTCGGCACATCCACCTTGTTACTTCACGGACGCGATGCAGGCATCTCTGACCATCGAACTTGGAAGGTGTCTTTCGTTTTGGGGGAGGTTTCTGTACAATTGCGGTGACGGCAGCACCTCGGAGTGGCAGGATTTGGTCATGTATATAGCTATCAAGAATTCATTTGTATCACCCTCGATCCTATGCCAGACATTTCAACAGCAGTTCGTGGGCTACAATGGGGACGGGTGGAACCAATCCTCGTCTTTACAGTGCTGAAGCGACATATCAAGGCCAGAGCGCTGTCAACGGTCTTGCATCCTCACGCTCATCTGAGCGTTATCATAGTAGATGACTAGGCGTAACAACAATGCCACATATTATTCAATATCTGCATCAGGTGCCAACGTAGAGGTGCGGTGGAACAACATGTGTTGGCGAGTGTTTTCGTCTTCGCTATTTGAACCTTCCCTTCCACCTCACCTCGGCGCCGGCGCACTTCACCGCTCGACCACTGCGTCATAGAATCTCGCCGCTTTGTGTTGCCTGTGTGGGCACGGCAACCAGAGATATCGAAATACCCACCCCATCATACTGAACTCTTACTCTCGAAGGTTAGGTCTTACGAGTGTTCATGGTTCGCCTGTCGCAAATACATACCTTGTGATTGCCCAGCAGCCTCACCGGACCGCTCTGTAACAAGCAAATTCGGAGGGCATTATTACTGCGCAATAGCATTAGATCACAGCCGGACAATTTTATCTCCAATATCAGCTATGCATTACACATAACAGCTGTGGTCCACCCGAATTCATTCACAACGATTAGCTCTACTCGCGCTGAATGTCGAGGCAGCGCCCACCTCGCTCGCAGCAAGCAATGTCCTCTTCATTCGAGAAGTCTGTCAAGGGTGGAACGAAGATTAAGGTATATAGTACTCCTGGACTGATAGGAACTTTTTTGGCTTTGCTTGGAGAGCTGCTAATCGTTTGTCTGCAGCTTGCGGCGCCCAAATCTAAATATGTCGAGCATATCCTCGTCGCAACGCACGCTGGAGAAGCCGGTGTCGCCGAGGTCTTCCGTGTCCTTCAGAATCGCTTGCGCGACTCGACCTGGACTATCGTCTTCAAGTCTCTTATAATCGTCCACTTAATGATACGAGAGGGGGAGCCAAACGTCACGCTCAGGTATCTGGCAGAGCAGCCTCGGATGCTGGCTATAAGCAGTTTTTCTGATGGTGCGTATCACGCTGAACGCCTACGGATGTCATAACCTCCACGTCTTCTTCTTACCCTGGATCGCCGTTTGTGAACGTGTAATGATGGGTCTGAAACGCCCTAGGCAATTTTGTGGACGCCGTACTGACTGAACATGGCAAACCAGTCCAAGTACAAGGAGCCAACATACGGCATTACTCAGAGTACCTGCTAGAACGAGCAAAGAGCTTTGGAGAGATTAGGTTCGACTTTGTCAGAGGCGGACAGGGCAGGTTAAAGAAGTTGTCCGTCGACAAGGGGCTGTTAAGGCAAACGGAAAGCGCGCAGATTCAAATCGAAGCTCTCCTGCAATGCGATGTCGGTAATCCCGGAGGATCACTGATTAGGCCATGCCTAAGAGACTTGCTGACAGAACCCACTCTATCCAGCTCTTAGCAAATGAACCAGAAAACGAGATAACGCTGACTGCCTTTCGTTTGCTCACGATGGATTTGCTGGTTCTGTTCCATGTGATGAATGAGGGCACAATCAACGTTCTTGGTGGGGTCCCACATATAGACAAGCCAGGTGTTTGCTAAGAACCGTTCTCAGAACACTATTTTGAGATGTCAAAAGTCGATGCCGAACGGGCACTCGAGATATATAAGACGTTCAGCAAACAGACCGACCATGTCGTACAATTCCTTGGGGTGGCGAGACAATACGAGAATGCAACGAGGCTTGAGATCCCGAAGCTTAAACATGCACCAACTAGCCTGACAAAGTCATTGGAAGAGTATCTGAATGATCCCGACTTCGATCTCAATAGGCGGCAATACCTTGCGCAGCAAGACGCCAAGAAGAGTGGGCGAACGGGCAACAGTGCAAGTAAGCCATTCGGGAACTCAAAACCAGCCGCATCAAAGGTTGCCGTTGGCCAAACCTTTCCAGAACCAAAGCCAGCACAAGCAAGTCCAGCAAGACCAGACACCAAGGGCCCAGCACCAGACCTGATTGACTTCTTCGAGTCCATAGAGCAAAACCAGCAGTCAACGGCCCAACAATTTACACAACCGCAAGTCCAAAGTTTCCAACAGGACGCAGTCTTCCAGCAACAGGATATGCAACATTCAACGTCGCAGGTGCCACAGACTGCCTCACAACCTTTGCGAACTCAGCAAATGAATGGCATGTTCATTGCACAGAACGGCAACCCATTTGGCCAGCCGCAACAGCAGCCAACAATGGACCCAAGCTTTACAGGAGCTGGATTCAGCGGCTACACAACGCAAACTCAACAGCCTTTCAGCGCACAGCAACCTTTCCTATCTAACATACCGCAAGATAATACCGCCGCATTCGCACCACAGCAGTTACCATTTTCTACCGGCCAACAACAATCAACGAACCCCTTCCGCCAATCAACAATGCCGCAAACAACTGGCTTAACCACATCCTCTTATACCGGAGCTTCTACCATCGATCCCCATTCCACGCCACAATCTACTAATCCATTTGCAAGGAGCATTCCTGTCCAATCGACTGTGCAAAGTCAAGGCAGTCCCTTCTCATCACCGCCACCTGTACACAGCTCTCAGCCTCCAGTGCAGCAATACTCTGTCACTCAACCTCTTCAGCCCATGCCGACTGGGACGAATCCATTTGCTCGAGACGCCTTACCCTTGCATCAACCGCAGAATGTATCTGCTCCTTTGATGCCAAATCCAACAGGGAGTACGAATCCTTTCAGACAGAGCGCCTTTGTGAACCAACAGACGGGGCAAGGCTGGCAAGCAAGCCAAGGTACCATGGGCGGATTGGAAGAATTGGATACTATACCAGTATTTCCAAGGCCCGGACAGCCGCTACAAACGCAGCAGCCGCAGTACCAGGGCTGGCCATAGTTTCACCTAGGCAACTCATGGATCTTTCGAGGCTTTGATGAATCGTTTCCAGTAGACTGCTTGTAGCGGGCGTTACCTGATTATCAAGTCAAGTCAAGGTGTTCAATGCATCGCTTAGATATGCTTCTCGGAGAACTAATTGTATTCTTGGTAGAGTACTATGTTTTCGACCGCACCGGCAGATCAATCGTTTCCCTGAGTAAAAATGATACCATTGTGAACCCAACATAAACCCCTCTTTGCGCCTCGATATAGATCACCGGCGACTTGGACCCCGAAAGATCGTTCCGCTCGGTACAAAGCGAGCCAAAACATAGCCCGTCACCAACCAAATACGCCGCTAATCTTGTCGGTCCAAGTGTCCTTCCCCTGTTCCCTCCGCTCCTTCCTACTCTGCGCCTGCTGTTCGAACAGCGTAGTAACATCTCTCGCCAGCTTGTCCCCCGCCTCGATCTCCGCATTGATCGCCTTCTCCTCAAGCTCCTTCTGGTCCGCGTTCAAGCCCTTCAAGCGCTTTTTGAGTTTTGCCTGTATGCTCGGCCGAAGCTTGTCCAACGTGATCCGATCCTCTTCCGGGAGGGTCTCTGCTGCTTGCGTGTACGCAGCCGTGGCGGGCGCAGCGGTCGACATCGAGGGGACGATGGGCGGGAATTGAGGCACGGGCAGACCAGCCGCTTTGGCGCCTTGGATGGCTTTCTCCTGCTCGAGCATGCGATGATAGAGCGTGTCGGCGTGCATCTGGATCTGCTCGTCGACGTCGGGCGGCCGGTCGAACGTCGACAGGTAGCCGAGCGCTTTGAGGAATTTCTGCCCCACCCCACGTGCAATCAGCGTCACCCCTCTCATTTCCAAGCGGAGAAAAGCAATGGGGAACTCACCGCCTGCATCATATAGCACCGCTCCAGCCCCTTGTTCTCCGCCCGACACATCGTCATCCGACTCTTGAACCCCCCGTTCCGGAAACAGTCGTTCACGAGCCACTGCTCGTTGGCGCAGTTCTCCAACGCCGCCCGCCCGATCTCGCCTTTGCGGTACTTGTACCCCTCCAGCACGTCCAGCAGCTTCTCCTGGTCCGACTTGTTGGCATTTTCGACTTCGAAGAGCGGCGTGTAGGTCTTCCACAGGTGCGCGTAGCGGCCGTCCGGGAAGAGGGATGCGGCGGGCACTTTGGGCGCGGAGGAGGAGTCGGTTTCGGAGGATGCGGGTGATGGGGGTTCCGAAGACGTCGGGAAGATTTGCTCGGTGTAGGACTGCGGTTTCTTGGTGGGTGGTGGTGGTGGGGAACGGTGGGGGGTGGTGGATTCGGTGGTCGTGTATTTCACGGGGGATTCTTTTTCGAGGAATTCGCGCAGGCTGGGGTCGAGGTTGCGTAGGGGATCGTCTGTTGTAGTGGATTGGCCATTGCCGTTGCTTGAGGTGCCCCAGAACCAGCCCATTGGAAGTATGGGTGAGGTGATGCTGTTTGTGGTGTTGATGTCGGTTGTAATAATTGGCGTCAGTCTTTACAGTATCTACCCTGAATCTTAAGATCTAAGAACTTTCTACTTGCTACCCCATGTACCCCTCCCTAATCACACCAATACAGTAAACTTACCCATGCCCCCTCCATGTCTACACTCAAGGCTGAAGTAAAGTTCAAACTTGACTTACAGTAGGCATGAGTTTAGGTATGTATAAAGATGAGTTTTGAGGTCAGGGCCTGAATCTCAGGTGCAAACAGGGAGCGATAGATGATGGTGCGGTAACTTCCGTCCCATCCCTGCTCCGTGTCAAACAACACGTCCATCGAGCTTCGAGGCGCGACTGTACTCGTACAGGTCCAAGTTTACGGACGCAAGCAGGCTGCGACGTGCTACCATGGCCTCCAGTAAGTATTAGGTCTACGGCTTTCAATGGACGTTACTGATATATGATTCTTAGATCGTGAAGAACGCTTTCTACAGCGCCAACGCGGTGCCGGGTAAGCCCTTTGATTCTGGTTCTGCCGTAAGAAGCTAACGTTTGTTGAAAAGAATCCATAAGATTCAAGACATCGATTTTGGACTTGCCTTCCCTGGTGCAAACAATGTGCCACTGCGGCCACAACGGTCCTCACGGCGTCGCACTCCACAGTCAGAGCAACCACCCCTTATACCCCAGCGATCATCACGGCGGACACCGAGCTCCAGTCAGCCATTGGCCCCACGGTCGAGTGCGAGACGGACTCCGACAAGCGCGCGGAACTATCTACTGGGAAGACCCTCGCTGTATGATATATCGAGGACGGAAGATAAGGAGCGCGGGTCGAGCTCGCGGGTGACGCGAAGTGATAGTCAAGGCAGCGTGTCGAAGAAGCGCAAAATTACCGGTACGGATGCAAAGAATTGTAAGGTGTGTATGGGTGGCTGATCTTTGGCAGAGCCAGCGTCAGCTTGCCGACTGTCTACGATTGCTCAAACCGCCCTGCTGGAGACACCTGTTACTAGGAGCAGTGAACCAAAATCTGCCTCCAAGTCTAATGAAAGGACGGAAAGTCCTCTGGCGCTCGGGGATTCAGCAGTGGTCCTACCAGATTCTGGGCATGATTCGATAGCGAAGTCAAGGGGAAAGCGGAAGCCCAATGGTACTTCAGTAATGGAAAGCACTCAGCCCAAAAAGCCAACTGAAAGCCTGGTGGATGAGGCTGGGCCTGTCGTCTCACCTGAAATTCGATCTGAGGAGCAGCAAGGCAGTACGTCCAAGCAGCAACAACCAACACGGACTACACGACGCAAGAACCAAAAGTCGCCAGAGGCAGTTCGCGAGCGGCGCAAGACGTCAAAAGTTGTTACGGAAGTGGTTGAGGCTCAAAACGAACACGAAGAAGAGACATCAGAGGATGAGATGCAAGTTTCCGTGCTACATCGGACGGGTCAAAATCGCTCAAGAAAGCCCCTTGCTACAGTTGAAGAGGAAGACTCGGCAGGGGAAGAAGAGCCGGATTCAGGGGGAGAGAACGAAGAAGGCAGCAAGGTTGCAAAGGTGCCCCAAAAGGCTCCCAAGTCGCACAGTCGGCCATCTAGACCACGTGCTGTACCAGCCAAGATACTAAAATGCAGCTCAGCCAACGTTAGGAACTCTAAGAAAAGGCAGAAAAAGCCTCTTTCAGCCTCGGGCGAAGGTGTCGGTGAAGAAAATCAAGATGTTTCTGGGCCTAGGACGAGCAGAGAGTCTGTGCCTATTACTGTCCATCGTCTCTCCAGATTGCAAGCCTTACAGTTTGGGGACGATGACCAAAGCATTCTTTACGGCCCACCTCCTTTCCCGAAGCGCACTTCGGTCAACGCTGTCGATGTTCTGGGTCAGGCATGCAGCGAGATTATCGCTAAGATCGTGGACAAAGTTGATGCGGCAGCGGAGAGCGGGCGGATCGAGGGCACGAAAGGGGACTCGAAGACCATGAAGAGAGCGGCAAGAACCTTTGGGACAGAGTTGGAGTCTAGACTGTTTGATATGGTAAGTTGTGAGCCTCTAGGTACTGTATCGGGCAACTGGTTTACTGATACGAATGCAGTCCGAAGCGCTTGACAACAACTGGGCGCTCTCAGTAAGACTGAGACAAGCCAACAAGGAGAAAGCGGCGCTACGGCAAGAGCTTCTCCGTATCAGGCGGGAACGAGAGAAAGTGGCACTCCGCACGGATGAAGTCAGAAGGCTGCACGAGGAGGCGACGAAGAGTAGCCAGGTATGTTCAATCCGAGACGGCGGAGAGGAAGGCTGTTGACCAGTGCCACAGGCTCGCAATGACCTCAACACAGCATTACATGATATCGAGTTGGCCGTCGAGCGTGGCCGCACACAGCAGCAAGCTCAGACCGATACCCATAGTGGTGATGGTGTCATTGCCGGTGGGCTTGAGCTACGTCTACAAACTGTAGCTGCGACGGCCAGCTCGTCGTCCAGCGGTGGGGGACTTCTGAATCAGGTCAAGCAGTTCAACGCCTTCCTCGAAAACGCGGCTACAGCGCTAGAGGGGAGAGCTGCATGATGTCGGTGTTCTAGTGTGCTTCTCTCGTATAATAATTCTCGGTATATCGTTGTGTTTAACAGCATGGACCTGGCCGCTAGAGCAGCATGATACCCACAGCGGGCGTGGGCGCTGGGGTCGGGGTTTTCATGCTCGCGTCCGATTGTTAGTAGCAGATATGTCTTCTCGGGCTGGTAAGGCATAGTTCAGATAGAATCACAACAATTGTGTATATCTCAACAAGGTAGAAAATAAGGTGATTCTGACATGCGCAAAGACTACATCTATCTCTCTCTGTAGGAAGTTCAGTCTCAAACCCGTTTCACATATACTTTAGATCCATCCGCTTACAGTATGTTCCCAAACCAGTGCTTCAAAGAACTTCAGTCATTCATTTCTTATTATTCACCACCAGAGGAACGCACATCAGAGAAACTATCAAGAGATTGTCAATTATTGTTGACTGTAGATAGTTACCAGATTGTTTTCATGCAATGATATATTACAATTAGTTGATTGTACGGTAATATATAGTACAATCTCCGATTGTTCACGCTGAAAAATCTTCATGTCTTTCTTCAAACCCCTGTCGTGCACTTCAGAAAGCATAGCAGCAAGAGCGCCTCATTAAAGGTGGTCACAATAACTGCAGCAGAGGGCGGACTGTGATTTGCCATGACTGTGCAGATCTTTTATTATTACTGCTATCACAGACTCACATTGTGAGCAGTCACCCACAGCATGTCACAAACATTGATGTGGACAGTATCGAGGTGTCCCTAAGCTCAATATCAGTATAGTCTACTGTATTATCTCAGGCTTTTCCGCTACTCCTATGACCTGACTTGCGATGATGATGGCTTCCAGTCTGGACGACCAATCCTGGGAGGGCTGCCATTTCTTCGAGGGCCCCCAATTTTCGGAGGACGATCCAACTTCGGAGGACGACCCATCCTTGGAAGAAGAACGACATGTACCGAAGAAGGAAACCCGCAATCTAGGACTCTCTAAGAATTATGTTCCTACTTGGGGTACACAAGAGGCTTTCAGAGAGTTCTATCAGGACTGGTAAGTTAACAGTGGACTAGTCTGTGAGACGCTTGGCTGATATATCTCTAGGAAAGACGGAATCATCGCCTCTTCTCAGCTCAGACTTCGAACGTTCAGGCCAGTCTACCGAGAAGATAAGAAAGGGATATATGTCACTGTGCATGGCCTATGCAGAGTGACAGCAGCAGATTCACCGGGTAATCAGCTACTAGGATTCATACGCTTTAATAAAAAGAATGGGACCCTACAGTTGACTAACTTCGAAGCTAAGATCACCGTCGACAACTTGGAACTAGGTGACACAACCAAGCGCAACAAGACCGAACAAGCAGGGACTCATGGCGAGGGGCTCAAAGTGGCGTCTCTAGTGATGTGTCATAATGGGCATCGTGTGCAGTACGAAAGCAGCGATTTTCGTTTCAACTTTGGCTTCCGTGGGGCAAGTTCTACTGCGGACTGAGAAAGGCAGCGGATACTGCAATTCAGAAACAGAAAGCTGCGTATGCTGCTGGACTTGTGGCGGGTAGACGGGAAGCTCTCAAGGTGTTTATATTGCGAGACATTTTGGTGTTGATTGCAAAATCCCGCAAAAATGGCGTAAAGATTGACCTCAAAGACTTCAGAGAATGGCTCAAAGTCACAATTGACGTCAACTCGCCGTCTGACATTGTTCATACTGCCTACAGCAATCTGATCATTGACCATAGTTTTGCTGACAAAATGTATCTGAAAGGGCTTCTCCTGCCAGATCTGAGTGCAACAGGTAAGGTGCAGAACAACTTTGAATAGGCTGAGTGTAGAGTTGAGTTGAGTTGAAAAAAAGTGCACTCAACTCAGACTCACACTAGAGTTCAAGTCAAATCAGGTCAGATTTGTGTACAGATCAATTTTATTTACAATCTGCACAGATATCTGCACACAGATAAGACTAATCATAATAAGTTACACTGATCTCAATTCTATATTCTATTGAGTTAATATGTAGCATAAGTTTACTGTATAAATTTAGACAACATCACAATTATATTACAGTCATATTTCTAATGTATATTTGTAACAAATTAAAAATAAGTATAGTTCTATTATAATGAGTTAAGCTACACACATTGTAATTTACAGACTATAACTATAATATTATTTTTAAAGATTTAAGAAGAACTTAAACAATATTAATTTATAATAAAAGTAATGAATTAACTTTATATTCTTTGTTTAAATAGTTATGTATTTTACATGAATTATATACAAGTTAATGTCTAAATATTTATTAATAGTTAATTTCAACATCAATATATAAAATATTATTCTCAAAATATTTTATTAAGAATGTCTTCATAATCTTTTGTACAGTCTAAATAACAGAGCTTTGTCAGTGAATAAATATATTTAATTTATAAAAATAAGATTTAAATAAAATATTCTGTGTTAAAAGATGACACCACACTAATAGTAAAGCTATCATAAGTTATATTTAACACTTCTTTTAACTCACAATCTTCTAAAGCATATATATACATCATGACATTCAGTGTTCTGCAGATATAAAGAGTACACATAGATAGTGATTTAAATTTACAATCTTTAAGCTTACTTTCTTATCATGAACTTGAATCACTGACTGAGATAATCTAGATACATATCTTTTTGAGATTTTAGACAAGAAATTACTTCATTAATTTGAGCTTATAATCTGTTAAAAGATGACATCACACTAATAGCAAAGCTATCATAAGTTATATTCAACATTCTGCACAATTTTTTAAATTAATTACTGAAATGATAATTTAAAAATTAGAAACTTTACATTTTTTTAATAATGTCTAATCTCTCTGAGCATAACTGCTATAGACATGTTAAAAAGTACTGTTAAAAAATAAACAAAATATATATATATTGTTAATCTTAAATCTCTGCTTCTTTAATAATTATAATGTAATCTCAGCTGTTATTTTCTTCTTTAACTTTATAGTTATTTAATCTTCTTCTTTAACTATATTTCTTACTTTATTATAGTTTATCATTCTACTTAACTTTACTGTCTTTAAAGTTCACTTTGTTCTGATTATATTATTTAGAACTGTTAAAATTGTCTGTTAAAAATAAAATAGATAATTTTGACTTAATAGATGATTTAATGATGATTGTAATTTTGTAAAAACAAAATTTATTATAAAAATATAATGAAGATGCTTCTGTTTTAATTAAACTGTTAAAATAATGCATTAAAGATAAAGAATTAAATATATTTAATGTTGTTAATGACTCTGTGAATGTAATGTCTAAGATGAAGACTTTTAATAGATATAAATGTTTTGTTTTAATGTAAAATGTATTATTTTGATCTAAAATTATCAATGTAGTATTATTGAAGCTATGTTGTTGTCATAATGTTATTAAGAAATTTACTTAGTAAATAAAATAAACTTAAAAGTATAGCTTATCTTTCTTTACATAATTATTCAATTTTAAACATCTTATCTTCATAAACATCATCAAGAATATAAGTTTCAACATTTATATCTTTTTTCTACTTAATATATACATTGAAATTATTTAATAAAAATAATTGTTAAATATATAACTCACAATAGCTGTAACTAAAAGTGTGATGTCATCTTTTAATAGATTATGAGTCTGAGTTAATGTAATGATGTTGAATATACATTGACTGTCTTATTTACATAAGCTTAAGATTATGAGTTTAAACTATATTATATATGCATTCTTTTCATCTATAAGAAGCTGAGTAAGCAATATATAAGTGTGCTGACTGATTGCAAGTTAAAGAGAGTGTTAAATATATAACTCATGATAGCTATGACTAAAAGTGTGATGTCATCTTTTAATAATAATATGTATTATAACATCTTTTAAAACTTTAAAACACTGTATTATATCTTTATTAATATCATTGTCTTTAAAGAAACATCACAACAATGATGATAAGATATATTTTAATGTTTATTTTTAATACATTAATAACATTTAATGTGTAAAGAGACTCTGTCATGAATGTTGTTGTCAATATATTTATAAAATATTATGAGAACTTTAAAATAAGTTAAAACATCTATGTCTATTATATTAATAATATTTAAAATATAAAAAGACATTATTTTACATATTATGCTATTTAAAACTATCTGTTAAGAAGTACAGTGCTTTATTTACTTTCTTGACTTCTTTAGTCTTAGCATAAAAGACTGACAGAGTCTTCTTCTATCTTAGACAGCAGAGTTTCTGCAATTAATCTAACTACACTTAAGTTAACTGCAGTCAACATTGATACATTAAATTTACTAAATAGGCAGATAGCACAAGTATTTATTATTCTTTCAATAGGTTATGAGCTCAGATGTTAAAAGATGACATCATACTAATAGTAAAGCTATCATAAGTTATATTTAACACTCTCTTTAACTCACAATTCTCTAGAGCACATACATACATCATGACATTCAGTGTTCTGCAGATGTAAAGAGTGCACACAGATAATGATTTAAACTTATAATCTTTGAGCTTACTTTCTCATTATGAACTTAAATCATCAGCTAAGATAATCTAGACACATATCTTTCTAAGATTTTAGACAAAAAATTACTTCATTAACTTGAGCTCATAATCTGTTAAAAGGTGACATTACACTAATAGTAAAGCTATCATGAGTTATATTCAACATCAGGTTAGCAAGAAACTTCTTAAAGAAAGTGCAGACTGATCTAGTGCACATAATTCTTAATATACTGCTCATTAAAGCAAAACAAGCAGACAGTTCTTAATACACTGCTCATTAAAGCAAAATAAGTAGACAGCTCTTGATATGCTGCTTATCAGAGCAAAATAAGATGAATATAATAAGAATAACAATTCAGCAACTTAATATAAGTTAAATATTAACAAATAAGTATTCTCTACATTGTCATAAATAAACAATACATATACATATCTCTTCTGTTATTACATTCATCTTTACAACACACTCTTTTATCTTCAATTCTTATACTGTATGTCAATCATCACTATGAATCAAGAGCACAACTCATCATTCTTTATAAAGTGATGTTTAATTTCTGTTTTCACTTAAGAGAACTGTAAAAAATGATTTATCTACATAAAAAAATGATTAATTAATAAGAATCTCTAATATATAATAAAGATTCTCATTTAAGTTTTTACAGACAACATACTCATCAGCAATGTCTTTTCTTTCTTTTCATTAAACAATTTCAATTTTAAAAATCAACAAATTAACAGCAGAGCTTTATTTTAAATTACAGTCTGCATTAATGTTGATGATAAAAATTATTTTATAAATAAAATTATAATAAAAAAAGCTTGAAATGCTCTCTTCTTAAAGTACAAAAAGAAACTGTGAATAACTGAGAGACAATATTTATTATTATTATTTGTTCTATTAACTCCCTATTCAGTCCCTATCTAGGTCTATGAGGGCGAATCGCCTTTGCAAAGGAAAAACCAAAATGGAAAACCTTAGTTCTGCCTCGCG
>JAABUJ010005236.1_pt1 | contig 13073 bp, 12 predicted proteins | sample 5559131 | NCBI WGS metagenome assembly JAABUJ01 (sample SAMN10711875, study PRJNA513366) | rock metagenome | isolation source: Antarctica rocks | place: Antarctica: Victoria Land, Mt New Zealand nord | collected 2016-01-07
GGTCGGTCCGGCGGGCGCTGTAATGCCGCATTACACCCGGCGGGGGTGCCCCTCCGGCCTCCGGTCGGCCCGCTCGCTGTAATGCGGCATTACAGCCGGTGGCGGCGGCCCGGTCGCTGTAATGCGGCATTACAGCCGGTGGCGGCGGCCCGGTCGTTACGCGGTGGAACGCCGGAGCGCCGGCGCGTGGAGGGGCGGAGGGGCGGAGGCGCGGGGCGGCCCTCCGGGTGGCCAGCGCGCGACGAGGATCGCGGGAAACCCGCGCACATCCCGTGCTTCCGGGACGCGGCCCTGCAGCAGCGCGGGTACGGGTGCGTCTCCGCGAGTCGCTGTCGCGCATCCAGGGCGGCCCGGGCGCGCCCTGGGTGGCCGGTGCGGTCGCCGCGCGGTAACGCGGCGTTACCGCGCCTCGCCCGGTGCTGGGGCACGCACCAGACGTGGGGAGCGCGCCTACCCGGCCGCCGCCGCCCGGATCCCGCGGCCAGTCCGCCTGCCCGGCCGCCGCCGCCCGGATCCCGCGGCCAGTCCGCCCGCTCGGCGGGGACATCGCGTTACCGCGCCCCGGTCCGTCTGTCACGCCGCCTGAACGGAGGTGTGGTGTGCGCCCACGCGGGGCGATCGATCGGGGCACGCGATCGGGTGGAACGCGGTGTTACCGCGCCGCCCGCCCGCACGGTACGCGCAGCACCAGGGATGCGGCGTTCGCCCGCGTCGTCCGTTTGGTCGGGCAACGCGGTCGGGCACGTCGCCGGGCACGTGGCGTTACCGCGCCCGGGCCGCCCCGACACCGGGTGACCTCCGTACGGTGCCTGGGCCGATCGCGACCGACCACCGGGCTGGCTGTAATGCGGCATTACGGCGCCCGCCGGCCCGGCCCGCGACCGGAGGGGCACCCCCGCCGGGTGTAATGCCGCATTACGGTGACCGGGCCGACCCGCGACCGGAGCGCTTCCCCCGCCGGGTGTAATGCCGCATTACAGCGAGCGGCCCGGCCCGCGACCGGAGCGCTTCCCCCGGCGCACCGATGTGCGCGACCGGGGCCAGGATGCGCCGTCGCCCGCCGGACGCTCCGTCGCCCGGGCAGCCCGGGATGTGCCGGAACGGAGGGGGTACCCCCGCCCCCCCCCGTATCATGGCGGCGAGGGCCACCCCCAGTTCCGCCGGTGCGGGCAGGGGACGGCATGGTCCGGCGGGGTGCGGTGGGCAGCCACGACGAGCGGCGGGCACACGACAGCGCGGTGGGGCCGAGTCGGCAGACCCGTCGGTCCCACCGCGCGAAGGGCCGCTGCCGTGAGCGCCTCGCCGGATGCGTCTCGCCACGAGCCGCGTCTCCCCGCTTGCCGGGCGAGCCCCGTCGAGGGAAACCGTACCCGGGCACGAACGCGAGGGCGGCACGCCAGGAGGACATGCCCCGGTGACCGGGCCGTGCTCGCCGCCGCGACCGCCGACAACCACGGCGCAGCAACGCCCCCGCGAGACCTCCCCGGGCCTGCGACGCAACAACCCCGCCCCGGCATCCGCCGGTGCCGCAGGCCCTCCGTTCCCGGACCGCGGGAGCCGCGGGAGCCGCAGGACCGCGGAGGGCTGAGCGCCTGGAGCATCGACGATCGGGAGCGGCCCTCCCGGTTGGCAGCAAGGGCAAACGGCCAGCGTGCGACGAGCCAGCGACATCGGCGTGCGCAAACCGGCATGCGCGAACCGGGGTGCCGGGGACAACCCCGAGGACGGGAGCCTCCCTGGGGCGATATGGCCAGACCGCGGGCCACGCGCGCATGAGGCATCCCCCCGGAGCGGCGCGTCCGGGAAGGTGCGCGCAGGCAATCGACGCCGGGGCGGGCAGCCTCGGGCTCCCCCCGAGGCTCCCCCCGAGGAGCAGTCCCGCGCAATGACCCCGGAACCGACCCCGGGGCAGACGGATCGGTGGCGTCAAACCGGGCGCGTGGCACGAGGTCGAATCCAGATGGGGCTGGTGCCACCGCAGAGGCGAAGAAACCCGGAGCGAGAATCGGGGACGGATAGCCGAGACGGATAGCCGAGACGGATAGCCGGGAGCGGGCAACCGGGACGGATAGCCGAGACGGATAGCCAGGGGCGGATAGGCCAGAGCGAGGAGCCAGGAGCGGATAGCCAGGAGCGGATAGCCGGGAGCGCGGAACCGGGGGCGGATAGCCAGGGGCGGATAGGCCAGCACGAGGAGCCAAGAGCGGCTAGCCGGGAGCGCGGAACCGAGAGCGAGGGACCGAGAGCGAGGGACCGAGGGCGGATAGCCAGGGGGCGGATAGCCGGGAGCGAGGAAACCAGGAGCGGATAGCCGGGGGCGGGGAACCAGGAGGAAAGCTGCCCCCGAAAGGAACGGGCCATGGAAGAACAAACACAACCCGGTTGAGGCCTCCCCGAGGAGCAAGCGCAGACCGACCGACCCCCGGAATGGCACCCGCCGGGTCCGGGAGACCAACCCCGATGCCACACCGGGTGCACCCACGGGTGAACCAACGGGACACCCACGGGTAAACCAACGAGAAAAGGATGAATAACGAGAGGGGTCGCGCATGCGGAGGGCGGATTTTCCCAGCACCGGGGCCAAAAACGACGTGCCGGGTCGGGGCAATTTCGACACCCAATTTGAGTGCCGGTAATGTACGTAGACGCCTCCAGTCTACCCGGATTTGGAGACCGCCGCCCGCCCCCCGAGTCCACCGCTGGCCCACCGCTGGCTTACCCGGGCGGGCGGCGGGCCGGGGGGCGAGGGGGCGGCGGGGGCGCGTCTGGCGATCGGCCCGGGGTGCAGCCCCGGGTGGCACGCCCACGGTGGCGGCCGATCTCGCCCCGCACACCCAGCCCGCTGTAACGCGGCGTTACACCTACCGCGAGCGCCTCCCAGCCCCGGCCCGCGCCGGGTACCCACCCGCTGTAACGCGGCGTTACAGCCAGGGACGGACGCCCCGCGCCCCCGTCCCGACCACGCCTCGCCGTGGGTGTAACGCGGCGTTACACCCACAGGGGCCGCAACCGGACCGCGACACCTGGTGTCGGCCATCGCCATGCAGCGCCTGCGTTGGTCGAACCGTGGTACCTCAGCATGGGTGTAATCTCCGATCGAGAAGATGCTGCTGGCGAACCTGAACTGAGCGGTCTTGTAGGCGTCGCGGTGGTAGGATGGCAGCCCGCCGTGCGCAGTGAGCCGCGGCGACGGGTCGTTGGGGAGGTCGCCGATGTCGCTGCGAGCGCCGATGGTCTACTGTCTGCCGGAGGATACCGCTCAGGTGGCACGCGCCGCCTTCCCGAAGGGCAATATGTATCTGCGCGTGTACGACGCGCTCGGCCCCATCTACACCAATCCGCAGTTCGCCGGATTGTTCCCCAAGGAGGGCCCGCCCGCGATCGCCCCGGCGCAGCTCGCCCTGGTTACCATCTTCCCGTTCGCGGCGGGTCTGTCGGACCGGCAGGCCGCCGACGCGGTGCGCGGGCGCATCGACTGGAAGTACGCCCTGTGCCTGCCGCTGACCGATCCCGGCTTCGATGCGTCGGTCCTGAGCGAGTTCCGCAGCCGCCTCATCGCGGCGGGTGCCGAGACGGCGCTGTTCGAGACGCTGCTGGCGGCGCTCAAGGCGGCGGGGCTGGTCAAGCCGCGGGGCCGCCAGCGCACCGATTCGACGCATGTGCTGGCGGCGATCCAGGTGCTCAATCGCCTCGTGCTGGTCGGGGAGACCCTCCGACATGCGCTGAACACGCTGGCCGCCGTGACACCCGACTGGCTCCAGTCGTGGGTCCCGGCGGACTGGTTCGCGCGCTACGGTCGCCGCTTCGAGGAATATCGCCTGCCGGACGCGCTCGCCGCGCGGATGGCGCTCGCCGCGCAGATCGGCACCGACGGGCGGCACCTGCTCGCCACCATCGCCACGAGTGCGGAAGGCGACTGGCTGCTGCGCGTGCCGGCGGTGGAGACGCTGCGGCGGGTCTGGGTGCAGCAGTGCTACGCCGAGGAGACTGTCTGCTGGCGGGCGGCGAGCGATTTGCCGCCGTCGGCGGTGGTGATCAGCACGCCGTACGACCCCGAGGCGCGCTATTGCAAGAAGCGCGAGACGATCTGGACCGGTTACAAAGCCCACTTCACCGAGACCTGCGACGACGATCTGCCGCGCGTGGTGACCGATGTCGACACGACCGTAGCGACGACGGTCGACCATGCGGTGACAGCGGCGGTCCAGGCGCGCCTGGCCACGCGCGGCCTCGCACCGGGCGAGCACCTCGTCGATACGAGCTATGTCACCGCCGACCACCTGGTCACCAGCCAGCGGGAGCACGATTGCACCCTGCTCGGCCCGATCCACGAGGACGACAGCTGGCAAGCACGCGCGGGCGCGGGCTTCGGGGCCGCGCAGTTCGCGGTCGACTGGGACCAGGAGCGCGCGACCTGTCCGCAGGGGCGGGTCAGCCGGATCGGGAAGCCGACGCACGACAGCGCCGGCCACGGCAGCATCAACATCCGCTTCGACTCTGCGGACTGTCGCGCCTGCCCCGTCCGCCAGCGCTGCGTCTCCTCCGACCGCGAGCGCGCCCTCGCCATCCGCCCCCGCCCGTTGTACGAGGCGCTCCACGACGCGCGGCGGCGCCAGCGCACGCCGGAGTTCCGCGCGCGGTACCGCGCCCGGGCGGGGATCGAAGGGACCTTCTCCCAATGCGTGTCCATCGGCGATCTGCGCCGGACGCGCTATCGCGGCCTCGCGAAGACCCGCCTCCTGCACCTCCTCATCGCCACCGCGCTCAACTTCCACCGCGTGGCGGCGTGGCTCGCCGAGCGACCGCGTGCGCAGACGCGGGTCTCCGCGTTCGCCCGACTCGCCCCGGCGGCGTGACCTTGCCGGCGCACCCGGCCTTACCGCTGGGGTTCGCCAGCAGCATCTTGCTTTTCGGCGCTTACACCAGCGACTTGACCGATGCCGAGTGGGCGATCCTCGCGCCGCTCATCCCGGAGGCGAAGCCGGGTGGGCGGCCGCGCAAGTGGCCGATGCGCCCCATCCTCAACGGCATCTTCTATCTCTTACGCGGCGGTTGCGCCTGGCGCATGCTCCCCCGCTGCTTCCCGCCGTGGTCGACGGTCCATCACTACTGCCGCCAGTGGCGCGTGGATGGCACATGGGTACAGATCCACGCGGTCTTACGCGAGCGCGAGCGCGTCCGGCAGGGGCGCGCGCCGCAGCCGACCGCCGCCGCGATCGACAGCCAGTCGGTCAAGACGGGTAGTGGGTCAATTTGAATCGGCCTGCTCGCGATCCTCGATGAGTGCCACGATTTCATCAAGCGACCAGACGTGATCCGCCACGCCCGCCGCCATTGCCGGGGTCGGGTGTGCGAGGTCGCGGCGCTGCAAGGTCTGATGCACGCGACGGAAGTTGTAGTGCATGAAGTGGAGCGACACCGCGTGTTCCAGGTTCTCCACCTTCTTGGAGAAGCCGTTGGTCAGGCGGGTGAAGCGGCGCATCTGCATCCGCATGGTCAGGTTCTGGCGCTCGACATGGCTGGTGGAGACGTGCTTGGGGTCGGCGTTGCCGTTGATGTAGCGGATGTCGGCCCCGATGCACTCGGCGGGGCTGTAGCGGCGCTCGGACTCGGGCGACTGCCCGTAGACCTTGATGAGCATGGCGTAGTCGATGTCCGCGCCGAACGCGCCCTCGACCGCTTCCAGGTAGGGCTTGTGGCCGGCCGTGGTCAGTTGGACGCGGGTAGCAAGGCGTGAGGCCAGATCGCGCATGAAGGCGTTGGCCGCGTCGGCGTTGCGCGTACCGACCGCGAACGAGGGGACGAGCGTCGTGTCGGGATCGATGGCCGTCCACGTCCACACATCGCCGTAGCCGAACTCGCCCTTGTGTTCTTCGGGGACGTTCTTCTCTTTGGCATGGCAGAACGACCAGATTTCGTCGCATTGGAGCCGCTGGCAAGGGAGGTTCCGTAGCGTCGTGTCCTGATAGTCCAGGCACGCGGCCCCGGCATCGGCCAGGAGGGTGAGGACCGTCCCCTTGGCCGCGCCGGTCATGCGGCAGGTCGCCCGGATCGAGTTGCCCTCGACCAGTGCCCGCAAAATCTGTGACCGGCGCTCGCGACTCAATCGATTCACAATGACTATTATACTTGACCGAGCAAGCATAAATAAGGGCTTGCATAGCAGATCGGTCGTGCTATAATAGGCACAGAGTCCAGTCAAATGGGCGTCGGTCCACTGCATCACTCTCAGAAAGTGACACAGCGGACCGACGGCTAGCGTGGACCGTTCCCGGCCCCTACGGTCTCCTGAGATTGGCGCGGTGCATCAGGATGTGCCCCTGAACGCACTTTGCCCACGCGGTCATGCCGCCTCCCTTCCGGCAGCGGGGCTTCCTGCCCCCCCCGCTTAAAGAGGAACATCCGGTTCTCCGCTGCCACTAATCCGATGTTGGTCCGAGTCTCTGGGTTGATGCGTTCATAGGCGCATCAACCCTTCTTCACGTCCAACGCCCCAACTATAATCGAACCACGCAGATCGCACAAGCGTCACAACGAGCTTTTGTTGTTGTTCGCGTGGTACTCCCGTACATGCCATGCTAAGATAGTATTTGTTGAGGCGCGTGTACAGCCCCTGTCGTGGAGAGCACCGGACAGGACAACAGAAGGGTGGACATGACGATGGATAAGAAGCGGACAAGTTTGGTGACGTCAGATATTGGGATGGCGAATCACAATCTCGGCACGGCGATCGCGATAACGCGGCAGTTTCGTGATGCCGGACTGGAACATCCTACCGTGGCAGAGGCAAGCCAATTCATCGGGAACCAAAGTTCCGCCCATCCAAACACGGTCAAAAACAAGCTCTATGCGGCAGCGAAGTATATGCTCCTCGAACTGCGGCTCAATCGTGAGACGCGCCTGCAAGAAGTGTTCTTGTCCATGCTCGGCGCGGAAATCCTTGATCCCGAACAGGTGCGATCGGCTAAGGTCCGTGCTTTCCTCAACGTTGAGCTGAATCGCACGCTGTACGCACGCTATCAGGATCGACCGTTGCCCACCGATGTAGAGCTTGATCGAGTCCTGGTCAATGATCTAGGGGTGGTTGCAAAACAACGCCAGCACGCACGTCGGACATTCATGCATTCCGCGTTTGAGGCGGGCTTCTTTGAGCAAGGTCGCGATCGATTGACCCTCCCAGCGGACGTGTTTTTGCCTTCTGATCTTCTCTCCATGTTGAAGGAGATACGATTCACACAGCCAATGGAGGAACCATTGGCACAGACTGAGGGTGCTACTTCGGCGTCGGATATGGGAATGGATGGGACTATAGCGTCTACACTCCCGCAGTTGCCCATAGTACCCTCAGAAAAGTTTGTCGCGCCGGTGACACCTACAAAAGCGCAGATTGCCATAGAGGAAGTTCGCAATCCCACCGTCCCCAATCCAGCAACCATCGCGTGGTGGTGGGACAAAAAGCCGCGACAGGATGCCCCGAAGGCCCGGTGGGTGGACTGGCACAAGGCTCTTGGTGTCATACTGAGCCTTGAATTTCCTGACGAGCGCGCCGAATGATGCCTCCCGCCCTTGACTCGGTATGGCATACTTGGGATATGGTAAAACCAGCTCGCCCCAGACGCCCCCGCGATCTGAACCAGTTAGCCGCCGCCATCATGGACGCGGCGACGAACGAGGCCGCGCCCGAGTCAGTCGATGACGGCAAAGACCCCGCCGCCGTCGCGCTCGGCAGGAAGGGCGGGTTGAAGGGCGGCAAGGCCCGCGCCGCCGCGCTCACCCCCGAGCGCCGCCGCGAGATCGCGCAAAAGGCGGTCGCGGCTCGCTGGGGCAAGCAGGCCGGGGGGTAAGTTCTAATGAGTACAGTAAAACAAGCTGAGGAATATCACGTCTAACCCATTGTGCTAGTTAGGCTGTGTTCTATGAGGCCCGTCATCAGCACAAGTGGACACAAGTGTCCTCTTGTGCCACATAAAACACCTTCTTGCCCGCAACAATGGCGTCAGTCGCGTTGATTGTGGCACTGGGAATACCATGCGGATGCCAATACTACAACTGATGCCGATACCTCCCGCTCATGCGACGAAACAGACCAGTCTAACTAGCACAATGGGTGTCTACCATAACTGGCGAGCGCGCGGGCGTAGAGTGCGCGTTCACCGTGGTTCGTGCAAGCATTGCAATTACGGCCAAGGGCGGGCAGGCGGCTACGACCCCAGTAATGCCAAGTGGTACGGACCCTTTACTACCCTACAAGATGCCCAGAATTTCGCCGTACAAGTAGATCCTCTAGCTACTCCCCGTAACTGTCCTTGCATCTAGACTTCCCTCAAAACTCCTCACGCTCAAATTGACCCACTACCTCAAGACGACCAGCGTCGGCGGCGTGCGCTGCTATGATGGGGCGAAGAAATTGAGCGGCCGGAAGCGTCATCTCGTGGTTGCCACCGCAGGGTTGGTGCTCACGGCCACGGTCCACGCCGCCGATGTGCAAGACCGGGCGGCCGTACCGCAGGTGCGCGATAAGGCTACGGAGCGCTTTCCCCAACGCACACACCTGTGGGCCGATCAGGGCTATACCGGCGCGGGCAAGACCTGGATCGAGGCGGAACTCGGCTGGACCGTGGAGATCGTGCGCCACGCGCCGCGTGCGCGCGGGGAATGGCGACCGGTTGGCGATCTGAACGATCTGCGCACATTACGCTTCGAGTGGGTGCGCCTCCCGAAAACGCCCAAGCAGTTCCGCGGGATCCTGCCGCGACGGTGGGTCGTGGAACGGACATTCGCGTGGTTGTCGCAAAGCCGTCGCCTAGCGAAGGAATACGAGCGCCTGCGTGCAATGAGCGAGGCCTACATCTATGCCACGATGAGCCGCATCATGCTCCTGTTGAACGACAATTAGCGTCGCCGCCGTCTTGCCTCATCAGTAAATCTTACTTGTCGCCTGGCCTTGCCTCGCCGATGATCTTACCATACGGCACGGGAGGCCCGGCCGCTGACCCGTATGTTGTTGGCATGAGCGGAACCTCCCAGGAGTGGCCTTTTCACCCTGGCGCAGGGGGTGATTCCGGAGAATCACCCCCTGCGCCAGGCACGACGCCGCATCGCGCGAGCGGCGTGCGCTGGCCGTGTCCCGTCATCGCTCTTTCGCGGCACGTTCGACCGTGGGTGCGACACTCCGCGAGAGCGACAACGCGCGGAGGGGTGCCGGCAAGACCTGCGGGAGCAGCGTGTCCTCCTGGAGCCACTGATCATCGAAGGCGAGGAGGGCGTCGGCACGCCACACCTGGACCCGACGCTGGAGGGTGCGCAACTGCACATCCGGGAACTGCCCGGGATAGCGCCGCTGCAACTCCGCGAAGATCGACTTCGCCGTCCGTTCCGGAGTCGCCGCTAACCAGGCCGCGACCTCGTGCCACACGTCGGCGAACGGGTCGGGCCGGGTCCGCCACCAGCGTGGCCCCTGCTGCCGCTTCGTCCGCCGATAGCGTCGCGTTGGGTACTCGCTGCGCCCGCCCGCCTGCTCACGCTCCGAGTCTCCGCCATGCGCCACCGCATTGGCCGTGACCTGGAACGCGACCGGTGTCGCCTTCGCCGTCGGCTCCGCGTTGATCGCGCCGCTAGGCACGAGGAAGACCGCATGCCGCCAGAGGGCATCGAGGAGTGTTTCGATCTGTTGCAACAGCCGGACCGGATCGAGGGTGTGGGCCAGGGCCGCCAGCCGTTGGTGGGTTTCCGGCGTGAGCAGCTTCGTGGCGACGAGTCGGCGGTAGGGCGTCTGCGCCGGATCGTAGCGTCGCCGCGTGCGGCTGCCGTCGCGCTGCTTCTCCTGGAGTTTCATCGACGGCTGGAAGAAGTTAATATAGAAGCGCACCGCCCGATACACCTCCGTTAGCTGGCGATACGCCGCCTCGCCCTCGAAGCGGTCGTAGCCCACGAGCTGTCGCACCACAACGCCGTTCTTCTGCTCGACGAAGCACTGGTCATTCTTGCGATAGGCGCGCCCGCGCGTGAAGGTGATCCGCTCCCGCCGGCAGTAGGCGAGCAGCTCCTCGTTCAGGAATTCGCCACCATTGTCGGTATCCAGTCCTAACAACGGGAACGGGAGGAGTTGGCGGGCGCGGTTGAGCGCCTGGATGACCGCATGCTGGCTCCGATGCAGGAGCGGCAGGCACTCCGTCCAGCCGGTGGCGACATCGGTGAGCACCAACGTATGGAGGAAGGCCCCTTCGGCCCGCTGCCCGCAGTGCGCCACGAGATCCGCCTCGACGAAGCCCGGTTGCGCCTCATCCCAGTCCGCGAAGGTGCGAATGGGGATCTGCCGCTTGAGTAACGCCCCCGGTTTCGTGGTGGCGAGGCTCCGCGGCGACTGCGCCTCGCGGGCCGGGCGCAGCAGGCGGTCGGCGGTCGCCGGGCTGAGCGTGAGCAACTGATCGCGCACCGCCTCGGTCAGCTGCAGATGCCCGTGCCGTTCCAGGCTGGCCACCAACTCCGGCAGGAATGGCACCAGGCGCTTGCCGCAAATCCCGTTCGCCGCGGCCCATGCGACCTGCAAAGCCTCCTGCACGGCGAGGCCGTAACGCCCGGCTCGTGGCCGTGCGATCGCGCTGGTCGGCGGTGGGGTCGGCCGCGTCAGCAGCCGAATGGCGTACTTGCGGGCATAGCCCGTCGCCGCGATGAACTCGTCGAGGATGATCGACTTCTGGTGGTAGCTCGCCACGTGATAGCGTGGGCTGACCTGGAGCAGCAATTCGCGCTTGGCCCGGAAACTCATACGCGACCTCACTCTTCCTCCCTTCGTGCGGTTTCGCGCCGCCGTCGGGTGACATTATTCGTGAGGCAACGACCTGAGGAAAGTAAGATCTCTGATGAGTCAATGCGCTGAGGAAAGTAAGATCTCTGATGAGTCAATGCGCTGAGGAAAGTAAGATCTCTGATGAGTCAATGCGCGAATAATGTCACCCGATGCGCGTGCGTTTCGTCGCGAAAGGAGGGAGAGTGCGGTCACGGATGCGCTTCCAAGGCAAACGCGAACTCTTGGCGCAACTGGTGGCCCGGTATCAGGAAGCGCCCTACCAGCAGAAGCGGATCATCCTCGACGAATTTGTCGCGGCGACCGGCTCTGCCCGCAAGGATGCGATCCGCTTGCTGACCCGACCGACACCACCAGTGGTCGCGCCGATCAGCCGCCCGCGACCACGGCGCTCTGGTGCCGCGGTGCGGGAGGCCTGACGCGTCGCCTGGCTGGCCGCGCATGGGATCTGCGGGAAGCGCCTCGTGCCCTCCCTCCCGGAGTTGGTCGCCGCACGCGAACGCCATGGCCACCGCGACCTCACCGATGCCGTGCGTACCGCCTTGCTGACGCTGAGTCCGGCGACCGCCGATCGCCTGCTGCGGCCGACGCGTGCGAGCCAGGGGCGTGGGGTGAGTACGACCAAGCCGGGCGCACTGATCAAGCGCCACGTGCCGATCCGTACCTTCGCCGCATGGACGGAGAGCCGGCCCGGGTTCATGGAAGCCGATCGCGTCGCCCGCTGTGGGCAACGCGCCGAAGGGGCCTTCCTCTATCCCTTCGTGCTCACCGACGTCGCCACGGGCTGGACGGCATACTTCCCGCTCGTGCATCGCCGCCAACACGCCGTCGTCCAGGCCCTCACGCGGGCTCGACAGCGCTTGCCGTTCCCCTTGTTGGGGTTTGCTACCGACAATGGGAGCGCGTTCCTGCACGAAACGGTCCTCGCGTACTGTCAGCGCGAGCGGATCACCTGCACGCGCAGTCGGGCCTAGCGGAAGAACGACCACTGTTCCGTCGAACAGCAGCATGGCGCGATCGTCCGCCAACTGGTCGGCGACGATCGATTCGAGGGCGAGGCGGCCTATCGGCAACGCACGGCAGTCTATCGCGCGCGGCGCTTCTCTATTAACTGCTTTCAGCCGTCGATGCAGCGGCAGGAGCAGCAGCGCGAGGGCAGCCGGGTGCGGCGACGGTACGATGCCGCCCAAACACCCTATCAGCGCGTGCTGGCGAGCGGTGTCCTCACGCCGGAAGCGGCGCACCGTCTCGCCGCCATCTAGCAGGCCTTGGATCCGCTGCGTTTGCGGCAGCAACTCGACCTGCTCCTCGACGCCTTGTGGCAGCATGCGGCGTTCCTGGTGCCCGGCGGTAAAACCGTCGGTGCGGTGACCACGCCACTGGCATTTCACCTTGCCGCCTGTGGCGGAGCGACCGCGCGAAGCGCCGGGATCGGCGGACGCAGCGCGTCGACGAGCCGCGCTGGTGGCGGACCCGGCCCGACCCGTTCGCCGCCGTGTGGGACGAGGTCGCGGCCTGCCTGGCCGCGTCCCCGGAACGGACCGCGAAGGCGATCTTCGTGGCGTTGCAGCAGCGCTATCCGGGGCAGTTCCCGGACGTGCAGTTACGGACCCTCCAGCGCCGGGTGCAGGTGTGGCGGGCCGACGCGCTCCTCACCTTCGACGATCAGTGGCTCCAGGAGGATGTGCTGGTGCCGCAGGTCTTGCCGTCGCCGCTCCAGGCGCTCTCGCTCGCGAGGAGCGCCGGACCGCCAGCTGAGCTGCCGCTGGCAGCGGATAGGCGCTGACGAGACGCGGCCAGCGCACCCGGCCTGCGCGACGCCGCATAATGCCTGGTGCAGGGGGTGATTCTCCGGAATCACCCCCTGCACCAGGGTGAAAAGGCCACGCCTGGGGAGAGCCACCCGTGCCGTCAACAAACTGATCAGCGGTTGTGTGTCCGAGGCCGTGTGGTAAGATCATCGGTGAGGCACGGTTGTGCGACGAGTAAGATTTACTGATGAGGCAAGACGGGCAGTTTTAGTTGACATCCAACAGCCGGGTCCCCATCGAGGTCGACGGCATAGCCGATGCGGTCGCCTCGTCGGCACCGTCGTGCAGCAGCGTCGCGATCATGGCGTAATGCGCGTATCGCACGTCAGCGAAGGACAGGTGGCATTGCCGGGCAACGCGGCGATCGATCTCCGCCCGTCCCCTGACGTGGTGCTCGGCATGTATCAGGGCCAGGTCCGCCTCGTCGCGCATGATGATGAGGGCCGGGTTGCCGT
>JAABUJ010005237.1_pt1 | contig 13070 bp, 9 predicted proteins | sample 5559131 | NCBI WGS metagenome assembly JAABUJ01 (sample SAMN10711875, study PRJNA513366) | rock metagenome | isolation source: Antarctica rocks | place: Antarctica: Victoria Land, Mt New Zealand nord | collected 2016-01-07
CTCGCATCCCGCGGATGCTCCTTCTGAGTCGGTGAACGTGACCGTCGCAAGCCACATTCTCCATACACAGCAGGACATCCGCGGCCTACGACATGCCAAGCCGCCCCACCACAACGGTGGATCCAGGCTCAGACAAACGGCAAGATCGAACGCTTCCACCGCACCCTGGCCGACGGGTGGGCCTTCAGCCGGCTCTACGCCTCCGAATCAGCCCGCCGTAAGGCCCTGCCAGTATGGCTGCAGCACTACAACCAGCACCGGCCCCACACCGCGATCGGCAAGGTCCCGCCCATCAACCGCATGACCAACCTTGTCTGGTCAGTACACCTAGCGTGCCCACGTCTCCGAGCAGTACCGCTAGCGGAGCTCTGCCCGCGCACTCTCATACCGTTTACAGCGCTCTCGCCGATTAGCGCCACGGCAGCAAAGACGGCCTCGAACCTCATGCCGCCCGTCGGCCAGGTCATAAGAAGTCGACCCAGTGGACGGCGTGGTCACTGCCGCTCTTAATCCCGGCAGCGAGGTCGTAGGCAGCAGTCTTGGCCGAGAGTTCTGAGCTGGCGAAGATGCGGTCCATCCGATGCTCCGCGCCGCCTTTGAGGATGTACGAGGTGGCGAGCGGACCGCGGGGCCTGCTCAGGCGCAACGCGTCCAGCTTCTTGTCGGCGGCGAGGACGGAGCGGTAGGCGTCAATCAGCTTGTGTTGTGGCTCCGGTCCTATGAACGCGCTTTCCTCGCGAAACGGGTGGTTCGGATCCGCGGGAAGGAGGTCCACCGGGTCGGTCCAGGTGTTGAGGTCGGCACCGAGGACCAGTGGACGGGGAGCGCGTGCCAGCCAGGTGCTCATCGCGGCGTAGGCGGCCATCTTGGTCTCGCGGCCATCCCCTGCGGCGTTGGGTGTGTGCCAGGACACGAAGGTCATCGGGTCCATGTCCCGCAGTTTGACCAGAGCCCACAGCGCCCGCTGTGGCTTCGGCAGAGTTTCGAGGACCCCCTGGTCGAGCACGACGCTCCCTGCCTTCAAGAGCAGGGCACAGCCCATCCATCTCCAGTTCGCCGGAGGATAGATCTCCTGGGAGAAGATGGACTCCCCTGGATGAGCCGCACGAAGTGCCTTGGCGACTGGTCCGCTGACCTCCTGCAACGCGACGACCGATGCACCCAGCTTCTCGATCAATGAGTAACGGGGGACCTGCTCGGGGTTGCGTTGGCGGAAGTCAAGGTTCCAGCTTGCGAAGCGCCACATGGCTGCTCAGTCCTTGTCGTCGACGATCGCGGGCAGCAGGGGTCCAACTGGTGTCTCCTGGCCATCCTGCTTCTGTTCGCGGACAATTCGCACCACTTCGCGGAGGTTGCCCGACGCCAGGCGCTTAGGGCATGAAGTCGCCGGTCGAGTTCGTCCTCGCCGGCGTTGATGCAAGAGGACGGCAACGGCGGCGCAACGTAAGTAACGTGCGGCAGTCGCTCGCTGAACAGGTCTTCATCGGTCCACTGGACGCGGTAGTTGACGACGTAGGTGATGCCTAGGGCTTCGACGTCGGGTGAGCCGGAACGAAGCCCTGCTGGACTCGGCGCAGCCACCCACACGGCGAGGTGAGAGAGAAGAAGTGCCGAGCGGCGCGTGCCGCCGTACGGAGCTGGGTCATCGCTCCAGGGCCCCGGCTTCGGGCACTACAAGTCCGCAGCGTCCTCAAACTGTCAGACCCCCGCCCTAATGTGAAGAGTAGATGCACTACTCACAGCAAGAGAAGGTCCGCGCCGCGGCGTGGAAGACCAGCACTACCAGCCGAGGCACCCGGCGGTGCTCGGATCCGCGGCGCACACTGCACGAGCGTCGATGCGGCATTCCTGCACCGCGACGTGCACGGCGTCGTCTAGCTGGTGCTCGTGGAGTGGAAGTACACCGAGTCCTACCGGGTGCGCCGGCCCGACCGGGCCAAGGACCAGGTGCGGCTGGCGCGGTACGGCGAGGCGGTGGCCGATCCGGACGGGCCGGTGCGCGCGGACGTGCTGTCCTTCGAGCGGCTGCTGGACGAACCGTTCTACCAGCTGGTACGGCAGCAGCTGCTGGCCTGGGAGCTGGAGAAGAGCGGCGCTGAGGGGGCTTCGCGGGTGCGGGTTGTGCACGTGTTGCCGCCGGGCAACATGGCGTACCAGCAGTCGTTGTCGCGGCCGGAGCATCGCGCTCTCGGTGGCTCTGTCAGCGAGGTGTGGCAAAGGCTGCTGCGTCGGCACGAGCGGTTCGTGTCGATGGACAGCGCCATGTTCCTCGATGCCGAGATCACCTCTCGTGAGTACGTATTGCGTTACGCCGAGGAAGTGATCCGCGACGAGGCGGAGCTTCTGCTTGGGGTGCGGGTGCACACGGTCGGTGATGTTGAGAACGCCTTGTACTGCCAGCAGGAGTTCGACGGAGAGGTAGAGCTCCACGCGACCGGGATCCAGCTCTTCCTCGGTCGGGAGAACCTCGGTTTGACTACCCCTTTACGCTCGACGAGCTGCGTGAAGTCATCAGCGATCTGGAGGACGACGTGAACGCTCAGGACCTTGAGTAGTGGAGATCCAGATCGTCTGTGGGGACATCACCAGGCAGGATGTCGACGCAATCGTGACCGCCGCGAACGAGCCGCTGCGTGGGGGCGGGGGAGTCGACGGTGCCGTCCATCGTGCTGCTGGTCCCGAGCTTCTTCGCGCGTGTCATGTGCTGGCTCCCTGCCTGACAGGGTCGGCTGTCATCACACCGGCCTTCGACCTGGCGCCCGTCAAATGGGTGATCCATGCCGTCGGCCCGATCTACTCCGGACGTCCTGAGGACGCTGAGCTGCTGACGTCGGCGTACACGTCGTCTCTGGCGCGGGCGGACGAGGTCGGTGCGAAGTCCATAGCGTTCCCCTCGATCTCAACGGGGGTCTACGGCTACCCCGACGGTCTGGCGTCGATCCTCTCGGTTCAGGCTTTACGAGCTGCTCGGACGCACGTCGCGACCGTGCTCCTGGTCGCCTTCAGCCGTCGCATAGCCGAGAAGTGGGACTCGGCCCTGCATGGCCCGTGAGGGATGGTTGGCCTCCGACACGCGAAGGTTCGTCCGCCGCGTATGCAGTTGAGTGACTGCTAGGTCACAGAGGGCTGACCGTCTCTGCGAGAGACCTGGAGACGTCTACATCGCCCGCCGTTCGTGCCAGGATGCGAGGGACGGACGAGGCCGGGGGTGACGTGCTCTTACTGCAACGGGCGGCGACGGCGCCTCGACTCGTGGCTGCTCTGGTTGCCGTCGTCGCCGGCTCGACGTCAGATCCCTTCGCGCCCGTCGTCGTCGCCGTGCCTGCGAAGGGCATCGAGCGGTGGTTGTCGCAGCGGCTGTCACACGAGCTCGGGGCGAAGGACGGCGACGGGGTGTGCGCCAACGTCGAGTTCCCTTCACCTGCGCAGCTGCTCGACGCCGCCCTCGCATGCGCCAGCCCGGAGATGGCTGTGGCGACGCAGGCGTGGCAGCCGGCTGCCACCACCTGGGCACTGCTGGATCTGCTCGACACCCTTGACTCTGCCGACCCGATGACCGCCCCGGTTCGGCACTTCCTCGGCGACAGCCCGAGCTCCAGCCGGCGGTACGCGTTGGCCAGCAAGGTCGCTGGGCTGTTCTCGACCTACGCAGCGGATCGGCCGGAGCTGCTGAGGAGCTGGTCACACGGGGACATCCAGGTTCCCGAGGACCTGAGGTGGGAAGCAGAGTTCTGGCTTCGGCTCCGCGACCAACGAGGTCCCAGCCCGGCGGAGCTCCACGACACGGCGTGCCAAGGACTCAGGGATCACCCGGAGCGATCGGACCTGCCGGACATGCTCAGCGTCTATGGGCTTACCCGGCTCAGCAAGGCGCGGCTCGACGCCCTCGCCGCGCTCGCGGAGCACCGCGACGTGCACCTGTTCGTGCATCACCCTGGACCGTCGCTGTGGAAAGCGATCACGACGCCGGTGGTCAAGCGGGCTGACGACCACTCCGGGCTGAACGTCCAGCACCCACTGCTCGCGAGCCTGAGCCAGGACGTACGAGAGCTGCAGCAGCGGCTGCTCACCACGGCCCCCGACCTCGTCACACGGCTCCACGACGCACCGATCGAGGAGCGCGACCTGCTCCACCAGCTTCAGGTCGACCTCACCGAGGACCGTGTACCGACCAAGCGCAGGAAGCTGCTGACCGCGGATCGGTCGATACAAGTGCACGCATGCCACGGACCGGCGCGCCAAGTCGAAGTCCTTAGAGAGGCCCTGCTTGGGATCCTTGAGCGCGACACCACCCTCGAGCCGCGGGATGTGCTGATCCTGTGCCCGGACGTCGAGACCTACGCGCCTCTCGTCACCGCGGTGTTCAAGACCGACGCTCACCCGGGCGGACGGCTCAACGTCGCCATCGCTGACCGCTCGCCGCGGCAGACCAACCCGTTGCTCGGGCTGGCGGCGCGGCTCCTCGAGCTGGCCTCAGGCCGGGTGACAGGGGCGCAGGTGCTCGACCTCGCCGGCTCTTCCGCCGTACGACAGCAGTTCCTCCTCACCGACGACGACCTGGAGCAGCTGCGCGCCTGGACAGTCACCAGCCGGGTGCACTGGGGGCTTGATGCAGACACGCGAAAGCCCTGGGGAATCCAGGGTCTGGCGCACGGGACTTGGCGCGTGGGGCTGGATCGGGTCCTTGCGGGTATTGCCCTCGGCGACCTCGAGCACGCGTGGGGCGAGACCCTGCCGATGGGTGGCTTGGACTCCGGTGATGTCGAGCTCGTCGGGCGGCTCGCCGAGCTCGTCGACCGGCTCGATGCGGCGCTGACGGCGCTCACGGGCCGGCAGACGGTGCGGGACTGGCTGGCCACGCTCGAGCACGCCGTCGATGCCCTGGGCGGGGTTGCGTGGGACGGGGAGTGGCAGCGCAGCCAGCTCTCCCGCGACATCGCGGACGTCACGGCAGCAGCGACCGGGTCGACTGCTTTGCTCTCCTTAGCCGAAGTCACCGCGCTTCTCGACGAGCGTCTCGCGGGCCGACCGACCCGCAGCAGCTTCCGCACCGGCGCGATGACGATCTGCACCCTCACTCCTATGCGGTCGGTGCCGCACCGCGTCGTGTGCCTGATCGGGATGGACGACGGGGCGTTCCCGCGGCACGGCATTGCCGATGGTGACGACTTGCTCGGGCGGGACCCGCATGTGGGCGAACGCGACCCGCGCAGCGAGGACCGCCAGCTTTTCCTCGATACGCTGCTGGCCGCGCAGGAGCAGCTGGTGGTCACGTACACGGGCGCGGACGTCCGCAGCGGGGCGGCGCTCCCGCCAGCCGTACCGGTCAGCGAGCTGCTCGACGCGCTCGACCTCACCGCAGTCACCCAAGACGGCGAGCCGGCCCGGGAGCAGGTGGTCGTGCACCACCCGCTGCAGCCCTTCGACCCGCGCAACTTCACCGACGATGAGCTCGGGACCCGAGGCGCCTTCTCCTTCGACCGAGCGGCGTACGCCGGGGCGGTGGCCCTGGTCTCCGACCGGACCACCTCCGTCGCGCTGGTGGGTGAGGCCTTGGGTGACCTAGGTGAGATGTACGTCGAGCTCCAGCGGCTCACGGAGTTCTTCGAGCACCCAGCTAAGGCCTTCCTGCAGCAACGACTCGGGGTCTACGCGACGAGCCGCGCCGAGGAGCCCGAGGACGCGATCCCGCTGCAGCTCGACAACCTCGAGCATTGGGCGATCGGGGACCGCGCGCTGCGAGCCCGCCTCGCGGGTCAGCATCCCGCGGCTTTCACCACGACTGAGCGCGCCCGAGGGCAGCTGCCCCCTGGCCACCTCGGTGATGAGCTGCTTGGCGTAATCAGTCCGCGCGTCGCGCACCTCGCCGCGGCCGCGCAGGCTCACCTGCTCGAGACCCCGGCCGTGGTGGACATCGACGTCGAGCTGCCCAGCGGGAGGCGGCTGCTTGGGGAGGTCCGCGACGTTCGCGGCGAGGTGCTCGTGACCGTTACGTACTCCACCCTCAAGCCCAAGCAGCGGATCCGTGCGTGGCTGCAGCTGCTGGCGCTGACCGCCGCCCACCCCGAGCGGCCCTGGAGCGCCATCCTGATCGGACGGGCACCGAGGGAGCGGGTCGCCACGATCGTGCTCCCGCCGGTGTCGGTGCTGGAGGCACCGCTGCGACTTGATCAGCTGGTCGACCTGCGGTCGCTGGGTCTCCGGACCCCCGCGCCGCTGCCGGTGACCGCCGCTGCCGCCTACGCCGAGGTGATGCGCGTCGGCACCGCCAGCAAGGCCCGTGAGGCCGCGGCCAGGGAGTGGACGTCCGGCTACGGGTTCCCAAGGGATGATGCCGACCCGGAGAATGTCCTGCTCTGGGGACAGAGCGCGCCCTTCGACGCCCTGTGGGACTGGATCTCACCGCTGCCGCTGCCCGGTGCCGGCTACGCCACTGAGCCCTCGCAGTTCGCTGTCCTGGCCAGGCGCGTGTGGGCTGACGTCCTGGAGCACGAGCAGACCACATGGTCGTGACCGAGCTCGCGGACCTGCGGGGGCCGCTGCCCGAGAAGACGACGGTGCTCGAGGCCAGCGCCGGCACCGGCAAGACCTACACGATCGCGGGTCTGGTGACCAGGTATGTCGCCGAGGGTCGCGCCGAGATCCACCAGCTGCTGGTCGTGACCTTCGGCCGGGCCGCGACCTCAGAGCTCCGTGCCCGGGTGCGGGAGCGCCTCCAGTCCGCCCGCGAAGCACTGTTGGACGAAAAGCCCTCCGATGACCCAGTGGTGGAGGTGCTGCGCGTAGGAACGGCGCTGGAGGTCGCGGATCGGGTCCGGCGGCTCGCGGTCGCGCTGTCGTCCTTCGACGCGGCCACGGTCGCGACGACGCACGAGTTCTGCCACCAGGTGTTGCGGGCCCTCGGCATCCTTGCCGACCACGAGGCCGGCACCGTCCTCGTCGACACCCTGCGCGATCTGGTCACCGAGGTCGCCGACGACCTCTACCTGGCGTTCGCGCTCAAGCGGGGGAGCCTGCCCTTCGGTCGGGACGTCGCCCAGACCATCGCTCGGTACGCCATCGCCGATCCGGAGGCGGTGCTGCTGCCGACCGGGCGGGACCGGGACAGCGAGGGCGACCTGCGGGTGCGGTTCGGGACCGCCGTACGACGTGAGCTCGAGTCTCGGAAGCGCGCGATGAAGGTGCTGTCCTTCGATAATCTGCTCGGCCGTGTGCGCGACGCGCTCGCGGACCCCGAGACGGGCGAGCAAGCGTGCGCACTACTGCGTCGTCGGTACGACGTCGTGCTCGTCGATGAATTCCAGGACACCGACCCGATCCAGTGGGACATCCTGCATCGGGCCTTCCACGGCCACCGAACCCTCGTCGTCATCGGCGACCCCAAGCAGGCGATCTACAGCTTCCGCGGCGCGGACGTCCGGGCCTACCTGGCGGCCAAGCAGGTCGCTGACCATGACCGGTCGCTGGGCACCAACTGGCGCAGCGACCGGCTCGTCCTGGACGGATTGGCGCGACTGCTGCGTGTGGCCGCACTTGGTGACCCCCGCATCACCGTCACCCCTGTGGCGCCCGGCCACACCGCGGTCGCGCTCGGACCCGCTCCGGACGACGCGCCGGTACAGATCCGGGTGCTCACTCGCGACCGGATCCGGGTCACCAACAACGGCAAGATCCAGACCGACGCCGCGCTCGAGGCGATCTCGGCCGACGTCGCGGCGCAGATCGTCGACCTGCTGCACGCCGAACGGACGGTGACGCCTCGCGGCGGGAAGCCGGTGCCGCTCGCCGCGGGGGACATCGCCGTGCTCGTCCGGACCGGTAGGCAGGCCGAGACGGTGCGCGCCGCCCTGTTGACGCGTCGCGTCCCGTGTGTCCTGACCGGGACGGCAAGCGTCTTCGGTTCCCGCGGCGCGCGCGACTGGGCGCTGCTGCTGGAGGCACTGGAGCAACCGCACCGCAGCGGCCGGGTGCGGCACTTCGCGCTGTCGGCCTTCGTGGGAGCCACGGCCGCTGACTTGGACGCCGACACCGGTGTCGCGCTCGACGACCTGCTGAGCCAGCGGCTCCGCGGGTGGGCGGAGGTCCTCGGGACACGCGGGGTGGCCGGCCTTTTCGCGGCGGTGTCCAACGAGCAGCGCCTCGCGGAGCGCATGCTCGGCCACGACGACGGCGAACGGCTGCTCACGGACCTACGGCACGTCACGGAGATCCTGCATGGACAGGGCATCTCTGCCGAGCTCGGCCTCGCAGGTCTGGTCTCGTGGCTGCGGGACCGGATCGACGACGCCGGCGGGGACGCCGACCAGGAGCGGTCGCGCCGCCTGGACACCGACCGGTCCGCCGTACAAGTCGTCACTGTCCACACGAGCAAGGGCCTTGAGTTCCCCGTCGCCATGGTGCCGTTCGGCTGGCACACGAGCTCGGGTGGGAGCAACGAGCGCTACCCCCGCGGGCACGACCGAGACGCAAGGACGCTGTTCATCGGCGGCAAGAACGACGATGACTACAGCGGCGCCTGCCAGGGTCAGGACGCCGAGGACGCGGGCGAGGAACTGCGCCTGCTCTATGTCGCGATGACACGTGCCATCTCGCGCCTCGTGCTCTGGTGGGCGCCGTCATGGGCCACGGCTGAGGCTCCGCTGCACCGGCTGCTGTTCGCTGCGGACGCCGCTGCCATCCCCGCGAAGGTCGACCTCCTGGCCGACGGACCGTCCCTACAGCACCTGCAGACGTACGCCGGCGGGCCGGTGTCGGTGACGACCATCGACCGCTGGGGGCCGGTGCGGGACGCGCCGCCGGTCGTTAAGGTGAACGCGGGCGACCTCGCAGTAGCGAGCTTCGACCGCGGCATCGACACCGATTGGCGGCGGACGTCGTACAGCGGGTTGTCGCGGGATGCGCACCGCTCCGGCTCCGCCGTTGGTTCCGAGACCGAGGTAGCCGTGAAGGACGACGAACCTGAGGTGTCGAAGGAGGCGGAGGTCGGGTCGGAGGGAGTGGTTTCGCTCTGGACCGACCTGCCGGGGGGCGCCGGCTTCGGGACCGTGGTGCACGAGGTGCTCGAGGTCGCGGACCTGTCTGTGCAACCGCTGGCGGAAGAGCTGCTGCGGGTCACCGGCGATCCTGCCTTGGTGGCAGCGCTGGTCCCGGCGGTGTCGACATCACTCGGTCCGCTGGCTTCCGGCATGTCTCTGCGGGACGTGCCGATTCTTGATCAGCTCCGCGAGCTCAACTTCGAGCTGCCGCTAGCCGGCGGTGACGCCCCTGTCGGGACCGTCCGGCTCCGTGAGATCGCCGGTTTGCTGCGGTCGCACCTGCCGGTGGGCGACCCGGTCCGGAGCTACGCGGATGCACTCGAGACGGGGTTGATGGGACAGCAGGTACTGCGGGGCTACCTGGCCGGCTCGATCGACGTCGTGCTGCGCATCGAGGGGCGCTACCTCGTGGTTGACCACAAGACCAACAGGCTCGCGCCCAGGGACGTCCAACTGACCGCCTGGCACTACCGGCGCGAGGCGCTTGACACGGCGATGCAGGACGCGCACTACCCCTTGCAGGCACTGCTCTACTGCGTCGCGCTACACCGCTTCCTGCGCTGGCGCCAGCCCGAGTACGACCCGGACGTGTACCTCGGCGGTGTGCTGTACCTCTTCCTGCGCGGGATGTGCGGGCCGGGAGTCGAAGGCGGCGTGTGGTCGTGGAAGCCGCCGGGAGCGCTTGTCGTGGCCTTGTCGGACCTGCTCGCGGGGGTGGGCCGTGCTTGAGGCGATGAGGGCGACCGGAGTGCTGCGTGAGCTCAACGAGCGCGGCATTCTGCACGTCGCAGACGTCCACGTGGCGGCGCGATTGGGGGTCCTCGCCGGGGAGTTGGACGAGCGAGCGCAGCTCGCCCTGGCTCTGGCCGTGCGTGGGGTGCGGCACGGCTCAGTCGTGCTGGACCTGAGCGCGGTCGGTCGGATCGTGGCGGAGGACGGCTCGGAGATCTCCTGGCCCGACCTCGAGGGTTGGCGTTCCGCCCTGGACACGAGCCCGTTGCTCGACGGCCCGCTACGCCGGGAGGGCGACAAGCTCTGGCTCGACAGTTACTGGCGGCAGGAGGTCTTCGTCGCCGAGGACCTGCTGCGGCGCGCCTCGCTGCCCGTCACGGTGGACCCGTCACTGCTTGGAGCGGCGTTGGCTCGGCTGTGGTCTGGGGGCGAGCCCGACGACCAGCGAGCGGCAGCGGCGACCTGCGCGCTGTCGAGCGTCGCCGTGCTCGGAGGTGGGCCCGGCACGGGGAAGACGACGACCGTCGCCCGGCTGCTGGTCGCCCTACAGGAGTCGTCTCCCGATCCCCTACGCATCGCCCTCGCGGCACCCACTGCCCGTGCGGCCTCCCGCCTCGGCCAGTCGATGGTCCGCGAGGCGTTCTTGGCTCCGCACGAACGTGTACTGACCGATGACGAGCTCGCTTACCTCCGGACCCTCGAGCCGCAGACACTCCACCGATTGCTCGGCGTGCGCCGCGGTTCGGCGCAGTTCTGGCACTACGCCGGACGCCGGCTCCCGCACGATGTGGTGGTCGTCGACGAGGCGTCGATGGTGTCGCTCACGATGTTCGCCAAGCTGCTCGAGGCGTTGCGCCCCGAGGCGCGGCTGGTCCTCGTCGGCGACCCCGAGCAGCTTGCTTCCATCGAGGCGGGAGCGATCTTGTCCGATCTAGTGGCCGGCGGTGCCACCCGGACGGTGGCTCGCGCAGCTGCCCTGGCGTCCGTCGTACCGCTCGATGTGGTCGAGGGCAACGAAGCAGACTCCCCGGGGGCGCGGCTGCGGAATGGGATCGCCTGTCTGCATCGGGTCCGAAGGTTCGACGAAGCAGGGGCCATCGACGCGCTCGCCAAGGCGATCCAGTCCGGACGTGCGCCGGACGTGTTGGACGTGCTGCGGTCCGGTGCTGAGGGTGTGCGCTTCGACGAGGTCAGGGACGACCAGCCCGTGCCGCCCGCGCTGTTGCGGGGGCTCGCCGTCAAGCAAGCCCTAGACATCGTCGACCACGCGGTCGCGGGGCGGCACGAAGAGGCGCTGCTGGCGTTGGCGGAGCACCGACTGCTGTGCGGGCACCGGGAAGGCCTGCGCGGGGTCAACCACTGGAGCCGGCTCATCCAGGGTTGGCTCGTGCACGACCTGGCCCTTGAGCCGCGTCGCGACGGCAGGTACGACGGGCAGCCCTTGCTCGTGCAGTCCAACGACTACGACAACAAGCTCTGGAACGGCGACGTCGGGATCGTGGTGGAAGACGCGGCGGTCTTCCCCGACGGTGCAGGAGTGCGGACGGTGCCGTTGGGGCGACTCGGAGACGTGCGGCCGATGTACGCGATGACCGTGCACCGGGCGCAGGGGTCGCAGTTCCCCTTCGTGACGGTGCTCCTTCCCCCGGCGTCCTCGCCGCTGGGTACGCGCGAGACCCTCTACACGGCCATTACGCGGGCAGAGATGCATGTTCGGATAATCGGGTCTGCGGAGGCGGTGGCGGCGGCCGTGGGCAACCGGGTGCAACGTGCATCCGGATTGCCGGAGCGGCTGGCGTAGCAACACCGTGGCCTGATCGGCTCCCACCTTCAGAGGTAGAGGCCCGGGCTCCCCTTCTGTTCCGGCGTCGTGGCCGCGTCCTCCGCCTTTTGGTCGGCGAAGAAGGTCTTCCCGCCGAAGTGATCGGCCGACACGTGCCGGAGAAGTACGGAAGTGCCCGTCCCGCTTGGCAATCTGTTGTTTGCGAAGACGACAGAATACCGAGCGGGAACCATCACCGTTGCGAGTACTACGTGTAGCCCTTGGCAAACGACGCCTTCGCCTCTTCCGGCTTGGCCGTGAGATACACGCTCTCGCAGGCAAAATCCCCGTCCTGATCGTGCATCACAATGAATGCTTCCTCGAGGGGGACCAGGAGGTAGACGCCGCTGTATCCGTCGTCCGTCTCCCAAGACTCTTCTGCGATCGCCAACCGCCGCGCGAGCTCCGTTGTGTCAGGGACACAGAGCTCTGAACCTGGATCCCAGCTCCAGCCCTCGCCGTTAACCTCGATTATCCCCGCAGGGTCATTCGGCCCGCTGCCCCAACGCGCGACCGATGCGGCAAGTCGAGCCTCAGACCAGGCCTCGGAGGTCCAGGAAAAATCGAACAGATCTCTTGGCTGACCATCGGAACTCAAGTGCAGCAGCAAACTCGATCCCAGCGAAGCCAACTCGATGTCAGCAACATGTTCGGTGGATCCGTCATCGTGCTCAACCTCGAGATGAAAGCGCCCATCCTTCTGCTCAGAGGCCGATGCAAATTCTAGGTCTTCGGCAGTGCATGTGAAAATCAACATTTCGACGTCCTCATATCGAGATGTTCGCTAGCCCCTCGATCACAGTCAAGCCTGACAGGTGCGCCTGACCATTTCGTGACTTCGCGGCATCGGTGTGTACGAGCCAACCGGCGATGGGTGAACAGGCACATCCGCCAGCGCTTGGGCTCGGCCACGGCATGCTCGCCGTCCAGGTCTGGCCCCTGCAGCGGGCGTCAACCCGAGGAAGGCGGGGTCCAGAGCGGCGCAGACCGCAGATCCTCATCCTGTGTGACACCGACGCCCGGGAAGCATGCTGGCACGCCCCGGCAAATCTGAACCTGCCGTTGCCTCTGTCGCACCGTCACGGCTCGACCAGCGGAGGGGACTAGCCAAGTCAAAGCGATACATGAAGTGGGCTATCCATCTCAATGCACTGGCTTAGGGGGCTCAGGAGCGGTCGCGCAGTGCCGGTAGGGCCCGCCAGGGGTGTTCGCTGACCGCCAGTTCGAGCGTGGCAGGGCGGACGCGCTTCTCGCCGGTAGACAAGCCGCCGTTGCGCTCGTGTGGTCGTGCGCTGGCCGTTGGCAGGCCGTGAGGGTGCGGCGTTCGAGGCCGTGCACCCGGTTGAGCTCGGCCCGGCTGAGCCTGGATCCACCGTTGCGATAGGGCGGTTTGGCATGTCGTAGACCGCGGATGCCCTGCTGTGTATGGAGAATGTGGCTTGCGAAGGACACGTTCTACCGACTCAGAAGGAGCATCCGCG
>JAABUJ010005242.1_pt1 | contig 13067 bp, 10 predicted proteins | sample 5559131 | NCBI WGS metagenome assembly JAABUJ01 (sample SAMN10711875, study PRJNA513366) | rock metagenome | isolation source: Antarctica rocks | place: Antarctica: Victoria Land, Mt New Zealand nord | collected 2016-01-07
GATGATCGCAGTGAACCTGAAGGGCGTGTTCAACGGGATGCGCGAAGCCGGGAGAAGGCTTCGGGACGGCGGGCGCGTCATCAGCCTCTCGTCAAGCGTGGTCGGCCTCTACCAGCCGGGCTATGCCCTCTATGCCGCGACCAAGGCGGGTGTGGAGGCGATGACGCACGTCTTCGCCAAGGAGGTTGGCGGCCGCCAGATCACCGTCAACGCAGTCGCTCCCGGCCCGGTTGACACGCCGCTGTTCACCGAAGGCAAGAGCCAGGAACTGATCGACCGCATCGCCAGCTCGGCGCCGTTCGGCCGGCTTGGGGAGCCGGAGGATATCGCGCGCGTCGTTTCGTTCCTCGCCGGCCCGGATGGCGGCTGGGTCAACGGCCAGGTGCTGCGCGCCAATGGCGGCGTGATCTAGCCGCCTCACGCTGGTCAGGAGCAAAGCCGATGCCCAAGACCATCCTGATCACCGGCGCGTCCAGCGGGTTTGGTGAGTTGATCGCCTACCAGCTCGCTGATGCGGGCCACGTCGTCTACGCCTCGATGCGCGGGCTGTCCGGCCGCAACTCCGGCAAGACGGAGAAGACCCGCGCCTACTCAGCCGCGCACGCGGTGGACATCCGCACGGTCGAGCTTGACGTGCAGGATCAGGCGTCGGTTGATGCCGCGGTCGCCAGGGTGATGGCCGAGATGGGCCGGATCGACGTGCTGATCCACAACGCCGGACACATGGCGTTCGGCCCTGCCGAGGCGTTCACGCCGGATCAGTTCGCCTCGTTGTACGACATCAACGTCATTGGCCCGCAGCGCCTGAACCATGCCGCGCTGCCGCACATGCGGTATGGCAGGGAGCCCTTGATGGTGTGGGTCGGCTCCACAAGCACGCGCGGTGGCACCCCGCCCTACATCGCGCCGTACTTCGCTGCCAAGGCGGCGATGGACTCGCTTGCCGTCAGCTACGCTGGGGAGCTGGCGCGCTGGGGCGTTGAGACGGTGATCACCTCACCCGGAGTCTACACGAGCGGCACCAACCATTTCGCCCATGCCGACATGCCCGGCGACGAGACGCGCGCGGCGGAATACGCCAGCGGCCCGACGCGCGATCTTGCCGAGCAGGCAAAGCAGGCCGACCTGGCGAGCGTGCCCGCGGACGCAGACCCGGCCGATGTGGCACGCGCCATCGTGAGCGTGGTCGCCATGCCGTTTGGCACCCGCCCGCTGCGGATTACCATCGACCCCGCTGACGGCGGCGCAGAAGAACTCAACAAGATCGGCGATCGCGTGCGCGCCGCCTTTCTCCGCGATGCCGGAATGGGCGACCTGCTTCGTCCTGCGCGGAGCAGCTGAGAAGGCTGTGTCACTCTGTCAAACGACCAGCACACGAACTGAACCGCCTTCCCCGTATAAAAGCTCTGAAGTGGCGGTGTGTGACAAAAGGACTGGTCGGTGCCCTTTTGGAGACCATCTGTTAAAGCACGTTGGGGTCAAGTCAAAGCAACGTACCCGACTGCGGTCAGGTAGTTGCCCCAGAAAAATCGCCGCGCCGGAAGTCCCCGTTCCGTTTCAATCAGAAGCGAACATGTTCCAAGCATAGCGGCACAATCCCGCCCGACGTACTCCCAACGGAGGCCAGTCCAGGGGGGCTCCCCCTGGCGGAGTTTGAGGCAGAGCCTCAACCTTCCTTGCTGCGCCTACGCGCCCGGCAGCATCGCCAGTCCCGCCACCACCGCCTGCCGCTTGTCCAGGTTGAGCCGGTCCGTATCCCCCTGCAGCCGGGTCAGCGCCTCCCACAGCTCGCCCCAGGCCGCCGCCGGCCGCAGCCCGGCGAGCCTGGCCTGCGCCGCGTCCGCCTCGCCGCGCACAGAGGCACGCACCGCGCCCGAGATCGCGCCGCGCAGCAGGTCCATGAACAGGTCGTACGCCCCCTCCCCGCGCCCGATGCGGTCCGCCGCCGCGTAGGCGCGGGTCAGCGGCAGCGACGGCAGCGCGTCGAGCAGCTCGCCCACCAGTCCCGCGATCGCCAGCCCCTCCTCGTCCGCGAGCCGCATCGCGTGCCCGGGCGAGCCGTCGGACAGCCGCACCAGCGTGGCGCGCTCCGCTTCGCCCAGCTCGGGCATGTCACGCCGCAGCAGCGTGTCCACCGCCGCGTCCGGCACCGGCCCGAGCGCCAGCCTGCGGCAGCGCGAGCGCAGCGTCGGCAGCAGCCGCCCCGGCGCGGCGCACACCAGCATCAGCAGGGCACGCGGCGGCGGCTCCTCCAGCACCTTGAGCAGGGCGTTGGCGGAATTCGGGTTGAGGTCCTCCGCGCCGTCGACGATCACCACGCGCCAGCCGCCCTCGGCCGGCGTGAGGTGCAGGAAGGGCGGGATCAGCCGCGCGTCGTCGATGGCGATCGTCTTGCGCATCCGCTTCTTCTTGTCGTCCCACTCGCGCTCCACGGTGAGCAGGTCGGCGTGGGTGCCCGTCGCCACGCGGCGAAACACCGGGTCGGACGGCGCGAGCGCCAGGCTGTCCGGCGCGCCGCCCTTGAGCAGGCGGCGGGCGAGGCGGAACGCGAAGGTGGCCTTGCCCACGCCTTCCGGCCCGGCGATCAGCCAGGCGTGGTGCATCCGCCCGGCGCGCCAGGCCTCCAGCACCGTCGCCTCCGCCGCCTCGTGGCCGAGCAGCAGGTCGTTCTGCCGCGGCGCGGGCGCGCTCATCGTGGCGGCGGCAGCGCGACGGCGGCCCTGACCCTGGCGGCCACCTCGTCCGGCGTGCCCTCCGCGGAGACCAGGACGCAGCGCCCCGGCTCGGCCTCGGCGATGGCGCGGAAGCCGGCCTCCACCCGCGCGTGGAACGCGGCGCCGAGGCGCTCGTAGCGGTCGGGCTCCCCGCCCAACCTGCCCTGCGCGGCGTGGCGTGCCGCGAGCCTGGCCCGCTGCGTCGCCGGCGAGGCGTGCAGGACGATGGTGCGGTCCGGCACCACACCCAGAAGCGTCACCAGGGCCCGGATCGCCGCCGGGTCCGCGCCCTGGCCGCAGCCCTGGTAGGCCAGCGTGGAGTCGGAGAAGCGGTCGCAGATCACCATCCTGCCCGCCTGCAGCGCCGGCAGGATCAGACGGGCGACGTGCTCGGCGCGCGCGGCGAAGTGCAGCAGCGTCTCCGCCAGCGGCGACCAGTCCGTGCGCCCTGACAGCAGCAGCTCGCGCAGCACCTCGGCGCCGGGAGAGCCGCCAGGCTCGCGAGTGCGCACCACGTCGCGGCCCTCGCGCCGCAGCACCTGCTCCAGCAGCGACGCCTGCGTGGACTTGCCGACGCCCTCGCCGCCCTCCAGCGTGACGAGGCGGCCGGGCCAGACGGCCGGCGCAGCGGGACCCGCGTCAGCCGCCGAAGACGTGGCTCACCACCGCGATCGCCCGGCCGCCGACGCCCAGGCGTGCGACGTCGGCGCCGGCCAGCAACGGCACCTCCATGGACGGCACCCCCTGCCCTGCCAGCACCAAGTGCGCCACCACCGCGCCCTTGCTCACCGGGGCCGGGATCGGGCTGTCGTAGGCGACGCTGATCTGGGCGTGCTGGCGCCAGGAGCGCGGCATCGTCACCACCAAGTCCTTGCCGCCCACCAGCGGCACGCTGGCGCGCGCGCCGAGCCACACCGGGGCGTTCTCCACGGTGTCGGCGGCGTTAAACAGGCTGACGTTCTCGAAGCTGTTGAACGACCACTCGATGAGCCGCTCGCTCTCCTCGACGCGCGCCTTCTGCGTCGGCATCCCGTTGAGCACCATGATGACGCGCCGCCCGTTGCGCAGCGAGCTGGCCACCACCCCGAAGCCGCCCGCGTCGGTGTGCCCGGTCTTCAGGCCGTCCGCCATGCCGCGCTGCACCAGCGGGTTGCGGTTGTACTGCTCGATGCCGTTGTAGCGGTAGTCCTTCTCGGCGTCGTAGTGGTAGTACTCGGGGAAGTTCGTGATCAGCGACTGCGCCAGCGTGGCGATGTCGCGCGCCGACATGGTGTGGTTCTGCGACGGCCAGCCCGTGCTGTTCTCGAAGTGCGACCTGGTGAGGCCGAGCTCCTTGGCCTTGGCGTTCATCAGCTCGACGAACTGCTCCTCCGAGCCCGCGACGCCCTCGGCCAGCACGATGCAGGCGTCGTTGCCGGACTGGATGATCATGCCGCGGATCAGCTCCTCGACGACGACCTGCCCGCCGAGCGGGACGAACATCTTCGAGCCCTGCATCTTCCAGGCCTTCTCGCTGACCGGCAGGCTCTGATCGAGCTTGAGCTGTCCGGCCTTGAGCTTGCCGTAGATGATGTAGGCCGTCATCAGCTTGGTCATCGAGCTGGGCGGCATCTGCTGGTCGGCCTGCTTGTCGAGCAGCGTCGCACCGCTGTTGAAGTCGGTGATGAACGCCCACTGCGCCGAGGTGTCCATCGGACCCAGCGGAGTCGCCGCGGCATTGGCGGAAGGTCCGGCCTCCGCCGGCGCGGCCGCGGCCGGTGCGCGCGGGTGGCGGGGTGCCGCGGCGGCTTCGCGCGCGGCTCCGAGGCAGGTCGCCCCCAGCCCCGCGATCGCCACGCCGGACAGCAGCAGGCCGCGGCGGCTCGGCGGGGCAACTCGCATATCAGTCTCTGGCGTCATCCGGCGCATCCCCCCGTGCTGTTCCGCGAGCTGTTCCGCGTGCCTGCCGCGCGGCGCGAGTCGCGCGGCCGCACACGGCCACCCCCTACTGCACGACGATGCGCGCGTCCGCTACCCCGGCCCGCAGCGCCTGGTTCAGGGCGGCATCGGCGTCGGCCACGCCGGCGAACGGCCCGGCCTGCACCGCATAGCTGTCGCTGCGTCCCTGCCGCGTGTGCACCACCTCCGGCCGCAGCGCGGACAGACGCGCAGCCAGCCGCCTGGCGTAGTCGGCGCGGCCGAAGCTGTCGGTGCGCAGCCACAGCGTGCCAGGTGCTGCGCCCACGTCACGCACGTTCTCCGGCAGGCGGTCCGGCACCGCCGCCTCGTCGCCCGGGGCCGCCGCGGCGCCGATCCTGGTGGCGCCTGCCGCGGCCGGGGCGGCGCCGGGCGGCGCCAGGGTCTCGGCCAGCACCGACTCGCGGGGTGCCGCGGCGATGTCGAGGTGCGGCCCGCCGTGCAACTGCTCCGCCAGGCGGCGGCTGAGCGGCTCGTCCACCGCGACCCGCACCCGGATGCCGTCCGCAGGCGCAGTCCCGCCCGCCACGCCGAGCAGCGCCGCCGCCCGCGGCGTCAGCCCGAGCACGCGCCCCGGGTTCGCCGGGCCGCGATCGTCGATGCGCAGCAGGATCTGCCGCCCGTTGCCGAGGTTGGTCACGCGCGCGACCGCAGGGAGTTGCAGCGTCTGGCTCGACCCGGCGGCGACCTGCGGGTCGTATCGCTCCCCGTCGGTCGCTACCGGGCCGTGCGCGCCGTCGACCGACGCCAGCCCGGTGAACTCCGCCGAGAACGACTCGGCCGGGTAGAACCACACGCCGCCGTCGCCCTGCCAGGGCGCGCCCACGGCGTAGTGCGCCGGCAGCGGCGGTCGCGGGGCCGGGCTGCGGCGCTGGCACCCGGCCAGGGCAAGCGCCGCGCCGACGGCGGCTGCCAGGGGTCGTCGGGAGCCGGTCAGAAAGCAAGGCTGGGCTCCGCCCAGACCCGCCAGGGGCGAGCCGCCCCTGGACCGGCGCTTTCTCAAGGAGTGGATTCCAAAGGCGAGCCTTTGGCGGAGTTTGAGGCAGAGCCTCAACCTTGCCTGCCTTGGCCGATCACGCAGCCCCGGCTCACGCCGCCGCCGCGTCGCCCAGCAGCCCCACCGCGAGGGCGTAGAAGTCCGATGGGTTGTAGCGCCGGATTGCCTTGAAGTTGCCGTACACCAGGAACGCGTCGCCTCCCGTCCCGTCCGGCAGCAGCAGCGCCGCCGCGGTGCCGTGGCCTTCGGGGCGGAACGGCGCGCCGTCCTCGCGCCGGACCCCGTCGCGCTCCCACTGGCCCAGCGGCCGCACGTCGTCGCGCCCGCCTGGAGAGACCAGGCCCGCCGGCACGCGCACCGGCTGCCCCCATATCTCGCCCGCCTTCCAGCCGGAGCGGCCCAGGTAGTTGCCCACGGAGGCGAACACGTCGGGCAGGCTGGTCCAGATGTTGCGCTGGCCGTCGCCGGTGAAGTCCACCGCGTAGCGCAGGTAGGAGGACGGCATGAACTGCGGCTGGCCCATCGCCCCGGCGTACGACCCGGTCATGCCCTGCGGCGAGACGTCGCCGTGGTCGAGGATGCGCAGGGAGCTCATCAGCTCGGCGCGGAAGAAGGACGCCCGCCTGCCGTCGTACGCCAGCGTCGCCAGCGCCTCGACCACGTTGAAGCCGCCGGTGCGCGCGCCGAAGTTGGACTCCAGCCCCCAGATGCCCACGATCACCCGCGGGTCCACGCCATAGCGCTGCCACACCTCGGTCAACACCCCGCGGTGGCGCGCGAACGCCTCGCGCGCCGCCACGAGGCGCGACTGCGGCAGCACCTTCGCGCGGTACTGCGCCCAGGTCAGGGTGAACTCCGGCTGGTGGCGGTCCAGCTCCAGCACGTGGGCGTTCGGCGTGGCGCCGAACGGGGCAGCGCGCAGCGTGGGCTCGGAGATGCCAGCCCGGCGTGCCTCGGCGCGGACCCCGTCGAGGAAGCCCGCGTAGGACCCCTCCTGGGCGAGCGCAGGCAGCGGTAGGAGCACGGAGGACGCGATCAGGGTACGGCGTGAGAGCATACCCGAGGATGTGCCACAGCGGCGCCAAGGGCCGCAACCGCAAGCAAGGTTGAGGCTCTGCCTCAAACTCCGCCAAAGGCTCGCCTTTGGAATCCACTACTTAAAAGAAACCGGTCCAGGGGCGGCTCGCCCCTGGCGGCTCTGGGCAGAGCCCAACCTTGCTTTCTGCCTGCCCTCAGAACTTCGTCGACACCGCCAGCGAGCCGAAGTTGAACAGCCCGCCCTTCTGCCCGTTGAACTGCACGGTCTGGAACGTCTGGGTGTAGGTGATGCGCAGCCCGCGGAACATCACCGCGACGCCTGCGGAGAACTCGCCCACGTCCCACTTCTTCGAGACATGCGGGCTGTACTGCCGCAGCAGGTCGCCCTGCAGCGACGCGTCGTGCGCCACCGCCTGCCCGTCGACGCCCGCGAAGCCGTACCAGGCGAACGGCCGCGTCGCGACGTAGGCGTCGGTGCCGTTCTGCCCGTATTGCGAGGTGGACGGGCCGAAGTCGCTGTCCAGCCCCTGCCCGATGCGCAGGATGGCGCCGAGCTGCGCGAAGGTGCGCACGTCGCCGCCCGCCAGCTTGCCCGAGGGCAGCACGTCCACGCCGATCCCGCCCGCATACGGCGCGCTGAAGCCCGCGACCGGGACGCGGTAGGTCCGCTGCACCAGGAAATTGAACGCCGCCTCGTCCGGGACCTGGGAGCCCCAGCCGCGGTTCGGAGTGTCGCCGATGAGGCTGTGGAACCCGTTCTGCACGTTCTCGCCAGCGGCGGAGGGGCCGATCACGCCAAGACTGATGGCGGCGAAGTCGCGGCGGGTGTCGGTGTCGTGGATCAGGCCGAAATTGGCCAGGAGCTGGCCCTCGTAGGGGTGGTCATGCGGGCTCGGCACGACCAGCTGCGTCGCGCGCGGCGTAAAGATCGACTGGTTCAGCGTGATGCTGATGCGCTGCACCCCGTCGCCCCACACGCGCTGCCCCAGGATCGCCAGCGGCGCCGGCAGCACGTCTGTGGGCGAGACCCAGCCGGCGCGGATGCCGCTGGTGTAGTACTGGTCCGAGGTGCCGCGCAGGGTGGAGACGGCGTCGTTCTCGACCTGCAGCGTCCAGATGCTGTTCGGGTCCTGCGGCGGCGCGGCCATCGCGGGGATCGCGGCCAGCAGCGGCGCCGCGCCCAGCAGCGCAGAGGCCGCCAGGCGGCGTGCGCCCCGTGCTTGCAGGTCCCGTGCCCGCAGATTCCGCGACGGCGGAGCCGTGCAGGGTCGCAGATGCGTGAACAATCCGCTGCATCGTGTCATCGCCGCTCCACCAAACCTGATCTTAACCTGTTCTGTCCTACAATCCGGACGCGCGGCAAGGCCCTGCCCGGCGCAAGGCCCGCTGCCCGGCCTCGCCGGCGCACGAGGCATGTCCGGGGCGATCTTGCCCGCACCATGGCCGGACGGTAGCGTCCGGCACACCGGGATGGGTGGCCGAGCGGTTTAAGGCAGCGGTCTTGAAAACCGCCGTGCGTGCAAGCGCACCGTGGGTTCGAATCCCACCCCATCCGCCAGCAACGACGGGACAGGACTCATGGACAGCGTCGAGTGCGTGGTGGTCGGCGCCGGGGTGGTCGGCCTCGCGGTGGCGCGCAGCCTGGCCCGCGCGGGCCGCGAGGTGCTGGTGCTCGAGGCGGAGGACGCGATCGGCACCCACACCTCCTCGCGCAACAGCGAGGTGATCCACGCCGGCATCTACTACCGCGCCGATAGCCTGATGGCGCGGCTCTGCGTCGCCGGCAACGCCATGATCTACCAGTATTGCGAGGAGCGCGGCGTGCCGCACCGCCGCTGCGGCAAGCTCATCGTCGCCACCGACGCGGAGGAGGCCGGCCGCCTCGCGCAGATCCAGGCGCGCGCCGAGGCCAACGGCGTGCCCGCCATGCGACAGCTCGACGCTGGCGAGGCGCTGGCGCTGGAGCCGAACCTATCCTGCGTCGCCGCGCTGATGTCGGGCTCCACCGGCATCATCGACAGCCACGGCTACATGCTGGCGCTGCAGGGCGAGTTGGAGGACGCCGGCGGCATGGTCGCCCTGCGCTCGCGGCTCGACTCCGCCGAGGTCACGCCCGACGGCATCGCGCTCCACGTCGGCGGGCCGGAGCCGCTCCACCTGCTCGCGCGCACAGTGGTCAACGCCGCCGGGCTGCACGCCCCCACGCTGGCGCGGCGCATCGGCGGGCTGCCGGGCGAGGCCATCCCGGGCGAGTACTACGCCAAGGGCAACTACTTCACGCTCGCCGGCCGCGCGCCGTTCGACCGCCTGATCTACCCGGTGCCGGTGCCGGGCGGCCTCGGCGTGCATTTGACCATCGACCTCGGCGGGCAGGCGCGCTTCGGCCCGGACGTCGAGTGGATCGACGGCATCGACTACACCGTCGACCCGCGCCGCGCCGACGTATTCTACGACGCGGTGCGCCGCTACTGGCCCGGGCTGCGCGACGGGGCGCTCTCGCCCGCCTACGCCGGCATCCGCCCGAAGACCGTGCCGAAGGGCGCGGCTGCGCAGGACTTCGCCATCGACGGCCCGGCGCAGCACGGCGTGCCCGGCCTAGTCAACATGTTCGGCATCGAGAGTCCGGGGCTGACGGCGTCGCTGGCGCTGGGCGAGCACGTCCGCGCGATTCTGGATGCCGCTGCTTGAGGCCACCCACGCTGCGCGGCCAGCTTCGGATCGGACGGATGCTGAGGCGGGCCGCGCGCCTGGCCACGGCGTTGGCGCAGGAGGTCGTGGCGACGCTGCCCGCCGTGCTCCCGGCGGAACCGGCGCAGGGTCCTGGCTTTGCCGAGCCGGTGCCGCCCGCGTCTGCCCCGGGCGCGCCGAACCAGCCCTGGCCGGGGCCCGGCTGGCAGCGCGTCGAGGCGTTCGGCGACAACCCCGGGCAGCTCAGGATGCTGTGGCGTGTGCCGCGACAGCACGGGGACGCGCCGCCGCTGGTGGTGCTGCTGCACGGCTGCGGCCAGGATGCTCCGGCCTTTGCGGAGCAGTCCGGCTGGACCGAGCTGTCCGACGCGCGCGGCTTCGTGCTGCTGCTGCCGGAGCAGACCGGCGCCAACAACCACGGCCGCTGCTTCAACTGGTTCCAGACGCGCCAGACCCGGCGCGGCGCGGGCGAGGCGGACTCCGTGCGGGCCATGGTCGACCACGCCGTGGCGCGCCTGGGGTGCGACCCGAGGCGCGTGTTCGTGGCCGGGCTGTCCGCCGGCGGCGCCATGGCCGCGTGCCTGCTCGCCGCCTACCCGGACCGCTTCGCGGGCGGCGCCGCGGTCGCCGGCCTGCCCGTCGGCTGCGCGGAGGGCGGCGGGCAGGCGATGATGCGGATGATGCAGGCTGGCCCCGCCCGCAGCCCCGCGGAGTGGGCCGACGCCGCACGCGCACACGGCCCGGCGCAGGTCGCCGCCTGGCCGCGCCTGTCGGTGTGGCAGGGCGGCGCCGACCACACCGTCAACCCTGCCAACGCGGACGCCCTGGCGGCGCAGTTCGCCACGCTGCACGGCCTGCACGCAGCGCCGGACGAGGAAAACTCGCCCGACACCGGCCTGCGTCGCCGAGTGTGGCGCGACGCCGGCGGCACCGCCGCGATCGAGCACTGGAGCCTGGCGCGGATGGGGCACGGCTACCCAATGCGCAGCGGGCGCGAGCAGAACTGGGTGCTGCCGGTGGGCGTGCAGGCCAGCGAGGAGATCGCACGCTTCTGGGGACTCTGAGGCCGGCGCATGGTTCCGCCCTGGTCGAGGCTTATGCCAACGGCGCCCTGCATCGGCCTTTCAGGAAGCAAGACTGGGCTCTGCCCAGACCCGCCAGGGGCGAGCCGCCCCTGGACCCGGCGCAAATCAGGAGGGGAAATGATGCTTCCGCTTCCTTGCGTCTAGCGGCTTCGCTCCTGCTCAATCATCTGCAATACGAAACCGCTGTACAGGCTCCCTGCGACCGCGTCCGGCGGCATTGCGTCCTCGATCTGGGCCAGGTCCGCGGGCGTGAGCGTAACGTCAAGCGCGCCGAGGGCTTCGGCCAAACGTTCACGGCTGCGCGCTCCTACGAGCGGCACGATCTGTTCGCCCTTTGCAAGCACCCACGCGAAGGCAAGCTGCGTGGGCGTGAGGTCGCGCGCCCGCGCCTGCTCGCGGAAGCGCTCGGCAAGTCGCATGTTCTGCTCGATGGCGCCGGGTGCGTTGCGCGACGCACCGGGCTGCCTCGTCTGCGTGCGGCCCGCAAGAATCCCGCCGGACAGCACGCTATAGGCGACGACCCCGAGGCCAAGCTCGCGGGCAGCCGGCAGCACGTTGTTCTCGATGTCGCGGCCCATGAGCGAGTACTCGACCTCGACAGCCGCGACGGGATGAACGGCGTTGGCGCGGCGAAGGCTGCCCGGTCCGGCCTCGGACAAGCCGATGTGACGAACGTATCCCGCCGTCACCAGATCTGCGATCGCTCCGACCGTCTCCTCAATCGGCACGGCCGGATCGACCCGGGCCGGCTGATACAGGTCAATGTAATCGGTTCGCAAACGCCGAAGCGAATAGCCGATGAAGTTCCGCACGGCGACGGGCCGCATGTCGAAGCCGGTGAACGCGCCACCCGGATCACGCATGCCACCGAACTTGACCGAAATGAATGCTTGGTCCCGACGGCCCCTGATCGCCTCGCCAATCAGCAACTCGCTGTGCCCCATGCCGTAAAAATCGGCGGTGTTCAGCAGGCTGACCCCTGCGTCCAGGGCGGCCTGGATCGTGGCAATGCTTTCCCGATCGCCATGCTCGCTTGCGCCAGAGTCCGACATTCCGCTGGACCCGAGGCCGAGCGCTCCGACCTCCGGCCCGGCCGTTCCCAGCCGCCGCGTCCTCATAGGCCACCTCCCAGAGCCTCTGCATCAGACGTTGCGCTCGCTTGGCCCGGCAGGCCGCCCGACCAACCCGGGTACGGCACGAACAAGCGAGATTCCTGGCAACCGGACTGGGTAATCATCTTCTTCCTTAATGCCCCGCGTTCTCCCCCGAGAAGTCCGGCGCCGCCAGCCCGCTCGCCTCCAGTTGCTCCACCAGTGCCCCCTTCAGCCGCTCCAGCCCCTCGTCCGAAGTGGCCTCGCACCGCGCCACCAGCACCGCCTGCGTGTTCGACGCCCGCAGCAGCCACCACCCGTCCGGCGTCGCCACCCTGACGCCGTCGATGTCGGACACCTTGGCCCCGCTCGCCCGCAGCCGCCCCGCCACCTCCTCGATCACCGCGAACTTGCGCTGATCGTCGCAGTCGAAGCGCAGCTCCGGCGTGTTGACCACGTGCGGCAGCGCCTCGCGCACCGCGGAAAGCCGGCCCTCCATCCGCGCCACGATGCCGAGCACCCGCACGCCCGCATACAGCGCGTCGTCGAACCCGTACCACTTGTCCGCGAAGAAGATGTGCCCCGACATCTCCCCGGCCAGCGGGCTGCCAAGCTCCGCCATCTTCGACTTGATCAGGCTGTGCCCGGTCTTCCACATCACCGGCTTGCCCCCGGCGCGCGCGATCTCGTCGAACAGCACCTGGCTCGCCTTCACGTCGGCGATGATCGTCGCCCCCGGACGCTCGCGCAGCACGTCGCGCCCCAGCAGCACCAGCAACTGGTCGCCCGCGAAGATGCCGCCCTTGTCGTCCACCACCCCGATGCGGTCCGCGTCGCCGTCGAACGCGATGCCGATGTCCGCCCCGTGCTCCGCCACCGCATCGATGAGCTGCACCAGGTTCTTCGCCACCGTCGGGTCCGGGTGGTGCGCCGGAAACGTCCCGTCGATCCGCCCGTTGAGCACGACATGCGTGCCCGGCAGCACCGCGACCAGCCGCTCCAGCATCTCGCCGGCGGCGCCGTTGCCGTTGTCCCAGACCACCTTGAGCCTGCGGTCGCCGCCGTCCCAATCCGCGATCAGCCGCGCGATGTACTCGCGCGTCACGTCCACGCGCCGATCCGACCCTTCCCCTGCCGCCACGTCGCCGGCCGCCGCCATGGCGCCGATCTGCTGTATCCGCTCGCCGAAGAACGGCTTGCGCGCCAGCATCATCTTGAAGCCGTTGTAGTCCGGCGGGTTGTGGCTGCCCGTGACCATCACCGCGCCGTCAGTCTCCAGCGTGGTCGAGGCGTAGTACAACAGCGGCGTCGGCCCCAGCCCCACCCGCAGAACCTCCATGCCGGCGTCGCGCAGCCCCTCGACCAGCGGCGGCTCCAGGTCGGGCGAGGACAGCCGCCCGTCGTACCCCACCGCCACGGTCCTGCCCCCGTTGCGCGCCACGATGGTACCGAAGCACCGCCCGATCGCATAGGCGTCCGCCGGGTGCAAGGTGCGCCC
>JAABUJ010005246.1_pt1 | contig 13055 bp, 14 predicted proteins | sample 5559131 | NCBI WGS metagenome assembly JAABUJ01 (sample SAMN10711875, study PRJNA513366) | rock metagenome | isolation source: Antarctica rocks | place: Antarctica: Victoria Land, Mt New Zealand nord | collected 2016-01-07
CCGGCGGTCGAATCGCGCGGAGAGACCCTCCCTCCGCTTCGTCGCGTCCACGAAGCGGCGAGGGCCTCGCGCTACCTGGAGAGCACCAAAACGTCGGGGGATCACATCAGTGCCGCCACCTCGGGCGCCATGCCATGGTCGTCGCCAAGGCCGCAGACGAACGCGTCGCGGGCAGATCGGGCCGATGCGTCGCTGCCCAGCATGGCATGGCCGCCAACGGTGATGCTCCGGGTCGCGCGTTCGCGTTCGGCGCAGATTCGCCGCGCCGAAGGCCAGCGCGTGAGGGTCGACGGAGGGGACCCAGCCGTCGCCGTATCTCGCGGCACGGCGGTTCGCGACCGCTATTCTGCCCAACCTGGCGCTATCCCTTCCAGCTCCGCCGGATCGGCGACGGCGCGCGCGACATGCTCGAGGCCGACGCGGAACGGGTCGAACCGGTCGCCCGCCAATCAGCGCGGGATCTTCGTCCGTCGATCGCGCGAGAACGAGATCGTTACCCTTCGCCCCTCGCCGACAAAACCCGCCCGCTCGATCGCTTTCTTCGACGCGCCATTATCGGCGGCACAGGAACAGATCGGCTCCCAGCCCGCTTCATAGCAGTGCTCCTTCATGTGGATAAGCATGGCGCTCCCCAAGCCTCTCCCGCGATGCGATCGGGCGACCACCATGCCCAGGTCGGCGTAGGGCGGCTGCTCCCGACTCGGGATGCATTCCCCGGTTGCGATCAATGTCTGCCGATCGTACAGGCCGAAGAGCTCTTCGTGCGCCAGACGTTCGCGGAGGAACGCCTCGATCCATCCGCCCGATCCTCCCGTGTTGGCGCGATAAAAGCGTGCGAGGTCATCCAACTCGCCCGCTCCCACCTTCCTGACGACGCCGTCGCCGAGGGCCGGGGACCGCTCCACGCGCTTGCCATCCCGAAAGAGATCGCTATGGGGCGCGACGCCCACCTGCAGATCGAGGCACAAGGAGAAGAACAGGGGCTCGATGGTGCTCGCGATGGCGCGGTGAATGCCATAGGTCGCGACGATCCAACGGAAGGTCGCTCCCGCCCTCGCCTGATCGTCCTCCGTGAGGTGGAAGCGGAGCAAATCGTTCTCGAGGCCGACGCAGAAATGCCCCGCGTGCCGCCCCCGGTCCTGGATCTCCCAAAACGTCGCATGCGCGATGACCGCGCCCTCCCACATCCCGTCCATGGGGGCGGCGAGGGTGCGGAGGTAGTCATCACGCATCGACCGTATCGCATCGGGGCGTTCGATCTGCGTGCAGGTGATCATCGGCAGAACGAGACTCCTTTCCGTTGCCTGGACGTGTGGGTACATCGCTGCTCGACGTACGTGGCCTCCCGCGACCCGTCGCCTCCGGAGAGGATGGACACCATCGACTAGCCGCTCCGCCGCCGCGTGGCGATGGATTCATACCCGACGCGCAGCAGCAGAACGAAGGGCACGAGCGTCGTCGCCGCCACGATGAGGGTATCCCTCGTCAAGGAGGGATACCGTGATGCGAGCGCCGCGCGCTCGTCTCGATCGAACCACCGCGCGATGCTGCCGCCCCGCTGCCCGTTCGCCAGCGCGCGCGCCCCGATCGCGACGGCGGTCAGCGCGTTGGCGACGATGCCGACCGCGACGACGGCGTAGACCACGCGGGCGTGCGCGAGGTAGGAGAGGGCGAAGGGCGCGATAACCAGCGCGATCAGGGCGAATTCGGCCACGCTGAACGCGACGCCATTCACCTCGTTGTGCGTCTCGATCTTCGCGAGCAGCATCGATCAGTCCCCTTCCCGAGGATGAAGGTGCGTCCTCCAACACAACGTCGCCCATAGGGGCACGCCCCAATTGCGTGCTCGATGCCGAAAGATCAATGGAGCGCGTCACGCTTGCCGCGTCTCCCTTCGTCGCATATCGAGCGGGAGAGGCGACCGACCACCAATCATGAGGCGACCGCCGACGATCCACATCCTCCCGGAACCGGAGCAGCCGGCGACCGGCACCCCCGCCGCTACGCCGCGCCGATCGCCTCGCGTAGGCTGCCCCCGTGACGTTCCATCTCCCCCATCAGCCCGAACTGGACCAACTGCGCCACGCTGAAGGCCGGCATCCCCGCCGCGACTGTCCCCGTGCGGTCCAACTCCGCATCGCTCAGCCCGCGGATCCACGCCGCCGCAACCGCGCCATTCCTATGCAGGTCCGCCAGCACGTTCTCCTTCGTGACCTGCGCATAGTCCGCGGCGTGCTTCGCGTTCCGCTCATTCATCGTCGCCAGATCGAGCGGGGGGGCCGGGTCGCCTTCGACGATCGCCGCCAGCATCGGCGGGAAGAGCGCCAGCCCGCCCGCGATGTGATGCGCCTGGACATTCGCCGGCCACCCGGTATCCGGGCAGCGCGCCGACCATCGCTCCTCGGGGCACCCCTCGACCGTCGCGATGAAGGCGTCGTTCATCCGCTCGAACTGCCGCGCCAGCGCCTCCGCCCGCTCGCCCATGTCGTCCCTCCCCTCCGTCGCCGATCCGACCGCGCGGATCGCCCTGAGACAGTATCGCGTCGGTGTCAGCGACGGACAAGCGAGAAAGGGGCGGCCGACGCGCTCATGGCCAGTTGGCCGTACGCGGGGGCGCGATGGCCGCATCGATGCTCCCGAACGGCGCGATCGGGCGGCTGGTTGTGGCATCGAACTGATAGCGTCGCATCGTCCCTCCCATAAGCGCTCTCGCCGCCTTCCGCCCCCGACGGCGGAGGGTCAGTCGTAAAACGCCGGCGCCCGCCGGAGCGTCTCCCACTGCCGGCCGTCGTGACCGAAGACGACGAGCGCCACCCGCTCGCGCGCGACCAGATCGAGCAGTTTCCGCGTGCTCGCACGTAGCTGCCCCTCGTCGTCGTCCGTCGGCCAGGCCCGGCGCTCGGGGGTGAACAGCCGCTCCAGGACGACCGCGTCGATCGCCAGCAGCACCGGGCCGGTCCGCGGCAGGCGCACCAGCACCGACTGGTGACCGGGGGCATGCCCGCCGGTCGCGAGCAGGGTCAGGCCGGGCCGGAGCGTCGTGTCGCCGTCGACCAGCCGGTAGCGCAGCGCCGGGTGATCCCAGTGGGGGCGCGCGGCGCCGAAGCGCGGGTGGCCGCCGCGGGCGAGGTCGTAGTGCTCGCGCTGGACGACGAACTCCGCCTGCGGGAAGGCGTCGTGATAGCCCGCGTGGTCCACGTCGAAGTGGGTGCAGATGAGCACGTCGATAGCGGCGGGGGCCAGACCGAGATCGGCGAGGTGCGCGAGCACATCCCGCTCCTCCGTGGCCGGCGGCGTGCCCGGCGGCGGCGCGTCGCCCGCCGGGAGCCCGCTGTCGATGAGGATCCGCTCCCCGTCGCCCATGTGCACGAGGTAACACCCCGACGACAGGACCAGCGGCCCGCCGGGTGTCGGGACGGTCGTCGTCCCCAACGGCAGCAGGTAAAGGCGTTGCGGCGTCGCGCCGATCGCATCCATGTGTCACCCCGCCCTCGACCAGGCTGCCCTCGGCCCGCGACGGGGGCGAGCTCCTCACCCCCGACTCGAGGATACTGCGTGGTGCGCGCGGGGACATCGTGCGAAGGGACAGGAAAAAACCATCACCATGGCTGGTGCGCCTGAGGCCGAAATGTGCTAGAGTACTGGAAGGAATTCCACTGCGGAGGCTGGGCGGACGCACGAGGAGCTGGCCCCGATTGGACGCAGCCGGAGCCACTCGGGTGCCTCCGGCGTTCCCGATCGCCCCTATCTCGCCGTCCTTTCCCGTGGTGATGTCTCCCCAGCGTCACTGGATTGAGCCACATGATGCTGGCTCCTCCGCAGCGGTGACCCCGCCTGGCGGGTGGTCGATGAACGGGGAGGGTTCGGCCTGTTCCGGCGGATGCAGCCGCACGGCGGTGCATGACGCAGGCCAAGTTCGCTCCCTCGGTCGTGGCCTCAGCACCGATGCCCGAGCGCCGCGATGCATTCCCGCGACCGTCTCCATCGCCGCGAGTCACTGACTGCGCCCCTGCCGGCTCGCGACGCGATCGCAGGTGTGCCCCTTCGTCGGGTACTTGCGTCATCCGTTGGTAACTGTTCAGGAAAAGGGGGGAGCCAGTCGATGAACGATTTCGGCGTTATGCTGCAGTCCCTACCGCGGCGACTATGGAGTTGACACAGCAGCCGTGGGCACCTGTGTCTCCCCCGACGGCCGGGCCGTTGATCGTGCGTCCGCGCTGGCGACCCGCGTCCGCATCGTATCGGTGCGTCGCCCTCTGCCCGCCGACGCTATTTTTGCAGACGATGGTGCCAGGCCAATGGCACGTCGCCTGCGTCACGCGACGGTCAATCCCGCGATCATGCCGAGTTGGAGGTGTTCCTTGCCGCTCGCGGGGTCGGGGAGGAAGCAGATCGCCGCGTAATTACCCGGCGTGAGGTCGAGTGCCGCGATGCCGCGTTGTCCCGGACTGAGCGCGGTCAACCCCCCGGCGGCGGCGAACGATGGCGGCCCGGTGGGCGTGGCCGCGAAGTACCCCGTCACATCGGCGGCGCTCTTGCCGGGCGCGAGGCGGAGCAGGCCGAACTCGTGCGGCTGCATCCCCTCGTTGACGACCGCGAGCATGTTCCTGCCCGCCGGGAGCGCGCTGACGGACAGCGCGTACGAGAACTCTTTCATCACGACCATGCCCTGTGTCGTTGGTGCGGGCAGCGCCGGTGCGGTCGCGGCGGTCACCTGCAAGGGCAGTACCATCCCCTTGGCGGCGTGCGGGATGCCATCGCGGCCGGGGATGAAACAGGCGAGCAGGTATTGGCCCGCTTTCAGGTCCATCATCGCCGCGCTTGTGTCCCCTGCCGCCGTGCCCGGCCCACCGACGAGTGTTGTCAACGTCGTCAATGTTGCCGTCGCGCGTTCACCCAACTGGAATGCCGCTTGCACCTGCGGGAGCGTCACACCGTCGTTGAGGCGCAGGAATTGCACCTGATGATCTTCCTGGCCGAGGTTCTTCATCTGCACCATCGTCATGCCGGCGGGAATGCTACCGCTCGTACGAAAGCCGTATTCCGCCACTTCGATAGTAAGGACTGAGGACGGGGAGGGCGGTTCAAGCACTGTCCCTACGCCCTGGCTGCTGCCCGCTACCTTCGGTGTATCGGCCGCGCTCCCTCCACCACAGGAGGCGAGGGCGATGGTTCCCGCGCCCGCCGCGAGCATCGCGAGGAGGTGGCGGCTCAGTTCCTTGTCGGGTGTCAATCGTGTCGTCATGCGGTTCATCGCCTGCTCCTTTAAGGTTCAGCACAGAGGGCACGGAGCGCACAGAGAGGGAGTGATATTTTTTTCTCTTCTCTGCGTCCTCTGTGTCCTCCATGTTCTCTGTTGTGTCCTCCGTGTTCTCTGTGCTGGATTCTCTTTAATCGAGTTCTTCGGGGACGAGCATCGCCGCGCGGGGCAGTGATTCGTGGCGCGGGAGGGACGGCGCGATGCGCAGCAGCCGCGCGGGCAACGTCGGCAGCCACCAGTTCCAGCGGCCCATCAAGGAGACGAGCGCGGGCACGAGCAGGGCGCGGATCACCGTCGCGTCGAGGAGGATGCCCGCCGCGAGGCCCGTCGCCAGCATCTTGATCTCCGTCACGGGGGCGGAGGCCATCGAGACGAAGGCGAGCGTGAGGATCAACGCCGCGCAGGTGACGAGCCGTCCCGTCCGCCCGATCCCCTCGATCACCGCCTCGTCCGTCGCGCCGGTGCGGTCGTACTCTTCGCGCATCCGGGCCATGATGAAGACCTCGTAGTCCATCGAAAGGCCAAACAGGAAGGCGAAGACCATCAGCGGCACCCACGCCGTGATTGATCCCGTCGCGGTTATGCCGCCAATTAGCCCGGAGCCGTAGCCGTGCTGCCAGACGAGCGCCAGGATGCCCCACGCACCGCCGACCGAAAGGACATTGAGCACGACCGCCTTGAGGGGCAGCACGAGCGAGCGGAAGGCCCGCGCGAGCAGCAGGAAGGTGGCGAGGGCGATCAGCGCGAGCATCAGCGGGAAGTTGCCGTAGACGGCGGAAACGAAATCGGCGTTCGCCGCCGCGTCGCCGCCAATGCGCGCCTGCGATGAGCCGGTATGCGCGGTCTGCTTGACACGGTCGAGCGTCGCGCGGCCCGCCGAGGAGTTCGCGTCCGCCATCGGGATGACGGTGATTAGCGCCGTACCATCGCGCCGCCATGCGGGGTCAATGGGGGCAATCGCCGCCCGCACGCCGCCAACCTGGCCGAGGCGTGCGCCAATCGCGTCGGCATCCGACGGTTGCGTGAGGGCGTAGATCGGGGTGAGCGCGCCCGCGCCGATCCCCGCTTGCGTGAGCGCGACGAGGCCATCGCGCGCGTCGCCGGATTGGGCGAGGGCGTCCGCCCGTGGGTCGCCGGGATTGAGCGTGAGGGCGGCGATCAGCAGCGCGCCGAGGATGAGCAGGGCCGCACCTGCCGCGACCCAACGCCGCCGGATGACGATGCGCGCCCACGCGGTCCACGCGTGGCTGACATGCGCTTCGCGGCGGTTGCGCGGCCAGTCCAGCCACGGCCCGACGGTGGCGAGAACGACGGGAAGCAGCGTGATCGCCACCGCGACGCTGACGAGCGGAATCAGCATCCCGCCGAAACCGACGCTGCGCAGGAAGGGGATCGGCAGGACGACGAGCGCGAGCAGCCCGACCGCGACCGTCGTGCCGCTGTGGACGACCGCCGCACCGGCGGTCTCCATTGCGCGCTGGACGGCGTCCGCATTGCTGTGGCCCGCTGCCCGCTCCTCCCGCCAGCGCACGACGACGAGCAGCGCGTAGTCAATCGCGACACCGAGGCCAATCAGCCCGATCAGGAACTGGACGATAAAGGAGATGTCGGTGACCGTCGTGACGCCCCAAACGAGCAGGAACGCGCCCATGATCGCCGGGACGGCCATCAGGAGCGGGACGAGGGCGAGGAAGGAGCCGAAAACGAAGGCGAGGATGACCAGTGCGCCCAGCCCGCCGACGACGGACTCGGTGAGGACGCTGCCGCCACCGCTGCTGGCGCTCGCACTACTAAGCGCCGTCGTGCCGGTAACATGGAGCGACGCGCTGGCCACGCGCAGATCGCGCACCGCCGTCTGCACCTGCGTCAGTCCCGGCGTCCCGTCCGCGAAACTGGCGGGGCTGGTTGGCGTATCAACGAGCGCGAAGGTCGTTCGGCCATCCTCCGAGACGAAGGCGCGGTCGCCGGTGGAAGGGTAGGAGACGATGCGCGCGCCCGGCACCGCCGCACCAACCGTCGCGAGCGCGTCCGTCAGTTGGTCGGCGATGCCGGGAGAATCCACCGTCGTGCCGTCCGGGAGCGTGACGACGAGCACGACCGGCGGCGTGCCGATGCCGTAGGTGCGCAGGATCGTGTCATTGACGACAGACGACTCCTGACCGGGCGAGGAGAACTGCTTGGAGAGCGCCCCGCTCGCTTGCGAGACGGTGAGGATGCCAACCACCGTCACGGCGAGCCAAAACAGCGCAACGAGCAACTTGTGCCGCAATATCCAACGGGTGAAGCCAGCCATGGAAATCCCTCCTGCGATACAAAGCCGAATCGACCTTGACACCACTGTACGGGTGAAATGCCCGCGCCGTAAGTGAAGACCATCCGGTCTTCGACATGACATCTGTCACATGTGTCGGCGATCAAGCGATGCTACAATGCGAGGGAAAGGGAGCATCAATGGCGACGACTGACGACATCCAGATCGTTGACACCGCACCGTCGGCCCGTCCGTGGCGCTCGTCGGCGCACGCCGACCGCGGCGCTCGGGTGGCCGAGCAGGATGCATTCACAGGCCGTGATGCGCGCGCCCTCTTGTGGCTGCCAATCTTTCCGCTAATCTTTCTCGTCTACCCGATCACCTGGCTGATCCAGACGCCCCTTTCGCCGCTGCACCGGAGCATCGCCGTTGCGGCGCTCTGCGTTTTTGTCGCGATCCATCTCTGGACGACCTTCCGCGTCGTCGCCGCCTACCCGCGCACCGCCATACCGCGCCCCCCGTGGCTGCTGCTCGTGATTCAGTTGGCGCTGGCGTGCGGGTTCGGGTTCGCGTACGGCCTCGCATGGTTCGGACTGTTCATCAAAACCAGCGGCAATATCGGCATCGCGCTGCCACTCCGGACCGCTTTGAAGGGGATCGCCGTAGTCCTCGCACTCACGACCATTACCGGATTGGCGGGTGGTTGGGGCTGGAGCGGGACAGCAGCGATGGTGGCAATTGATCTGTCAGTTGGATGTGTCACGCTCAGCGTCGGCAGAATGCTCGATACGAACCAGAAATTGCGGGCGGCACAGGCGGAAAACGCCCGCCTCGCGGTGGCCGAGGCGGTGGCGGAGGAGCGGCTCCGTTTCGCGCGCGATCTCCATGATCTGCTCGGCCACAGCCTTTCCCTGATCGTCCTGAAGAGCGAGTTGGCGGGCCGATTGCAGCGCGTGGACGCGGAACGCGCCACGGGGGAGATACGCGATGTGGAGGGCGTCGCACGGGAGGCGCTGCGCGAGGTGCGCGATGCCGTCGCTGGCTATCGCCAGCCAACGCTCGCCACCGAACTGCCGGGCGCGCGGATCATGCTATCGGCGGCGGGCATCGTTAGCGACATCGAGAACACGTCGGGTGATCTACCGCCCGGCGCCGATGCTATCTTCGCGTGGACAGTGCGCGAAGGGGTGACAAATGTCATCCGGCACAGCCACGCCCGCCGCTGCGCAATTCGCATGACGCAGACGAACGGTGAAACCAGTGTCGAAATAACCGACGATGGAGAAGACACCGCACAGGCACTGACGGTCAGTGCGGGCAACGGCGGGAATGGTCTTACGGGCCTTGCGGAACGCGCTGCCGTCCACGGCGGGTACTTCCATGCGGGATATCGTCCGACCGGTGGCTTCCGGCTCTTCGTCTCACTGCCCGCCAACGAGTAACGAGTACTGAGGATGATGAGGTAAGCAGTTACGTATGCAGGAACACGATCAGCAAGCGGCGTCCGATCCTCAGTACTCAGTACTCAGTACTCAGTACTCGCTTCTCAGTCCTTCGTCATGATTCGCGTGCTGCTGGCGGAGGATCAGGCGATGGTCCGGGGGGCGCTGGCGGCGCTGCTCGCGCTGGAAGGCGACATCGAGATCGTCGCCGAGGCCGCGCGCGGCGATGAGGTCGTGCCGCTCGCGCTCGCCACGCGGCCCGATGTGGCGCTGCTCGACATCGAGATGCCGGGCGGCGACGGGCTGACGGCGGCGGCGGCGCTGCACGAGCAATTGCCGACCTGCCGCGTGCTGATCCTGACGACCTTCGGGCGGCCCGGTTACCTGCGCCGCGCGATGGAAAGCAGCGTCGTCGGCTTTCTCGTCAAGGATGCCCCCGCTGCCCAACTGGCGACGGCGATCCGGCGCACCGTCGCGGGCGAGCGCGTCGTTGACCCCGCGCTGGCCGCCGCCGCGCTCAGCGAAGGCAACAATCCCCTCACGGCGCGCGAACGCGAAGTGCTCCGCGTCGCCGCCACCGGACTGAGCATCGCCGAGGTCGCCCGCTCGATCAGCCTTTCGGACGGCACCGTGCGCAACTACCTTTCCGCGGCCATCCAGAAGTTGGAGGCGCACAACAGCACCGAAGCCGCCCGCATCGCGGAGAGCAAGGGCTGGCTCTAAGCTCGATTTTCCTATTTGGGGTGGGTTGGCGGAACGTCAAGCAAAGCACCCCCCAGTTGGACAGAACTGGTCAACGATAAGGCGGTGGTATTGGATTCTACGCCGCTCCGCTGCGCTCACACCACCGATTTCGAGCAAGGTGCTGACCGGCGCGTGGCGAAGCGTGACCGCACGGAAGGCCGGGCGCTGTGCCCCCTCCGGCACCACCGCCTCGACCTTCCACCGCCCATCCACCTTCACGAGCGTCACCACCTCCTGGAACCTATGCCCCGCATACGCGATCACCGTGCGGATGCTCGCCCGGTCGTCGGTCGCCGAGAGCGGCAGCGAGTCGATCGTATATGGCCCGCTGCTCTGCGGCAGACCGAGGGCCGCGCGTAGGTTCGGGACGCGCGCATAGGCCCCCGGCGCGAGGAAGGCCCGCGCCTCCGCCTCCCGCCCCGCGATCGTCGCGATGAAGAAATCGGCGAGGTCCCCGGCCACCGGCGGCTGCAGGTGCGGTGCGGCGGTGCGCGTGGCCAGCTCGGCCGCTGTGCGCGTCGGAGCGGGTGTGTCGGTCGGCTGCATGGCGACCGGGGAGGAGGGCGCGCCCGTCGCCGCAGGGGAGGCGCCGCAAGCGGCGACGAGGCTGAGGGACAACACAAGGAGGAGTGACCGAGGCATCCGTCCGTGGTGTTTGCGCATGTATCTCCTCCCCGCCCCGCCGGTCATTGTGAGAGACCTTCCGTGTAGAGGTAATACTGTGGCCACGAGCCGTCCGGTTGCAACCCTTTCACGAAGTGGTCCCCGAACGCATAGTATTGAAGCCCGCCACCGTGATACAGGCAATTCTCGGCGTTCAGCCACGCCGGCGGCGCTCGGACCCAGACGCTCGGCTGGTTGTAGATGGGGGCTGATTGAGGTCGAGGCGAGTCGCTGGCCGAGCCGAACGTAGGACAGGCGGGAGTGGCTCAGCTTGCGGTGAGCGGCCCGAAACGTGACCACTCAGTCATATGTGCCGTCCATTCCTCTATCACGATGTTCGTTTCCCGAATGATCGTGGTGAGCGCGGCGGTCGCTTCGCGGGGCGAGATACCCCCTGACTCGTATGCGCGCGTTACCCGCGCCTGGAGGTTGCAGAGGGCCGTGTAATGTGCGGACATCACTGCCAGCGGTATCCGTCGTTCTTCAGTCATCGCATTGTCCTTCCGCGCCCTCGGATCGCTCTTGCACCCGCGCCCCGTTATACGACGCTGACGCCAATGGCGATCACTCGCCTCCTTCTGCGGACATCTCGTACCACGCCAGGACCGTGAGCGCGTCGTCGAGGGCGTCCTCCGCTATCGCCATCGCCGCGAACCCGTCCCACGTGCGCTCAATCAACCCCTCGACCGGCATTCCCTCATCTAAGAGCCGCGCATGATCCCTGATGTAGCCCACCATCGTCGCGCGATAGTTGCGCGACGCCTGCGCGACCGCCTCCAGAACGCGGAGGCGCCCATAATCGATCATCGTCCCCCCTTACCGTCGCATCGCCCACTTCTTTCAACGGCGCGGGGGACACGGTTGGTATGGGAGGGGGTGAAATGGCCCAACGCATCGGACAGTCGCGAAAGTCAGCAATGACGCATCGTCATGAGACGTAGATTTCGGGACGGGTTTTGCGCGTGAACGGGCTGGCCCGAGCGGCGACGCTGAACGGCGTTCGGGGTTGCAGCTCATCCCGCAACGGACAGCCCGGAGCCTGGACCGTATCCTGTGGCCCGACCACGCATACAAGGTGAATCCTCGCTGTCCGGGATCGCGCGGCTGCCCGTTCTCCGTGCGGAGGGTCCCATGTCCTCATCGCCCGTTCCCTACCAACTCTTCGTCGGCGTCGACATCGCTGCGGCGAGCGCCAGCGTCGCGTGCGCCACCGATCCGCGCGCCGTCGCACCCGCCTTCACCATCGCGCAGACGCCCGCCGGGTTCGCCGATCTCGTTGCACACCTCCGGCGCCAGCATCTCCCCGCTGGGTCTATCTTGGTGGTGCTGGAAGCGACGAACACCTATTGGATGTCGCTCGCCCTCCATCTGCACGACGCCGGGTACGCGGTGAGCGTCATCAACCCCGCCCAGGCGCATCAGTTCGCCAAGGCGCTGCTCAAGCGCGCCAAGACCGACGCGATCGATGCCCATGCTGCCCAAAGGGCGCCCGCGCCCAGCTCGCAGCGACCCTGCAGCCGAGGCCGTGGACGCCACCGCCACCGATCTATGAGGAGTTGCGCCAGTGCTTATACTCTTTCACGATAGAGGTGGCGTTATTGCTTCGACTCCTTCCCGCCACCAGGGATAGTTCGTCATCCGCGTTACGACCTTCGGGTGCTCCCATAATCGCCGCAGTTCGCGCATCAGCGTCTCCTCCAGTGCCGCAATCGTCTCGAAGATCACGTTCGCCAGTCGCTTCCGGAGATGCCGGAAGAACTGCTCCGCCGGGTTCAACTCCGGCGAGTAGGGCGGCAACGGCAGCGGCACGATCCCTGGGGGCCAGATCACCTTCTCACCACGATGGCTCCCCGATCCGTCGAGCACGACCCCGATCCGCTCATCCGGCCATTCCTCCCGTACTGTCGTGAGGAAGAGAGTGAGGCAGATCGTGTCGACATGCGGCAGCAGGAGGCAAGAGCATTCCCCGGTGGTCGGCGTCACGGCAATGGAGACCCAGACCCATTCGTACCGATCATTGACGATCCACGGTGGGCGGTGTCCGAAGGTAGACCAACGGCGGCGAAACCACAGTTTCAGTCCGAACCGGCCTTCGTCAAACGCCACGACGCGCTCGACAGCGGCCTCCGTCAGCTGATCGGCGAAGTTTGCTTGAAAGCCGCTTGCGTTTCGGCATCGGCTTTCGCATGGCGACGGCGCCCCGTCTTCCATTTCACCTTGCGTCGCTTGAACTGATAGGAGATGGCGTTGACGCTCTCATACTGCACTCCCCAGGTCTCGGCGAGATAGCGCCGCGCCTCCTCCTGGCCACCGATCCGGCCCACTTCCCGTTCCACCGTGAGACCAGCCCATGCCTCCTCGGTCAACTGGGCTGGCTTGCCTGCCGGATGATAGACCCGTGCGAGGACGGCGAGGCCCCGCGTCCGATAGGTCTGCCACCAGCGTTCGACTTGTCGGGGAGAGTAGCCGACCAGGGCGGCGACCTGCGGCAACGTCCGTGCCTCGCCGCATTTCAAGAGGCGGAGCATTTGCAGACGAGGAGCGGCGGCGGTGCCGCGCACGCCGGTCTCTCGTTGACGCAGGCGGGCGTCATCCTCGAGAATGATCCGGGGATAATCGGTCTGGCGCACGTTGCCCTCCTCCACGATTCCTCGATCGGCTATTCCCGTCAAGTCTATCATGAAAGAGTATTACA
>JAABUJ010005247.1_pt1 | contig 13050 bp, 12 predicted proteins | sample 5559131 | NCBI WGS metagenome assembly JAABUJ01 (sample SAMN10711875, study PRJNA513366) | rock metagenome | isolation source: Antarctica rocks | place: Antarctica: Victoria Land, Mt New Zealand nord | collected 2016-01-07
GGGAAGCCAGTCACGCCCGAAACATTGATAACAGGAATGCTGAGGGACGCGAGAAAAGCAGCCGTTCCGCCCGTAGAAACAATTTCAATGTTCATTTGGGCAAGGCCCTGGGCAAACTGTGCAAGATGGGTTTTGTCGGAAACGCTGATAAGAGCGCGAACAACGCGAGGCATAACAGACTTCCTTTCACGAATAGAAAGCAAAAGAAGGATTCTTGAGGGCAATGCCGAACTAAAGGCTATCAGTAGGTTACTGGTATTGTAGCATAGACAACCGAAGACGGTTTCCGTTTGGTTTTTCTCAAAGAATAAGGAATAGTACGCTGTGAATAGCGGCCTCAACGTCAACGTCAGCCTCAGTCACCTGTCCATTCCGCCGAACTCCTACCTGGAGGAGCCGCTGTATGCGGTGCTGGATATTGCGCCGGAGGCACTGCCCGATCCGAGTGCGTCAAAAGCGCTGCTCAACATAGTTATCTTGGTGGATTCGTCGGCAACCATGCACCATTTCCAGCTCACCGATGACGAGCGCGAATACTGGATGGGAGTGGCAATTTCGCGGGACGAAATGGAGCGCGGCGAGGCAGATGAGCGGGAAGCCGTCTACTGGGCGGGGCAAACGCTGGCCGAGATGCAAAGCGTCGCTCGGACGCCGATGGCTCTGGTCGTGGAAGGTATCGGCAATCTGCTGGACACGCTGGACGCCGGCGACAAGATTGCCGTGATCGCTTTCGCCGACCGGGTGCATACGGTCTTCAGCGCGGATGACTGGGCTTCGTTCCCCGATCAGTGCCGGTTGCAATTGGAGCTTTTGCGTGAGCAGCGTCTGCCGGTCAATATCGGGACGGGAACGCATATGGCGGACGGCCTGCATACATCAGGAGCGGCTCTCAGGGAACAAATTGGCAGCGGCGGCATCAACCGTCTGATTATCATTTCGGACGGCATTGTGCAGGATGCCGAAGCCAGCCTTGCCGCTGTCAGCGAGATACAGGACGGCGGCTATTCCTTAACGACAATCGGCGTAGGCGACGAGTTTGACGAGGAGTTTTTAACTCAGGTTGCCGACAATTCGCGCGGGGAGTACCGCTACGCCCCCGACATTGCCGAGATTAACGACTGCTTGCGGCAGGAAGTGACCATGCTGCAAAGCACCACGATCACCGATTTGTATGTCGCACTGCGCGGGTTGGGAGGGGCTGTCGTGCAGGACTTGTCTTTGGTGCGTCCTGCGATGAACCTGTTTGACGAGGTCTATACAGAAGAAAGCTGGACGCGCGCCCGCATCGGCAGCGTGTCTACTGTCTCGCCCGTCTCGGTCTTGGTGCAGATAGCACCTGCGTCGCTGCCGCCTGGCGATCAGATGCTTGGCGAGGCGCTGTTCACCTGGAGCACGGCAGGCCAAGCCGGGGGCGCGCTCAGCGGAAACGAAAAAGCGGCTTTGATGGTGCATGTCGCGCCGGGCGCAGCCCAAATCAACCCCCAAGTGGCGGACATCGTTGACCGCTATATGATTTACAAGTACGAGCGCGAAGCCCAGCGCGCGCAGGAGCGCGGGGACATGGACAAAGCGCGCGAGAAGCTTGGAGCGGCTACGCGCGAACTGCACAAGATTGGGGAAGGCGCGCTGGCCGCCGAAATGGAACAGCAAATCGCCTCGCTTGGCTCTACGGGGACAGACCCCACGCGGCTGAAGCGCATCAAAGCAACGACCCGCCGCCTGGTCAGCCAGCAGGACGTGATAACCACGCCGCAAGATACACCCCAATAATTAAACTTCAACAACTAAATGGCTATGATGTGATAAAATCGCTATGATGACCGAATGGCAATCCGGCCTTCAGGCGTTCCGCGAGGGACGAATGCGGGAGGCGGTCGACCGGCTGCAAAACGCCGTGCGCGAAACTGACAGCGCTGTTTCTCAGACCGCGCGCTTCCAGACCTACGCGTTTCTAGGCGCGGCTCTGTATTCGCTGGGGCAGGCCTCTGAGGCTGTCGCCGCTTTTGAAACAGCGCTGCGGCTCAATCCCTCCAAGTCTCCCCCACCCGACCTGACTGTCAACCTCGCGAACACTTACCTGGCCGCCGGGCGGCGCGATGACGCGGTGCGCCTTTTGCAGCAGACCCTGCAATTTGCGCCAGGGCATATTGAGGCGCGCATGCTCTTGCAGCGCTTGGCCGCACAAACCGACACGTCCGCGTCCGGCGGCATGGTGCTAGGCACATCGCCGCACAGCGTCAAGCAGTTCCTGCGCTCTCTCGTATTTAAGACAGTGCCGACGGAGGGTTATGACCCGGCGCAGGTACGCCAGGCATTCCTGCAAATTGAGCGCTATACCGACTTTCTGATTGCTCAGGTCGCGCATTCCGAGCGGGTGATTGCGCAGAGCCAGCAGGAGATTGCCCGCCTCCAGCAGTCCGAAGATACGCTGGTGCAGAACATGCTTCAGGCCCAAAAAGAGGCTGAGGCGCTGCGCCAGCAGGCGTCAGCGGCGGCTCCTGCGAATGCCGCCACTCCCTCCGACCCCAATTCCCCCGAACTCTCGCCCCTGGAGCGTTTATTCCAGCGCAAGAATTAATGAGATGCGTGAGCATGAAGTTGTATTTACCTAAGCTTTTGCTTAAGCTTTTGCTTAAGCTTTTGCTGGCGCTGCTGCTGGCGCTGCTGCTGGCGGGCTGCGCGGGTCACGCGCAGGCCGCGCCGCTTGCGCCACGGCCCGAAATGCGCGGACTGTGGGTGGTGCGCACCAGCATCCTCTCGCCCCAGGCGATTGCCAAAGTGGTGAGTGCGGCGAAATTGCATCACTTCAATGCGTTGTTTGTGCAGGTGCGGGGGCGCGGGGATGCATTTTATCAATCGTCACTGGAGCCGCGCGCCGAAGAACTGAGGGCTGCGCCTGCGGACTTTGACCCTCTCGCCGAAGCCGTGCGGCAGGGGCACGCCGCCGGGCTGCAAGTGCATGCCTGGCTCAACACGTGTTATGTTTGGGGCGCGGGGCATCGGCCTGCCGCGCTAGCTCATGTGGTCAATCAGCACCCCGAGTGGCTGGCCCGCGACAGCAAAGGACACTTCCAGCTTGCATCGGGGGCTGGGTGCGAGGGAGCCTTTCTCAGCCCGGCAAACCTGGACGCGCGCCAGCATATCCACGACGTTTTTTTAGATGTGGCGACCCGGTACGACATAGATGGCATCCACTTTGACTATGTGCGTTATGCCGGGGCCGCGTATGACTACAGCGCCGCCGCGCTGGCCCGCTTTCGCGAGCAAATGCAGGGCAGCGCGCGTTTGATTGATGTGAAGATAGGCGAAGCGCGGCTTGCCACAGACCGGCTCAGCTACCCGCATATGTTTCCCCAAGAGTGGCAGGCGTTCCGGCGGCAGCAAGTCACGGACATGGTTGCGGCTATCTCGCATGATGTCAAAGCCGTCAAGCCCTGGGTGGTGGTCAGCGCGGCAGTGTTTGCCGACAGCAAAGACGCCTACACCACGCGGGGCCAGGACTGGAAAACTTGGCTGAAGAACGGGTACTTGGATGCCGTTGTGCCGATGGCTTACGGGGCAAGCACGCCGATTGTCGCGCGGCAGATACGCGATGCCGTCGCCGCCGCGCACGCGTCGGGGCGGTACGCTTACGCCGGGCTTGGCTCCTGGCATATCCCCGTCGGTTCTACCGTGACGAAGATTGAGGCCGCACGGGCCTTGGGGGCGGAGGGTTCGGTGCTGTTCAGCTACGGCGGCATGACGCAGGACGGGCGCACGACCCGCTACCTTCAAGCACTGACTCAAAAGTGCTACGTCGGCGCTGCCGCCGTGCCTGCGATGCCATGGCTTGCCCCCCACCCCGCCGAAACTTTGCACGGAGGCTGACACTTCCAACGTTCTGGGATTGGCCCTGCTCCCACGGCGGCACAAGCGCGTGGCAGGCGGGTTAAAAGCGCGTGTTAAGCCGCAACCAACGACGGAAGATTTTCTTCCGTCGTTGGTTTGCCTTTGGAAAGCGTATGAAACGCGGGGGCAATGCCAGAGCGGCACGCTGCGAAACCGGGCCAACGCAATATCCCCTTGCTTATGAATGCGGCTTTGAGAGGTGCAGCACTATGTTGTCAGAGGTGCAGCACTATGTTGTCAGAGGTGCAGCACTATGTTGTCAGAGGTGCAGCACTAGATTATCGCGGTGGATGACTTCATCATGGGGCTTGCTGCCCAGAAGCGCGGCGATTTCGGCAGTGCGGCGTCCCATAATCTTGGCAATGTCGTCGTGGCTGTAGTTGACAAACCCCTGTGCGAAAGGCTGACCCTGATCGTCCGCCAAAGCCACCAAATCACCCGCACCGAAACGCCCGCTGACGGCGACAACGCCTGCCGGAAGCAGGCTTTTGCCTTCCTGCACCAGGCGAGCCTTCGCGCCGGCATTGACGCCAATACTTCCCTGGGGCGCCAGTCCATAGGCAATCCAGCGTTGCCGGGAGCGCAAAGGCGCGGGAACCGGCATAAACTGCGTGCCGCAATCCCCCGCCAGGGCATCGCGCAGGACATGGGGGCGACGGCCATCCGCTATCACCATGCGCGTGCCGGTGCGCACGCAAATGCGGGCCGCCTGAATTTTGGTAGTCATGCCGCCCGTGCCGAGCGCGCTTTGGGTGCCACCTGCGAGGCGTTCCACAAAGTCATCAATCTTGTCTACAAGGGGAATAAGCTGGGCGGTATCCGAATGGGTGGGGTCGCTGCTGTACAGGCCAGCCACGTCTGAAAGCAAAAGAAGAACGTCCGCTTCAGCCAGCGAGGAAACAAGGGCGGCAAGCGTGTCGTTGTCGCCGAACTTGATTTCCTCCACGGCTACGGTGTCGTTTTCATTGATAATGGGGATTACGTGCGCCCGCAGCAGAGCGGCGAGCGTGTTGCGGGCATTGAGGTAACGAGAGCGATCCCGCAGATCGTCCCGCGTCAGCAGTACCTGCCCTACGCTCAGCCCATGAACCGCAAAGGCTTCGGCATAGGACTGCATCAGCAGCCCCTGCCCGACCGCCGCCGCCGCCTGCTTTTGGGGAATGGTGCGCGGGCGTCCGGTCAGGCCCAAACGAGCCATGCCTGCCCGGATCGCGCCGGAGGAAACCAATATGACCGAGTGCCCGGCATCGCCCAGGGAAGCAATCTGATGGGCGAGGTCTTGGATATAGCCCGTGTCCGGCGGCCCGCCCTTGGGGTTCAAGGTGCTGGTGCCGACCTTCACCACAATGCGCGCTATGGCGTGGCCTCCTGCGCCTGCGCAGGCTGTGGGTCTTCGGCATCCTCGTCAAAGAAGTCAAACTCGGTCTTGCCAATCCTGACAGCATCGCCCTGGCCTGCCCCGAGAGTGCGCAGCTTTGCAATGATACCTGTCTTCTCCAATGTCCTTTGCAGGCGAGTAACAGCGGCGTCATTGTCCAGGTTGGTCATGGAAATCAGCCGCTCAATGCCTTTGCCTTCCACGATATAAACGCCTTCGCTGTTGCGCGACGCCAGCCAGCGCCGATCCTGCCGCCGCCGGGTCATGGTGTCTACAGTGATGCGCAGGGTTTCCTCATCCACCAGGGGAGCGGGCAGAGGCAGCGTGCGCAGGCGCTCGGCCAGCGCAAAGACGAGCGGCTCCAGCCCTTGACGCGTAGCGGCGGAAACCGCAAACACAGTCCAGCCCTGCGCGGCCAGCTCCTGCGTCACCATCTCCACCAGCTCGGCATCTGCGACATCAATCTTGTTCAAGACAACAATCTGTGGCAGGTCGGCCAGACGGGCATCGTACTTTTCCAGTTCGCGGTTGATAACAGCGTAGTCGTCTAATGGCTCGCGCCCAGTCATCGGCGACATGTCAATCAGATGCGCCAGGAGCCGGGTGCGCTCCACATGGCGCAAAAACTGATGGCCCAGGCCTACGCCCTCGCTCGCGCCTTCAATCAGGCCTGGAATGTCAGCGACAACAAACGTATGCTCATCGTCCACCCGCACGACGCCGAGGTTCGGAACAAGCGTGGTGAAAGGGTAATCAGCAATCTTGGGCCGGGCCGCCGAAAGGGCAGCAATCAGCGTACTTTTGCCGGCATTGGGATAGCCAATCAGGCCCACATCCGCCAAAAGCTTTAGTTCCAGAGTTAGCTTGCGCTCTTCGCCCGGCTCGCCGTTCTCGGCATACTTGGGTGCTTGATGCGTGGAGGAAGAAAAGTGAGCATTGCCGCGTCCCCCTACCCCGCCGTGGGCAATCACGACGCGCTGCCCATGTTCGGTGATATCAAACACGGCCTGACCCGTAGCGGCATCGGTGACTGTCGTGCCAAGAGGCACTTTCATCACGATGTCTCCCGCGTTCTTGCCGTGCATGTCCTGGCTGGTGCCCATGCCGCCATTGGGGGCTTCGTAAAGGCGCTGATAGCGGAAGTCCAGCAGGGTAGACAAGTTGGAGTCGGCTTCCAGCACAACGTCGCCGCCGCGCCCGCCGTCCCCTCCATTGGGGCCGCCGAACGGAACATACTTCTCGCGGCGAAAAGCCACCGCGCCATTGCCGCCGTTGCCGGCCTTCACTTCAATCGTCACTTGATCAACAAACATAGGAAATTACGCTTTCGGCTCCACCATCTTGACCAAGCCAATGCTGCCGAAGAAGAGCAGGGTGAGGGGGATCGCTAGGGCAAGCATCGTGCCGGGATCGTTGGAAGGGGCGACCACCATGGCAACAGTAAACAAGCCCACGGAAATCTGACGCCAGTATTGCACCATAAGTGCCGAAGTAAGGATGCCTACTTTGCCTAAGAACATCAGCAGCACAGGAAGCTGAAAGACAAGCCCAAAGGCCAGCAGCATCTTGACGGCGAAGACAATATAGGTCAGGGGGTTTTGCAGCAAGGAAACGCCGGGCGGGACATAACTCAAAAACCAGCGCACCGCCATCGGCAGCACAAGGTAGGCACAGGAAACGCCCAGCCCAAACAGCACCACTGACATGGGAGCGACAAAGTACACGCCGCGCTTTTCCGAGGGCGTCAAGGCCGGGGCGATAAACCCCCATAGCTCCAATATGATCAGCGGGATGGCAAGCACCAGGCCGCCAATCGTCACGATTTGGAGCATTTGAAAGAAGCCGTCGGTGAAGTGGCTGTACACAAAGCCGCTGGCAGGCAGGCCCGGAGCCGTGGAGGGATGGGAGCCAAGACGCTTGACGGCATCATTGATAGGCGCCGCCAGCGCGGCATACACGGGCTTGTACAGAAAGTACATGACAGCCATGCCGATGATGCAGTAAATGGCGGCGCGGATAATCCGCGTGCGCAGCTCTGCCAGATGCTCAGTCAGCTCAGCTGTCTTCTCCTCCTGTCCCATATCGTCGGCTGTTTTTAGGCGCAGGGCCATGTATTCTTGTCCATCTTTCTCGTCGCAGCGTCAGCCTTGGGCAGTAATGTCTGTTACTTTCAGGTTGGTGGTTGTGCTTTGCGGCACAGCTTGGCCCTGATAACCACCTGACGCTTGGCCCGGATAACCGCCCTGCTGGCTCGGATAGGCTCCTGCGGAGGGAGTGGGAACATAGCCAGGCGAGGGAGTGGGAGCATAGCGAGTTGGACTGGGAACATAGGCAGACGGTTGTCCAGCTCCCTGTGGGAGCGGGGTATCCGAGTTGTCGGGTGAAGAATAGCCACCGCCCTGCCCGCCGTAGCCACCTGCGTTGCCGGTGGAAACTCCGGCAAAGCCTAAACTGGCAAGCTGGGTATTATCCACCGTCAGCGTTAGCGTGGTTTCGGTGCGGACGAGACGCCCTGAGTTGTAGGCGAAGTAAACAATGCGCTCGTAGTTCACCGTGGGGATTGTGACAGACCCATTATTGGTGGCTGAACCGCCAGAGGCGCTGCTTGCCCCATACGCGGCCCCAATGCTGGCAGACACAGCGCCAGTGGCGGGGGTAAATGTAATCGGGCCCGTATAAGTTTCGCGGATTTTGGCGGCAGGGTATCCGCTCTGCCACTCAAAGCCTTCCAGTCGACTTTCTGCGTTAACGGTGGCGGGCTTGATAGAGGCCCAATCCAAAGACACTTCCACAGGTGCCTGCCAGGTATCGCCGACAGCGACACGCCGCGCAGATAAAACAGGAATGGAAAACCCGTAATGGCTGCCCAAGCTGAGCGGAGCCATGCTGCCCAGGACGTTGCCGCGCGTGTCTACCGTGCGGTACTTGGACTTGATATTGTAAATGGCATCAATGGCCTGCGGCTGACCATGATTAATCAAAACGCCGCCGGGCAGAATACGGTCGCGGATCAGAAAGTCGCCGCCGGTGGTGTCTTCCACCGTGCGCGTGAAGCGAAGGATGGAAGATTGCAGCGTTTGGTTTGCTCCCGTGGCCCCGTCGGCGACCGTGTCGGCTTCGGTGCGGCGCGAGTAGCGCTGCTGAAGGTCGGGATTCCAGCGGTAGGCGAGCTTGATACCCTGGGAGGGCACATTGATTTTGTTCGCCACCTTGACATTGATCGTCTGCTCGCCGAGGCTTTTCCCGGACGTGTTGTACAGCTTGACAGTCAAGGTGTGCGGGCCATCGGCGACAAACTGCTGCGTGTTCGGGTCCTCGGGCGTGATATAGGACGCTTTGGTATCCCAGTCGTAGACCGCCTCATGCTTGCTGGCGGGCAGGACGCGGGCAGTGCGGAACTTGCCGTCAATGGTGATGCCGACATAGCCGTCAGCAGGCAGGTCGCCGGGGGCAATTCGCACCGGGACGGTTTCACGCACAATCGCACCGTTGATGGGACGCAGGACATGCAGTGTCTGCGCGTGCGCCTGCACGGCAGGCCAAGCCAGCGCCGCCAGCGCAGCGACGCGAACCAAAGCAGATTTGCTCCTTGTAGGGACACCCATGTCTTACGCTCCTTCGTTCTGCTGCATGGCAGCCTCAATTACTTGCTGCGCACGGGCAGCATCCCCGGCAGATACCAGTAGGTCGGCCCAGCGCGCCTCAGACACGCTGAAGACCGAGCCGTAGGCAGGCGTGGCGACTTCGCGAAAGATGACCGCAATGCCTTCCGACTCCAGCACACCCCGGACAATGTTTGCCTCGGACTCGGTGCGCACCGACAAAACAGACACCAGCGGGACAGTTTCTTCCTCGCCCGTCAGCCCCGTTTCAGACACGCCGTCAAAAGGCGTGACAGGGATTTGCCATTCTTCCAACTCCTGCTCGGCTTGGGCAAGAAACGATGGGTTGGTGCGGGCCACATAATCGTCAACGTCGGCGACAACGGCATCCGCTTCTCGTTCTTCAGGCGTGGCATTGGCTCTCGCCTGCTCAGCGTGGCCTTGAAAGTCCGGCATAGTTTGCGTTTCCTTTTTAACAACCGCTTTGGGCGCGTGTTTTGTTCCCTGGTCAGGACCCATTTATTCTTTGCCGCTTGGCGTCCACGATTCAGCGTGCGCACGCTGCCGGTAAAAGTCGCATTCGGCCTGCACGGGGCAGAGTTGGCACGCGGGACGGCGCGAATGGCAGACGCGGCGGCCATGTTCTATCAGATGCACATGGAACGAGTAGACCTGAGCGGCTTCCAGCAAAGGAGGCAGCAGGTCATGCGCCTGGTCCGGCGTGGCTTTCGTGCCAATCAAGCCTAATCTTTGCGAAACCCGATGCACATGCGTATCTACGGGCAGCACGGCACGCCCTAAATGAAACATCAAGACACAGGCCGCTGTCTTGGGGCCGACACCGGGAAACGAGCGCAGATACTCGCCGATCTCGCCGTCAGTCCACGCGGCGATGTGATCCAGGTCTGTCTGCCCGTTGCGCTCATACACTTCGTGCAGAATATGCTGAATGCGCGGCGCTTTGGTGTCCGCCAGCCCGCCCGGACGAATTGCGTCGGCAACGGCAGTGACAGACGCTTGCCGCACCGATTCCCAGCCGTCCGGGAACGCTTTTTTGAGCGATTGGTACGCTCGGCCTGCGTTGATGTCACTGGTATTCTGCGAAAGGATCGTGGCGACAAGCGCCCCCAAAACGTCTTCCGCGTATTGCTCGCTTTGCCAGACGCGCACGCCGTAAGCCGCCGTCATTTGCTCTTCAATGCGCACCGTTTTTTGCTTCAGCCGCGCCTGCAAAACATCCTGCCCAGGAATGATGGTGTTATGCACAGGGTTGATTATATCACATCGGCGCTCGCTTGACAATCCCGCGCCCGCGCTGCCGGGTACAATCAGCCCATGAGCGATACCGGCCCCGTATGGAACCTGACTTTTGAGCAGTGGCAGCGCCTCGCCGCGCGTGCTGAGGCCACCCCCGACGCTTTGGAAGACGGCGCGTTTGTCCGTTTTGACTCGCCCGCCGGCGAGCTGCACTTTTACGCAACCCCTTTGCGCAAACCCGCCGGCTGGCCCTACCCTTTTCTGGAGCCTATCCCCGGTGTGCGTCAGAACGGCGCGTTCGTCGGGCGCGCGTGGCACGAGCCGGACACCGGCTTTGTCCACTTTGAAGTGTTCTTGTACGCCGCCGCCCAGGCCCTGCGCGCCGACTACGAAAGCGATGTGTCCGACCTAGACTACGTGACCTATGAGCAGGCGGTTGACCAGGCCGTGCGCGGCACCCAGTCGGATTTAGCCTGGCTGCATCAGGAGTTTGGGCGCTTGGCGAGCCTAGCGTTGGGGTTTTAGGAACCCCATTCCGTTCCCTTAACCTGCTGACGCCAATTCCGCCTGTTTTCCCAGCGGGCTGTTGGCGCGGGCGTAGCGTCGGAGGTCATCTTCCAGGGCGGCGCGAAACACTTTGCTGCGCCCCAGCGACTCGGCGATGTCGGGGAGAAAGCCCGGCGGGTCGTAGGCCACCATGACGGTCACCGATGTTTTGTTGCCCTGGCACGGGGACACGGTCACGGTCAGCACATACAGAAAACTCGGCCCCAGGCTTTGCCAGCACAGCGTTTCGCTCTCGCACATGGTGCGCTGCGCGGCAAACTCCAGATGCCTGCCGTCCAGCGCAATCACCAGGCGCGCGAGGTCGGCTTCCGGCCCCACCGCTGTGCCGCGCAGGTGCGACAAAAACTGCGGCAGGTGGTGGACATTGCTCCAATCCTCCCACACATCGCCGCAGGGCGCTTCCACGCTGATTTGGGCTTCATGCGTAAACTGCATCGCCGTTCCCCTTTTTGGCTAAACTAGGCATTGTGTGTTGTTTACCTTTCTAACATCGTGCGCCCGCCCAAATATGGCTGCAACGCTTTCGGGACTGTGACCGTGCCATCGGGCTGCTGATATGTCTCCAATAACGTGGCGACAATACGCGGAAGGGCCAGGCCGCTGCCGTTGAGCAGGTGCGCAAACTCAGGTTTTGCCCCCGGCTCGCGGCGAAAGCGAATGCTGCCCTGACGGCTTTGGAAATCCTCGCAGTTGGAGCAGGAAGACACTTCCAGCCAGGCCCCGACACCCGGCGCATAGGTTTCCACGTCAAAACATTTGGCGGCGGCAAACGAAATATCCCCCGCCGCCAGCAGCTTCACGCGGTACGGCAGGCCCAAAGCATCCAGCACATCGGTGGCGTCCGCAAGCATAGCGTCCAGCTCGGCATCGGACGATTCGGGCAGCGTGTACTTCACCATCTCCACTTTGTCAAACTGATGCACGCGCAAAAGCCCGCGCGTGTCTTTGCCCGCCGCGCCCGCCTCGCGCCGCCAGCACGGCGAGTACGCGACATACTTCAGGGGAAAATCGTGCCCGTCCAATATCTCGTCGCGGTGGATATTGACCAGGGCAGGCTCTGCGGTGGGCAACGCGAACAAGTCATCTTCGGCATCGTGGTACATTTCGGGCGTAAACTTCGCCAGGTGCGCGCTGGCCTTCATGCTTTCGCGCGATAAAAAGAACGGCGTAGACCATTCGGTATAGCCGTGCGTGTTGGTGTGCAAATCCAGCATCAGCCGGACAAGCCCGCGCTCCAAAGCGGCCCCCACCCCTTTGTAAAGCACAAACCCGCTGCCGGAAAGCTTGGCGCCCCGCGCAAAGTCAATCAAGCCCAGGTCATTGGCAATGTCCCAGTGCGGCTTTGCGTCAAAGTCAAATTGGGGAATGTCGCCCACAGTTTTGATGATAACGTTGTTTTCCTCGCCCCCGGCAGGAGTGTCAGCATGGGGAAGATTGGGCACATAAAAAAGCAGGTCGTCGCGCTCGGCCTGCACCTGACGCTCGGCGTCGTCCAGAACAGCAATCTGGTCGCCCAGCTCGCGGGCACGCGCGCGGGCGTTTTCCGCCTCGCCCTTTTTGCCTTCGCGCATCAGCAGGCCAATGCTTTCCGAGTCGCGCTTGCGCTGGGCGCGCAATCCTTCCACTTCCCCGGTAATGGCGCGCAGGCGCGTATCCATAACGAGCACGGCATCCACCAGGCCGGGGTCGGCATTGCGCGCGGCCAGGCGCTCTTTGACAAAATCGGGACGGTCGCGCAGTTGTTTAATATCCAGCATGAAGCACTTTCAGTTTTGTTTGCCGCCTCGGTTTTCTCGGGGCAAGGGTGCATTCATTGTAACCGATTGCGTGCCGCCTTGTCAAACGCGCGCCGCGCCGGGCGCACCCAATTTACCCTGAATGACAACGGTGGCTTTGGCTGGCTTGCGCGCGCTTTGGTGGGATTGCAAGAGTATTGCCAAAGTGTTATAGGCTTGTTCCCACGGTAAACCAACGACGGAACGATTTGCTGCGTCGTTGGCCTGCCTGTGCAAAGCCGGAGCAAAACGCAAGCGAAGAGGGAGCAAGGCCGGGTCAAGGCCGTGCCGAATAAAACCTCTCGCTTGACATTGCCCGCGCAAATTGCCCATGATAAGGCTATGAAACTGCCCGGCTTCGTTTTGGTTCTCCTCCTGTGCGTGACGTGCGCCCACGCAGCGCCGCAAACCGTGCGCGATGCGCAGGGGCACGCGTTTACACTTACGGCCCCGCCCCGCCGCATTGTCTCGCTTGCGCCCGGCACGACCGAAATGCTGTACGCATTGGGCCTGGGCAAGTTCGTTGTCGGCGACACCACCTACTGCGACTATCCGCCCGCCGCCCGGCAGGTTGCCAAGATCG
>JAABUJ010005248.1_pt1 | contig 13049 bp, 16 predicted proteins | sample 5559131 | NCBI WGS metagenome assembly JAABUJ01 (sample SAMN10711875, study PRJNA513366) | rock metagenome | isolation source: Antarctica rocks | place: Antarctica: Victoria Land, Mt New Zealand nord | collected 2016-01-07
GATTCCGGGAGCGCTACGCCGCCGTCATGGCCGAGCTGGCCGCCGCTTGACCAGTGAACGGACCGGTCTCATGCCGCCCACACTTTCCTAGCCAACCCCCGACGTCCGAGTTCTGACGCATCCGCCGCGCGCCGAGGATGAGCAGGTGCTCCAGGCATGCGCGGCGCACGCTGCCCAGGAAGCGTGCGCCGGTCGCGTTGGCTCGTGGGGCACGGTGGGGCGGGCGCAGGATCGTGATCCCGCTGGCCGCCGCGACGGACACGAACGCGGCCCCGCACGTGCCGTCGTTGTCGCGGATGCGGTCGCGGGGCCCCACACCGAGGGGGGTGGCCCCGCGGAGCGGCCGGGCGACCCACGCGTCCGTGGGGTGGCGCGTCGCGCCGACATGGACGACCCGGCGCGTGGCCAGCTCGCTGATGCAGAACGCGAACAGCGGCCGGCAGGCGCGGTCGGTGACGGGGAGGAAATCGCCGGCCCAGATGTCCGGGGCGTGGTTGCGCAAGAATGCCGCCCACGTCTGCCCGCGCGGTTGCGGCGAGGCGGCACCGCGCAGGGAGCCCTGGATGGTGCGCTTGGCGACGCGGAGCCCCAGCTTCCCCAACGCGCCGCGGATGCGCGCGGCACCCCAGCGCGGGTTCTCGCCCGCCATGCGGCGAAGCAGGGCGACGGTCGCCGCCGGGAGCGGTGGCCGGCCCGGCCCCGGGCGAGACTTCCGCCGCCAGCGCAGCAGCGTGTCGGGCTGGACGAGGAGCAGGGCCTGCCGCCAGGCGCGGACCCGGCCGGCGCGCAGCACCAGGAGCGCCCGCTCCGTCGGTGCCACGGCCGGGCGCTTGACGCTCCGGCGCAACACCACCGGTTGCTGACGCCGGAGCGCGTTCTCGGCGAGCACCTGCCCCCTGGTGCGCACCAGGTCCGCCCCGGTCCCCGCCAGGTGCGTCGCCGTCGGCCTCGCCCAGAGGCGCGTGGCGCGGGCCTGCCGCACCGCAGCGAGGCTCCTGATCAGCCGACAACGACACCCGCGCAACCGCAGCATGGATGCGCCCTTGCAGTCAGTCCAACCACGAGATGGGGCAATCCGAGTTCGCACCCCGCACCGGCCATTGTCGCGGCGAGGTCGGGCAGATCGGCCTCCACGACTCCTCTGCGGAACATGCCAGGATGGATATAGAGCCATCACAGGGGGCCGGGGCCGTGATCCACACGGCGACGCAATCCGTAGCACTAGTACCGCCGCTGGGGACACGGCACGACGCGAGAGCACATGGACTACGGGGACGACCGCTCGCCACGCCGCCACGCCGAGGGCTACACGCTCTTCGAGGAGCTGCGCGCGCTCCTTTACCGCCTGCCCGAGGGCCACCCCTCGCGCCCCGCCCTGCACGCAGCGGCGGTGGCCGCCTTCTGCCACTGGCGCGAGTCCCTCGCCCCGCCGGTCGCCGACGCGCCGGGTCGTAGCGCCTACGGCAACGCCGAGTAAGCCCCCGCCACGCTGCCAGCGCCCTGTATGCTTGTCCCTATGCCCTCCGCCGCACGATACGCTTGTAAGCGCCGACCTGCAAGATGCTGCTGGCGAATCTGAGCTGTAAGCTCGGTTGCGTCAGGAATGGGCCGAAGGGCGATACTGAAGGCGGCCGCAGACAGCGTGACGCGTGCGCGGTGACCATCAGGCGGCGGCCAGTTCCGCCAGCACGGCCGCCCAGCACTCCCGGAAACGCTCGCGGCGCGCCGCGAGCGAGACGGGCTCAGGTGATCGGCGCTGCGGGCGGAAGTACTGGCGTTGCTCTTCGAATCCCGCGCAGAAGCGGCTGGCCGACACGAACGAACCGAAGCCGCGCATGGGGTAGTAACGCTGCTTCACGCCGCGATGGTCCTGCTCGATGCGGTTGTTCTTGTACCGGCTCGGGCGATGGCGAACCCGACTGCCCAGCGCCTCACGGATGGCGCGCGGATAGGCGTCATGCCCGTCCGTCGTCACCCGCTCCGGCACATCCGCAGCGAGCGCAAGCGCCTGGCGGAAGAACTGCGGCGCCGCATCCATATCGCGCGTCATGCTCAGTCGTGCATCGACCAGATCGCCCTCCCGATCGATGGCGCGCTACAGGGAGCACCAGCGGCCGTTGACCTGCACGTCGGTCTCGCCCACGTGCCATTCGCCGCCCCCTGTGCCGCGCCGCGGCATTGTCAACGAAAGTCAGGTCGGGTGGAGCACACCTCGCCGCATGATGTCGGACACATAGCGATCCTACGACTGGCAAGGATTCCCGCTGCGCCGTTGTGTTTGATAGCGCTAGCACTTGTAGCGCAGCCCCAATTCTTGCCACCGTCGGTGCAAGCATATGTCAGGGATCACAAGGCGAGGTGTGCGGGTGGAGCGATGGGGGTTAGGGGCGTGGTGAGGCCCGGTGGCTCGCCGCTCAGGCCAGCGCCGGGATGCCGGTAACCGCCCCCCAGGTGGCAAAGCGTGCCGTGCTGAGCTGGCGATAGACGGTGGCGGTGAGGCGGTGGCGGCGTGGGCGGCAGTGCGCGGCGATCGGGCCGTAGGCGGCGAGGAAGCGCTGGGCGTGGCCCGGCGCTTTGAACCGGCGCATCCGCCGTTCCCGCTCCCGTGTGGGCTGGTGGGCAGGTACTGTCAGGTAAAGTCAGGCTGGCGGCACTGCGGGGTAACGAGGGCGAACTGAAGGAAGATAGTGCCAGTGGTCAGGCCATCGCCGGGGTACCGGTGACGGCTCGCCAAGCGGCGAATCGTTCGGCTCGGGTCTCACGGTAGGTGGCGGCGGTGAGGCGGTGGCGACGCGGACGGCAGTGGGAGGCGATCGGGCCATAGGCGGCGAGGAAGCGCTGGGCGTGGCCCGGGTCCTTGAAGCGCCGCATCCGCCGCTCCCGCTCGCGCGTCGGCTGGTGCGAATTCTCCGCGCGGTTGTTGAGCCCCTTGTGCCGCCGGTGCTCCACGCTCGGGAGGGCCTCGCGCAACGCCGCCCCGTAGCTCGCAAGCTTGTCGGTGATCACCACGCGCGGCACGTACGCGAGACCCTGGAGCAACTTCCGGAGGAACCGCACGGCCGCGCGCTTGTCGCGCCGGGGCTGCACGAGGATATCAAGCACGTTGCCGTCCTGGTCGACAGCGCGCCAGAGGTAGTGCTGCTGCCCGTTGATCTGCATGAAGACCGCGTCGAGGTGCCATTTGTCCCCAGGCCGAGGCCGCTGCCGACGCAACTCGTTGGCGTAGACCTGCCCGAACTTGCGGCACCACTGCCGGATGGCCTCGTCGGTCACGATCACCCCGCGCTCAGACAGCAACTCCTCGACGTCGCGGTAGCTGAGCGCGAACCGGAAGTAGAGCCAGACGGCGTGGCCGATGATCGCGGGCGGGAAGCGATGGCGCTTATAGTTGGGGGCGGCAGTACATTCATTCATGCTCCCAGTATCGCACGACTGCACCGCTGATCTTTACCTGACAGTACCCGATGGAGGGCTGGCTATGAGCGACGGGACAGAGGCGGGGGCCAGGGCGTTCGAGGATTTCATGCGGGGGCAGCGTGCGCACGCGGAGTTCAGCCAGCGCCTGGCTGAGTATCGACGTCAGGCGGGCACGCACCACACGATCACCATGCGACCGGAACTCGACCGGGCACTCGCGGCTTACGCCGCACGCTACCTCGGTCCCGATGCCACCCTGGAGCAGGCGATCGACGCACTCCTCACCGAGGCGCTGCGACGGCACGGCTTCGCCGTCGACTAACCGGTGACGCCGGGTGGGCGCTGATCATGGTCCCCTTCCCCCGTCACGCCCGCGTCCGCTCGCCCGACCGCGACGGCGCGGTAGAGCGTGGCGCGCGAGATGCCGAGCGTTTGGCAGATCTCGGCGACCGAGTGGCGTTTGTCGTCGTAGAGCGCCTGGGCCAGCGCCACCCTGGTCGGGGTGCCCAGCTTCTTCGGTCGTCCCCCCCGCCGCCCGCGCGCCCGCGCCGCCGCCAGCCCCGCCCGGGTGCGCTCGCGGATAAGGTCGCGCTCGAACTCGGCGAGCGCGCCGAAGACGTGGAAGATCAGCTTGCCGCCGCTCGTGGTGGTGTCCAGCTGGTCACACACCTCGTCATGACATGGGGTACACATTCCGGTCATAGTTTTGACGGGTTTCTGCTCAGGGAAAGAGCCGTGTTTGCTCTTCGATCCCCGCTTGGTGCCGACGTGCTGCGTACGGCGGTAGCGGCATGACTGCATGCCATTCCAGATTATCGAGCTTCCACAAATACGGCTGCGGCGACGGATAGCGCGGTGGATAAATCCGCGTCTCAGTCACGACTGCGATCCGGCGTGATTCCGGCACGTACTTCACCTGATATTGCGCCAAGGGCTCTTCTTCATAGGCCACCGTCAGCACCTCGCCGAAGAGCCAAACCGCGCCGCGTTGACCCGCCAGACCACGCTCGCCGTAGATGCGCCACCGCTTGTAGCGGAGATACCCACCCCGGTCGAAGACCCGCGCGGATCGAATGCGAAAGAGCCGATCCAGTTCGGCATCGTCGCACCAGACGCCGTGGATCAAGCCGAGCACCTCGCTCGGACTGTGCCAGCCATCTTTGCGTTTGCGGTGCGCGTGGTGCGATTGCAGATTGTAATCGGCGAAGAACTGGTCGTGCGCGGCGCGCAACTCGCTCCACGTCTCGGCCTTCGCGTAGTGGTAATCGGCCATCCGGCGCATGATATTGAAATGGGTCTCGATGTAGTTTTGCCACGGCTGGCCCGGCTCGATCCGGTGCCGTTCGATCCCCAGTTCCTTATAGATCTTCAGCAGTTGATTCGCCTTGAAGATGCCGCCGCCATCACAGACGATCCCCGTCGGGCAGCCGTGCTCGTAGAGGGCAGCGCGCAGGACCATCAAGAAGGCAGTCAGGTCCTGGCGCGGCGCGATGACGCTCGCCAGGAGGGCGCGTGAGTAGTTCTCCAAGATCGAGATGACGTAGACGGGCTTCGGGTCGTCCAGCCGGTGATGTTCGATATAGCGCACATCCACCGACCAATACTTGTGCCGGTACGTCGCGGCGAAGGGCATCGGCTTGGCGACATGAGGAGGTGCATCATCGGGTCGGGGCAGGCCGAGTTGTCGGTTGCGCGCCATGATCCGCCCGCAGGTACTCGGGCTGAGATGAATACCCATCTGCCGCAGCGCGGCATGGATGCGGAACTCACCGAGATCGGCGTTTGCCTGCAACCTCCGGATCGCCGCCATCGCGCGGAAATCAGTCTTGCGTGCCGGATGGAGCGGCGCATGCGACTTGTCCGGCATCCCGGCGAAGCCTTCGGTGAAGAAGCGATGCAACGTTTCGTAGACGCGCGGGCGGGTCGTCTCCAGGTAGCCCGCGATCGATTTGAGATTCCAGCCATCGAAATAGAGGTGGACGATGGCGAGGCGACGTTGCCGGGGTTCGGCGATCTGGGCATACGGTGGATACCGCCGTTTGGGCAGTGTCGGCAAGGGTTCGTCGGTGAGAATGCGCTGCACGGTCTTGTGGCTGACGCGGCAATCGTCGCGGCGGCGGCAAATCTCCGCGATCTCGTGGGGCCGGAAGGCGGGATATTCCGCCTTCAAAGCGAGGATGCGAAAGCGGATATCGGCAGGCAGGCGGCGGCGATCGTCGGGGGAACGCACGTCGGTTGGGAAGAGGCTGGCCAGCCCTTCGGCGTCGAAGCGGTCGGCCTTGCGGTCGAGCGTGCGGTCGGAGACACCGGTGGCCTCGGCGCGCTCGGCGGCGGTCTGACCAAAGAGAACGATCGGGCGCAGCAGTTCGTAGGTCTCCTGCTCGGGAAAGCCGACGTAGAGCCGTAATTGGTGCCAATCGTCAGTGGGGACGACGCGCTGCCGTTTGGTCATACCCCCTCCGTCGGAAACAGTGGCGACCCGGTATGGACTAAGCCACATGATCCTGGGTCTCCCGCAAAGTTGGTGCTTCAGGTTCTGACGTAGGGACGGCACCCGCGGAAACGGCCGAATGCGGGTCTAGCCGCGCCGATTCTCGGCCATTTTCGGGCCGTTCCCCCACCTCGCCGGTGATCTTCAGCCGAAGCACCAACTTTGCGGGAGAGCCATGATCCTGCACTTATATTGGCAATCACTCAGGCAGACAGATGGGCGCACTGCCACGGTCGCCTCATCACGTGCGGTCTGCTATCGCCGCTCCGTCGCCAAACGCACGCCGAACGCGATCAGCACGCCGCCCGTCACCCGATCGAGCATCGCCTTGATGCGCGGCCGACGCAGCGTGGCCGCGGCACGGCCCGCCACCATCGCATAGCAGGGCATGACGACGAGGCTCAGGCCGAGATGGACGCAGCCGAGCAGCAGCAGTTGCGGCAGCGCCGCGTGCGCCGGGTTGACGAACTGCGGCAGGAAGCTCGTGTAGAAGATCGCCGTCTTGGGATTCAGCAAGTTGCTCAGGATACCCTGGCGATACGCGCGCCCGCTAGGCAATGGGACGCGCGTCGGGGCGCCAGCGGCCTCGTCAGCATCGTCATCCGCTGCGGCCGCCCCATCCGACCTGCGGAAGGATCCCCACAGGGACTGGGCACCGAGGATGCAGAGATAGGCGGCGCCGGCGAGTTTGATCGCGGCGAAGGCGACCGCCGACGTGTGCACAAGGCCCGCGAGGCCGACTGCCGCGGCGAGTACCCAGATGGCGACGCCGGTAGCGATGCCGAGGGCGGTGTGCAGCGCGGCGCGCCCGCCGTGGCGGAGGGCATTGCGGGTGATGAGGGCGATGTCGACGCCGGGAGTGATGATGAACAGGAAGGCGACCCCGGCGAACGCGACCAGGCGGTGGGTGTCCACGGACCTCTCCCTTCCGCCGTTACGGAGCAGCGATCGAGCGGCCGGGGAAGGATAGCAACCAGTCTGCGGGAGTACAACCGTGCAACACACCGCAATGCTGCGGAAACGGTCGGCGCCCTGTCCAGAGAGCCTTGACAGCGGTCGGTGCCAGTATGTGTGAACCATCATGGCTCTCCCGTGAAGTTGGTGCATCAGGTCCCGAAGTAGGGAAATCGCCCGCGAAAACGACCGCATGTCGGCCGCTCGGCACCGATCTCCCGCTGATCCCGACTGCGTCTCCCCACTTTCGGAGCGCAATCTACCCGAAGCACCAACTTTACGGGAGAGCCACCATCATGTGGCTTAGGTTCTGTTGACGAGTCACCGAAGCCAGATGAAGGTACTGGCGAAGTGGATGAACGCCAGGAAGCGCGTGGCGTACTTGTCGAAGCGTGAGAAGATGCGCCGGAAGTACTTCAGTTTGCCGATGAAGCATGCGATGCGATGGCGCTCTTTGTACGCGGCATAGTCACAGGGGCGTGACTCCAGGCGACGCTGTTTGGGTGGGATCGTCGCCGTGGCCTGCAAGTGTTCTTCAATATAGGCCAGGGTCGCATCGGCATCATACCCCCGGTCCGCCAGCACCTCCTGGGTCTGCGGCCCTGCGAGTAACGGGATTGCTTGTGGGTTGTCGCCCGCTGCCCCACGCGTCAGGATAAACTTCAGCGGATTGCCCAGGGCATCCACCAGGACGGGGATCTGCGTACTGAACCCGCCGCGTGACCGCCCTAACCCTTGCGCCGCCTGAGCGCCGTTTTTTTGGGTGCGCCCGCGGCACAGGCGTGCGCCCGGACGACCGTGGCGTCGATCATCACGCGCTGCAAGTCCGGATCAGCGGCCACCCGCTCGAACAAGCGCGTCCAGACCCCCAGATCGTCCCAGCGTGCAAAACGCTTGTCGACGCTGTTCCACGCCCCGTAGCTCGCGGGCAGGAAGCGCCACTGCGCCCCGCTCCGGCTCATCCAGAAGACCGCTTCGAGGAACATCCGCTCCCGCCCGGGTGCCTTCGTGTGAATTCTGGCCTCTTGTTGCAGCAAGGTATACACCCGCTCGAACTGATCCGCGTGCAAAAACGGCTCCACGCCCGCACCCCCCTCTTCGACTGGCAGATCACCCCACCCACGAGGAGTCTCCCAAGACTCGTCAACAGAACCTAGTCCAACCCGGTCTTATGTCGAGCGACGGCAGGATACTCATCGATCAACAGGAAGGCAAGGGGGCGTCATTTCCGTCAAAAATGTGACCGGAATGTGTACCCCATCCTGTGACGAGGTATGGGATCACCGCTGCGTCGTTGGGGAAGATGCCGACCACGTCGGTGCGCCGCTTCACTTCCTTGTTGAGCCGCTCCAACGCGCCGTCCTCGCTCGCGCCCACGTCCACGCCCAGCACCTCCCGCTCGCCGGTCGCGCGGACCCCGATGGCGAGGACTACCGCCATGCTCGCCACCCGCCCGTCCTGGCGCACCTTGACGTAGGTGGCATCGAGCCAGACGTAGGGGTGCCCGCCATCGAGCCGCCGCGTGCGGTGGGCTTGCGTCACTTTCATGGACACCTCAATACTGGGGACGATGGTTCCATGAAAGGAGTCCACGGTAGCGAAAACACATCCGCCTTACCCGCCGGCCTTCCGGGCCGAGGCAGTCGAGCTTGCCCGGGCGAGCGACAAGGGCATCCCCCGGCTCGCTGCAGACTTGGGCATCTCCGAGCAGGCGCTGCGCGGCTGGATCAGGCGCGCCGATATTGATGCCGGACGCGGGCAGCCCGGCGAATTGACAACGGCGGAGCGGGAGGAGCTCCGCCGCCTGCGCCGGGAAGTCAAGGTGCTGCAGCAAGAGCGGGAGATTTTGCGAAAAGCCGCGGCGTACTTCGCGAGGGAGACCTTATGAGCTGGTACCGGCTCATCCACGCGGAGCGGGCCACTTATCCCGTCGCCGTCCTCTGCCGGGTGCTGGGCGTCGCCCGGGCCGGCTACTACGCCTTGGCGGGCCGCGAGGTCTCGGCTCGTGCCAGGGTCGATGCGGAGTTGACCGAACAGATTGCCCAAATCCACGAGGGGAGTCGCCGGACCTCCGGCGCGCCGCGCGTCCACGCCGCACTGCGGGCGCGGGGCGTGCGCTGCGGCACGCGCCGTGTGGCCCGCCTGATGCGCGCGGCCGGCCTCGTCGGCTGCCACCGCCGTCGGCGGGTGCGCACGACGGTGGCGGACCCGGCCACGCCCCCCGCGCCCAACCGCGTCGCGCGCGACTTCAGCGCGCCATCGCCCAACCGCTTGTGGCTCGGCGATATCACCTACGTCGCCACGCACGAGGGCTGGCTGTTCCTCGCCGTGCTCGTGGACGCCTACTCGCGCCGGGTCGTCGGCTGGGCGATGGCCGACCACTTGCGCGCGGGACTGGCCCTCGACGCGCTGCGGATGGCCCTGGCGGGCCGACAACCGGCGGCGGGCCTCGTCCACCACACCGACCGCGGCAGCCAGTACACCGCGGGCACGTATCAGGCCCGGCTCACTAGCCACGGCGTCACCGTGTCGATGAGCCGGGCCGGGGAGTGCCTCGACAACGCCATGGCGGAGAGCTTCTTCGCCACCTTCAAGGCCGAGCTCATCGACACGCGGCCCTGGCCGACCCGGCAGGCGGTACGCCAGGCTATCTTCGAATGGATCGAGGTCTTCTACAACCGCCAGCGGTTGCACTCGGCCCTCGGCTTCCAGAGCCCGGTGGCCTTCGAGCAGGCACTTGCGGTGGAGGGGCAAGCGGCCTAGACTCACGCTGTCCACGAAAACGACCTAAGCCCACTAGCCTAGCACCGCCTCGGGATGGGCCAGCAGCCACTCGCCGAGGCGCAGGAAGGGCACCCGGTACCCCCCGCGCAGCGTCGCTGCGGGATCATGTACGAACCCGGCGATCGCGGCCTGGTAGAGCGGCACGGCGGCGGCATATGGGACCAGCGCCCGCCGCTCCGCCGCGGTGAGGCGGGTGCCGGCGGCCGCCTCGTAGGCCGCAACGAGCCCGACGACGCGCTCCCAGGCAAAGCGCTCCGGTGCCCGATCCCCGTCGAATCCGAGGACCATCCAAGCCAGGGCGTAGGCCAGCTCGTGGATCCGCGGCCGACGTGCCAGGAATCCGAAGTCGAAATAGACCGGCGCGCCTGCGGGCGTCCGGCGCACATTGCCCAGGCGCACGTCCCCGTGGATCAGTTGCACCGGCAGCGCAGTCGCCGGGATCCACTGCCGGCGCAGGTGCCCCACCAGGTCGCGGAGCCACCGCGCGATCGCCGCCGCCTCGGGATCATCCCGGACGGCCGCCTCGGTGACCGGTAGCCATCGGAGTAGCGTGGATGGCGGCCCATAGGTCGAGACGACCGGCCGCGGCACGGGCAGGTCGAGCTCCCCGAGCGCGCGGTGGAGGGTGCCCATCGCGCCGAACAGCCAGGTGTAGGCCTCCGGCGTCGGCGCGGGCCGCTCGTTCGGGATGTACCGCTCCAGCTCGGCCCAGCGGGACCCGCACCGGAACATCGTCGAGCCGCGCCAGGGCAGCGCTTCGGGGACGACCAGCCCCCTGCCGGCGAGCGCGCGACGCACCTCCTGGAGGGCGCGCAGCCGCCGGCGAGTCACGAACGGCTGCTGCACCCGCAGTACCAGCCCGGCCGGAGCTAGCGCCACGTTGAGGCTGAACGTGCCGCCGAGGTCGGCGAGCTGGGCACCTGGGGCGATCTCCGTGGCCAACCGCCGAACGGTGGGGTTATCCAAGGTCATACGGCCGGGGTCGGCGGGATCCTCCCGCCAGGCAAGCATCTGCGGGCGCGGGCTCCGCTCCACGATTCGCTATCCCCCCCGCCGATCACCAGTTACGTGAGGTTGCCTCGCTTATGCGGCTCTTCCGCAATTCGCGTGATCCGGACTGAAATTGCCGAGGACGTGGGGAATAACCGTCGAAATCGGGTACTGAGTGACACGTTGCGGTCCCTGCTCGCGCGCTTTCGCGCCTCTCAGCCCTATTCCGGGTCCGGCTTCACGCTAATTGCGGAAGAGCCGCTTATGCAGACAGTATAGCGCTAGGCGGCAGGGCAAGACAACAACACCACCTCCTCGAACGTGACGGGTGCGTGATAGTTGAGCGCGGAGTGGCAGCGCTGCCGGTTGTAGAAGGCCTCGATCCACGCGAAGATCGCCTGGTGCGCCGCCCGCCGGGTCGGCCAGCGATGCGCATCCACCAGTTCGGCCTTCAAGGTCGCGAAGAAGCGCTCGGCCATGGCATTGTCGTAGCAGTCGCCGACGCGGCTCATCGAGATGGCGATCCCGCGTGCGGCGAGGGCCTCGCGATACCCACCGGCGGTGTACTGGCAGCCCCGATCGGTGTGGTGCACGAGGCCCGCCTCCGGGCGGCGCACGCGGAGCGCCATCCTGAGCGCGTCGAGCGCCAGCGCGGTGCGCAGGTGGTCGGCCATGGCCCACCCGACCACGCGCTGCGAGTGCGCGTCCAGCAGGATCGCGAGGTAGAGCCAGCCCTCCTGCGTCGGGACATACGTAATGTCGCCGATCCACAGCCGGTCGCGCGCCGGTGCCGTGAAGTCCCGCGCGACCAGATTCGGGACGGGCAGGTGCGTCGGGTCGGCGACCGTCGTGCGCGCCAGTCGCCGCCGATGGCAGCCGACGAGGCCCGCCGCGCGTATCAGCCGCGCGACCCGCTTGCGGGCACAGCGGGTACCCCGCGCCCGCAAGGCCGCGTGGATGCGCGGCGCCCCGTAGGTCCGACGGCTGCGGGCGTGGATGGCGGCGATCTAGGCGGCCAGCGCACACCTCGCCACATGATCCGGTACATATATTGGTCCCTCGCGTGGCAAGGGAGCCCCCGGGTTTGGCGGGTAGTTGGGCGCTCTGACTGGATTAATCGGCCAACATTCTTGCCAAGCCAAGTGCAAACATGTGTACCGGATCATGTGGCGAGGTGTGCTCGGTCAGGCTGCGGAAGCCGATCCCCCGCCCCTCCAGGTCGGTCAGCGTCGCGATCAGCGCCGGGAGCGACCGCCCCAGCCGATCGAGCCGCCAGACGGCGAGCGCGTCGCCGGGCCGGAGGTACGCCAAAGCCGCAGAGAGCCCCGGTCGGTCGGCCTTCGCCCCGCTCATCGTGTCGGTGAAGATCTTCCCACAGCGCGCCGCCCGCAGCGCGTCCTCTTGCAAGGCCAGCGTCTGCTCCGCCGTCGAGACCCGCGCGTAGCCCACCAGCATCGTCGCCCCTCCCCCGCAGGCACCAGCGCCGTCGCGGCGGAGTGTCGCAGAAGTCGGCACCGCAGGCAACTGGCGAGACGCTGATTGCGAGACCGTTTCTGAGAAGTGCTATACCGGGGAATCGCCCCCGCCAGCAGATCGGTCGCGACCGTCTCACAAACGGTCGTTTCTGCGACACCGGCCGGGGCGGCGGTGCCGGCGGCCAAGCAAGCCCGCCGCCGGTGTCGCCCCGCCTGCCGGGTGGCGCGGCCCATCCGGCCAGCACCGCCCCTGCCTTGCGCCGGTCGAGGTGACCAAAGCGGGGGTGCGCCTCGGCAAGATCTTTTTTCAACAGGCTGAGCCATCCCTACAGTGCCACTTTGTCCTCTTCATCGAAGGGCGCCCTTCCCGGCGTGTCTCAGGACGCTCACCTCCGCTGCAGACCGCATGTGACGGCTGGTTTGTGAAGTACGTACTGGCCAGCTTCGCGTGCGGTGCCGAGGGGTGGCGTTACGGGAGCTGTGCACGTCGTCCGCGACATTGGGCGATGCCGCGAAGTGGCACTGTAGGGCTACTTAGGTTGAGCCAGGATAGGGGCGGGGTCAAGGGAATCCCCTGTCGTGGGATCGCGACGAGGACCGTCGACGTAGGAATGCCGGGACGCCGAGCGGAGTGAGAACCCCGTCAGGCGCGTATCCGTCCCGGCGGGCGATGCGGCGGGCGACGAGTGGTGGCCTATAGCCGAGCCCTCACGCTCCCGCCAGGAGATGTAACGGACGTCAAATATTTCCCCGGCGCGTATTGCATGCGGCCCCGCCGGTCGTTATACTGTAACGTGTGTTACAGCTACACCGCAGGGTCGCGGCGGGAGATGGTTCGGATGGCCTCGTGGCTCATGTTGATGTTTCGGATTCCCGCCGAGCCGAGCGCCCTGCGGGTCGCCACCTGGCGCAAGCTGAAGCGGCTCGGCGCGATCGTG